>Ga0272448_1008802_pt1 | contig 10424 bp, 7 predicted proteins | sample YNPCB0191_FD_202220 | JGI IMG/M metagenome (GOLD analysis project Ga0272448, IMG submission 202220) | Hot spring sediment microbial communities from Yellowstone National Park, WY, United States - YNP-CB-019-1 | ecosystem: Environmental > Aquatic > Thermal springs > Hot (42-90C) > Sediment... | reverse complement strand
CAAGTTATAAATAATATTGTTATTAATGCCATTCAAGCGATGCCAAGTGGCGGGACAATTGAAGTAGGTGCTGAAAATATAACAATTGATTTAGAAGATTGCCTTCCGCTAAAAAGTGGAAAATATGTAAAGATATATATTAAGGATTATGGTATAGGGATTCCCAAAAAGTATTTGCAAAGAATCTTTGATCCTTACTTTACAACAAAGCAAAAAGGGAGTGGATTAGGACTTTCAACAGCTTATACAATTATAAAAAAGCATGACGGACATATTGATGTTGAGTCGGAGTTGGAAGTCGGATCAACCTTTTACATTTACCTCCCAGCTAAAACTGAGTATTACTCAGAAGAGTTAACAAGGCAATATTTAAACGATAAATTAAGAATCCTCATAGTAGATGATCAAAAGATAATAAGGGATTTAGTCCAAGCTATTCTCGGGAATGTAGGACACGAAGTTTTTGTTGCAGAAGGTGGAGACCAAGCTATTAATCTTTATAAATCTGAACTTGAAAATGGGAGAAAATTTGACTTAATTATCATGGACCTTACAATTCCCGGTGAAATGGGCGGAAAAGAAGCAATTGTTAAACTTAAAGAGCTTGATCCTAATGTTAAAGCAATTGTTTCCAGTGGATATTCTGATGATCCCGTTATGTCCGATTATGAACATTACGGTTTTGACGGTTGCATAGTTAAACCATATAAAAATAAAGACTTAATTGAAATCGTGCAAAATGTAATGTTAAGGAAAGGGTGATTCTGTATGCCAAAGAGAATAATTTTGGCTTCAGCATCAGCACGTAGAAAACAGTTATTAGAGCAAGTTGGGTTGATTTTTGACATAATTCCAAGCAATGTTGATGAGAACGATATTATCCATAATGATCCATTGAAAAACGCACAGGCAATCGCATTATATAAAGCCCAAAACGTAGCGATAAAAGTTAAAGAGGGTATAGTTATAGGCGCTGATACACAGATACTCGTAAACGGCGAAGTCTTAGGCAAGCCAATAGATAAAAGAGACGCGATAAATATGCTGTCAAAGCTTAGCGGAAAAACTCATCAAGTAATAACAGGAGTAGCCATAATTGACACTCAAAGGGGCATTAAGGAGACATGGGCAGAAACGACATTGGTAAAATTTCGTGAACTTTCTATAGATGAGATAATTGCCTATGTTGAAAGCGGAGAATATGAGGGAAAAGCAGGTGCTTATGGAATACAGGGGAGAGCAGCAGCCTTCGTTGAAAAGATTGAAGGCTGTTACTTTAATGTCGTTGGACTTCCCCTTTCAAGGCTTATGCAAAGGTTAAGATTGCTCTGTAAATGAGATAAATGTTTTTATAGGAACTTTTGATTTCGCCTTTTGATACCAAGATTCATATATACGTTGCTGTTCTTTTTGCACAAGTTGTTGATATATCTTGTTTAACTCGGTTTTATTCTGTGCAATTTTTGTGTCATCAACCTTTTGAAGCTCTAACAATTGGATTATACATACTCCATTCTTGCCCTCAAAGGGTCCGGCTATCTCGCCTACGTTCATGTTAAAGCTTTTCATCATAGCGGATTTTGATTCAATACTACCATCTTTCCCTCGTATATACCCATCTTGTGAGTATGTGAAGGTTTCTGATTCAACAACTTTCTGATCGGGGAAGGCTTTCGCTATTTCTTCAATGGTAGTGACATTTCCAAGAGAGGACATTATCTTTTTTACCTCTTCCATTGCCAATTTCTTTGCCTTCTCCTGTTTTAGATCTCTTATAACTTTATCTCTGACATCAGCAGGTTTTGGCAATTCCGCGGGTTTTTTTCCTAAGAGCTTAAAAATATAAAAACCAAGAACATTGTTGCCGTAAGCCTTGATTTCAATCAGATTGCTAATATCGCCAACTTTCATCTTAAATGCTTCGTCAACGATAGGTTTATAAGTGTAGCTAGACCCTATTTTTGGTATATTTTCTCCCTTAGCAAAAAATCCTGTTTCTTGTATAGTTAGACCTAATTCTGGATAAGCATCAATCGCAGATTGGAGATTTTCCTCTGACATAACGGTATATTGAATTTCATCTGCTTTTTGCCTTGCTAATACTACCGCTTGCTCCTGTGCAAGTTTTCTGTAAATCTCACCTGCGGATTCCTCTAATGTTTTCGTATAAGAGGTCTTTTTATCCTCAACCTTGATAATATGATAGCCAAAACTGGTCTCCACCACATTACTGACTTGTCCAGGGTTAAGAGCAAACGCAGCATCTTCAAACGGCTTGACCATCTGATTTCTGCCGAAAAATCCCAAGTCTTCATACTTGACCTTGAATGGTTCTTTGTTATATTTTGTCTCTAACGCTGAAAAATCTGCATTCGGCTTTTTTGCATCTTTTAAAATTTGCTCAGCATAAGCCTTTGCCTTTGCCTTTTCTTCCTTTGACGCGGTAGAATCTACTTGAACGAGTATATGTTTTGCTTTAACCCCTTCTGACTCATAGAATTCCTGTTGATGTGACCTGTAGTATGAAGCTATTTCAGCATCGCTTATTTTTACTTTATCAATAAAACTTGAAGGGCTAATTCTGATGAATGCGATATTTACCCTCTCATCAAGTTTATATTGGTATATATTTTTTTGAAAGTATTCATCAGCTTCGGCACTGCTAACTTCTGCTTTATCGGCGAAAGAACTATACGGGATTTCAATAAATTTTATTTTTGCCTTCTCATTTTGCCTCTTATACTCCTGCAAAACCTGATTATCAGTAACGACTGCTGATGCGTCTTGCAGGCTTCTTAATTTTGCTATACGTAGTGCATTTTTTATCTCATCGGTAAATTCGTTAAGCGTGATCTTTCCTTGACTTTCTAATATACGTCTTAGAGCGTTTGGATTTATCCTTCCGTCTGCTGTTTTAGACCATTCAAAATAAGGCAACAATTTTACCCTTGTCTCTGCTTCAAAGGGCATCATATAAGGAAAATTTTTGATACCTTCCTCAATCTCTGCTTTACTTACATATATTTTCTGCCTATCTGCTTCTTGCAGTAAGGTATAATACCGAGTAAGGCTGTCTATTGTTATTTTGTCAAAATCCATATTTTGCGCATAAGTATCAAAATTTTCTCTATATCTCATTCTTGCGACATCAACGCTATTCTCTTTAACTCTTCTATATTCTTCTATACCTACGTTATGGCTTCCAATTCTCATCAGTATCCCTGCTGATCTGGCACAGCCGGGCATAGATACAAGCAGACGAGTAGGCAATAGAGGCGCCAACCAAGCAGGACCGACTCTTTTTCCGCCAATGAAGAATAGTCCACCGACAAAACCAATAGCGACAACCCACATCAAGAATTTGAGCTTACTCCTTATAAAGTTCATCATGGTAGTTAGGTCTCCTTAACTCAAAACTCAAAACTCTAAACTGAAAACTGCTTAATAATGATAGCTTATAATCCGTTTATTTTCAAGTTTTAAGTTACTTATGGATTTATAAAGTGCATTTTAGATTACATGCTAATCCATTCATTAAGACAGGACATGATCTCTCGTGTGATTTCATTGCTGATTCAACACAAGTCAATAACGATCTACCAATATGTTTATCGGGAACGTAAGAATAAGCCCCAGCATCAAGGGCGTTTTTGCCATGACTTGCACCAACGACATTTTCGCTAGACCATGCAAAATTGGGAGAAGTAATAATAATTCTTGTCTGTGGAAAAGCTTTGCGAAGAAGGCTTACAAAATCCCCACTTCTTTCAAACATAACCCATGGGACTATCATCAAACTAAAGCTAAATTTGCGTAAAAGTGACATAACATCAGGACCACCTGATGTCTCATGAACTTTATATCCCCTCGTTCTTAATGAATTAGCAATATTAGAACGTATATTTACATCACTATTTATAACAAGTATACCGCCTTCGTCAAAACCGCTTTCTAACCATAAGTCAACAGGCGTTCCGACTGCCATAAATTTTCGGTCTTCACGATTCTCTATTCTGTTGAAGTCCTGCTCAATTCGCCGAACCTTATCTTCCATATCTTTTTCAGCAGAATAATATGTCCTTCCCAAAGTAACACCTCTTGTTAAGTTTTAGCTCTTCAAAAGAAAAATAAATGCTCTTTGTGACATATAAAAATGTATCACATTAGATATAGTAAGTCAAGATTGATTTTCTGACTGACATTACCCTTTTTAATTGCATTAATAACGTTTTAGTGATATTATTTAAATAGGGAGGAGTTACTTAATAATAATTTTATATCATAGTCAATTGAGGTGATTAAGATGAGGTTTTTAATCGGCATTTTATTAATAACAATTATTTTCACAATTAGTGCATGTTCTGTGTCAAAAGTTAATCTAACGCCACAGCAAGAAGCAGATATGCTTTACGCAAAAGCGAAAGAATTACAGGGATTGGATATGCTTGATGAAGCAAATATGCAGTTTGAAGAGTATGCAAGGAAATATCCAGAAAGCAAAAGGGCTGATAATGCAAAGTTGCAGGTCGCAAATTCATATTTTCAGCAAGAAAAATACGATCAAGCTCTATCTACTTATCAGGAAATTATAGACCAATATCCAGAAAGCGATTCTGCTGACAACGCTATGCTCGCTATCGGTGACATATACTTTATTCAAAAGAGATATGATGACGCGGTAGAGTCCTATAATAAAATTCTCCAAAAATATTCAAGGCTTGGGACAGATGTTGCGGTCAAAGCAAGGAATAGGATTAATGCAATAGGAGATTTAGAAATAGACATCAAAATCCTATCAGAAGGCAAAGATGAAGAAAAGGATAATGCTCAATATGATATTGGAGACATCTATTTCAGCGTATTTAGTAGTTATAAATATGCAATTGAGGAGTTTCAAAAAGTTTTGGATAGATGGCCCAAAAGCGAATTGGCAGACGATGCCCTTTTAAGAATTGGCGAATGCTACTGGAATATAGCTAGTATGCAGATTCCTTCTGCTGATTTTACCCCAGAACATCGCGCTTACATAAGCTTACAAGAATATTACGAAAGATTCCCACAGCTTATGAAAATTGAACAATTTAAGTTAGATGCCCATTGGCCAGCGAAGCAGGAAAGCCAAGAATATAGAAATGCCTATTATCAAGTCAGAAGGATCGTGAACAAATATCCCGGAATTCAGGACAAAAAAACAACCGATTTTATTTCAGAAGACTATAAAAAGGCATTTGAGAAATGGCAGGAGATCATATACACATATTCCTATACTGACAAAGCTGTAGAAGCACCTGCACGAATCGCCAAAGGCTTTGTAGATTTAGGCAATCTATACTATAATCTCGGTGAAAAACATTTCGCAGGTTTGTTGTTCAAAGAGTCGCTTAGAACTATGCCAACGCCTGCTGGTCATCTTGGATTAGCCAGATACTACGGAAATATGACCTCCACATCCCCATCAGCATGGGCGTATAGAAGGGCATTTTTCCATATAAACGAAGCTATGAAATTGACTCCTCCCGATAGTCCTATGGCTGATAGAGTTAGCTGGGCGAAGGAATGGATGAACTACAAAATGCGTATTGAAGGACTTGAACAAACTTTGTTTGAGAAAAGCGGCAAACGAAGGTAATTATGCAGAAAGTATTGGATTGTCAAGAAACACTTTTTCCTAATCTAACGATCAAGTTTCCATCAACACGTTATCAAGGAAGTAAAGCTAAAATTGCGAGCTGGATATGGGAACAGATAGCCGATCTGAACTTTACAACGTGTCTAGATGCGTTTGGTGGAACTGGCGCTGTTGCTTATCTTCTAAAACAAAAAGGGAAAAAGGTAACTTATAACGATATATTTCGTTTTAACTATTATATAGGCTTGGCGATTATTGAGAATGATCGGGAACATCTTGAATATGAGGAAATAGATTGGCTTTTACAAAGACATCCTGAAATCAAGTATCCAAGTTTTATCTATAATAATTTTGTAGACATATATTACACAGACATTGCAAGCGATACAACTGGAAGTGGAAATACGAAAAATATAGGTTCTATTAAGGATATTGAATCTTTATTGAAAGGCAAAGGTGTTTTTGAGCCTTATGGTCAAAACATCTTTGATGATTATTGGATGAATTATTTGACAGATGATATGGCGAGAAAAATAGATTCCAAAGTTCCATACCGTAACATAAAAGAATATTGGAAGTGGAAAAATCGTTGATAATAAATGCAGATAAAATCAGAAGATAAAAAAGTCCACTTAAAAGCTATATTCATAGGCGTTTTGATGATGCCTATCCATTCATATTGGATATCAAAAATTGAAGGCATCGTCTATAAAGGAGGTGGTGCTAGCACAGATTCTTTAATATGGACTACCGTCTATAATATGGCTATTTTGGTTGTCATCTCATATTTAATAAAAAGATGGGGACATAAAACATTTCTTAACCAAGCAGACATCCTCGCCATATTTTCCATGTGCAATATTGCCGCATGCGTTGCTGGACACGATATGGTTCAGATACTTGTCCCTCTCATAACATACCCATATTGGAACGCAACGCCTGAAAATGAATGGGGTCAAGTTTTATTGCCCTATCTTCGCAATGCTACTATAGTTTCAGATAGATTGACGCTTTCAGACTACTATACTGGCGAATCGTCCTTATACAATATCCGCACATTAAGCTATCTGTTAAAGCCTTTTCTCTCTTGGTCTGGATTTATCGCTGTCTTATTGATGGTTGCGTTATCCTTAAATGTGCTTATCCATAAGAAATGGACAGAGGTTGACAGATTAAGCTATCCTGTTGTCCAATTGCCTTTGCATCTCTCCGCACCAAATAGGGAATTTTTCTCAAATAAACTTGTATGGCTTGGGATAGGCACATCTGGGACTATTCAGATGATAAACAATATCCACAGGATATTTCCTGCATTCCCTTACATTCGCTTATACTATGAACTCGGTCAATACTTTACCGATCCGCCTTGGAATGCTGTCGGCTGGCTTCCATTTAATATTATCATTTCATATATAGGGCTTGGATTTTTTGTCCCATTGGACATCTTGTTCTCATTTTGGTTTTTCTTGATCGTCTTCAAAGGTCAGATAATACTCGGCAGGGCGATAGGATTTCAAAGCTTGCCAAATTTCCCTTACTCTTATGAACAGTCGTCTGGCGGATACATTGCCCTTGGTGTCATCGCTATATGGATAACGCGAAAGCACCTCAAAAACATAATAAAAATGGTCCTTGGAAAGGTTGATAGCGATCTAAAAAACGAGGTGACGATGTATCGTATCGCGATTATAACATTGATATTAGGAACACTCGCTTTGGTGATGTTTTGTTCATATCTTGGTATGTCTGCATGGGCATCTATCTCATTTTTCCTATTATATTATATCATTTTGCTTGCAATAGCTCGTATGAGGGCAGAGGTTGGAACTCCATTACATGACCTTCATTTTGGAGGTCCAAGCTCTATCTTAATGAACGTATTCGGCAGTAGAAGGTTTACACAATCAACATTAGTTGGATTAGCTCATCTATGGTTTATAGATAGGGCTTATCGCTCTAATCCGATGCCCCATCAGTTAGAAAGCCTCAAACTTTCAGAAAGAATTCACGCAGATAGAAAGGGATTTATCATTGCCCTTATTGTCGCTGGTATATTAGCAGGTCCTATGGCGATATGGGCGATGTTTAATCATTGTTTTGAGTTCGGCGCTAATAATACCGCACCTGTTACTATTTACTTTGGATATGAAACTTGGGCGAGGTTTCAATCTTGGATAAATAATCTGACACTTACAAATATACAATCAGTCATATTCACTATTATCGGATTTCTTGTAACTATTGGATTGATGATCGGCAGGATGAGGTTTCTTTGGTGGCAGTTTAACCCAATAGGTTATGCCATATCTGGCAGTTGGCAGATGATCTGGGGCTGGGGAGCGTTTTTCATCGTTTGGCTAATAAAACTTCTGATTATGAAATACTCAGGAATTCAAGGTTATCGGAAAGCTACGAGATATTTCCTCGGTTTACTTCTCGGCGAAATATTGGTCGGCGGAACTTGGACTATGATAGGCATTGGATTTAATCTCTGGTGATAAATATCGGTCCAAACATACCTGACTTTAATTTTATATCTACCATCTTATTAGCCATTGAATTTGTGACTTTTATAATTAGCTTGTTGATGCCAGATTTGAACGATATAATATTTTGATCATCAAACTTCCTACCAATTAACTGATACAGAAATCTGAGAAGTATCAGCATCCACTGAACTGCTTATATAAGCATAGTCTATTTTTATCATTGACAGTTTAAATCCTAACCCCATTGTCAAAGCTCTATTCAATGAATTCCCAAGTCTTACGCCTGATCTAACTGAGATCATGTTAGCATAAGTCCATTCTGCCCCAAAGCAAGGATACCCATCGGACAATTCACCAGCCAAAAGGAGCTTTTCCAAATTAGAGAATTTCTTCGCTAAATCCCAACTTGCACCTATATTGTAATAGAAATCGGTCATCTGAGAGTATTTCTCTTCACCATAACCTAATAATGGCTTCCTATTATAAAAAATTATCCCTATCGGACTATGAAGCCCTATTCCAAAAGATAATCCTTTATCAGGGAGTAAAAACTGACTTCCCAAATCAACAGCAATGCCTTTTCCATTGCCAACTCTAACCTCGTCAAAATAGGCATGAGAAGAAAGGTATCTGATATTTGCCCCAAAGTTAAGGTTTTTGGCGATCTGTCTGCTATAAGCGAGTATCACTTCTGCTTCTTGATAGACACCATCTTTATCATCAGAACTTATGACACCTATACCAAAGCCATTATCTTTCAACTTTTGTATATAGCTTAACGAACTGTAACTGACTAATCCGTATAATTCCATATATGACATACCCAATTCGCTTTGGTTTGTGCGAATAATACCTGCGGGATTATTGAATATGGAGTTAGCGTCATCGGCAACGGAGACAAAAGCAGAACCCATACCTAACGACCTTGCTCCATAATTAATATTCTCAAATGCACCATAAACGGGAGATGCAAGCACAACAAAGATAATTAATGTAATTTCAAATCTAAACTGAAATTTTTTCATTTTCACATTCTTTGATTCCTATTAAGTGATTTTCATCAATACCGATAATTTGGATTTTCCTGATATGTCCTATATCGTTTTGATCTGCGTCTTTGACAAGGACTCTGGCATAGTTACTTGTCCAGCCAGCTAATAATTGATCTTTTCCTTCTCTGGTATCTTCTATAAGCACTTGGTGTGTTTGTCCGATCATCTGTGAATAGAATTCTATCATTAAACGATGACCTAATTCAATAGCTTCATCACTTCTTTTTGACGAAATTCTATCTGGAACGCGATTCGGGAATTTTGAGGCAGGCGTCCCTTCACGAGGAGAATATCGGAAGACATGGAGTCTACTTAGTTTCATTCTTGATACAAGATCACAAGTTGCTTTGAAATCCTGATCCGTCTCTCCGGGAAAGCCAACCATAATATCAGATGATATGCCAACATCGGGAATTTTTGCCCTTATGTTGATGATGAGTTTCTCAAAATCTGACGCTGTGTAAGACCTACGCATAAGATTAAGTATTCTATCGCTTCCGCTTTGTAATGGTATGTGAAAGTGATGGGCACATTTAGGTAATTTGCTTACGGTATCAATGATTTTCTCTGTTAAATCCATCGGTTCAATTGAACTAAATCTTATTCGCTCAATGCCATTTACTTTATGAATTTCATTCAGAACGTCTGCAAGGTCAACGCTATATGACAAGTCTTTTCCATAAGCTCCGAGATGAATACCTGTTAGCACAATTTCTCTATATCCATTTCTTGCAAGGTCGCTTATTTCATGGATTATGCTGTCAATAGGTCTGCTTTTTATCCTCTTTCCACGCACATAAGGCACAATACAATACGAACACATAGAATCACAACCATCTTCAATCTTAACAATTGCGCGGGTTTGTCCATCAAAGGTTGTAATATGAGTGTGCAAGTCAATATCGTCAGAAGGTTTTGATATACAAGAGTGATATAGCAAATTATTAAGGAATTGATCTATAAATGGTTTATCTTTGTTTGATAAAACAAGATCAACTCCATCAAGACTTAAAATCTCATCGGGACAACGTTCCGCATAACAGCCTGTAATGATCAAGATTGATTGCGGATTTTGCCTTCTTATTTTTCTTATTATCTGTCTGGATTTTCTGTCACTAATGCTTGTCACAGTGCAAGTATTTAAGACGTAAATATCCGCTTTCTCACCATCTTTGGTAAGAGTATATCCTGCCTTTTTCAGTGACTCTCGCATCACTTGTGTATCATACTGATTGACCTTACAGCCTAAAGTCA
>Ga0272448_1008799_pt1 | contig 10427 bp, 10 predicted proteins | sample YNPCB0191_FD_202220 | JGI IMG/M metagenome (GOLD analysis project Ga0272448, IMG submission 202220) | Hot spring sediment microbial communities from Yellowstone National Park, WY, United States - YNP-CB-019-1 | ecosystem: Environmental > Aquatic > Thermal springs > Hot (42-90C) > Sediment... | reverse complement strand
ACAGGTAAACTAAACCTGCTACCAGGATGATAAAATTTATAATTGACCAGATAAGGTTCATTGTGAAAAAATCTTTAAAGCTTTCTTCACCCGCCTGGGCTATGGAAGGTAACAACAAATACATTACAATAAATATGAATTTTTTCATCTTAACATCATCTTCCTTGCAATTAAAGGTATAAATTGTTTAATATCTGAATCCACCTTTTTCAGAATCTCATCCCTTTCTTTTTCTATTTGTTCTCGCATATTTTTTATATGCTTTTGCATAGTTTCATTAGCCTGTTTTATCATATTTTCTCTGTTCTTCTTTGCCTCTTCTACCACAGACATCCTTAACTTATTTGCACTCTCAATAGTCTCATCTATTTTCTTTTTTAGTTCTGCCTCTAAATCTTCTGACTCTTTATTAAGAAGTTTTGCCTCTTCAATAGCCTTTACCGTTTTAGAGTTTCTCTTTTCATACACCTTTGAAAAGGGTTTAAAGAACAGCTGGTTTAATAAAAACCATATTACCCAGAATACAATAGCTTGTATTAACAACTGTGAATATATTATATGCATACTTTCATTTCTCTTTTATTTTTTTTAAATATTAAATTTCTTTCTTGTTTTGGTGTTACAGAATAGGTAATATCTTGTCAAGATTTTTCACAAGTAGTGCTTATTCAATGTATTTATAAATATGAATATCTATTTTTAAATATAGAAATTTTAGACGATGAAATAATATCCCAGGGTTCCTCATTGCAGGACAATATTATAAGTTTTATTTGCATATACAGTTTTATATTGTATAATTAAAATCAATAAAAAAATTAAATGGAATAATTATGTATAAAAAAATACTTGTTGCATCTGATGGTTCTATATATGCAAGAAAAGCTATAGAGGTAAGCGCAGATCTTGCTAAAAGGTATAAAGCAGAACTTACCGTCATAACTGTTATACAACACCCTCTGGACGCTTTCGGTACATTTGCCATTGAAGAGCTGGGCGCGGAAACCTACGAGATCCTGAAAAAGAAAGGAAACAATGTAATAAAAGAAGCTAAAGAACAATTAAAAGGATATGATATTACCCTGAATTATGTACTTGAATACGGCAACCCGGGTGACACTATCGTTCGTTATGCAAAAAAGAATGGTTTTGATCTTATTGTCGTAGGGAGTCATGGCTACGGCGAAATAATGGCTCATATGCTCGGAAGTGTCAGTGATAGGGTTAATCATCATGCCCATTGCAGTGTTTTAATTGTTAGATAATGCCACAGTTTATCATATCCTCATCAAGTATAAAACACGGGATGGTTGTCATTAATGGTAAAGACTATAAACATGTAAAAAGCTTAAGAATCTCCCCTGATGAACAACTAATTTTACTTGATGAGAATGCCAATCAATATATAGCAACACTTGTAAAGATTGAAGGTCACCAGGCTATTTTTAGGATTATAGATCACATACAAAAAAAACAAAAACAAAGTGGTATTATACTTGCTCAATCTATCATAAAATATGAAAGAATGCGCATAGCTATAGAAAAGGCTACAGAACTCGGTGTTTATGGAATAATTCCTTTTATTTCAAGGTACACAGTTGCGAAGGGAAACTATGAGTACCTTATAAACAAATACAGTAAAGTTATAAAGGAAGCTGTAAGTCAGTCAATGCATCAACACATACCAAAACTTTATCCTGTGATAACATACAAGGAGCTTATAGCCTTTATGCCTGATGTTAAAAAGGTTTTATTTCATTATGGAAAAGATGTTCTACCATTACAAAACCTCACAGATACATTGGGAAAAGACAAATATATCATGCTTATTATAGGTCCTGAGGGTGGATTTTCTAATGAAGAGATAGAATATGCAAAGCTTAACAATATCTCTATTGCTGGACTTGGCGATAATATACTGCGTGCTGAAACTGCTGCTATTTCAGCTGTAAGCATTGTTTCTTTTTTAAGAAAACAAAAGTAGCTTGACCCGAATTTGAATATCATTTAACATAAAAAAAGAGGTTTAAATATGACTCTATATTGTATCATAATTTTTTTATGTGCATTTTTTTTGGGTTCTTTGCCCACGGGTTATATTGTAGCTAAATCAAAAGGCATCAACATAAGAACAGTTGGCAGTGGTAATATTGGAGCTACAAATGTTACACGCGCGCTTGGTAAAAATTGGGGAGCCTTTGTTCTGATCGTTGATGCTTTAAAAGGGCTTGTCCCTGTGTTATTTGTAAAACTATATTTTAAACAAATGCCACAGCCACAATTTTACATCTTGATGACTATAACCGGTATTCTTGCTGTAGCAGGACATGTTTTTACACCATTTCTCAAATTTAAAGGTGGAAAGGGTATTGCAACAACACTCGGCGTAATATTAGCCATAAATCCTGTTCTGGCATTGCTATTACTAATTGTATGGCTGATTGCCTTCCTGATAACACGCATATCATCTGCAGGGGCGTTATCAGCAGCTCTATCCATGCCATTCATCGTTTTTTTCTTATACCGTTACCAATCTGTATTTTATATCATGATAACATATGCTACCTTTATGACATTATTCATATTTTTTACACACAGAGAAAATATTAAACGACTTTATAAAGGTGAAGAAAAGGCTTTTCATAAAAAATGAAGTGTCCAAACTGTTCCATTGACATGAAACAATGCTCTGTAAAAATCACCGAATGTAGTTCTGTAATTGTTGACCAATGCAGTCTATGTGGTGGTGTTTGGTTTGATAAAAATGAGCTCTACCAATTTAGTGAAATACCAGATAGCATACTTGCTATAGATAAACAGGTTCTTGCCAAACCTGTTATTACAAAAGCCTCTCTCAACTGTCCTGTTTGCGGTAAACCTTTAACAAGATATAATGATCCGGTTTTTAAAAACATGGTTGTGTTTATGATCTGTAGAAACTGTGAGGGTATATGGATGAATAGCAAAGAGATCATGAATTACGCAGAGTTTCGTAAACATTTCAACAAAGATCAAACACTACAAAAGATTGTTCAAATTTATAATGATCCAGAATTTATGAACAATTTAAAACAATCACCATCCCATTCGGATCTGACATCAATCCCTGATGTAATTATAAAAACAGCCCTTACTATTATACAATTGATGTTTGGCATTATTTAATATATATTCTTAAATGAAGAAAGGCTATATTTAAGGATTAACAAATGATTAAATTTTTATTTACCCTTTTAAAGGGTTAATTATACTAAAATGGAGTGAATTGGTATGTTCAAAAAGATTTTAATCGCCAATAGAGGTGAGATAGCTACCAGAATAATAAGAGCTTGTAAAGAAATGGGCATTAAGAGTGCAGTTATATATACAGAAGAAGATTCTACAGCACTTTACATCAAAAAGGCTGACGAATCTTATCTTGTAAGTCCTGGTCCGATAGAGGCATATTTAAACATTCACCGTATAGTGGATATAGCTAAAAAAATAAAGGCTGATGCAATACATCCTGGTTATGGATTTGTATCAGAAAATCCAAAGATGGCAGAACTTTGCGAAAAAAGAGGTATAGTTTTTATAGGTCCATCTTCTTCTGTAATTGAGCTCATGGGCAATAAGCTAAAGGCAAGGGAGTTTATGAAAGAACATAACATACCTGTAGTGTATGGAAGTGATGGTCCTGTAGAGAATGAGGAACAAGCTATAAAATGGGCAAACACCATTGGTTATCCAGTTATGCTAAAGGCTTCTGGAGGAGGTGGTGGTAGAGGATTAAGGATCGCAAATAACGAGAATGAATTAAGACGATATTATAGCCTCGTTAGATCAGAGGCTGAAAAATTTTTTGATAATCCTGAGATATTTATAGAAAAGTATATACCAAAACCGCATCACATTGAAGTGCAAATCCTTGCAGATCATCATGGGAATGTTGTACATCTTGGTGAACGTGATTGTTCTATACAAAGGAGGCATCAGAAAATCATTGAAATAGCTCCATCTTTGATCCTGAGCGATAAAAAAAGAAAGGAGATAGGAGCTACAGCTGTAAAAATAGCAAAATTGGTCAATTATACGAATGCAGGCACAATTGAATTCCTTGTGGATAGCAATATGCAATACTATTTTATGGAGATGAATACAAGATTGCAGGTAGAACATCCGGTTACAGAATCTGTAACTGGAATAGATATTGTTAAAAAACAGATAGAAATAGCAGCTGGATTACCCCTGGGTCTAAAGCAAAAAGATATAAAGATAAGAGGAAATGCGATAGAATGTAGAATAATAGCAGAAGACCCACAGAACGCATTTCTTCCAAATGGTGGTAGAATTACAGCTTATTATTCTCCTGGTGGAATCGGAGTGAGAATAGATGGTGCAGTATATAAAGATTATGTAGTACCTGATTATTACGATCCACTTTTGTTAAAATTAACTGTCATGGGTGAAACATGGGAAGAGACTGTGAGTAGAATGATAAGAGCATTAGATGAATTTGTTATACGGGGTGTGAAAACCAATATTCCATACCTAAGGGCTATTGTTAACAGTGAGGATTTTAAAAAAGGATATTTTGATACAGAATTCATAAACGAACATCCTGAACTTTTAGAGTATACAAATGCTGTTGACCCTACTGATAAGGTTATTGCTATTGCTTCTGCTATTGCCATGTATGAAGGAATATAATCTAAGTATGTATTATTATCTTTACTGGCTATTTTAATTTAGAAAGTAGGTAAACGAGATGATAAAAAAAATTTATATAACAGATACAACTTTAAGAGATGCTCACCAGTCGCATATAGCTACAAGATTAAAAACAGAGGATATGCTTCCAATATGTGAGAAAATGGACCGGGTGGGATTCTGGTCAATGGAGGTATGGGGAGGAGCAACATTTGATACAGCTATGCGTTTTTTAAGGGAAGATCCGTGGGAAAGATTAAGAGAACTAAAAAAAGCCCTCCCGAATACAAAACTCCAGATGCTGCTTCGTGGTCAAAACCTGGTTGGCTACAGACATTACCCGGATGATATTGTATGGAAATTTGTAGAAAAATCCGCAGAGAATGGCATTGATATATTCAGGATTTTTGATGCCCTCAATGATATAAGAAACATCAGATCGTCAATAAAGGCTGTTAAACAGTTTGGCAAATTTGTTGAGGGAGCGCTCAGTTATACCACCAGTCCAGTACATACAATAGAATACTTTGTTGATTTTGCTAAAGCCCTGGAAGACCTTGGAGTGGATAGTATTTGTATAAAAGATATGGCAGGTCTTATTAAGCCTTACGATGCGTATGAGCTTGTAGGAAGATTAAAAGAGGTCATAAAAGTCCCACTTCACTTCCATACACATGATACAGCTGGTTTTGCCAGCATGTCTATTTTAAAAGCAATAGAGGCTGGAGTTGATATTGTGGATACTGCTATATCGCCCTTTGCTTCTGGAACTTCACAGGCTCCAACAGAATCCATAGTTGCAGCTTTAAAGGACACAGATTATGATACTGGATTATCCCTTGAGTTGCTTGCAGACATAGCGGATTATTTCAGAGAAGTGAAAAAGAAATATGCTGAATTTGAAAGTGAATACACAGGCATAAACACAAAGATACTGTTATGGCAGATACCAGGAGGTATGCTTTCAAATCTTGCTTCACAACTCAAAGAACAAAATGCAATTGACAAGATAAATGATGTCCTTAACGAAGTACCGGTAGTTAGAAAGGATTTAGGATATCCTCCTCTTGTTACTCCAACAAGTCAGATAGTTGGTTCTCAGGCAACACTAAATATTATCAGCGGAGAGCGATACAAGATAATAACTAATGAAATAAAGAATTATCTAAAAGGACTTTACGGTAAGCCACCTGGTGAGATAAATGAAAATTTAAGAAAGCTCGCTATAGGGGATGAAAAGGTTATAGATCGCAGACCAGCTGACTATCTCCAATCTGAATTTACAAAGTTGAAGGCTGAATTGGGTGATAAAGCTAAGTCAGAAGAAGATGTCCTTTCATACGCCCTATTTCCTCAAGTTGCTACCGAATTTTTTGAGTTAAGAGAAAAAGGAGAACTGAAGGTCCTGATGCCAAAATTTGAAGCACCACAGAAAGAGAAAAAACACATAGAAAAACTGGCACCAAGCGAATTTAATGTTAAGGTCCATGGAGAGATGTACCATATAAAGATAGCGGGATCCGGACGTAGAACCGAAAATCCAAGAATGTTTTTTGTGTATGTAGACGGTAGACTTGAAGAAGTACTGGTAGAACCACTCGTAGAGGTTGTAACTTCTCAAGAAGGAGAGCTCATACCTAAAGCAGCTATTAAGACAGAAAGACCAAAAGCCACAGAGATTGGAGATGTAACAACAACCATACCCGGAAAGGTATCAAGTATAAAGGTAAAAAAGGGCGATAAAGTATCAGCGGGTGATCCAGTTATGGTAATAGAAGCCATGAAAATGGAAAATGAGGTTCATACACCTATTGATGGAATAGTATACGAAATCTATGTAACAGAAGGCGATACTGTTAATCCTGGTGAAGCCCTTATCCGTATAAGGTAAAATAAAAATCAGGAGGTTTTATGAAAAGGAATCCAGCTGTTGCAGGAACATTCTATCCTGCAAATCCTTCAACACTTGAAAGATTTGTAAAAGAATTCTCAATATCAAGGCAAAAACTACTTAAGGCTATTGGCGTTGTTTCTCCGCATGCAGGTTACATTTATTCAGGCAGTGTAGCTGGCAAGGTTTATTCAAGCATAGAGATACCGGAAACAGTGATAGTTATAGGTCCCAATCATACTGGTTATGGTAGCAAAGCAGGTATTGTGTTAGAAGGTAGTTTTAGCATGCCAGGTTTTGATATAGAGATTGATCACGAACTTGCAACATCCATTTTACAAAATTCCAATCTTATTGAAGAAGACATGGACTCCCATGTTTATGAACATTCTCTTGAAGTCCAGCTTCCATTTATACATTATCATAATCCATCAGCAAAGATAGTGCCTTTATGTGTAATGGGAAGGGGTTATGATTTTATTAACTCTATTAGCAATGCTATAACAAAGGCTATAAATGGATCTAAAAAGGATGTATTACTTGTGGCGAGTTCGGATATGACTCATTATGAACCACATAGCGTTGCAAAAAAGAAGGATCAGCTTGCGATAGACAAGATTATAAATCTTGATCCCCTGGGTCTTCTAAGAGTTACTGTTGAAAATGATATTTCTATGTGTGGTGTAATTCCAGCGGCAATTATGTTGACAAGTGCAAAACAGCTGGGGGCCAAAAAGGCAGAGTTAATTGACTATAAAACATCTGGTGAGGTAACGAACGATTATGAAGAGGTAGTAGGATACGCCGGTATAGTTGTTTATTAACCCAGGAAAAAATGCATTTGCAAAACCTGTTCTCATGAAAACGGAGAGAGGAAAGGTTGTAGCAATTTGATTTATCTAACCGAGAGAATGAACAAACCTTTCTTATTGCATTTTTTGATTAATCTTAAAAATCCTTACAGAGATCAAATATGTTTTTTATACCATCGCCAAGGCATTTGAGAGAAATTCTCTCATCAACACCATGCATTGAATCTATCTCTTTTTCACTTAGCAAACATGGAATAAAGCCATAAGCTATCGCACCCTTTTCTCTAAAAAACCTTGAATCAGTAAAACCTGAGCTGATTACAGGATAAAATGGTATGCCAGGATGATTCCTGGTAATTACCTTTTTTATAGCCTGCATAAATTTATCTTTTGGACTTGAGTAGCTTGGTGTCTGAAACTGTATAATTTCTAAATCTATATCTGGATTATCTATAACATTTCTAAGTTCTTCAATAAAGGTTTCTTTATCCTGTCCTGGCAGTAATCTACAATCCAGTATAGCCTCTGCTGTTGAAGGAATAACATTTTCTTTAAACCCGCTCTTTATATTTGTTACAGAGATTGTATTTCTTAATATTGCATTGAGCTTTTTAAAAGCTTTCAATCTTTTTTTAAATAGATTAAGAACAAGGTCATTAGTTATAAAAGGGATCAAAAATGAAACAGGTAATTTCATGTCTTTACCTGCTTCAATCAAAATTTCCTTTATTTCTGGTAAAAGATTTATCCTTGTTTCATGTTTAATAATATGTTCAAGTGCAAAAACGAGTTTATTGTTTGGGTTTTCTTCAATAGGTACTGAACCATGCCCGGCTTCACCCTTTGCTGTTAACTTTAGCCATAAAGGGCCTTTTTCTCCAAAGCATGGCAACATCATATCCTTTCCAGATATGCCTTTTATTCCCATTCCACCTTCGTTTAGAACATAACCCGCGGAAACCTTATCCCAGTGGTTTTTAACAACCCATCCAGCACCAGCCTCGCCACCTGCTTCTTCATCTGCAACCGCCAGCAATATAATATCCCTTTTTGTAATTGCACCTGTCCTTTTCAGGAGAATAAAAGCCATTAACTCCATTATACCAGGTCCTTTGCAATCCAGAGCTCCCCTACCCCATATGTAGCCATCTTTTATAGTTCCAGAAAATGGTTCAAACTGCCAGTTTTCAGCAGTAGCTCCAACAACATCTATGTGACTCAAGAGTAAAAGTGCCTGTTCTTTATTTTTTGTTTCTCCCTTAAACCTGCATACAAGACTTGCCCGCTTGTTATTGTAAGGGAGTATTTCAGGGGAATAACCTTCTCTTCTTAGAATGTCTGCTATAAATTCTGCAGCTACCTTCTCATTACCTGGAGGGTTTGTTGTGTCAAATTTTATATATTCTGAAAGAAGCTTACTTGCTTCCTCAGTAACATTATTCCAATCTACATTATTCATAATTAAGATCACAAATAAAAGATAAAGGAGCGTTTGTCAAATTTGGTCATTTCATTTTTATTGATAAACAGCTTTTACCTTCTATTTCTACCTTTTTTATTTTAACCCTATAATTTATTTTTGACTATGTACTTTTACAAATGCTTGACTATTTAAATTTTTTAAATATTTTAGTAACTAATGGGCTGTTAGCTCAGCTGGTAGAGCAGCTGACTCTTAATCAGCGGGTCGCAGGTTCGATCCCTGCACAGCCCACTTTATTTCTCAAGTAGTTACGAACTTTGCCAATCATATAATCTGCTCACTGTGCCCGATTTGTGCCTTAAACACACTTTCTCTGTTGTCTAATAAATTTATAGTCGTTTGCACTCGTGTCCACTAAAAATCCATTCCACCCGGGTATACCCCTAAGCTAATGAGCAGGCTTTCCTACTGCAATTTTTGGGTTAACAACACGGGTATCTTTATAGGCTTTTGTCAAAACTCTGAATAAGCGTTCTAATTGATTGGACAGCGGAACTGATAGCAGTTTCAGAAGGCTTTATGCCGGATGTTTCAAGCCATGATTTCGGATTCTGTTGAACGAGGATCTCACTCAATGAATAAATTTCTATATGCCTGATACCTTCCCCGAGTGCAGCGGATATATCATCAAAAAGCTCTGTAGTATCCGTATATCCCTGTTCACCACTAAGTGGATCGTTTCCTATCACACCCAACGCCACAACCGCATTGTTGCCGTAAAACCTGTACGCATCCTTACTATAGCTTGCAATGATTGATGACCCGTAATACTTACCAAGCAGAGACCTGAAAGAGCTCTGATATACCATAAATGAAATCTGATCCCACGGTAGACCCGTTACTGGTATATGGAACAGCATCTGTATGTTCTGTTTACCGACGACAAGGTCGTCCAGAACAAGAGGATAGGTAACACATTCAACCTTCCAACCCTTTTGATGTAAGGATTGAATCACATCGCTGAAGCGTTGAAACGCATAGGAGTAGGTTGAAGGATCCACATAAGCTGTCAGGAGGTTTATCACGGATGTTACACCACCGGTTTGTGCGGAGGTTGTCATACTCATAGTAAGAGCATACGGTGGCTCCATGTCAAAGATTAGCCATCCTTGTTTTATATTATTACTGCTGAGCCATGAAATGAGGTTATTTACTTCTTGTGAAAACAGGTCTACATTATCCTCATTGGGCCATAGTCCCTCGCTCTGTGTAAGCATAGGCCATAATCTTACTTCAACGCCGTTTGAAAACGCCTTGTTTAATAGGTTGAGAAACTGCGAGGAGCCAATATCAGAAGGGTAAACTGCAAGCAGAAGCTGAGTATTTGTCTGCTTTAACAGAGGAATTGCAGATGAGAACACACTCAAATTATCAAATTCCGCATATGTACCCTGCGTCCATCCAGATTGGGAACCGCTCTTGGAACAACCTGATATCGGAGTCCACAAAAAAACAAATATCAAAACTGACAAAAGATAGAAATACCTCACAAATTTTAGTTATAGTTTGTTTGCTGTATTTGTCAAGATCATGTAGAAGTCCACGCCATATT
>Ga0272448_1008798_pt1 | contig 10428 bp, 12 predicted proteins | sample YNPCB0191_FD_202220 | JGI IMG/M metagenome (GOLD analysis project Ga0272448, IMG submission 202220) | Hot spring sediment microbial communities from Yellowstone National Park, WY, United States - YNP-CB-019-1 | ecosystem: Environmental > Aquatic > Thermal springs > Hot (42-90C) > Sediment... | reverse complement strand
GTGCTTGGCATAGAGGCAGCAAGGGAAGCAATCATCAATGAGGTTAAAAAAGTTATTGACAGCCAGGGATTAAAGGTTGATACGAGACATATAATGCTTGTCGCAGACACAATGTGCGTATCAGGGCAGGTGAAAGGAATAACAAGATATGGAGTTGTAAGTGAAAAATCAAGCGTTCTTGCAAGAGCATCTTTCGAGACACCGATAAAGCATATCATAAGGGCAGCTGTTGTAGGCGAAGAGGACATGCTGACAAGCGTCATAGAAAATGTCATGCTCAACCAGGCAATTCCAGTGGGAACAGGGTTGCCTGGACTTATTACAAAGATTAGGAAATAGTTTCTCTTATTAAAAAGGATGGCAAACAGCAAAAGAGAAAATCAATGAGCAGATTCACAAAAAACAAAAAAGAGCTTGTTTCAAAGGTTCTTGTAGGCAATGATTTAAAGGAGGCAATTAAAAAATCTGTAAATCTCATTGGAGGATTTATAAAATTTGTTTCAAAGGGAGACAAAATCGTCATAAAGCCAAATTTTAACACAAACGATGTTTATCCTGGTTCTTCTGACCCTGAGTTTGTGAAATGCATTATTGAATTGTTGTATGAAGCAGGGGCAAAGAAAGTTATTGTCGCAGAATCTTCATGCTTTCATACAAACTCAAGAAAAATGATGTCTCATTTTATTCCAGTTGCAGAAAAAGCAGGGGCAGAGGTTGTCATTATTGATGAATTAAAAGACTGGAAGCTTGTAAATGTTAATGGAAAATACATGAAAAGATTCAATGTTTCAAAGACATATCTCGATGCAAAGAAAACTGTCTGGCTTCCTTGCATGAAAACTCACAGGCAGGCAAGGTTTACCTTGTCACTTAAACTTCCAATAGGTATGATAAAGGGAACAGACAGGATGAAGATGCATGTTTTGGGCTTGCAGGAGAGAATTGCTGACTTAAATTTGGCAGTTCCTGCTCCTGATTTGATAATAATGGACGCAAGAAAATGCTTTATCAGAGGAGGGCCAGAGAAAGGAGAGTTAAGAGAGCCAAATTTAATTATGGCATCAGGCGACAGAATTGCAATTGATGTAGAAGCTATTAAAGTTATTCAGGAATTTCCAGGGAACAGTTTGGCAAACAAAAGCCCATGGGATTTCACGCAGATTAAAAAAGCTGTTGAAAATAACATAGGCAATGTGAAATCAGAAGATGATTATAGAGTTATTTATTCTGACGCGCTAAGCATCTAATTTCTTAACTGTAATATTAAGTTTTATAAAATTTTCTTTATTATGCTTTTTATGCAAAAACATTATCAACCAAAAGAACGAGCCAGTGAAGTAAATAACGAACTAGTTGAGATTACCATTAAAATTAATGAATCAGTAGAAAAAAATGAATTTTTGCCTGCTCTTGTCGCCTACCAGAAAGGACAGAAATTAGTTTCAGAGATGGGCAAAAATCTTGGCTCGCTGGAAATTCTACAATTCAGCTTAGTGTTAAACAGATTAGATGAGATGACAAAAATTATAAAAAACAATATTTGCCTTGAACTTGTCGGCAAAAACTCTATTTTTACAAAAGAAGGCAGGATATTGTTGCCTGAAAAAGCTCATGATGGCTCAGGCTATGCAGGATTTCATATTTCCAAAATATTTCTTGATGAATCAGAAGAGATGTGGAAAATTTATCGCCCTGAAAAATACCTTATGTCTATTGAAGATGCAATTGCAAATTCAGAAAAAAATGGCTGCGCAGTTGCTCTAGCAAAAAACTCTGAGAATTACCCTCTTGCCAGCACCGCGCTTCCGCTTTCAGCAGAGTTATACGCAGACAGTTACTGGAGAAAACAGAAAGAAATAGAGGAGCTTTTTGATGAGGTTTATGGCAAAACTGAAAAAACAAAAAAGAAAATGACAAATAAAATTACGCTTCTCTAATAACTCTTTATTAGAATCTAATTTTTCTTTTTCTTTTAAGATTAAATTATTCTCCTTAGAAATCTGATTTTCAAATTTTTCTTTTTCTCCTTTCTTATCTTTTATATAGCGTCAGAAATATTACTTTTTCCAGAGCCATTGACACCAACAATTGTATTGAGGCTATTATTGAATGGAATTTCTGTTTCTTTTCCAAAGCTCTTGAAGCAAGTCATCACCAGTTTTTTATACAAGTCATAGAAGATATTAATAATTAGAATATTTAAAGTTTTATTTTAATAGAAATATGTTAATCTTTTAAATCCTCAAACTTTCTGCTATTTCTTCTAATCTCTTTCTACATTTATCCTTGCCTAAACTATTCAAATAAATTTTAGCTAAATCAAGATAATGATTATTAACACTTTTAACAAAATCTGGAATTTCAGAATTTTTTATTAATTCTATACATCTAGAAGGATTTTTTTGATAATTATTATAAATAAAATATCTGTCTTCTTGTTTTAATCTGCGCAAGGCCTCTTTTGTTACAAATATTCTTTTTTTACCTTCATAAATATCATTCTCAAAATCATAAAAATCATCTCTTATCTGAAATCCTATTCCTAGATTGACTCCATAATTTTTTATTTGCTCCACTTCTTTTTCATTTTTATCAGAAATCAAAGCCCCTAGAAGCAGAGATAATTGAATAAATTTTGCTGTAGATTCTTTAATCATGTGTAAATAATCCCCAAGTTTTAAAAATTGACCATTTTTTCCATAAATAACATCTAAACCCTGCCCACTATAAATATGCCCTAAGGTTTTATTCCATTCTTGAATTGCAAGAAATTTTTTATCTTCAGATAAACTTAATTTAGCAAGAGAATTAAAAAATTTATTAGTCATAGCTGAATAGATTATTCTACCAGCAATTGCTCTCATATCTAAATCATTTATTTCTTTTGGTTTGTCTAGTGCTTTGTCTACTAATAATGTCTCGACTTCAAATCCTTGTAACGATTTCATTATATTTAGGTGGTGGTAGGTTAAATCTTTACCGAAAAAAGAGCCGAAAAGTAAGCTCATTGTATGAACATCTTGTGATCTTCCTCCTATATGCCCTTTTTCACTTAAGATATACTCTTTAATTTTATCTTCTAACTCTCCTTTTACACCAAGATTCTTACACATTTGTAGTATCTCTTGTGGTTCAAAACAAGCTATTAAATTTTTTTCCCCAATCTCCTGTAAACTTTCTTTCAAGTCCTCAAAATCAATTCCTATTTGTCCCATTTTACCTCATTGTGAATTTTTTATCTTATTTATTTCTAGATAATAATAACATAGAATTATAAATAATTTATAGCGAAATATTTCGTGTCTTACTCTCAAAATTTAAAAATATTTTCTTGCAATAAATGTCAATAATGATTTTTCTGCTTTTCTTAAATGTGCTTGATAGGTTGATAAAGAAATTTTCATTAATTTTGCTAATTCTTTTAATTCTATCCTTCTCGGATATTCATAATAACCATTTTCATAGGCCAAATAAAAAGCTTTTTTCTGCTTTTCTGTTATTTCTGGAAGAATAGATAAAATTCCAATATTTTTTATTTTTGCTTCTTTGAATGATAAAATTTCAGCTTTATATTTTTTCTCTCCAATTTTAAGAAGTTTATCAATTTCTTTTCTATTAAGACAGGCAATATTCCAAGTTTCATATCCTTCTTTATCATAAACTGCCGGATTTATATGAATTATCTTTGGGTTATAGAAAAAATGAATATATTTATTAACCTCTATGGTTTTATGCTGTGCAGTAATGCAAATAAAAAAATTTCCATCAATTTCTAAATGAACAACATATCTTTTATTTTTTGATTTTTTATTATCTCTTTTCAAATCCTTAAAAAATTCTTTAATATTTTTTTCTTCACCCTCTATCAAACCAACTGCTATAAAATAATAAATATTTTTATCTAAATAATAATTTAAAGGATAATAATGCATAACTACTTTGTGCTTTTTTGTCTTGCTTCCATAAATATTCCCTTCATCATACCCTCTTACTTTTAATACCCACATAATGACACGAATAATTTCGTATTTATAAATCTAATCTTTTTTGTTACAAATCAAAAATCCACAAGGGATTTTTGCTGCCTTCTTACTTTTTCATTTGTAATTGTGCTTCAACTTTCCCTGAAAATCCCGTCGCAACCTGTACACTATCTAAACCAGCATTCCAAAAATTAATATCTTTATTATAAGGATTTAAAAAGCTGTTGTTAAGGGCATTTATACTATTTTGTAATTGTGAAGCGTCTAATGTTTTGCCATAATTAATTGATTCAGGAATTAATCCTCCTTTATTTTCATCTATTCCTAATCCTTTCTCTTTAAATAAGATTTTAGTGCCAAGAGTTTTTTCTTCCACCAGTCCCGTCGTAACCTGTAAACTACGTAAACCAGCATTCCAAAAATCAATATCCTTCCTGTCAATGTACCAAGGTCTGATATTACTTGTGCTGTTTCGGGTGATAGACTTGTCATTTTGCAGTTGTGAAGTTTCTGGGGTTAATAAACCTTTCACTTTTAGCTGTTCTCCTATTGATTGAGTCAGTTGAATGTGCTGTATTACAGGCATAGCTTTTTGTGTTAATTCCGAAACCTGCTTTGCTTCTCTGGCAGTAATTTTGTGATTGGTGGTGCTAAATAGTCCTCTTTTCCGATGAGCGCAGGATAGTTACCAGCATAAAGCCATTGAGCTGTGCCTTTAAGAAGTGTTTTACCATAATTTCTTAAATTTTCTTCAAGCTGATTTTGGAATCTCGCCCACCAGTCTGATGCCTTGATAATAAAAGTTTCCTTACCCGTCGGATTAAAAGCACGCTCCCAATTATAATTGAAATAATAGGTATTGTTAAGTCTGCTGCCATTTCCGGTGTCATTTTGCAGTTATGAAGCTTCTTAGGTTAATAAACCTTGTTATTAGCCAATACAATGTATACTGTAGATAAAATTTCATGGCAGAATCGCAATCGAACGATAATCTATTATCATGAATCATAACAAATAACAAATATAGAAATATAAAATCAAAGGAGCAAAATCTTTATTCTGTCCTTTATTTTATGACAGATGACTAAACTAAAAATAAGACAAATAATTAAGGGGTTTGTGACGAAACCTTTATAAACAAGCTCATTAATCAGACAGGCAGGAAGAGAAGAAAAGGCTTAAAACTTTCTTTAAGCACCTTTTCTGAGGTTCCGTATGGCAGAAATAGATGATATCAAAAAGCTCTTGAAGTCAAAGAATCTTGTAATTGGCACACAGAGAACTATGAGATACCTCAAAACAGGCAAGCTCTCAAAGGTATATATTTCATCAAACTGTCCTGCTGAAATAAAAGAAGATATAAAATATTATAGCGAGCTTTCGTCCACTCCTGTAGTGGAACTAGAGCAATCAAATGAAGAAATAGGTATTTTATGCAAAAAGCCATTTTTTATTTCAGTATTGAGTGTACTTAAATGAATATCAAATTCGATATGGCAACGATGAAGCTCATATCGCTTTTCCAAGCGATAACAAGAGCTTCTGTAAAAGATTGCATAGTCAATGATGAAATAATTTTCATCATAGGCGAAGGAGAAATCGGAAAGGCTGTTGGAAAGGGCGGCGAAAACGCAAGAAAGGTGTCAAAAGCCATTAAGAGAAAGATTAAAATAGTGGAGTTCAGCAACAACCTTTTGACATTCATAAAAAACCTCATAAAACCTATGAATGTAATAAACATAGAGGAGAATGATGGAGTTGTTTTACTAACAGCTCCTGACCTAAAAACAAGGGGCTACCTTATAGGAAGGGGAGGTAGTTCACTTAGACAGCTGGAAGAGATTGTAAAAAGACACTTTCCAATAAAGGAAATAAGAGTTGCATAAAAATGGGAAAAAAATCATCTGGTATAAATGCAGCAAAAAAACTTGAGCAAAGAAGGAGCAAATTTAGATGGAACAATAAATGGTATGTTAGAAGAACTCTTGGGTTAAAGGCAAAATCAGACCCATTAAGAGGCTCCTCTCAGGCAAAGGGAATTGTGCTTGAAAAAGTTCAGCTAGAGGCAAAGCAGCCAAACTCTGCAATGAGAAAATGCGTTCGTGTCCAATTAATAAAAAATGGAAGGCAGGTAACTGCGTTCGCTCCTGGAGACGGGGCAATAAAATTGATTGACGAGCATGACGAGGTTATTGTGGAGTGCATTGGAGGAAAAATGGGGAGATCTATGGGAGATATTCCTGGAGTGAGGTGGCAGGTAATCAAAGTTAATGACCAATCACTTGATGCATTAAGAAGAGGAAAAATAGAAAAGGCAAGGAAATAAAATGGTTGAGATAAAGGCATTCAATAAATGGAGCACAGAGGAAATCTCTGTTGCAGACCCTGGATTAAGAGCCTACATAACTCTCGAACCCAAAATAGTCCCAAAAACAGGAGCAAGATATGCAGGGAACAAGTTCTACAAGTCAAGGGTATTTATTGTTGAAAGATTGATAAACAAAATAATGATTCCAGGGCACAAGGGCAAGAAGCATAATAAAACCTCTGGGCACTGTACAGGAAAATCTTCAACAGCATACAAGCTTGTTAAAGAAGTTTTTGATATCATAGAAAAAAAGACAAATGAAAATCCAATCAAGGTTTTTGTAAAAGCAATTGAGAATTCTGCCCCAAGGGAAGAAATTGTTACAATAGAATATGGTGGAGCAAGATATCCTAAGGCAGTTGAATGCTCTCCCCAGAGAAGAATAGACTTGGCTTTGAGATATTTTGTCCAGGGAGCATATCAGAAATCATTCGGAACAAAAAAGAAAACAAAAGAAGCTCTTGCAGAAGAGATAATTCTTGCGTACCAGGCAAATCCTGCTTCTATGGCAATTGCCAAAAAGAACGAACTCGAAAGGCAGGCAGATGCTTCTAGATAAAATCAGGATATGAAACTATCTTGGATATTATGGCATTGCTATGAAATAAAGGCTCAGGAAAGCGTCTGAAAGATGGAATAAGGCTCTTGGTTACAAGATAACCTTAGTTATTATTCATATCAAAGTTATTTTTATTGATTTCCTGTCAATCAGCTCCAGCTTAACCTTTCTTCCCACCTTAACTCCACATTTATTACAAATATAGGCCTCAAATCTTACTCTGTCTTTAGTTGTTTCTCTGACAGATTTAAATCTTTGTCTTCCATAACTGAATATTCAAGGAATTAGTATTTAAGTTTAGAAGCAGTAGGTGCGGCAACTTGCTGACTTGTTTATATCTCTACTTTTAAGTACTAACAAATAGAAAGATTTATATATTAGTATTACTTTTTACTACTTTATGATGACTACAAAATGCAAGGTTAGTGTTTCTGTGTCAGAAGACACTATTGCAAAGATAAGAGAAGCTGTAAGAAGCAAAAAATTCAGAAATAGAAGCCATGTGTTTGAATATGCTATAAACCAGCTTCTTGGGGGCAGAAATGAACCCTAATATTACTATATTAAAGGAGTTGAGGTATCCAACAGGGCTTTTTTCAGCAGCTAGCAAAAAAGTCCAAACGGGATATAATGTGGCTTGGATAAGAGACAATATCTATACTTCCATGGCATTTGAAGATTTTGATAGAGAGATTGTTGTTTCTGTTTATCATGCAATTTTGAACATTTTTCTCAAATATGAATCAAAAATAGATTATGCAATCAAAAATCCTCCTACAAACAAGCAAGATTATATCCATGCAAGATACCATCCACAAACAATGGCTGAAATCCAGCAGGAATGGGGCAACAAACAGAACGACATGATAGGATTATTTTTATTTAAAATCTCTGAGCTAACAAAAAAAGGATTTAAAATTATTAGAGATGAAAATGATTTAAGAATTTTGCAGAAGCTTGTTTACTATCTTGAGTCAATACAATATTATAGAGATTTAGACAATGGAATCTGGGAAGAAAACGAAGAGATTCATGCCTCTTCTGTAGGTGCGTGTGTTGCAGGATTGAAAGAATTATCAGAAGCATTTCCAGAGATAAAAGTGCCAAAAGAGTTGATTGAAAAAGGAGTTGAAATACTGAATGTTTTACTTCCAAGGGAATCTGCAACAAAAAAAGTTGACATGGCTCTTCTTTCTCTAGTCTGGCCTTATAATATTGTAACTAAAGAACAGGCAGAGCAAATATTGAAGAATGTCAAAGAGAATCTTGTAAGGGAAAAGGGAGTAATAAGATATCCTGGAGATAAATATTATTGGAATAATGGAGAGGCAGAATGGACAATGGGATTTCCATGGCTTGCAATAATCTATAAAAAACTGAAAAACAAAAAAGAGTATGAATTTTATCTGCAAAAAGCGATTTCGGCAATGAACGAAAAGGGCGAAATGCCAGAACTGTATTTTTCAAAAACAAAAATCCATAACGAAAATTCGCCGCTCGCTTGGGCTCAATCTTTGCTGATTATAGCAATGAGCTAGTTATTGTAGAAGATTTATAAAAATAAAAGATTCAAATTGATGGATTTAGAACATCTCTTCTATCATCTCTATATAAGTAGCATTTGACCATGCTTGATTAAAACAACCAAATGATTCCTGCTTTGTTGCAGAGCTTATTTCAGAGGCGCATCCTGGAACGCCCATCCAGAGTATGTCGTTTGTAGAGCCCTTCAGAATGTTATGTATGTATTTTGCATACCTGAACTTTCCTGCCCTGTAGAGGCAGATTGCTGCAATGTTGTTAATCCAGTACCATGAATCTCCATTATGGTAACTTTCATCATTCATTCCTGTATGAAACGGCTTGAAATCAGAGCTATGCATGTCCACAGAACTCAGCCCAAAGCCTGTAAATAATCTTGGCAAAACATTGTCAAAGCACTTTCTCCATTCTTTTTGTGACAAAAGCTCAGGATAGATGTAATATGCAAGGAAAATATTCGGCCTTATTGTGCTGTCATTCTCTCCATCTTTTAGATAATGCCCGTTCCAAAATTTTTCTCTTACAGCATCAAGCAAAGCATTCTCCTTGTGCTCTGCATATTTTTTTCCTGCCTTGTCTCTAAATAGAGAGCAGAGCCAGCCAAGAAACTTATACATGTTAAGCTGCATTGCTTGGATTTCTATTCTTGCGCCATCTCTTCCTGTTATTTTTGTGTCGCACCAAGTTTCTTGAGCTTTGTTTATTATCAGCTCTTGTTCAGAGTAGTTTTTTATTATTCCATGAATTGATTTTTCTAGCCCGTGCTTAATCTGATGCAACTCTTTTGAGCTGAAATATTTGCGCAGTTTTTTCTTCTCATAGAGCAATTTAAGCAAATCATAGGTTCTTTTGAAAAGCCATCCAGCAGAGTCAGCATTTCCTATCTTTGTCGGAGGATCTCTGTTTGGCAATCTACCATCTTCTTGTATTAAACCAATATACCTCATCAAAATGTCTTTTGCCAAATCATATTCTTTGAGTGAAATCAAAGCCCCTACAATTACAAGCTCATCTCTTGACCAAAACTGGTTGAACCATGGAAGCCCTGCAAAAAACCCTTCTCTATTGTTGAATTTTGTTAATAATTTATGAAGTGATTGCTGACTACAAAGATAAGCCATATTTACGCTGTTGTCAAGAATAAATTTTACTTTCACATGAGGGGGCTCCTCAAACTTTAGCACAAGAGTATGGCTAAGATTTTCAATTGCTTTTTCTTCTGTTGTGCCGAATCCGAAAACAATCTTAGAAGCATTTATTTTCAGAGCATTGTAGACATAAAGCTCATATTCATCATTTCTTCTTTTGTCAAATTCATATGAAACTTTTTTCCATATGCCTACTTTTTCGTAATCAAGATTATCCGGAGCTATTGCAATGTAAATCTCATACTCGCTAGTTTTTTTGTCTTCACCAGGATGAACTCTTTTTGTGTATTTCACTAACAATAAATCTTTCTTTTGATAGATTCTGTAATATCTTCCCCATTTATCGAAATCCAATTGTTTTCTGCAGTCAAGAACCAAATTAATTGTTTTTTGTCTACTCAGCTCATATACAAAAGCATTTAGGTTTGTTGGCATATAAAAAAATTCTCCTGTATCACCTCTCACTCTCGCAACAGAGCTTAGCTTGTTCCTTAGAATTGTAACATCCCCATCTATGATGATATTCTCAATTGCTTTATAGATTTCAGAGCCCTCTGCAAAATAAACCCCCTGAAACTTGCTTGTGTTTTTTCCTGAAAGAGATGCATATCCTCCAATTCCATTTGTGAGAAGAAAATTGTCAGCATCCCCTTTCTTTTTTATGCCTGTCCCTCCGAAATCATGGATTATTTCCATGGTTCATTTCATAAGCCAAAGCAATATAAAGGTTTATTACTACTTAAGAATTTAAACTCTTAAACGTTCCATCTATATTATTATGGGCTAATTTAATTTTTAATGAGATGGTTTAATTTTTATTATTTCCCT
>Ga0272448_1008796_pt1 | contig 10430 bp, 9 predicted proteins | sample YNPCB0191_FD_202220 | JGI IMG/M metagenome (GOLD analysis project Ga0272448, IMG submission 202220) | Hot spring sediment microbial communities from Yellowstone National Park, WY, United States - YNP-CB-019-1 | ecosystem: Environmental > Aquatic > Thermal springs > Hot (42-90C) > Sediment... | reverse complement strand
AGAGCAAATACCATCTCAATGATCCCATCTTTAAGCAATATCTGGATTATCTGAAAGGGGTTGCCACGTTTGATCTTGGGCCTTCCTTCTATTATTCGGGCAGGTCTGTCACCGACGTTATTGCGCAGGGGTTACCCGTTACCATAAAACTTTCAGCGCTTTCAATTCTTTTTGTTATTCTCCTCAGTCTGCCATTGGGTGTTATATCGGCGTTGAAAAGAAACCGCCTGACAGACAGACTCATCATGATCTTTGCAACAATAGGCAGAACAGTGCCGGCGTTTGTTGTGGGCACTCTCCTGATCTATTTTCTGTCATACAAATGGAGGCTTTTCCCCATTTTTGGAGTTGCTACTTTCAAGCATTATATTCTTCCATCAGTTGCACTTTCGCTCGCAACCACTGCTCAGCTGACCAGACTTATTCGCGCTTCGATGCTCGATGTGCTCAATCAGGATTATATTCGGACGGCCAAGGCGAAAGGTCTTTCTAAAAGTCGGATTCTGCTCAAACATGCACTGAAAAATGCCTCGATTCCAATGGTTACTGTGCTTGGCAGCAGTGTTGCCGGCCTTCTTACCGGCGCTTTTGTCATTGAGCAAATTTTCGCAATGCCCGGTATGGGAAGGTATTTTACACAGGCTATCTCGAATCGAGATTACCCTCTCATCATGGGCATTACCATTTATTTTTCTCTGATTCTGCTCGTAAGCATGCTCGTGGTGGATATTCTTTATGGTCTCATCGATCCGAGGGCTGCAGTCTACGGCAAGAAAAGGTAAAGACATGAGCGATTTGACATTCAATATGGATGACTTGGAACCGCTGCCTGCCGATGCCCTGGGGCTGGCAAAAGAGAGCGCTGGTGTATCGCTGTCTTATTGGCAGAATATCTGGCGGTGTTTCAAAAAGAACAAGCTGTCAGTCATGAGCCTTATATTTATCGTGTTTCTGATCTTTGTGGCTGTTTTTGGGCCCATGCTTACCAGACAAAGCTATTCGGACCAGAACCGGGACTATATTCATATTCCTCCGCAGCTCGATATCTATGCTATCGGGCGGGATACCTATGTCTATCTTTCCCCGTCGATGCAACTTCTCAAGGTAAGCAAGGACGGCCATCTGCTCGGCCCCGTAGAGAAACTCGAGGATGATCTTTCCTCGAAGCGCCGGGTCTATACGATGGGAGGACAGAACATCATAGTCGATTATCGACAGAAGCCGGCGCGGATCCTCTATGAAGACGGGAAAGACGTACCGCTGTTCAGAAAGAAGGTTTGGAACAAAACATTCTGGTTTGGAACCGATTCAGTAGGTCGGGACTTGTTTGTGCGCATCATCTACGGTGCGAGAGTGACTATGATCATCGGTTTTGTTGCCTCTTTTGTCAATCTTACCATTGGTGTTCTGTATGGTGGCATTGCTGGATATCTAGGCGGCATGACAGACAATATCATGATGCGCATAGTAGATATTCTCAGGTCGATTCCGCGTCTTCTATATGTCATTCTGCTCATGGTGGTATTTGGTTCGGGGCTTCTGACAGTGGTCATCGTGATTGGGCTTGTCGACTGGCTGGGCATGGCGCGGATTGTCCGTGGACAGGTATTTTCTATAAAGAATAGGGAATATGTGCTTGCGGCGAGAGCCCTTGGTGCCAAGCCAAAGAGAATTCTTCTGCGCCATCTCATACCGAATGCGCTGGGCCCTATCATCATAGAAACTGCAATGAATATCCCTCATGCCATTTTCACCGAGGCTTTCCTGAGTTTCGTAGGGCTTGGTGTTTCTGCACCTCAGGCGTCATGGGGAACGCTGGCGAATAACGCGCTTTCCGGATTTATGAGCTATCCCTACGAGATGTTTTTCCCTGCAATAGCAATTTCGCTTACGGTACTGGCATTCAATTTTCTAGGTGATGGATTGCGCGATGCAATAGACCCCCGCTTCAAGGAATGAGAGGAGTGTGCTGAACATGTCGGACAATTTGCTGCAGGTAAGGAATTTGCGAGTGTCCTTTTTCTCATACCTTGGAGAGGTGCAGGCTGTCCGCGACGTGAGTTTCGAAGTGCGGCCTGGTGAAGTGCTTGGCATTGTCGGAGAATCGGGCTGTGGTAAGACGGTGACAATGCTGTCGGTCATGCAGCTGCTCGAAGAATCGGCAAAAATCAAATCGGGGAGCATCAGGTTCGGCGATGAAGAGCTGACCGCTAAGAGCGACCGGGAAATGCGCTCGATTCGCGGAAACACAATTTCGATGATTTTCCAGGATCCTTTCACTTCGCTCAATCCTGTCTTCACGATTGGGGACCAGCTGACCGAAGCGATCCTTTCCCATAAGAAAATGCCCTCTTCTGAAGCGTGGAAACGTGCCGTGGAACTCTTGAAACTTGTCCAGATCCCTTCTGCCGAATCGAGGATGAAACGGTATCCGTATGAAATGAGCGGAGGCATGCTCCAGCGGGTCATGATCGCTATTGCGCTGGCGGGAAATCCTGCACTTCTTATAGCCGACGAACCTACGACTGCGCTCGATGTAACCATTCAGGCCCAGATTCTGGAATTGATGAAGGATCTCCAGAAGCGGCTCGGGACCGCCATAGTCATCATTACCCATGATCTGGGGGTTGTCGCGGATTTCTGCGACAGAATTATCGTTATGTATGCAGGCCAGATTGTCGAAGAAGGAACGAAGAAGGAGATATTCTACAATCCGATTCATCCCTACACGAAAGGGCTCCTCAATTCGGTGCCGGGGCCGAATGTCAAAAAGGGAGAAACACGTCTGGTAACTATTCCCGGAGCTCCGCCCGATTTGAGAAACCCACCGGTCGGCTGTGCATTTGCACCGCGCTGTCGGCATGCAATGCGCATCTGCGCACGACTTAATCCAGAATTGATAGAACACAATTCTCGGCACAAAGTACGTTGCTGGCTCTATGATCCTTCCAATCCAAACAGGGTTGCACAGCCGCTAGTCACAGGAGAATCCACATGAGCGGGGAAGTACTTCTTCAGGTCAAAAACCTCAAGAAATATTTTGAATATAAACCATCTGCTCTTGCAAAAAGGAAAACGCTCAAGGCTGTCGATGATGTGAGTTTTTCCCTTGGTTTAGGTGAGACATTGGGGATTGTCGGTGAATCGGGCTGCGGAAAGACGACTACGGGATATACCATCGCCAGACTTTATGAACCGACCTCCGGCAGCATCATTTTTGATGGTCAAGACATATCTACTCTCAATGATGCTGCGCTCTTCGATGTGAGAAAAAAACTGCAGATCATATTCCAGGATCCTTTTGCGTCTCTGAATCCGAGGATGACAGTGGCTGAAATCATTGCCGAGCCATTCGAGATTTTCAACGTCTTTTCCGGTTCAAAAAAGGAAATTCGCCAGGAAGTCCTGCGGCTTCTCGAGTTGGTCGGATTGAAAAAAGATCATGCGGGGCGATATCCGCACGAGTTTTCCGGTGGCCAGCGGCAGAGAATCGGCATCGCGAGAGCAATTGCGCTCAATCCGAAATTAATTGTGTGCGATGAGCCGATTTCTGCGCTCGATGTTTCCATACAGGCACAGATCGTCAACTTTCTGCAGGATCTGCAGGAAAAGTTCGGGCTCTCGTATCTGTTCATATCCCACAATATTTCCATGGTCAAATACATATCAGATAGAATCAGCGTTATGTATCTTGGCCGAATTGCGGAATTGTGTGAGAGCTTCGAACTCTACAAGAATCCGCTACACCCCTATACCACAGCGCTTTTATCCGCTGTTCCCGTTGCAGATCCAGACCTCGCCGAAAAGAGAAAACGGGTCATTTTGGAAGGCGGCGTCCCGAGCCCTATCGATCCTCCGCCAGGCTGCAGGTTTAAAATGCGATGTCCTCGTAAAATGGATATTTGCGACACGGTTGATCCGCCCCTCAGCGAAGTAGCACCAGGACATTATGTCGCCTGTCATTTGTATTCATGAACCATGGGTACGAATTGCCATTGTGGGCATTGTCCTACAAGGCAGAAAGTATAAAGGAAGGAGGCATGAAATGAAACGGAATGCAAGAAAGGCCGCGAAGCTGGCTGGCATTGCAATCATTCTGGCGATCTGTCTGCCTGCGGTAGTATTTGCCGCCCCGGCAGGCAAGAAAATTTTTACTTATGCAATTCAGTATGACCCACCCAGCATCGATCCCCAGATTAATTTCGCTCAGCGCGGTGAACTGATTGCCCTCAACCTCTACGAGGGGCTTGTCAGCACCGATGAAAAGATGACACCGGTTCCCGCGGTGGCGGAACGCTGGACCATTTCGAAGGATGGGCTTGTGTATACCTTCTATCTCAGGAAGAACGCCAAGTGGAAGGACGGCAAACCCATCGTTGCGGGCGATTTCCTGTATGCATGGCTGCGCGCCCTCAATCCCAAGACCAACAGCAAATTTGCCAATCTGCTCTTTTTCATCAAAAATGCTGAGGATGTATTCAATGGGAAAAAGCCGGCGTCCGAGCTCGGGGTGAAGGTTGTAGACGACTCAACCCTGCAGGTGACGCTCGCGAGCCCCATCCCCTATTTCCTCCAGCTTCTGGCTCACGGTGTCTATTATCCTCTGAGGAAGGACGTGGTCGAGGCAAAGCCCGATGCATGGGCTCAGAAACCGGAAACCAACATGGCCAACGGCCCGTTCTATCTCAAGGAATATGCGATGAATCAGAAAATTGTCCTTGCGAAGAACGAAAACTACTGGAACAAGGACATGGTAAAAGTCGACGAAATCCATATCGTGAGCATCCCGGATGGCAACACTGCCCTTGCAGCCTTCAAGGCTGGCGAGATTGATGGATTCGATCATATTCCTGTCTCAGAAGTCCCCAATCTCATGATGGAGACCGACGAGATAATCGTAAATCCACAGGTGCGTACGATTTACTATGCCTACAACTGCGCCGAGCCGCCCTTTACGGATCGCAGGGTTAGGCTTGCGCTCAGCCTTGCCATCAACAAAAAAGAACTGGCTGAAAATGTCATGAAAATTGGGCGCAAGGGCGCTACGGGCTATGTGCCCTATGGTCTCTATGCCGAGGGAGAGGACTTCCGGAAAGCAGGCGGAGACCTGGGGCTGACGGTTACTGGCGACATAGAAAGGGCGAAGAAACTGCTTGCTGAAGCCGGCTATCCTGATGGGAAAAACTGGCCTGCGGATGTGAAGATTACCATTTCCTCTGGGTATTCCTCGGCTGTGGAGACTATTCAGGAAATGTGGAAGAAAAACCTGGGCATCAATGTGAAAATCGAGACGGTCGAAGCGAAAGTTCTGACCGACCGCAGAAATACGCATAAGTTCCAGATGGCCGTAGGCGGCTGGAGCGCACAAATTTTCCACCCTATTTATTTTCTGGAGCAGATTACTTCCGACAGCGGTTCCAATTATCCGAATTATAAGAACCCTGCCTATGATGCACTAATCGACCAGAGCAAGAAAGAGCCCGATCCCAAGAAAGTGCTCCAGATACTGCACCAGGCAGAACAGCTCGGATTCGGAAATGACGCGCCGCTCGTACCGCTCTATTATGAAACGAATTACTTCATGATCAAAAAGGGTATCACGGGTTGGTTTACCGATCCAATCGGACGCGTACACATGCGGTTTGTCGACGTCTCGGGAAGACAATAATTGCCTCGGGAAAGGGCTGTCAGGATGAATGAGGACACACTTCATCAGAGAATACGAAAGCTCAAGAGGCTCACCAAAAGCGAAATGAAAATTGCCGAGCTTTTTGAGCATGAATACCAATATCTGGCTTTCGAAACTTTGCAGACCTTGAGCGGCAAAGCTGGGGTCGGGCTCGCTACCATGGGGCGTTTCATCAACAAGCTCGGCTACAAAAGCTTCCCTGAATTCATCGAAAGCACGAAAAAAGAGGTGCTCGCGCGTCTTGACAGCCCGATCGAGCAATATACCGCAAAGAAAAATGCCATTCCTGAAGCGAAGGACAATTATCTGGCTCTGCACATCGATTATGCAATCAGGAATCTGATGGAAATGCGGGCTCGGATTCCTGCGGAAGATATCGAAAGGGCCGCATCACTGATTGCGGAATCAAAGGGCACACTCTATGTCATAGGAGCGGCGACGTCGCAGGGGCTTGCCTATTTCTTCCATACCCTTGCGATGTATTTCAAGGACAGGGTCGTTCTGCTCGATTCAAATCCATCGCTCCTGAGCCACCGACTCATCGATGTGTCCAGCGATGATGTGCTCGTCGCGATCATGCACTATCGATTTTCCACACAAACAGTCCTCGCAAGCAATTATTTCTGCAGTAAGGGCGGAAAGCTCATCCTGCTGTCTGACAGGGAATTCAACCCCCTGTCGGCAAAAGCAGCGGTGCAGTTCGTCGCGCGCTCGGAGAGCCCTTCGATGTTCAACAGCCGCTGTGGAACGCTCATCATTCTCGAAACACTGATTTCTGCGGTCATTCCTCTTCTGGAACAGCAGGTGTACGAACGATTTGTTGCTTTCGAGAATTTGAGCGAGGAATTTGGAAATTTTGCCATCACGGCACCGTCTTTGCAAAGAAATGGCATCTATTCGAAATTGGACCATACCAGAGAGGAAGGTTATGAATTCTGAACGTAATATGGGGGGAACCATGATACCGGAATTACAATTCGTAAGGCTCAGCCACGGGGTATTGAGCTATCGCGAGGCGGGGCAGGGACGGCCCATCGTGTTTTTTCATGGCATGAACGGCAATTCCAAGAGCTGGGCATATCAGTTCGCCGGACTTTCGAATCGGTATAGGGTTATAGCCTGGGATGCCCCCGGTTTTGGCTCTTCAGATGTGTGTGAAGCGAGTGCGGAAGGATATGTCAGTGCTGGCCTGGAATTCCTGCGCTCCCTTGGTGTGGAAGATGCCGTGCTGGTGGGGCACTCGATGGGAGGGGTCGTGGCGGCGAGAGTTGCTGCTGAGCCTGAAGGTCCTGTAGCCAAGCTTGTGCTCAGTTGTACGCACTGGGGATACGGCCGGGCCGATGTCGACGAGCTTATGCCCCGGTATTCGAAGCGCATCGAAGAAATGAAAACGCTCGAACGAGAAGAGTATGCGCGTATCCGCGCTTCAAAAATGCTGCCGCCCGGCACCGAAATGAGCAACCCCGAGGTGTTTGCCTTCGTTGCCGAGGTGGCGGGCGAGGGGAGGGCTGAGGGATTGGCTGCAGCGGGCAGAATGATTCAGTCTACGGACAACCGGCCGATTTTTAGCCAACTGCGACAACCGATCATGATACTATACGGAGAAAAGGATCCCGTAATAAGCAAGGATAAGACGGATGAGCTCGTCGCGGCCTTGCCTGGCGCACAGGTCCACATGATCCCCGGTGCAGGGCATGCGCCGTATGCGGAAAACAGCGCATTGTACAATGCATTGTTGGATGCTTTTGCGGGAGCTTGATCGCACTATGAAAAGGCTGGCGCGTAAGGGCGGGCGACTGAGGAACTGTTTGCGCGGTAATTTGCGCGGGCGCTTGGGCCGCCTCTTTGCGGCACTCTTGCTTGTAGCAGCAATAACCTGGGCCTATGCGCAGACAGCTATTGGCCTGCCGGAAGGGCTTGCCAAGGGCGCTGGTGAATATGTCTATCTGGATAATGCGACGAATACGCGCATCACCGTCTATTACTACAAACCTTCAAGCTATACTCCCGACAGCAGGGTGCTCGTGGTGATGCCCGGCGATAACCGGACAGCCTATGCTTATCGGCTCGAATGGAAGCCAAGCGCCGAAAAATATGGGTTCATGCTTCTTGTTCCCTGTTTCAGCGAAAAAGATTTCCCAGGCGCAAATAGTTACCAATATGGGAATATCGTAGCCGACAAGCCGGATGCGGACGGAACTTACAGGGCGAATTCCAGAGAGGCCTGGACTTTCTCAATCGTCGAGCGCATATTCCAGGACTTTAGGACGAGAGAGGCTACCAATCGCACACGCTATACGATATATGGCCACTCAGCAGGAGCACAGTTTGTGCACCGGATGGCGCTCTGTTTGCCCGATGCGAGTATCGAATGTGCCATTTCTGCAAATGCCGGATGGTATCTGATGCCGGATTTCGAGCTTGCATGGCCTTTTGGCCTGAAGGGGATCGAGTATCTTGTCGGTCAACAGCAGATTGACCACTATCTCCAAATGCCTCTTCTGATCGCGCTCGGCGATCAGGACATCTACAACACCAATCAGCTCAATACAAGCCTGCTCGCCATGCAGCAGGGCGAACACCGTTATGCGCGCGGAAACTTTTATTACACTTACTGCAAGAACCTCTCTGACACACTTGGGATTCCTTTTGGATGGAAGATCCTGTCGGTGAAGGGGGTAGGGCATAGCAACGGGGCAATGGCAGAAGCGGTTTCCACCTGGCTCGCGGCGAATCCATAGCCAAGCTAACTGCAGATTCAGCATGGCTTCGAATTTGAATTTGCGGTTGAGACGAGGGGCGAACACACGCTAGAGTTTTCGAAGTTGGTAACGAGCGTGAGATTAACTGCTATTTCTCGAATAAATTACTTCTCGACGCGAACTGCGTAGAGCGTAGAGTTCAGCGTTAATGGGCCATAGTAAATATCGAATTCTCCGTTTATCGATTTCTGGCCCGGATTTTTGAACAAGCCAGTGCCCTTAGCGTTCATGTCATATTCCATGTAGGGCTTGAACGCGTCGAACACGAAGCCATTGATGTTCACGTCTTGGCCGTTAACCTGCCCAAGGATGCCCCCATGGATCGAAAAATAGGCGCCGCTTTCGGGATCCTGCCAGCCCGTCTCGGCCCATGTGCCATAGGTCTGTTGCGTGTCAAGATCAATAACCGAGTTAAAAATCAGCGAATGGGGTGATGCGAAATTATACTTTGCAACGCCGATATAGTTGGCTACATTTTTTCCGGCCGCGATCGGTACCCCGCCGAACAATCCATCGAGAGGCACCGCAATGCCACGCATTTTCTTATAAATCCTGCCAAAATACATGCCGCCTTGATACTTGAGCCCGAAAATATAGGACACGCCGCCGACCTCACAGGTCTCTCCATATATATCTCCATTCGATGGATCGATGTTCAGCGTCGTGATCTGATACTGCTTTTGTTCGTAGCTTATTGTTCCATTCTTGAGGAAGCCATCCTGGGAGACGGGTAGAAAGGCGCGTGCAAATTTCTTGGTTCCGCTTAGATCAAAATCGAAATAGATCGCTGAATATCCTGTCTCTTTGGTACCGAGAGCCGCAGTTCCTACAATTCTGTTCTGAGCGTTATTGGCGGCCAACACTCCTTTCGCCTCCCCGCTCGCCCCGGCGATCGGAGCACTGATATCGCACGCCGCGAGGGCGACGATCAGCGCGAAGCCAATCAGCGCAATGCCCCATGATGCAGCAAATCTCTTTTTCATGTATTCCCTCCATTTATTGCCAATTTGATTATCGGCCTCAAATGGGTATATGATGAGAATCTTTTACATTTATTTGTGAATGACCGAGCTTTACGCCTTATGATTGCACTGCCTCGTCGATGGTTTTGGAGATCTCGAACACGCGATCGAGCAGCATGAGCTTGATTACTTTGAAAGCCTGATCCTGCAGTGCGGCAAGCCTGAGAAAGCCGCCGGCTTCTCTGGCATATTTGAGCCCGGATATCAATGCCGAGAGACCGGAGCTGTCTATGAATGAGACAGCGGACATGTCCAGGATGATCCTGCTCTTTCCGGCTTTGATGATTTCCCTAATCCGGTTTTTGAATTCGGGTGCATTTGCACCGCTGAGACGGCCCGAAGGCGCGATAATAGTATATTCATCCGAGGTGAATTTTTCTTCAATGACAATGTCCATGCTATCCTCCTCATGCAAAGAGATTATTTATTTTCAAGCATTTTTATGCGCTTCATGATATATTCGGGGGGCTGGGGATTCCAGTTTTCGGGAAATTTGTAATAGAGTGCCTTGACCACTACGAAAAGCGAAATGATATTGTAGAAAGCCCAAAAAACGTTGACAACAAACCCGATGAGCGTTACGCCGAGTCCTCGAGCATATCTGACAGCGCCGACAATCATTCCGGCTATCGAAAGGACGATTACCGTTAACTGCGGCCATATCAAACGGAAATCCTTGCTTTCTTCTCTTTTCTTGGGAGTTACTACGAAGCCAAGTTTTTTGCCGCTGAATACGCTTACAACCGCGCGAATGGACAAGGGAAACATGGCGAGATTGTACTGCTCACCTCTCCAGACCGGAACTCCTGCTGCGACAAAGCGGAACATTATTTTGTTCGCGACAAAGAAGGGAATGAATCTGACGAAGAAATCGAATGACCATGTCGTGACGGGGGGAATTCCTGTGAACAGGTAAATGATGGGTGCCACTAGCAAAACGAGATTGAAAAAGCCCGA
>Ga0272448_1008795_pt1 | contig 10430 bp, 10 predicted proteins | sample YNPCB0191_FD_202220 | JGI IMG/M metagenome (GOLD analysis project Ga0272448, IMG submission 202220) | Hot spring sediment microbial communities from Yellowstone National Park, WY, United States - YNP-CB-019-1 | ecosystem: Environmental > Aquatic > Thermal springs > Hot (42-90C) > Sediment... | reverse complement strand
ATATCTTAAAGAGAAGTCTTGAGCCATTCTTACCAAGGAGTCATAAACTGCCTGATCGCCATGAGGATGATATCTTCCGAGGCAACTTCCAACAACGGTTGCCGATTTTCTAAATTTGGCATTGTGGTGTAATCCGTCTTCATACATTGCGTATAAGATTCTGCGATGAACAGGTTTTAATCCGTCACGAACATCGGGTAAGGCACGAGCGACAATTACAGACATTGCGTAGTCAAGATAAGAATCTTTCATTTCTTCGCTTATTTCGCGTTCTATTAATTTTCCGATTTGGTTATTCAATTGTTCTTTTTTTTCAGCCATATATTTATTGTTGTTTTTGTTTCATCATTTCTTCTAATTGTTTAATTTCTTCTTCTTTTAATTCTTTTTTTAATTCTTTTTCCATTTTACTCCATTCTTCTTCGCTCATTTCCAATTTGGGAATATTGATGTTTGGTATTTTTATTTCTTCGGAGATTTGTTTAACTTTTTCTTCTAGCTCTTTTGGTATTTTAAATAATTTTAAATTTTTTTCTTCTCTAAAAAATTCTTCAAGGTTTCTTTTTGATAATATAAACCATATGGAAAAAAGAATAACGGCAATAATAGAGGTTATAATCCAAAGAATTATTTTTTTGACTTTTGGTGGCTTATTTCTGATTTTTTCTAAAAATTGCATTAAGGTTTTAAAACAATTATTTTTGCTTCCTCTTCGGCGATATCTTTCTTTTTAATTGATAGTTTCGGTAATGACTCTATATCTTTAATTCCAAGAATTTTTAAAAATTTGTCAACATCGTCAAGTTTTAATTTTAGTTTTGGGATTTGATAATGCATCGGGATAATTATTTTTGGTTCGATTTGAGACATTATTTTTATCGCTTCCTGAGCGTTTATTGTAAAATTGCCACCTATCGGAATCATTAAAATATCAACATCTCCAATTTGTTCTAATTGTTTTTCGTCCAATTCTTTTTGTCCCAAATCGCTTAAGTGACAGATTTTTATTCCTTCTGATTCAATTGTATAAATTGTTATTTTTCCTCTTTCTTTTCCCAAAACATTGTCATGGAAGCCGTAAAAACCTTTTATATAAATATTTTTTATCTCGTATTCTCCGGGGCCGTCAATAATAAAAGGATTATTTTTTATAATTTTTATATTATTATGATCGCTGTGATTATGACTAATAAGCAAAATATCTGTTTCCAAAATCGGAGGTTTTATACCTATTTCTTGGCTAAAAGGATCAATGGCTATATTGATTTTTTCGTTATTTTTCGGAGAAGTGGTTATTTGAAAAAATGATTGTCCATGCCAAACAATATTCATAGCGAATTTAATTTTCTATATTTTTTAATAATAATAAAATAAAAAAAAGATTTGTGTCTTTCAATTAATTTATATTATCACAAATTAAAATATAGTTCAATAGACTTGCTGTTTAAAAAAAAATATGCTATAAGAAAAATATTCTTAAGAAAATGGATTTAGATAATCTTATAAAAATGCCAAAAGTAGGCGAAATTGTAAAAGGAAAAGTGATAGGAAAAGGAAGGGCTTCCGTGTTTTTGGATTTGGGAAATGTCGGAGTTGGGATGATTTACGGCAAAGAATTTTATGATTCAAAAAATAGATTAAAAAATATAAGTTTAGGCGAAGAAGTTTTTGTCAAAGTTATAGATATTGAAAACGAAGACGGATATATTGAACTTTCTTTGACAGAAGCGAATAAAGATCTCGCTTGGGAAATACTTAGAGAGAAAAAGGAAAAAGATGAGACTATTATTGTTAAAATATTAAACGCAAATAAAGGAGGGCTTTTAACTGAAATTTCTGGAATCCCGGCTTTTTTGCCAGTATCTCAATTATCGTCTCAGAATTATCCAAAGATTGAAGACGGCGATAGCCAGAAAATTTTAAAATCTATTCAAAAATTTATAGGTCAGGAAATGGAAGTTAAAATTTTTGATTTAGATCCCAAGGAAGGAAAATTAATTCTTTCAGAGAGGGCGAAAGAAGATAAAAAACTAAAAGAAATTATCAAAAACTTTAAAGTTGGTGATATAGTTGAAGGAGAGATTACGGGTATTGTTGATTTCGGCGCTTTTATCAAAATAACCTCTCCTTCCTTTAAAACAGAAGAAGGCGAAGATATAATTATTGAGGGTCTTATTCATATATCTGAACTTGACTGGCAATTAGTGGAGGATCCTTCAGATATTGTAAAGGTGGGACAAAAAGTGAAAGCGAAAATCGTTGATATTGTCGACGGCAGAATTTCTTTGTCTTTAAAAGCGCTTTATAAAGATCCATGGGAGAATATTGAAGAAAAATATAAGAAAAACGATATTATAAAAGGAAAGGTAACGAAATTAAATCCTTTTGGCGCTTTTGTTCAACTTTTATCAGACGATTTAGAGAAAGAAACAAAAATTCAGGGATTATGTCATATCTCTGAATTTGGCTCTCAGAAAAAAATGGAGGAAATGTTAAAAATCGGTAGAAAATATAATTTCCAGATATTGTCTATTGAGCCAAAAGAGCATAGAATGAGTTTAAAATTAGTAGAGTAATTTTTATTTTAATTTGACTTTTTCTTCTTTTAGTTGTATAATATAAATAGTTGAGTCCTTTTAAAATATAATATAAATAGGGCGCAGTTAACACTTGGTTCACAACAGAAAGAAAGGAGAAGACAATATGATAGCAAGATATCAGAATTACGGTTGCGAAAGAAAAAGTAAAAAAAACAGAAAAGAAAATAAGATAATTCTAATGATAGATTTTGAAAATATTATAAACAGTATGCCTTCCTTTTCGCCTTTTGAGAAAAATTACACATCTATAGATACTGCTATAGAAAATCTGATAAGACAGTTAGAAAAGATAGGTAAAGTTGTTCAAGCTTATATTTTTGCTCCTCCTCATTCCCTTAGCGTATATTCAATATATGCTGAAAGGTTTTATTACAAGGGGATTATTATGATAAGTTGTCCTAAAATAAAAAAAATGAATTATGGAATTTCGCATAATCCATTTGAAGATACTGTTGATGAGATTTTAAGAAAGTGTTGTGATAATTGGATAATTCAAAGAAAAAGCGAAATTACTCATTTTTGTTTAGCAAGCGGTGACAGCGATTTTTTAAGAATGATAAAGAAGTTGAAAAGAAACGGAATTAAGATAATAATCGCCGCAGGAAATAATGATTCGCTTTCTGGCGTCTTGAAAAGAGAGGCAGATATCATTCTCTCTCAGGAAGGAAGAGTAAAGGGAATTTTATTATTTCCATTTAATAAGTTTAAAAAAATTTAGATTTAAAATTTTTTATAAAACATTTTTTGCAGCGAGTAATCCTCGCTGCTTTTTAAACTATTGACAAAATTATAATATTTGTTTATAATATGATTAGCTCTTTCAAACTATGGTAGGTAGGTAGGTAACTAGTGTTTCTTCTCAAACCAAGAAATTAAAAAAATCCAGAAGGAGACCAGTCATGCAAAAGAAAGTCAGGAATGATAATTTTAGTTCTTCTATAGAGGAGGACTGCAACAGTATTTTTGATCCCCGAAAAAAGGGGAAGAAAAACGTCTTTGATATGTCGAAGGCTGAGGAATATTTTCGCTCTTTCGATGAGAGAGAGGAAGAATATTCTCCTCAAGAATTTGAAGAATTAGTTAAAAAGGCTCAGCAACTTGCGGTATGCCTTTTAGCCTGGCTATGTTATCAAGCCAGAACTAATTCTTCTGAAGAGGAATATCACCCAGGAAAAGAGATTAAGGAATTAGAGAGTCTGTGTTCTACAGGTCAAACGTGGCGGAAAGAGGCCCTTCTAGTAGGACTATTAAAGGGTCTTTTGGACCGATTCTCTATTGCCGCTGTAGGAAAGGCAGGGGTAATATCCTTTTTGAACTGGTTAATACAGAAGGGATTGCTTTTGCCATCCAATAAAAACGCTCCCCTACGTTTCTTGGGCTGGGGATATTCTTTGCCTAATTCCAATAATGGAATTGTGGAGCTTCAGAGTCTGTTTAAGACTCTAGAGGAAAAGGTGAAGGTGTCAGTAAGGAATGAAACCGAAAGGTTTATCAAGGAACAATTAGGACGTTACAACCCTGTGCGTCTCAGCGACAAAGAAGGGCGGCGTCAATTCGAAGAGGGCAAGCCGGGATACTATCTGGGAGAAATCACTTCTTGCAAGGTAGTCCTCCCGGGAGGAGTCGTTAAGTATTTGGGGAGTGCCATAGTGCTTGTGGCACTCACAAATCATCCGTTCAAGAAAGAGATAAAGATAATCAGACCAATAGCAGCAGTAGGGAGTGCAAAGGAAAAATTTGAGATTGCGAAAATTCGCAATCTCTATGTAATCCATAGCACGATTTTTGATCGTTTTTGTATTGGAAGAATCGAAAATCTGTCCGAAATGGACAGTAAACTTATTCGGAAAATCCATCAATTTGTCAGAAGGGCATTAGGTTTGCCCATCACACAGGAAAGTGACAGATCTCAAATCACGGTTGGAGATCAAGATGCTGATTGCCCTCAATCAGCTGACTAATCCGATCACGAGTCGGTTAAATATACAACCTACCTACCTATCAAAGAGTTGGCGCGTTTCGGTTGTTCCGATACGCGCTCTTTTTTTTAAAAAAATTTTTTGCTATAATCTTTTTATACAAAAAAATAAAAAATGATAAAAAGCTTGGGAAAAAATTTAATATTAATTGTTTTGATATTTATAATGATTTCTGCTGTTTTTTCTTTGATTGTTGAAAATGTAGGGAAAGAGAAGAAAATATCTTTAAGCGAGTTGGTAAACGATATAAATAGCGAAAAAGTAAAAAAAATTATCGTTAATGGTTCTAATATTGTAATTTTTTATAAAGACGATTTGAAAGCTAAATCAATAAAAGAGGCTGAAGCTGCTCTTTCTCAATCGCTTTTGAATTACGGTGTTGATGTTGAAAAATTAAAAAAAGTAGAAATTGAAATAGAAAGAGAAGGAAGTATTTTGTTATGGTTAGTTCCTTTTATTGTTTATATTCTGCCTTTGTTGATTTTTGTTTTTTTGTTTTTTATGATTTTTCGTCAGACAAAATCTGGAATTTATCAGGCATTTAATTTTACAAAATCAAGAGCTCGCCTTTTTGGCGTTGACGGATATGCTAAAGAGAGAATATCATTTGATGATGTTGCCGGCTTAAAAGAAGCGAAAGAAGAATTAAAAGAAATTGTTGATTTTCTAAAGTATCCTCAGAAATATCTTCAAATGGGGGCTAAAATACCGCGAGGAGTGTTGCTTTTAGGAGGAGCAGGAGTGGGTAAAACTTTGCTTGCCCGAGCCGTTGCCGGAGAAGCGAATGTTCCTTTTTTCTCTATTTCTGGTTCGGAATTTGTAGAAATGTTTGTTGGCGTGGGAAGTTCAAGGGTAAGAGATCTTTTCGCAACAGCAAAAAAATATGGTCCGTCAATAATATTTATTGACGAGCTGGACGCTATAGGAAGACATAGAGGCGCAGGAATTGGAGGGGGGCATGATGAAAGAGAACAAACATTAAACCAAATTCTTGTTGAAATGGATGGATTTGAGAGAGATACAAGCGTTATAGTGATGGCAGCTACAAATAGAGGTGATATATTAGATCCTGCACTTTTAAGGCCCGGTAGATTTGACAGGAAAATAGTTTTAGATCCACCAGATGTAAACGACAGAGAAGAAGTTTTAAAAATTCATTGTCGAAATAAACCATTAGCTCCAGATGTAAATTTAAAAGAGATAGCGGAGAGAACGCCGGGTTTTTCGGGGGCAGATTTGGCAAATGTAGCAAATGAAGCTGCATTATTGGCCGCAAGAAGAAATAGGAAACAAATATTCCAAGAAGAATTTTTAGAAGCTATTGAAAAAGTATTATTAGGTCCTGAAAGAAAAAGTTATATTTTATCAAAAAAAGAAAAAGAAATAGCGGCTTTTCATGAGGTTGGTCATGCTTTGGTTGCCACTTTTGCTCATACAACAGAACCAGTAAGAAAGATTTCAATTATTGCGCGTGGTATGGCTGCTGGTTATACTTTGCATGTTCCTTCTGAGGAGAAAAAGCTTAGATCCAAGAAAGAATTTATAGCCGAAATAGCAACTCTTTTAGGCGGTTATACAGCCGAACATTTAGTATTTAACGAAATAACAACGGGCGCTTCAAGCGATTTAAAGAGAGCTTCTGAACTTGCCAGAAAATTAGTAAAAGAATATGGAATGTCTTCTTTAGGGCCTATATCTTTTGGAGAGAAAGAAGAATTGGTTTTTTTAGGAAAAGAAATATCAGAACAAAGAAATTATTCGGAAAAAATGGCAGTAAGAATTGACGAAGAAGTTGAGAAAATAATTAAAGAGGCAAAGAGAACAGCCGAAACGATTTTAAAAGAAAATAAAAAGTTGCTTAATAAAATAGCCAATATTTTAATTGAAAAAGAAACAATAGAAAAAGAAGAATTTGATAGTTTAATGAAGGAAGGTAATAGAGGGAAAATCGAGAAACCGAAAAGAGATTTTTCCTCCTTGAAAGTTAAAATTAAAGGAGTAGAATAGAATTATTAAATTTAGCGCGTGTAGCTCAGTGGTTAGAGCACCACTCTTATAAAGTGGGGGCCGATGGTTCGAATCCATCCACGCGCACTTGAGGACGATTAGCTCAGTGGCAGAGCGCTTCCTCGACACGGAAGAGGTCGTAGGTTCAAATCCTACATCGTCCATTATAAAATGAATCTTAATATTATCTATGAAGATAATGATATTTTAGTTGTTGATAAGCCAAGCGGAATTGTTGTTTTTAATGAGAATAAATTTATCAATAGATCTTTAATTGGTTATTTAATTGAGAAATATCCTCACTTGCTTGCTGTTGGGAATTATCCGCGATATGGAATTGTTCATCGGTTGGATAAAGAGACATCGGGATTAATTTTGGTTGCCAAAAGCAATAAAGCCTTGTATTTTTTTCAAAAACAGTTTAAAACAAAAAGTATAGTAAAAAAATATGTTGCTTTAGTTATTGGCAGATTAGAAAATGAAGCAGGAGAAATTAGAACATTGATTGGAAGATCTCCTAATGATTATAGAAAGCAAAGAGTATATTTATTTGGGGAACCGGGTTATGAAGGGAAAAGAGAGGCAATAACAAAATATAAAGTGATTAAATATTTTTCCGAATATACGTTAGTAGAGATAATGCCGGAAACAGGCAGAAAACATCAGATAAGATGTCATTTTGCTTATATTAATCATCCAATCGCGGGAGATAAATTATATGGATTTAAAAATCAACCATTGCCAGAGGGATTGAATCGTCATTTTTTACACGCCAGTTATCTTAAAGTAAAAATGTTAAATGAAGAGACGAAAGAATTTTTTTCAACTTTACCTCAAAATTTAGAAACAATAATTAAAAATCTAAAATAAAAATTATGACCACAAAAGTTGAATTATTTAATAAACAACAATTAAAAACCGATCTTTTAGATATTCGACCAGGCGATACCGTTCGTGTTCATCAAATAATTAAAGAGCCATCAAAAAAATCTGGCAAAGAAATTAAAGAAAGAATTCAAGTTTTTGAAGGAATAGTTATTGCTAGAAAGCATGGTAAGGGTATTTCCGCGACGATTACAGTAAGAAAGGTAATTTCAGGAATAGGCGTTGAAAAAATATTTCCTCTTCATTCTCCTTCTATTACGAAAATAGAAGTTATAAAAAGAGGAAAAGTAAGAAGAGCGAAGCTTTATTATTTAAGAACGGCTAAAGGAAAGAAAGCGAGATTAAAGAATAAAGAATTTATAGAATCCGTTGCTATTTCTGATTCTTCTGATAATCAAATAGAAGACAAATCTATTTCTATGGAAAGTTCTGAGGAGGTTTCTGTAAATAAAGAGACGGAAGAAAAAGAGGAAGAAAAAGTTTTAGAGGAAAAGTAAAGCCCGGGTGGCGAAATCGGTAAACGCAACAGACTGAGGCTCTGTGCCATTAAATGGCGTGCGGGTTCAAGTCCCGCCCCGGGCATCGTTATTTGAAAAATTAAATATATAAATTTGGACGCGTAGCTCAACGGTAGAGCATCTGCTTTACACGCAGAAGGTTTCAAGTTCGAATCTTGACGCGTCCATCATAAAGGGACAAAATAAATAAATATTTGAAAAAATGAGCCGCGATAGCTCAGGGAGTTAGAGCACAGCTCTGAAAAAGCTGGGGTGGCCAGTGCAAGTCTGGCTCGCGGCATAAAAGATGCGGGAGTAGTTCAGCAGTAGAACGCTTCCTTGCCAAGGAAGAGGCCGCGGGTGCGAATCCCGTCTCCCGCTCCAAGATTTCACTTTCGGATAGAATACCGATTTTTTTGTGGACAGTGCTCGGTGCCGTCATCCAATATTCGGGCGGTGCGGCGGGGCGGGAAGGAGAAAGGGTTTGGGGAAAAGGAATTTCCGCCCCATCCAGTGGTTCGTCGTTTGACGGCGGCTGACTACGCGCTTTCGCACGGGCGGCGTGGCTTCGCTTGCGGCTCGGGGGCAAAAAATTTACCCCTCAAATTTACCCTGTAGGGTCGCCTTCGGCGACTCCTTCGGGGCTCCCCCAATTTTTGCCCGCTCGCCAAAATAGTAAATGGGCTGGACAAAAAGCCCAGAAAATGCTAAGATATTATATCCTTGAGATGGTCTCAGGGATGCGAAATTTTACTCTTTAACAAAAGAATAACTGGAGGTAACCAGCCATGAATCAAAACAATAAGAGTATCTTCAACACCTTGGTTGGCGACCGGAGCGAGAAAGCCGATTTGCTTCATGGAGTTTTCCGTGAGCTCGGCGTGAATTTCGCATCCGGGGTACCGTGCGGCGTACTGCGGCATATCATCAAGAATTTTGATGATGACGAAGCAGTACTCCACATGATCGCCAATCGAGAGTCGGAGGCCGTCGGCCTTGCAGCCGGCGCGTACTTCGGCGGAAAAATTCCGGTGGTCTATATGCAGAATTCCGGTCTTTTCTCCGCTTCAAACGACATCGCGTCTCTCCTTGTTCCCTACAGGATGCCGATCTTTTTCGTAGTGTCCTATCGGGGTTGCGAAGGAGAAGACGCCGTGCAGCACTTGACAACTGGTCGGGCAACCGAACGCCTGCTCGAATCATTCGGCCTCCCGTTTGAGATTTTTGGAAATCAAAACCTGGAAAATCTCACGCGGTCGCTGTTTGAGACGATGCGTAAGGCAGAGCTTCCGACATTCCTTCTTCTTAAAAGGGGGTGGCATCTATGAACAGACAAGAAGCGATTGAAGTCATAATGACAACGATTGGCTTACAAAGCGCGGTTGTTTCCACCACCGGATTGATCTCTCGAGAAATCTTCGAGAGATTTGATTCGGAGAGAAACATTTACGTCCCTGGATCCATGGGGCTTGCATCTTCAATAGGACTAGGGATTGCTATGGCGCAACAGACGAGGAGAGTGGTGGTGATTGACGGAGACGCAAGTCTCCTCATGAACCTCGGCTCTCTCGTGACTGTCGGTAACAAACAGCCAACAAATCTACTTCACATTGTCCTTGACAACGAGGCTTATGCTTCGTGTAGCGAGGAGCGATCGATGTCTGGTACCGCCCGACTTGATGTATTGGCGGGTGATGTTGGCTACCAATACGTGCGAACAGTAGATAGTCAAAATGATCTGAAACGTGCTATAATGGAATTCGTACGAGGCCCCGGATTCATTCTTGTAAAGATTGAACTCGGCGGTCGTCGCGATTTCCGTCGTCCACTGGAACTCGTCGCGATCAAGAACAGATTTATGCTGTTCCTTGCGCGACAAACACAAGGAGAATAATTATGATGTTCAAAGGCAAAACCATCTTCAACACGTCGTTCGACGTGTTCGCCGAGACTTACCACTCGGTTCGTCCTGGGTATCCAGTACAACTCTACGCGGATATCAAGGAATTGTGTGGTCTCGACAGCGCGTCGCGGCTCTTGGAAATTGGTGCCGGTAGCGGTATCGCCACGGTTGAACTTGCCAAACTCGGCGGCAAAATCGTGGCTATTGAGCCCGGTAGCCATCTCGCGGCAATTGCGAGGAAACAGACCGAAGGGTTCCCGAACGTCGAGATCCTCGAAGGAACCTTTGAGGGTTTTGAAACTTCTGACCGCTTCGACGCTATTCTGGCGTTTACGGCCTACCACTGGATCGACGAGGGTATCAAGTACCGCAAGGTTCTTGATCTTTTGGACGACGCTGGTAGTCTTGTACTCGTCTGGAATAGTTTCTTTCTCTCGGATTCTCCGGTGACCGTCGAAGTGAACAAGGCTTACAGTGAGTGCCTTCCAGACGCTTATCCCAGCGAGTCATCCGTTGCGGAGGTGAATGAAGGAGTGCTCGCCAAGCTCCACCGCCGCGA
>Ga0272448_1008794_pt1 | contig 10431 bp, 8 predicted proteins | sample YNPCB0191_FD_202220 | JGI IMG/M metagenome (GOLD analysis project Ga0272448, IMG submission 202220) | Hot spring sediment microbial communities from Yellowstone National Park, WY, United States - YNP-CB-019-1 | ecosystem: Environmental > Aquatic > Thermal springs > Hot (42-90C) > Sediment... | reverse complement strand
AAGCGCGGCTGTCGCATGGCGACGCCGAGGCCGTGATCCGGCCCGAGGCGCTGATGGAGGTGATGGAATTCCTGAAGGGCGACGAGCGCCTGCTTTTCGACATGCTCCTGGATGTCACGGCGGTCGATTTCCCGGCGCGCGATCCGCGCTTCGATGTCGTCTACCATCTTCTCTCGCTGCGCTTCAACCGCCGGCTGCGCGTCAAGGTGCGCGTGGGCGGCGATAACCCGGAGCTGCCGTCGCTGACGCCGCTCTGGGGCAATGCCGACTGGCTCGAGCGCGAAGTGTGGGACATGTTCGGGATACGCTTTGCCGGGCATCCCGGCCTGAAGCGGATCCTGCTGTACGAGGAATTCCAGGGGCATCCGCTGCGCAAGGATTACCCCATTCGCCGGCGACAGCCGCTGATCGGGCCGAAGAACTAGAGGTGGGCGTGGCGCAAGATCTCATCACACTTACGATCGACGGGCAAGCGGTCAGCGTTCCCCGAGGAACATCGGTACTGGCGGCCGCCAAGGCCGCGGGCATCGACATTCCGTACTATTGCTACCACCCCGGCCTGTCGCCCGTAGGCAGCTGCCGCATGTGCCTGGTGGCCATCGAGAAGATTCCGAAGCTGCAGCCGTCGTGCACCACCCCCGTGGCGGAGGGCATGGTGGTGCATACGCGCACCCCGGAAGCCTTGGCGAACCGGCGCGCCGTGCTCGAATTCCTGCTGCTCAACCACCCGCTCGATTGCCCCGTGTGCGACCAGTCGGGCGAGTGCGAGCTGCAGAACTACTACATGGAACACGGCGCCTACCAGCCGCGTTTCAACGAAAACAAGACGAAACGCAAGAAGGCGGTCCCCATCGGCCCGCACGTGATGCTCGACCAGGAGCGCTGCATCCTCTGCACCCGCTGCGTGCGCTTTACCGCCGAGATCTCCCGGACGGGCGAACTGGGCGTGCACGAGCGCGGCCACCGGAGCGAGATCGACGTCTTCCCCGGGCGCCTGCTCGACAATCCCTACTCGGGCAATGTGGTCGACATCTGCCCCGTGGGCGCGCTTACGGATCGCGACTTCCGCTTCCAGTGCCGCGTCTGGTTCCTGGGCCGGACCCCGTCCATATGCCCCGGCTGCAGCCGCGGTTGCAACATCGAGATCCACTTCAACGAGCGCTACAACCCGCGTTACCACGACCGGCGCGTGCACCGCCTCAAACCGCGCTTCAACCGCGAGGTCAACGGCTACTGGATGTGCGACGAGGGCCGCTATGCCTACCACGCCATCGACGCCGCGGACCGCCTGACGGAGCCTATGGTGCGCGAGGAAGGATCCTGGCGCGCCGTGCCCTGGGAAGAGGCCGTCGGCAAGGCGGCGGCTGCCTTGCGCGCGGCTCTCGGGACGCACGGCCCGCAGAGCGTGGCGGTGCTGGCTTCCCCGCAGATGACCAACGAGGAACTCTTCTACCTGAAGCTGCTATTTGCCGGCGCCCTCGGAGTGGACGACATCGAATACCGGGTTCCGCTGAGCCGCCCGGTCTATTCGGACGACTTCCTGATCACGGCCGACAAGAATCCCAATTCCCGGGGCGCGCACATTCTGGGCCTTGCCGGCCGCGGCAGCGAGGCCCTGCTCGAGGATTGCCGCCGGGGCCGCATCCGCTTCCTTTATGTCTGCCACCATGATCTGACGCGCGGCTTTGCCGAGGAAGAGGTGAGCCGGGCTCTGGCCGGCGCGGAATTCGTCGCCTTCCAGGGATCCTGGCGCCATGCGACCGCCGAAATGGCCCGCGTCCTCCTGCCGGCGGCGGTCTACGCGGAAAAGGAAGGCACCTTCACCAACGTTCAGGGCCGGGTCCAGAGGATCCACGCGGCGGTTCCGCCCCTTGGGGAGGCGCTGCCGGACCTGGAAATCCTCAGCCGCCTGTCGGCAGCCTTGGGCGTGTCCCTGCCGCCGCCCGATCCGGCGCGCATTTTCGAGGCCATCGGCGAGCGCGTGGCCGCATTCTGCGGGATGAGCTACGACACCGTTGGAGAGAGCGGGCAACTGCTGAATCCGGACTGAACCGTCATGTGGGTCGACGCACTGATCATCTTCGCCAAAGCCCTGATCTTCCTCAATGCCGTCCTGATCCTGACCGCGCTGCTCACCTGGATGGAACGGAAGCAGTCGGCGGTCATGCAGGACCGCATCGGCGCCAACCGCGCCACGATTTTCGGGGTGCGCGCCATTGGTCTCTTCCATATCGCGGCCGACGCGCTGAAGATGTTCTTCAAGGAGGACTACGTGCCGCGCGGCGCCGACCGCGTGCTGCACACCATCGCCCCCTTCGCGGCGCTGTTTTTTGCGCTGATGAGCTTCGCCGCCATCCCCTTCGGCAGCAGCATCCGGATCGCGGGGCGCGACATCGCCCTCGTCGTCCTGCCGCTGAACGTCGGGCTCCTGTTCGTTTTCGCCATGATGTCGATGGGGATCTACGGAACATTCCTGGCGGGATTCTCCTCCAACAATAAGTATGCGTTCCTGGGCGGCCTGCGCGCCTCGAGCCAGATGATCAGCTACGAGATCACCATGGGCGCCACGCTCGTCGGCCTGCTCATGACCTTCGGCACGCTCGACCTCATGGAACTCAATCGGGCCCAGGGGGAGCTCTTGTGGGGCTGGCTGCCGAAGTGGGGCATCGTCCTGCAGCCGCTGGGCTTCCTGCTGTTTCTGACGGCGGGCGTGGCCGAGACCAAGCGCGTGCCGTTCGATCTGCCCGAGGGCGAATCCGAGATCATCGGCTACTTCGTCGAATACAGCAGCATGAAGTTCGGGGCTTTCTTCATGACGGACTTCATCGAGACGATCCTGATCGCCTCGCTGCTCACGACCCTGTTTTTCGGCGGCTGGCAGGTTCCCTATCTCCAGGCCGACGGCTTTCATTTCCCCGGAGGCCTTGCCTGGACGCTGCATCCCTGGGCGGTGGTGCTGCTGCAAACGGCAGCCTTCGGGATCAAGGTCGTCTTTTTCTGCTGGCTCCTGCTGTTGATCCGCTGGACGCTGCCCCGCTTCCGTTACGATCAGCTGATGCACCTCGGATGGAAGATCCTGCTGCCGATCTCCATCCTCAACATCTTCCTCACCGCCCTCCTCCTGCTTAAATAGGGACGCTCACCATTTTTGACGGCGACGCCGCAGGCGACGGCCGAAGACCAAAAGAGCGCTCTGGGCGGCTCTATCGGGTAAGGCGGGCTCCCGGATCGGGACCGGCAAGGCTCAGCACCCGCGCGACCGTGGAACCGGCGACATTCCTGCGACCTCTATATCAACGGCGTGGACCGCACTCAATGGTTCCCCGCCCATCGAGGGCCGACCTTTCGGCAACGCATGCACCCTGCGCCCGAGACGCGCTTCGAGTTCCGCGATGAAACGCTGATCCCCAAGCGGCCGACCGTTTCGCGTCTGGCCTCGAAGCTGCTCGAGCATGACGCCGTCGTCCTCTCCGATCAACCAGGCAGACCAACCCGCTCCTGCAGCAGGCCGAGGCTCGGGCAATGGAAACAACACGGGATCGCTGCGAACGCCGCAGTGAGCCGCAGCGCTGCTCCATGGATAGTCTTCAGCCTTGCGCACCATGGAGGCGCGCACCGGATTCCGCTCCACGTATCGAATGGCAGCCCACAGATGCGATTCATCGAGGGGGCACGAGAAGAACCTCCCCTGCCACAAGCGGCCGGATATTCCGAGCTTTCGATTGACGTATTGCGCGTAGCGCGTGTGGACCGGCTTGAACACCACAGCCAGGCTCTTGACGTCTGCGGGAATGCACACAAGGTGTACATGATTGGCCATAAGGCAGTAGGCAAGGATTTGCAACCCCGCCTTGTCGGCGTACTCGATCAGGAGCTGGAGATAACGTTGCCGGTCTTCGTCGCTGAAGAATACGTTCTCGCGACGATTGCCCCGCTGAGTGACATGGTGCGCGAGGCCGGGGACTACGACTCTGGCGATTCTGGGCATAAGGCAAACCCGCCTGGCGATCGATTCGACTGATTGATATCCGGGCCGAGGCGAGGCATACCACCTCATCCCGGCCCCGTCTATATCTAATGGTGCCGGCCCGAAATGAGCGAAAAAATCGATGAGCGGAGCCTGCGAATCCCGGATCTCTTGGTGACGGCATGAACTCGCTCGTTCCCGAAGTCCTTTGATATGCAAGAAGATACCGCGAATGAACTGGCATAGGGCGGGGAAGGAAGCCGGAGAAAACCCGGAGACGGTCCGTGATCTGCGTTCGCGACGGAAAACGGTGAGCGTCCCTATTTTAGGATGGAGACGGCGGCGCGCAGCCGTTCGGTGTCTTCTTCATAGGAGCCGGATCCGGGTTCCAGGGGACGTCCGAAGCGCACCGTAACCTTGTGCAACCGGATGCGGCGGCTGTCCCGGGGCCAGACCTCGTAGGTGCCGCGGATGCGGACCGGGACCAGGGCGGCTCCGGTTTCCCGCGCCAGAATGGCCGCGCCCTTGCGGAATTCCTGCAGCGTGCCGTCGAACGAGCGCCCGCCCTCGGGGAAGATGCACAGAATACGACCGGAGCGCAGTCCCCAGGCACCGATCTTCATCGCGCGCAGCAGGTTGGCATCCGCATCCACCGGAATAACCCCCGCCAGGCGAGCGAGCAGCCCCATGACCCCTTTCTGAAAGATCGCGCTGTAGCCGAGAAAGAAAGTGTGCCGGAAGAGCCGGTACGGCAGAGCGCTGATGACGACCAGGGGATCGATGAAGCTCAAGTGGTTCGGGCAGATCAGGAAAGGCCCGCGCGCGGGCAGATTCTCGCGCCCGCGCACCTCGAGGCGCAGGAGCACGCGCATCAGAAGGTAGATCAGCCGCAAGACCGAATACTTGAAGATCGTCAGCCAGCGTCCGGCGAAGTCGATCCGGGCATCCGCGTCGCCCGCCAGGGCTTCGGCGGAAAGAATCCCGCTCCAGGTGCTGCGCCCGGCGGCCGGCAGGCCCGGCGCGACTTCCACGCGCTCCTGCAGCCGGACTATCAGGTCCCTGACCGTGTGGATCTCGACCCCGAAGTCCTCCGGCAATTTCAGATTCAGCGCCCGTTCCAGCCCGGCCAGAAGTTCCACCCTCTCCATCGAATCGAAGCCCAGGTCGAGTTCCAGGTTCATGCCGGGATCGATTTCGACCTTGCGGCGATGGGCTTCCCGCAGGCAGAGGAGCACTTCCTGTCCCACGGGCGATTGCAGCAGCGCCACATCGTCGGCCGACTGCGGTTCCCCGCTGCGCGCCGGCACGGCCTGCGCGAGCGCGCCCGCTTCCAGCAAGGCCTTGAGCTCGAGCCGCTTGATCTTGCGGGTCGTCGTGCGCGGCAGAGGCTCGGCCTGTATCTGATAGCTCATGAGCCGCTTGTATCGGGGCAGCTGGTTCGACAGGCGGGCCACCTCGTCGCGGATGACGACGCGCGCATTGGCGATCTTTTTCTCCCTCAGGTATTCGAAGTCGGGCACGATCACGGCGTGCAGTTGCTCGCCCGGCTCGGCCGCCCCGCGGCGCGCCACGCCCACCACGGCGATTTCCCGGATGCAGGGACAGCGGCCGTAGTGCGCTTCCAGTTCGTCCGGATAGATGTTCTTGCCGTTGGGCAGTACGATCACCTCTTTCTTCCTTCCGGTGACGAACAGGTTGCCGCGCTCGTCGAGCCGCCCGAGGTCGCCCGAGTACAACCATCCGTCGCGCAGGACTTCGGCGGTCGCCGCAGGATTCCTGTAGTATCCCTTCATCACCATGGGGCCGCGGATGGCGATTTCGCCCACGCCGCTTTCGTCGGGATCGACGATCCGGATCTCCACGCCGGGCAGGGCGGGGCCCACGGAGCCGATGACATTGTTGTCCACCCGGGTGGTGCTGCAGGCCCCCGAGGTTTCCGTCAGGCCGTATCCCTGGAGAATGGTGAAACCGAGATCGTAGAAAACCTGGGCGATCTCCGGATCGAAAGCCGACCCGCCGCTGACGAAAAGCCGCATGCGGCTGCCGAAAGCCCGGTGGATCCTCCTGAAAAAAAGCCGGCCCGGGTTGCAGTGCAGCGTCCTGCGGCAGAAGCGATTCAGCAGGCGCAGGCCATGGAAAGCGCGGCGCGCGACGCCCGCCTTGCGCGCCAGCTCCTCCTCGATGCGCTTGTGCAGGAGATAGAAGAACTGCGGGACGGTCACCAGGATCGTGACCTTCCCCGATTCGAGCGCTTCCAGGATCTCGGTGCGCTTGAGGCTCTCGATGAAATTCACCTGGGCGCCCAGGAGCATGGGCAGCAGCACGTTGATGATCGACGACAGCACGTGCTGCAGGGGAAGCAGGCAGAGGAGGGTATCGCGCTCGTCCGCATGGATCGCCTGCAGCACCAGGGAAATCTCGCTGACGATATTGCCGTGCGTCAGCATAACGCCCTTGGGGCGCCCGGTCGTGCCCGAGGTGTAGATGATGGTCATGATATCGGCGGGTGTGCTTTCGGGCAATGCCGGGGCCGGGTCGAGCGCCAGCCCTTCTTCGACGAGCTGTGCCAGGGTCTTGGCCGCGGCCGCGCCCGCCGGCGGCGCATCCAGGCATATGATGGCGCCGGCCGCCGCGCGGCCCGCCAGCGCTTCCTGCAGCCCGGGCAAGAGCGAGCCGCTCACGAATGTCAGGCGGCACTCCGAGTCTTCGATCAGGGTGCGCCACTCGGCGGGCGACAGCTGCGCATCCAACGGCACCACGATCCCGCCGGCCCGCACGATCCCCATATAGGCGATGAACCACTCGGGACGATTTTCCGAAAGAACCGCGGCGCGCGTCCCGCGCTCCAGGCCCATCCCCAGAAGGCCCTGCGCCACGCCGCGCACCTGCCGCCCGACCTCGCCATAGCTCAGCGTGCGGTAATGTCCTGCCGTCTTCCAGCCGAAGGCGGTCTTTTCGGCGAAGCGCCCGACGGCCTGCTCGAAGCCCGCCCCATAACTCGGGAAGGAAAGATGCCGCGCCATACGGGCAAGAATACGACAGTCACTTGCCGGCCGACAAGCAAGCCACGGCGTTGCAGCCGATTGTCGTGACCCGCCGCCTCACCCGAAGGTCCGAAACGGCGGGCCACCGCCTTGGCGGCCGAGTCCCTCATCCGACATGTCGCTTTTGAAATTCGGGCGCCGGCAAGCCCCCGTCGTGAGGATGCTCTCTTCTCGGCTGTCGGCGGGGTGCAGCCGAGTCGATCTGTCGCCACTGTCGATCCCGCCGCCGGGCTCGCCCATGCCGTGCGGGGCGGCTGCCGGCATCGGGCGCGAGCACGGTGATGCCCTGCTACAGCCCCATGAGCCTCTTGGCCAGCCGTACGGCCGAAGCACCGTCCGGGGCGTAGCCGTCGGCGCCGTATTCGTCCGACAGCCGCTGGTTGAGCACGGCGCCCCCGACCATCACCTTCACCCTGTCCCTCAATCCCTCCGCCCGCAAGGCCGCGATCACATCCTTCATGCGAGGCGCCGTGGTCGTCAGCAGCGCCGACATGCCCAGCAGGTCGGGCTCCTTCTGCCTCACCGAGCCTACGAACTGCGCGGCGGAAACGTCCGATCCCAGGCTCCACACCTCGAATCCGGCACCCTCCAGCATGATGCCGACCATCTTCTGGCCGATATCATGAACGTCGCCTTCCACCGTGCCGATGACGACCCTGCCGATCTTCCGGGCGCCTGAGCGCGCAAGCGCCGGCTTCAGGACCTCCAGCGCAGCCGACATGGCGCGGGATGCCAGCAGCATCTCGGGAATGAATTTCAGCCCCTCTTCATATTCGCGGCCCACGGTCTCCATCGCGGGGATCAGGGCCCCGTTCAGGATTTCCTCGCCGCGCAGTTCGGCCAGTGCAGCCTCGGTCAACTGCGCCGCCTTTTCCTCCTCCATGTTTACGATGCTTGCCTTCAGGTTCGAAAGGATGTCCCCGTTCATGACCGATTCATTCTCCTGCGCGCGAACGGCCGCCAGGGCGCGACCCGCGGCTTTACTGCGCCCGGGAAGCCCGGGGCTGCAGCGCGCCGTGTTTTCGCGCGGCGTAAACGATGGTGTCGAGTTTGACGAACGGCACTCCCTGCGGCGCCCAGCAGTTTGTGCCCAGGATGCATCGCAGTCCGCTGCCCTCGACGGCGCGGATGACCTCCTTGCATTCGGCCTCGATTTCGTCCGGGGAGCTTGCCGTCAGCGTCGAGGCATAAGGAACAGGATTCCTGCGGTCGCGCGTGCAGGGCGATGCGGCCCCGATGTTTCCGTTGATCGCCTTGGCCCGGGCCCTGCCGGCCTCGTTCTGTTCGAGGATCTTTTGCAGGCACAACTCGATATCCATCGGTCCCAGAAAATAGCAGTCCGCCTGGTTTTGAGCGATCAGATCCAGCCGGTCATGCCAGTTGCCGCACGGGTGAAAAACCACCGGCACGCCCGTTTCCCGCCGGATGGCCTCGATGAACTTCCTTTCCATCGGCTGCGTCAGCTTCTCGTACGCGTCCCGGGAAATGCAGTCGCCCGAGGATACCGGATCGTTGACCCACACCAGGTCGGCTCCGGCCTCGACCTCCGCCTTGACCATTTCGAGCCACGGCGTAAGGCACAGTTCCATCAGTTCCCGCGCCCAATCGGGATCCCGGGCCACCGTGATGAACCAATTCTGGAATCCCATCATGCAGGCCGCGGTTCTCGACGGGCAGCTGCCCCAGGTCATGATCGGCACCCGCTGCGTCCCGCGCCCGCGCCTGGTCAATTCCTCCTTGAGCCGCCGAATCACATAGAGGACCTTCGGCATGTTGCCATCCTTGCGCGGATCGACCTTCCAGTTGATCTTTTTCATGTCCTCCTTGCTCTTGATGGCGGGTTCTTGGACCATCGGCACGTCGTTTTCCGGATACTTCAGCACCGTTCCCAGGGCTTCCTCGACAGGCCCCATCATGTCGTAGTCGATCACGCAATCGTATTGAAACCTTTCCTGTCCCACTATCTGCGCCTTGACGTAGAGCTCCGGATCCTCCCATGCCTGAAGGAAGGTCACGCCCAGATACTCCAGCGGCGCCCAGCGCGGGTAGAAGTGCACCGGCACGCGGTCGGGCTTTTCTCCCTTGAGTGCGGCCATCATGCGTTCCATGGGCGTCATTTCCACGGTCTTTTCGTAGATGTAGTACACGGGAGCCTCCTGCTTTTCGCGGGTTATTCTGACAGGGAGGCCGAGCCTTGGAAACACATTTTTCCCGCCCCGATCCGTGCCGCGCGCGGGCCGCGATCCATCCGAAAGAATGCTTACGTTCCGCCGCAGTTCCGACTATCATGGCAGCCCATGGAAGAAGCGCAAGCCGGGTTCCACGGCGAAGAGAGGGAGCGCCTGCTGGATCGCGTGCAGGACAAAGCCAGGGCCTTGATGCAGAAATACGGCGGCTGCGGGCAGTGCGTGCTGCTTGCCCTGCAGCAGGAGCTCGATCTCCCCGGCGGGACCGACGCCCTCAAAGCGGCGGGTTTCACCAACCTGGGCGTGGCCCGAATGGGCAACATTTGCGGCGCCCTGATGGGCAGCGTCATGGCCATGGGCCTGGCTGCCGGCCGCGGCAGCCTGGATGAACCGATCTACCCGCGCCCCGAGGACGTCGACGAGGTCTATTTCCTGCCCCGGTCGCTGTTGCGGATCCGGGACTTCTATCATTCCTTCGTCCGGGAATTCGGCAGTGCGTCCTGCCGCGATCTGCAGGTGCGCCTCTTCGGCAGGAGCTACGAGACCGTCGTGATGGACGAGGAAGAAGCATTCCACAAGGCCGGCGGCCACCTGCGTTGCGCCGAGATGGTCGGCCGAACCGCGCGCCTGGCCGCGGAAACCATCCTCGACCTGCCTCGCCGTTAATTTCGGTGACAGGCTACTCAACCCCGAAACTTCGACCGGCGAGTCCTCCCTGGAGTTTGGGGGTTGAGTAGCCTGTCACCGAAACTCGGGAAGAACTGCGGCGGGGGAAGCAGAACGATGCGCTCGACCAGGTCGCGCACCTCCGCGGGCGAGGGAAGATCCAGCGTCTCGGAGGCGCTCAGCCCGCTCAGGCGCTTGCGGGGCACCCCGAAAACCTTGGAAAACAGCCGGCGCGGCCCTTCGATCGAGATCGTCAGCCCGAGCTCGTCTCCGTGGGCGCGGAATCCCAGGGCGCCGAAAGCCCGCAGCACCTTCTCGCGGGCCGCCGCAGGCGCCAGATAAGGAGCCAGGTCCTGCGGCAGCGGACCTTCGCCCAGCTCGGCGAAGGACCGCCCGGAAGGCGAGCGCAGGAAGACGTGCGCCACGCAGTTGCCTGCGCCTCTGGTCCGTCTGCTGTCCGAGCCGGATTGCGGATTCATGTCAGACCGCAAGCCACGCCTTCAGGGCATCCACGAGACCGGCGCCGGTGGCCGGGTCCACGCCGGGCCCGGCAGGCTCCCCCATGGCG
>Ga0272448_1008793_pt1 | contig 10432 bp, 11 predicted proteins | sample YNPCB0191_FD_202220 | JGI IMG/M metagenome (GOLD analysis project Ga0272448, IMG submission 202220) | Hot spring sediment microbial communities from Yellowstone National Park, WY, United States - YNP-CB-019-1 | ecosystem: Environmental > Aquatic > Thermal springs > Hot (42-90C) > Sediment... | reverse complement strand
CTTCACAACAGCGGCGGATGTTTCATCGCAGCTTGTTTCTATTCCTAGTATCAACGTGTCCTTTCCGCCGGCATTCAATCCTCGCACCTGCCCATTCTAATTTCCATCTCATCTTTATTATACCCTATTTTCAACGAAACGAAGAAAAAAGCGGCAATAAAAAAACATGGAGTTTGGCTCCATGCCTCCAATAGGAGAAATGCTAATGTTCGCAGTTAATGATATCAAAAAATTGCCAGACATGATATAGTCAATTGGCACTTGCAACGATAGGTCCAAAGTCCTGTTCATGGGACTTTGGACCTGTATCCGCCGCTCTTATCCCGCCTGCCTGATAAAATAAACCGCGATAAGCAGTATGCCTAGCAACAGCCTGTATATGGCAAAAATGCCGAATCCCTTTTTTTTCAGGTAATCCAGCAGGAATTTGATGCTTAAAAGGCCCACTGCCGCCGCAGTAACGACTGCTACAGCAAAAGGTACTATTTGGACGTTCGTGTGCGCAATGTCCTTGATTTTTAAAACTCCCGTGCCGAAAATGATCGGTGTGGACAAAAGGAAGGAGAACCTTGCCGCGCTCTCTCTCGTAAGCCCCAGAAAAAGTCCTGACGACATGGTAATACCGGAACGGGAAACCCCGGGGATAAACGCTACGGATTGCGAGATTCCTATGATGAGGCTGTCGGCCAGGCCGACGTTTTCAATCTCGACTTTCTTCCTCCCCAGCCTGTCGGCAATGTAAAGGATCACTCCCATCACAATCAGCATTATACCTATAAGAGCAGCGTTCCGGAAGGTTGTCTCAACCTGGTTTTCAAACAGGTAGCCTAAAACCGCGCCGGGGACGGTTGCCAGTACTATGTACCAGAATAGTTTTCCTTCAGGGGTTTTCGGTTTTGTAATACCGAAGTATATCAGGTTGACCCAGTCTTTCCAGAAAAATGCGATTACAGCTACGAGCGTCCCTATATGCAGCGCCACATCAAAGGCAAGTCCCGGATCCTTCCACCCCAAAAGCCAGGGCACCGCAATTATGTGCGCCGTGCTTGATATGGGCAGAAATTCCCCCACGCCTTGTACCACACCATAGACAATCGCTTCAAATACCGTCATTAAGCTACCCCCAAATAAATAAATTTTTTTGAAAAATGCTTCACATTTTTCAGGTGACAGGTAATATGCATTCTTATGATACCGCTTCGGGTTGTTTTTGTAAATACGGACGTCCCATATTTCCTTCTATTACGAGGCCTTCCCGTCAATCGAATACCTGGGTACATATCCGCCCCTGCCGTCCTTCACAAAAGGCTGCTTGTCGGGCGGCAGGCCCCATATGCCTTTTTTTTCCTCAATAGCCTTTCCCTGGAGTTCCATGAAATAATCCTCCAGTCCGGTATTCGGCCTGATGCTTTCAACTCTGGCAAAACCGTTCCTTACCAGAAGAGCGTTGAAGAAAGTACCGTCCTTTAAAACCACATACGCAAGCAGCCGTCCGTACCTATCCTTCAAACCTTTTGAAAATACCAGCTTTACCGGCTGGTTTAAAAGCCTTTTCTTTGTGAATCCGGAGGCCTGCAAAGAATAAGGCTGGGCAGGCACCCCTTCCTTAACGCTCTCAGGTGTGTCCACGTCCAGAAGTCTGACCCTTTCCCTCTCATCCTTGTAGCTTATATCTATCGTATCGCCATCGACTACCTTCGTGACAAAGGCATTTATGTACTTCTCCGGTGCGATGCCCTCCTTTGCGGTATCGGCTATCTGGGCCGGCAATTCTTTTACCTCCACAATGTCCGAAGAGTTTGCCCTTAATCCGAAAGTACCGTATAGATAACCTCCGACGGCAAGCAAAACCGCCAATACGGGTATAAGCGCCTTCTTCATCCGATCCCCCCCAAATTCTGCTGCTGTTAATATCATTCTAGCACAAAGCCAGCCTGGAAGGCAAAGCTACAGAGTAATGTCAAAAAAAGTTTTCAACGCAGGCAGCCAAGGTCTCACTGTTTTTAACCGGCGCCCCGATTGTCCATTGTAGATTTTGGGTCCCTGTGGCCCATTGCTTGCCTTTATCATGCCCCGGTCGCTGAAAGTATGTTGACGCTTTTCCCCGGTATTGCCTGTTCCTCCACAGTCTTTATACCTGTCCCGAAAACCTTGTCCATGACTTCGCCGATGTCGTCCGCAGGAATGACATTGATCTTCATGTCGTTAAATATCTCCTGCCAGTTCTCTCTTGGAATGATGACAGTTGTAATGCCTGCTCTGGCCGCTGCCTCCACCTTTGCGACGACGCCTCCCACCGGCTTGACCCTGCCTCTTATGGATATCTCGCCGGTCATGGCGATATCGTTCCTTACCGGTTTGTTCCTGATAGCGGAATAAACCGCCGCCGCAATTGCAATTCCGGCCGAAGGGCCGTCAATAGGTACTCCTCCGGGGAAATTCAAATGTATGTCGTACTCCTTTATGTCAACGTCAAAGAATTTCTTGAGCACGGTAAGGACATTTTCGACAGAAGCTTTCGCGCTGCTCGTCCTCTTGAATTTATGTCCTCTTGCATCCATTTCCTCTTCTTCGATAATACCTGTAATTTTAATCGTTCCTCTCCCTGATGCGGCCTTCATAACCGAAACCTCCACGTCTATCACCATTCCCGTGCACTCACCGACGACCGCCAGGCCGTTTACACACCCGACCTGTTCGCCCATGCTGACTTTCCTGTCAATGCGCGGGCTGTAGTGCCCAAACTCCACCACCCACTCAATGTCCTTGCGCGTGATCTGGTTTCTTCCCTCAACCTGCACCACTCCGCCGGCTATCTGGATAATGTTGACCGCATCCCTGCCGTTCTGGGCATAGCGTGCAACGAGTTCATCAACGCCGCCTTCGATCCTGAAGCCGCCTTTTGCCGCCGCGTTTCTTGCTATGATTACGATTTCCTCGGCCGTGAGGGGCCTGAAATATACTTCAACGCACCTCGAACGGATGGCCGTCGGTATTTCCTCCGATGTCCTCGTAGTTGCGCCTACAAGCCTGAAATCCGCCGGCAGCCCCCTTTGGAATATTTCATGAATATGAGAGGGTATATTATTGTCTTCCGAGTTGTAGTATGCGCTTTCGAGGAATACCCTCCTGTCCTCCAGGACCTTTAACAGCTTGTTCAGCTGTATCGGGTGAAGCTCGCCTATTTCGTCTATGAAAAGTATCCCGCCGTGAGCCTTGGTGACCGCCCCGGGTTTCGGCTGCGGTATTCCCGCAACGCCGTATGCGCCGGCGCCCTGGTATATGGGGTCATGCACCGAACCAATCAGCGGGTCCGCAATTCCTCTTTCGTCAAACCTTAAGGTACCCGCATCAATTTCAACAAACCTTGCGTCTCTCTTAAACGGCGATATTGGTATGTGTTTGGCCTCCTCCAGTATAACCCTTGCGGCTGCGGTTTTCCCGACGCCGGGAGGGCCGTATATGATGACATGCTGGGGATTGGGCCCGCACAATGCGGCCTTGAGGGCCTTTATACCCTGTTCCTGGCCGATTATGTCCTGTATTGCCGCAGGGCGGGTTTTTTCGGTTAAAGGTTCCGTCAGCCTTATCTCCCGCATATGTCTGAGTTTTTCAAGCTCTTTTCTCGATTCCTTTTCGATTGCGCTCTTGTTGACCTGCTGGGATTTTAAAAGGTTTAAAAAGTATAACCCTATTATTACAGAGAAAAAAAGCTGTATTAGAAAAAATGTGTTGGTAAGCATTTATATCCTCTCCCGAACCTTCCGCAATAAAACTCTGGACAGCATAAACTGCACACTAATATTATCTGCTGCGCTGATAATTTTATCCTGTTTCGCGTATGAGGAATTTTTTGCATAAAACCGCGCCTTTTATGCCCCATTTTTTTCTTCAATTACAGCTCTTTTTATAGTATAATTAAACTGTGATTATTATATTTCGGCAATATTATTTTCCATATTCTATGCCGCGGCAACTGGTTTTGCCAACCACTCAGGCTTAATCAGGAGGAAATTATGGGAGATCCGGTGATGGAACACGTAGGAGGCCGTATTCGTCTGTACCGGAAGAACAGCGGTTTGAGCCTCAGAGAACTTGCGGAAAAAATTTGCAAGAGCAAAGCCAGCGTTTCGAAATATGAACAGGGGAAAGTGGCCGTTGACATCGTTACATTGGTTGATATTGCAACTGCCTTGAAAGTTACGCCGTTTCAGCTTTTAGACTATACGCCCTCCCAAAAACAGCAGGCATTTGCAGTCCCTTTCAGCAAATTTGGCACAATGCACCTTTATCACATGAAAGACAAAAAAATCTATCATTCGTTGATGAAAACATATCCGGATAATGCGGAAGGGCAGACTCATGCGACTCTGTTTTACAAGATCAGGGACACGCAGGATTACGGCCATTGCTCCTGCATCTACCACGGCAGTATGTACAGCCATGAATTGATGCTGAGTTTTATCCTGCGAAACTACCACAATGCCGTAGAGAATATATTGCTTAATTTCTCGATACCGATGCGCAATACGACCGTTCTGACCGGAATGATCTGCGGAATCAGCGCAAACAGTTTTATGCCTGTTGCGCATAAAATACTCCTGTCAAAGGAAGAATTGGCATGCGACGCCTCACTGGAGGCCGAGCTGGCGATCCCGCCTGAGAGCTTCAAGGAAATGAAGCGCATTAACACGCTGTTTATTCCATTGGAATGAAAACTTTACTGCCTCATTCCCAATTCAACCGCCCGGAGATTTTCTTTCAGCAGGTACGCTTTTTCGGCCGGTATGCACTTTTTTACCGCTTTTTCAATCGTTTCAAATGATGCAAGCCTTGTTTCAGCCATCATCTTCCCGAGTAAGATCATATTTGCGATTCCGTCTAAATGCTCCTCCCTTGACAGCTGAGCTGCCGGAACGCCGTATATGGTCAAATCGCCTCTGTTTCTGCCGCGTGTGCAATCGACAAGGCTGGAATCGACAAAGACTTTCCCGCCGGGAACGACAGTATCGATGAACCGGTCAAATGAAGGACCGCTCATGGCCACGAGCACGTCAGGAGCGGTTACCAGAGGGGAACCGATGTGCTCATCGGAAATACAGACGCTGCAGTTTGCAGTGCCGCCCCTCATTTCAGGGCCATAAGACGGCATCCAGCTCACTTCTTTATGATCAATAAGCCCCGCATATGCCATCACCTTGCCGGAAAACAGGATTCCCTGCCCTCCGAATCCGGCAAAGAGAATATTACAATTTGCCATTTTCGCGTTCCTCCTCTTTTTCTGCCGGCATCGCGTTTCTTCCCGCCGGTGCTTCATCCTTATAACATCCAAGGGGATAATACGGAATAAAGCTTTCCTTCACCCACGCAAGAGACTTCACCGGAGTCAGCCCCAGATTCGTAGGGCAGCCCGACAATACTTCCACGATTGAGAACCCCTTTTTATTGATCTGGTTTGCAAATGCCTTCTTAATCGCTCTTTTCGCATTCCGTATGTTCGGCACGCTGTTCACGGCAACACGTTCGGCGTAAGCGACGCCGTCAAGAACGGAAAGCATCTCGCATACTCTGATCGGATAACCGGCCGATTTCACATCCCGCCCATACGGTGAAGTCTGTGTGACCTGTTCCGGCAATGTCGTCGGTGCCATCTGTCCGCCCGTCATGCCGTAAACGGCGTTGTTGACGAATATGATCGTAATATTTTCACCGCGGGCCGCAGCATGGACAGTTTCCGCCGTACCGATCGCCGCAAGATCTCCGTCGCCCTGGTAGGTGAAAACAATACGGTCAGGCAAAACGCGCTTTATGCCCGTGGCAATGGCCGGCGCGCGTCCGTGAGCGGCCTGAACCATATCGGTATTGAAATAATTATATGCAAACACGGAGCATCCTACCGGCGCGATCCCAATCGTTTTTCCCAGGATATCCAGCTCCGCCATGCTTTCGGCAACCAATTTATGGATAATGCCGTGAGAACAGCCGGGACAGTAGTGAAGCGGGGTGCCGGTAAGACCTTTTGACTTTTCATAAACTGTTTTCATTTTCCCGCTCTCCCTTCAAAATCCGCATAATTTTTTGTGCAATTGCCGCCGGCGTAGGAACCATTCCGCCGGTACGTCCGTAAAAATAAACCGGCAGCCTGCACTCGACCGCCAATTTGACGTCGTCTACCATTTGACCCATGCTCATTTCGACTGTCAGTATCGCCGATGCTTTCCGCGAAAGCTCCATGATTCTTTTTTTCGGGAAAGGCCATAATGTTACGGGTCTGAGCAGTCCTGCCCTGACGCCGTTCTTGCGGACTTCCGCGATTGCACTGCGGGCCACCCGGGAAGAAGCGCCGTATGCAATCAGCAGAATATCCGCGTCCTCCGTGAAATATTCCTCCCACCGGGGCTCCTCATTTTCAATAACAGCATACCTGGCAAAGCGTTCCAGAATTTTATTTTCCAATTCTTCCGGATTCAAATACAGCGAGTTGATAATGTTGCGCCCACGCCTGTTTTCATGCCCGGTGACGGCCCACTGCTTTTCCGCCGGCTTAACCGCCCGATCGGGAAACGTCAGCGGTTCCATCATCTGCCCCAATAAGCCGTCGCCGAGGATCATGGCCGGCATGCGATATTTTTCAGCCAGATCAAACGCAAGAAATACCGTGTCGGCCATTTCCTGAACCGTGGAAGGCGCCAGTGCGAGGATATGCAGATCTCCGTGTCCCGGGGCCTTTACCGCCTGAAAGTAATCTGCCTGTGACGGCTGTATGCCGCCAAGTCCCGGGCTTCCTCTCATGATATTCACGATCAGGCAGGGGAGGTCGCACCCTGCCAGGTAAGAGATACCCTCCGTTTTCAAACTGATTCCCGGACTGGAGGACGAGGTCATTGCTCGCGCCCCTGCGGAAGCAGCCCCCAGGACCATGTTAATGGCTGCGATTTCCGATTCGGCCTGAAGAAAAGTGCCTCCGATTTTCGGCAAATGCTTCGCCATATATGCGCTTATCTCTGTCTGGGGCGTTATGGGATAGCCGAAAAAATGCCTGCAGCCGGCCCGAATCGCCGCTTCGGCCAGCGCCTCGTTGCCTTTCTTCATTACTCTTTCGCTCATGATCCGATTTCCCCCTTTTCAACCCGAATCGCACTGTCAGGACACATGACGGCGCACATGGCGCATGCGATGCACTGCTCCATGTCAGTCACGTATGCGGGATTGTATCCTTTTTCATTGAGTTTCCGCCCGTCGAGCAAAATGATTTTTTCAGGGCACACCGACACGCACAGTTCACATCCTTTGCACAGGGTTTCATCAATGGTCACCATATTGGACATAATCCGCCATCCTTTCTTTTATATGCCGATCATTAATATAATCTTGATTCCACCGCATCAACTCATTTCGCCATGCCTCGATGCAATCAGCGCCATCTCGCCTTGCATCTCGCATGACCAGACGTCCAAGGTAAGGGGACACACCCGCTGAGTCACGGGTATTCCTTACCGGGAGGGAATGTCCCCGCTAGCGCATCCTGGCTTCAAATGGTTTTTTCAGCGGCGTCCGGCCGCTGAATCATACTCGATTGCCGCTGCTTCGACGGCTGATTTTGCAGCTCGGCTTCAAGCTGCGTTCGCTGATTGGCAGCAGAACCAGTTAATGCGGTAAAATCAATATTCCGCAGCCTTTTCAATACCTCTAAGCACGCGCAGCACACCCTCGGCCAGCGCAAGCATTTCATCTTCACCGGGCCATGTGATCACCGGGGCGATCTGATCCACCCTTTGTTTGATGGCTCCGGTAAAGCGCGTCGAGTAAGCGAGTCCTCCGGTCAAAATAATGGCGTCGACACGCCCCTCCAGCACTGCTGTCATGGCCCCGATTTCCTTGGATACCTGATAGGCCATCGTATCCATTACCAGCGCGGCAAATTCGTCGCCATTGCGGATCATTTCTTCGACTTCTTTTAAATCGTTGGTGCCTAGATATGCCAGCATGCCTCCCTGCTTCATGATCAGCGCAAGCATCTCATCCTTTGTATAATGGCCGGAGTAGCACATTTCCACCAGCTGACAGAGCGGAACCCCGCCGCTTCTTTCGGGAGAAAACGGACCTTCCCCGTAGAGCGCGTCGTTAACGTCTATCACCCTGCCGTAGCGGTGTGCGCCGACGCTGATGCCGCCCCCCATATGGGCGACAATAAATCTCCCGTCTTCATATTTCATTCCAAGACTGCCGGCACAGTTGCGGGCGACCGCTTTCGCATTGAGTGCATGGAATGCGCTTCGCCTTTCGATGCCTGGTATGCCGGATAATTTTGTTATTGTCTCCATTTCGTCAACCACTACGGGATCGACGGTATATGCGGGAATTTTGTATTTTTTTCCGATCTCCGCCGCAATGATCCCCCCCAGCGCCGATGCATGGCGGTTTGCCGTTTTTCCGGCCAAATCCTTCAGCATTTTTTCGTTGATGAGATAGGTGCCGGATTCGATCGGCCTGAGCAGCCCGCCGCGCCCTACGACTGCGTCCAGTTCCGAAGGATCTATCTGTTCCTCCGTAAAAAAATTCTCAATATACGTCATCCTGAAGTCCTTTTGCTCCGAGACGGCAGAATACTTTTCGAGTTCGCCTGCCTTATGCCTGATGACCCTCTCGGTCTTGCAGTTTTTGTTTTCGAAAAGCGCGATTTTGGTGGACGTAGATCCCGGATTAATTGCCAGCACCCGATATGTTTCTTTTTCCATCTTCGGCACGCTCTCCTTTCTTTGCAAGTATCATTTTCCCTATTCGTACGCAGGAAACAGCGTTTTCCCGCAAAAGATCATATTTCGCAGCGATTTCTTCGGGCGAACCCGTGCATTCCGCATAGACCCTTCCATCCTTGCCCTCTTCAATTGTTTTTATCCCTCCGATGCGGGAAATAACCTCCCCTTGTCCGCTGTCCTTCAGATAACTGAGCAGCAGGATTTCCCTAATGAAATGATCCCGCAGCGAGCATTCTTCCCAGCTTTCAACGTCATGCAGCTCGGATAAGCGATCCCCCAATTCCGGTACGTCAATATGCTGGCCTGTGATCGACAGGCTGATCTGCATCAGGCCGCCCGTTAAGCTGCCGGCCGTAAGACCGTCGATGTTCCATCCTCTTTTGCGGACGATCCCAGCGATTCTGTCCAGAACCCCGGGCCGGTTATAAGCAAAAATCGTGATTAACGCATCCATATAGTTTAGCTTTCCTTTCCCGTTTGAATAACGTTTTAATAATTGCCTATACTGACACACTTTTTGAAATCAATGCCGCGCAGGCGATGGAATATAATTTGCTCTGCGCCGAATCGGAGCGGGACGTAAGAATGACAGGCGCGGACGCGCCCATGACAACGCCTCCGAAAAGACAGTTTCCTGCTATCGTAAAGGTTTTTACGGTGCTGTTGGCAGCTTCAATATTGTGAAACAGCAAAATATCAGCCTTTCCTGCCACATCGGAGCTTACCTTTTTATGTACGGCTGCTTCAGGCGAAATTGCAAGATCCAGGGACAGCGGACCGTCGACAATGCAATCGGCAATCTGGCCCCGGTGATTCATTACGGTCAATAATGCGGCGTCGACCGTAGCAGGCATATCGGGATTTACAACCTCGACAGCGGCCAGGGGCGCTACTTTAGGACAGCGGATCCCCAGTCCGTTAGCAGCGGCAACCGCATTTCTGATCATCTCCGTTTTTAAAGACAGATCCGGATAGGGAATGACGGCCGCATCTGTGATCAGCAGAACACGGTTCAGGATCGGTGAATTTATGATGCTGACATGGGAAAGAACTTTCCCGGTGCGAAGCCCTTTTTCTTTATCCAGAATTACGCGAAGCAGATCCGAAGTTTGGATCAGGCCTTTCATCAGCATATCGGCTTTTTCCTGCTTTACGAGGGACACCGCTTCCTGCGCGGCTTGCTTCCCGTCCCGGGCGTCGATGATTTCAAACCGCGATATATCCAGTCGGCACCTGTCCGCCAGCGATTTGATTTCTGACTTCCTGCCGCACAAGATCGGTTGGACGATTCCGCTTTCATATGCCCGGCATGCTGTTTGAAGCACATATTCGTCTTCGGCCGCCGCCACCGCCGCCGTTTTTTTTGAAGAAACCGGCAGTTCTTTCATAATCGTTTCGAATTCCATGGCTCACTCCCCTGAATCAGGGCTTGCCGGTTTGTCCGGCAGTCCGGAATTGTTTAAACGCGTCTGATTTTCCTAAATAAATAATAAATGACTTTTCGCTTGTCTTTCAAATTGAACTCCGTCTCACGCCATGAGATGAATCGGCGGAAAAGTTTCACCACATTATGATTTCAGGCTTTTTCTCTGAAATAACTGAAATAAAATTAATAATATCCAATTATTTTATTCGAATATGAGATTTTTTTGATACGATACGATACGTTATGC
>Ga0272448_1008791_pt1 | contig 10433 bp, 11 predicted proteins | sample YNPCB0191_FD_202220 | JGI IMG/M metagenome (GOLD analysis project Ga0272448, IMG submission 202220) | Hot spring sediment microbial communities from Yellowstone National Park, WY, United States - YNP-CB-019-1 | ecosystem: Environmental > Aquatic > Thermal springs > Hot (42-90C) > Sediment... | reverse complement strand
CAAGCGGATTAAACCCCTCATTCTTCCTCTATCCTTCCCGCTCGGGCTTTTAAATTTTGGAATTATACCATTATAACAAAAAACTTCATCTCTGTCAAACGCTGATATGATATACTAAGATATGATGCACTAAAGACGGAAGGGAAAAATAATGAAAAAGTGGATTATTGCGGTCTTATTGGTAACAGGTTTAGGGTTTTTGGGGGCACGCGAAAAACCCAATCTACCGCAAGCAACCAAGCCATCCGGGCAATCAATCTCCCAGGAAAAACCAAAGACAGCCGAAGTCAAACAGGCCAAAACTGAATCACAACCCGAACCACTATTATCACAAAAGGCAAAACCCCAAGAAACAAAGGAAACACCTCCAGAAACAACAGCAACAAAATACAATGATTTGGTCTTGGTAACCAGGGTCGTTGATGGCGACACCATTGAGGTAGAGGGTTTAGGCAAGGTGAGGCTCATTGGTGTAGATACCCCTGAAACAGTTGACCCCAGAAAACCAGTTCAATGTTTTGGCAAGGAAGCCGCCCAAAAAACAACCCAGATGCTGCTTGGCAAAAAAGTCCATTTAGAATCTGACCCCACCCAAGGAGAAATAGATAAATACAATCGGGCATTAAGGTATGTTTTTTTGGAAGGCGGAACCAATTTTAATCAATGGCTCATAGAAAATGGCTATGCCCATGAGTATACATACATCCTGCCCTATAAATATCAATTAGAATTCAAAAATGCTGAAAAATCTGCCAGGGAAAATAATAGAGGCCTCTGGTCGCCCACTGCTTGTAGCTAGCAAACAACAACTCAATCAAACGGTCAGTGCTTGATTAAGGGAAATATCAACTCAAGTGGAGAAAAAATCTATCATGTTCCAGGCGGCGAGTATTATGACAAAACAGTGATTGATGAATCCAAAGGCGAGCGATGGTTTTGTAGCGAGGCAGAAGCACAATCGGCCGGCTGGAGAAAAAGCAAGAAATAGGGGTTGATTTTGCGAGGGAAAGATTGTATATTAAAAATGTTAGTTTTGATTTTGCATTTTGAATTTTAAATTTGACTGAACAAAGCGAAGGAACGGGCCCGTAGCTTCCCACTTCGCCCTCGTAAAACACTCGGGCTTCAGCCTTCGTCAAGACTTCGGCCGACAGGTCGCGGGACAAGTAGCGTAATACAAACAAGTTGCTTGTCCAGCGAAGCTCTGGTGTAAACCAGAGCGTAGTTGGGGGCCCGTAGCTCAGTGGTAGAGCAGCGGCCTTTTAAGCCGCGTGTCGTGGGTTCGATCCCCACCGGGCCCTTTTAATTAAAAAAATCCACTTTTGTGATATATCATAAAAGTGGAATAAATTTGCTCTGTCTGAACGTTTGTATTAATTATAACTGCTTAGGGTTTGCTTCTCCCAAATATACTAGAAAATACCAAAACCAAAGGGGGCAGGACTATCCACAAAGTGTGATATTTCCAGACAAAGGCAGCCATTTTTGATGTAGCAATCAAACTACTCCTCAATTCCTCGGGCATAAAAGAAATAATAGAACCCAAAATCAAACCCGCAGCCAAAAATCCTAAAGCCGCCATAATAAACGGCGTGTATATTCCACCCCTTTCTTCAACAGTAAAACCGCCGCGCGACGACAACAGGATTATAAATAAAATAAAAAGCCCTGCCGTAACTGTAAACAGCGAAGCACCCTTTGCCCAGGAACCCAATAGGTCTCCTCTTTGCAGCAAAACTCTGTATATACTCTCGCCCCAGAAATTTGCCACTGCCAAGGCAATGTATGCCGAAACCAAAATCACTGTTAGCCTATCTTTTTGCAAAACAAGCCCATAAACAGTGGCAATAACGAAACATAGAGTGATAAAGGCATCCCAACTAAAACTAATCACGCGCCCTCCAATTTATAGATTATCAATTCCACAAAGTATGTCAACCCCCCTCTTTTACAACCTCGCCTGAATAAGGATTAATTTTAACTGATAGCGTCTCTCCACCCTCTATCTTATAATCAACAGTCCAGTAGAGCCAATTCTTAGGCTCGCCGCGCTTGAGATTTAACTCAATCGTCCAATTTAAATATTTATCCCGAAAATCTTTTCCTCCCTCTTTCTCGGCAGTCTGCAAAGCGGAAACATAGTTCAACTTCCAATACTTTTGGTCAATAGGTAAAAGTCCCGAACCTAAGTAATCCTCAACTGGAATAACCGCCCTGATGAAGCGCTTACTTTTTTGAGAAACAGTAAATGTAAAATGCAAATTAGGCACGCTGGGCGAATCAAAAACGTATGTCTCAGTACCCGTGTTCGGCTCCAAAGAGGTTAACTTGACCTGAACATAAACCAAAACTGCATCGTGGTGCCATTCCAATGCTTTTTGGGTAGCCAAATCTAAATTCTCTTTTATATCACTATCTACTGAAGCAGGGTCAATGTTGCTCAAATCCTCTTGTCCCCCTGTTGTTGTAGCCGTTTCAGAAGTCTTCTGGGGCTGACTCTGCGTTGGTTTTTTTCTAGTCACTGAAAGATAGATTCCAAAACCAGCAACTACTAATATGATTAAAAGCACCCAAAGGAACAAACTTTTTCTATTAGGCATGTAATAATCCCTCTTTCTTCTCTTCTCATTGTAAAATAAAATAGGACGATGTCAATTAATTGCTTTCTAATTTCTTTTTTATTAGGTCTATTTTTGGCAGACTCTTTAATTTATAATATCGCGATCCAGAAAACCCTTTGGATTATGTTCGGCTTGCTCTTTTTGATTTTGGTTTTTTGGCGGAAAGACAAGATAGTCAAAATTATGACTCTCTGCAGTTTGGGGCTTCTTTTAGGCCTGTTGTACTTCCAGTTTCTGCGCCAAAAGCCATTTCCCGAATACATTTCTTATTACAATAACCAAACCATCACCCTGCAAGGCGTGGTGGCTGAAGAACCTATCCGTAGTGGGCAGAAAACAAAATTAGTGATCCAGATTAATGGGATAAAGGGCAAGGTTTTGGTAAATACATCTCTGTTTCCAACATATAACTTCGGAGACATCTTGAAAATCAGGGGGAAATTAGAAGAGCCGCCTGTTTTTGATGAGTTTAATTATAGAAATTATCTCAAAGCCTCCGGCATTTATAGCATAATCAATAAACCCCAGATAGAGAAAGTAGAGACGATCCGCGGATTTTCTCTCAAAAAGTCACTCTTTGACATAAAAAATCATTTGGAGGGAGCGTTAAATAAAATCCTGCCCGAGCCGGAAGCATCTTTGGCAAACGGTCTGCTTTTTGGCGAGCGGACGAATCTACCCAATGATTTAATTGAGGCTTTTATTGCTGCGGGAATCATTCACATTATTGCTTTGTCGGGCTACAACATATCTATTATTTCTAAAAATCTCTCTATCCTCTTTAACTATCTTATGCCACGCTTTGCCTTTTATCTGCCTCTTGCTGCAATCTGGCTTTTTGTGATTATGGTCGGCGCAAAAGCATCTATCGTCCGAGCAGCACTTTTTGGTTCTATGTATTTAATTGCCAAGAAAATTGGCAGAAGACGCGATATGTCTCGGGCACTGCTTTTGACTGCCTGCCTGATGGCTCTGCCCAACCCCTTGATTTTAAAATATGACAGCGGTTTCCAGTTAAGTTTTTTGGCTACCGCCTCGCTTTTGTATCTTGCGCCAATTTTAGAAAACAGGGTTTTGCAATGGCAATTGCCACCTTGGGCAAAAGAGGCAATCATCGCCACCACCTCTGCTCAACTTTTTGTCTTGCCTCTTTTAATTTTAAATTTCAAAAGAATTTCCGCAGTGGCCCCAGTGGCCAATGTTCTGATTTTGCCTATTATTCCCTATGCGATGTTTTTTGTCTTTATCGCCGCTTTGTTTTCTCTTCTCTATTTTCCATTAGGACAATTTTTGGGTTGGTTTGCCTTTCTGTTCCTGAGATACATCATTTTCGTAGCCAAATTCACCTCAAAAATACCCGGTTCTTACTGGGAAGTTAAAAAAACAAATGTGCTCATCGGCTTCATCTATTGGTTAGTTCTAATAATCGTCGTTTATAAAATTAATAGTTTAAAAGGCAAACAAAAAAATGGCAGCGCATAGGGGAGTCGAACCCCTGTTTTGAGCTTGAAAAGCTCACGTCCTAACCGTTAGACGAATGCGCCCTGCCGTATTAATATTTTAATCTAAGATGTCAAAGAAATCAATGCCATAGCATTCGCACCGCACAGATGATAAAATTAAATTGAGGCCGCCTGCGCAAAAACCTAAGATGTGGCAGGCAAAAATCATAGAGGCAAAACCTATGTCTGATGAAATTGAGGAAATAAAAAGAAAAATTGACATTGTTGACTTTATCTCATCTTATTTAACCCTCAAAAAAGCCGGTACCTCCTACAAAGCACTTTGCCCTTTTCACCAAGAAAAGGAACCATCTTTTTATGTCTCGCCAGAAAAGCAGATTTTTAAATGCTTTGGTTGCGGCAAGAGCGGTTCAATTTTTGACTTTTTAATGGAAATGGAGGGCTTGGAGTTTCCTGAAGCCTTAAAAATTTTAGCCGAGCGGGCTGGTGTGCAACTTCGGCAATTTAAAAGCAAAGAATACCAAGAAACAAAGGACCAAAAAATAAAACTATATGAGATTAACCAATTAGCAGCGAGGTTTTTCCATGCGATTTTAGTAGGCAAACCCAAGGCACAATTTGTTAGAGATTATTTAAATAAAAGAAAAATTTCACAAGAGTCAATCAAAAAGTTTATGCTGGGTTATGCTCCCGACTCCTATAATCTGTTGTCTGACTTTTTAAAGACGAAAGGATATTCAATGTTAGACATTTATCAAGCGGGCTTGGTGGTGGCTTCGGAAAAAAATCCAGGCGAATATTATGACAGATTCCGTAATCGTCTGATGTTTCCCATCTGTGATAATTTGGGTAATGTAGTTGGATTTTCTGGACGAGCCTTGCAAGAAACAGAAACAGGCAAGTATATTAATTCTCCGGATAGCCCAATCTACTCAAAATCAAAGATTTTATATGGATTAGACAAAGCAAAACAAGCAATTAAAGAAAAAAAACAGGTCATCATCGTTGAGGGACAAATGGATGTCATATCCGCTCACCAAAATGGCTATCAAAATGTGGTTGCTTCCTCGGGCACCTCTCTGACAACCTTGCACCTTGAAATTTTGGGTCGCTTTACTAAAAATATTGCCTTTGCCTTTGATCAAGACCGAGCAGGAGAGGCAGCGACAAAACGAGCCATTGACTTGGCTAATCAGTTGGGCTTTAATACAAACATCATCCTCATTCCGGCTGGCAAAGACCCGGACGAATGCTTAAGAGAAAACCTGGCGTTGTGGGAAAAGGCAATCAAGGAACAAAAGGGCGCGGTGGATTATTATTTTGAAGTTGCATTTTCCAAAAAACCTAAAGAACTGGCCGCTTCTGAGAAACGAGAAATTGCCAAAGAACTTTTACCAATTATTAAAAATTTAAGCGATACCATTGTTCAAGCCCATTACATTCAAAAACTGGCCGGTCTTTTAAATATTCCCGAAAAGATTCTTTACGAAGCACTGGAGAAAATCAAAGATAAAAGAATATCAAAAAGCCCAGAGATTATTGCCAAAAAACCCACAGAGAGCATTGAGGAACGATTGCTTGGTTTGATTCTAGCAAGGTCCGAATTTCAAAATGATTTTCTAAAAAAAATTAACCCAGAGGATTTTGCAGACCCCAAATTACAAGAGATTGTCAAAGAACTAAAAAAGTATTATAATCAAAAAGCCTTGTTTAATTTGCAGTCTTTTAAGAAAAAACTACCTCAACATTCAACCACAATTGATATCTTGGTATTGCCTTTTGAAAACATTGCAGATAGCGAACTTCTTCAAAAAGAGTACAATGAATATACCAGCCGTCTTTTGGCTAATAAAACAGAACTAATTAAAAAATCTTATGAGGAGCGCATTAAAGAAGCAGAAAAAGCCAAAGACAAAGAAAAGGTGAAGGCGTTAATTAAAGAATTTCAAAGAAAAATAATTGGTAAATAGCGTCTAACATTTGCCTGACGAACGTCATTAATTTGTTAACTATGCCTAAACGAATTATCACAGAACCAAAAGAAGAAATACCCATCCCTAAACAGTCTTTAGATTTGGTTAAGAAAGGGAAAGAGTTGGGATTTGTTACTTATCAGGAAATCCTTCAAATATTTCCTGAAATTGAAAAAGATGTCCCGACCATAGACAGCCTCATAAATTATTTCCAAAAATACGGCATTGAAATTTTGGATGGCCAAGAAGCACTTCTAACGCAAGAAGAAAAAATCTCCGAAAAGGAATTGAAAGAACTGGAGGCTGATATTGCAGAAGATTCCGTCAGGATGTATTTAAGGGAAATAGGCAGAATTCCCTTGATTACCGCTCATGAAGAAATTAAATTGGCCAAAAGGATTGAAGCAGGAGATGAAATTGCTAAGAAGAAATTAGCAGAAGCCAATCTGCGACTCGTTGTCTCAATCGCAAAAAAATACATAGGCCGAGGATTGACGCTGCTTGATTTAATCCAAGAAGGAAATACAGGCTTGCTCCGGGCTGTTGAAAAGTTTGATTGGCGAAAAGGTTATAAGTTCTCTACCTATGCAACTTGGTGGATTAGACAAGCAATAACCCGTGCCATTGCCGACCAGGCAAGAACAATCAGAATTCCTGTCCATATGGTAGAAACCATTAATAAACTAGCCCGAGTTCAAAGACAACTTGTCCAGGATTTGGGCCGAGAGCCGATGCCAGAAGAAATTGCCGCAGAAATGGGGATTGACGTCTCTAAGGTGGAGCACATATTAAAAATATCTCAAGAAACCGTCTCGTTAGAGGCCCCTGTTGGAGAAGAAGAAGATTCGCAACTGGCTGATTTTATTGAAGACAAGGAAACGCTCTCCCCTGAAGAGACGGCCATTTATGAATTAATGAAAGGCCATGTTAAAGAATCTATGCAATATTTATCTCCGCGAGAGCAGAAAATCCTAAAAATGAGATTTGGCCTTGAAACTGGCCGAACCCATACTTTGGAAGAAGTTGGTCAAGAGTTTGGAGTAACCAGAGAAAGAATTAGGCAAATAGAAGCAAAGGCATTGCAAAAATTAAAGAAACACAAAGAAACCCAAAAATTGATTGATTATATTAGATAGGGTATAATGACATTACGTTCCGCGGTAGCTCAATGGTAGAGCAGCTGGCTGTTAACCAGTTGGTTGCAGGTTCGAGTCCTGCCCGCGGAGCCAGTTATAATTTTTACGAACCCAAAATTGCCAAGAAATAAGAATCTTTTTATAATAAAGAAAAATAAAATTGTCACGAAAATGGGGTTTGGGAAATTGAAAAGTTGGATTGAAACAATTCTGTTAGGTTTTATTTTATTATATTCTCTTCTTGTCTTTTTTGCCTCTGCCGATAATCTCAATTTAACCTGGCGACCCAGCGAAATGATTGCAGAATTTCAGTATCTTAAAAATTCTTTTAACAAAAAATCGCCTCAAACCTCTTCTCCTTCTCATGCCTTGAAAAAATTAGTTGAAGAACCTTACCTTCCTGCTGTTCAATTAATTCAACAAGACCCGGAATTTAAGCATCTTATAGATATGATGATTAAATATAAAATTCCGATTACAAGCAATGCCGAAAATTTGAAAGTGGAAGATTTAACATCATGTCGCGAGGCGTGTTACCTTTCTTCTTGCCCGGGGATTGGCAAGGTTTATTTAACTGCTGATTTTTCAAAAGCAAGTACTCTTGGCCAAGCAGAAATCATTGTCCACGAACTCACTCACGCCGAAAATAGAATTAAAAACCCCAGTCACTACTGTCACAAGAAATTAGTTTCAGATGAATTTTCCGCCTTCAAAAATGAGGTAACTCTGCAATATAAGCATAGAAAATTAGGACTTTTTGATTATTTTGACAAAAATAACGTCTTGCATGAATATTGTTTATATAAAAATATTAAAAAGACCTATCCGGCTTGGACCGACGATATGAACCTTCGGCCGCCTAATAAAATAGAACAATTTTGGTGCCTATTTACTACCTGGATGTGAAATACTTCGTTTTTAGCCACGAAAGTCGAAAATCTCTTTTGAAGTGAGTTTTTGCGTAAAAGAGAACCGTCCCCTAAAAATATTTTAATCGCGCAATCTTGATTTGTTTTTTAAAGAATAAAGGACAGTCTTGCCGCTTCTAAAAAAAATAAAAATCCTGCAACTGGCAAGCGCGCAATTTGAAGTCAAAATCACCCATTTCAGTAACCAGTATTATCACAACTTTACGCAAATATGTGCGATCGTTAAAATACGCGTATTTTTACCTATCTCGCCCGGTGGCTAATTATTATTTTTCCAATATCTTGGTGGATTCAATGACTTTATATAGCGCTTGCACATCAGAATTGTAATTTGTTTGATTTGTTGAGAGAGAAAAATTAATCAGCCGCCCGCCATTGGTAGCCCAGCAGTCAATATGAAAAAGCGTTCCGCTTTTTCTTTGCAGACATCTATAATTACCATTTTCATATGTTTTATCCTGAACAAGAACTTTATCAAAATCCGGTTTTGAAGTTGAGATTTTATCAAAATATTGCAAAGAGTTATTCTTGCTACTCAATACGGTGCCGATGATTACTCTGGCATTTATCATTTCATCAGTTGCTTGCCCAAGAGGGATCTTCTCTTTGTCCGCTACCGAAGCAAATAGAGCGATTGGAGAACCCGTGCCGCTAGGGAAATAAGGTTCACTAAGCCAGCCTGACGGTTTTTTAAAGGATAGGTAATTCTCGTTAGATTTTTGTTTTTTTACCACAACCACCTGGCCAGCTGAGCTGCCTGTTTGGGGCACCCCACCTGTCTTGCCTTGGTAAAAATAAACATAAACGAAATAAGCGCCTGCAACAAAAATTACCAAAGCCAATATTATGAATAACCAGGTCTTGGATTTTTTAGGCGGTTCTGATTGCTGGAATATTTGTTGAGGCGGGTAATTTTCTGGCGGATTTTGCGGTTGAGGAACGGGTGGTTGTTGCAGTGGTTGATTTGGACCAAAATAGTTTTGCATATTCCCTCTGTTTTATTACAAATTATACCATAAAAACTGTTTTTACCTCTTGACAAGAATAAATAATGGGTATATATTCAAAATGTAATGGATAACGGGGTCGGATTATCCACAAAAATAAAATTTAATTACAAAAGGAGGAAATATGCCACGATTTGACGGAACAGGTCCTGCGGGTTTGGGTCCTGGCACTGGTTGGGGTTTGGGTCCTTGCGGTGCTGGACGCGCTTGGAGGCGAGGTTTTAGACCGGGATTTGGCTATGGTCGAGGATTGGGCTGGAGAAGGCCTTGGGGCTATCCATTTTGGGGCTATTATCCTGCCTCAGCTCCAACTAAAAAGGAAGAGACAGAACTCCTTTCAGAAGAAGCAGAAGCATTAGAAGAAGAACTTAAAGCTATTCAAGAACGTTTAGCCGAACTCAAAGGACAAAAATAAAACTGTCTAAAGAAAGCGATCTCGCACCAGTCCAAACTGGTGCGAGATTAAAATGAAAGAAGGAAATAATATGAAAATAGCCATAAGCGCAAGTGGCAAAAGCCTTGAAAATAATGTTTCTGAAATTTTTGCCAGATGTCCATATTTTATCATTGTTGAAATCAAAGATGGGAAAATAGATAAAACCGAGATCGTAGAAAATGAAAGCGTCAACCAGATGGGTGGCGCGGGTATCTCAGTTGCTCAACTGATGGCAGAAAAGGATGTGAATACAGTCATCACAGGCAATGTAGGCCCGAGAGCATTTGATATTTTAAGACAATTTGGCGTTGAAGTTTATCAAGGGCAAGGAAAAGTAAAAGACGCAATTGAAAAATTCCTTGAAGGAAAATTAGAAAAATTTGAATGAAATGAAAATAGCTTTTGCCACAAACGGTAACAATTTAGAAACAGAAATAGCCTTGCATTTTGGCAGAGCGAATAATTTTTTGATTTATGATACAGAAAAAGGCGATTTTAAGATTTTTGAAAATCCGGAAATTCAAGGCAAAGAGTTACCGCCGGATTTTTTAAATCGCCTGAGAGTAGATGTGGTGATAACCTTTAGTTTGGGTCCAAGAGCTTTTGAAAAATTAAAAAATTATAAAATTAAGGTCTTGGAAGCAGCAGAAGGCACTATTTTAGAAAACATTAAAAAATTTAAAGAAGGTAAGTTAAGAAACTTAACCCAGGGAGATATTTTTTGAAATGAAAATAGCAGTAACAGGCGGAAAGGGCGGGGTGGGAAAATCAATGGTGGCGAATTCGCTGGCGGTGGAATTTGCCAGAAAAATTAAGACGATGTTGGTAGATGCTGATGCCGAATGTCCCAATGACCACCTCTTGCTTT
>Ga0272448_1008790_pt1 | contig 10433 bp, 8 predicted proteins | sample YNPCB0191_FD_202220 | JGI IMG/M metagenome (GOLD analysis project Ga0272448, IMG submission 202220) | Hot spring sediment microbial communities from Yellowstone National Park, WY, United States - YNP-CB-019-1 | ecosystem: Environmental > Aquatic > Thermal springs > Hot (42-90C) > Sediment... | reverse complement strand
ATGTATGTGTGGTAACACCGGACAGAACAGCCCTCTGCGGCGCCATAAACTGGTTCGACTGCCGTGCAGCATACAAGATGGACCCTGATGGCCCAATATTTGAAATTGAAAAGGGCGAAGTTTTGGATCCTGAGAGGGGAGAGTATGCAAATGTTAACGCCGCAGTAGAAGAAAATTCTCAGGGCACAACAGAGAGGGTATACCTCCACAGCGTATTCGGCTACCCCCACACGTCCTGCGGATGCTTCGAGGCGGTGGCATTCTACATACCTGAACTTGACGGTATAGGCATCGTTAACAGGGACTTCAGGGGAGAGACACCCCTCGGGATACCATTCTCAGCAATGGCCGGGCAGTGCTCAGGAGGAAAACAGGTTGAAGGATTTTCAGGTCTCAGTCTTGAATACATGAGGTCACCCAAGTTCCTCCAGGCAGACGGGGGATACCACAGGGTGATCTGGATGCCCCGGGAACTCAAGGAGTCTGTCCTGGAATTCATCCCTGAGGACGTCAGGGACAAGATTGCGACGGAGGAGGACGCTACATCAATAAAGGATCTCAGAAGATTCCTGAGGGAGAATGGCCATCCTGTCCTTGAAAGGGCGGCCGTTGAAGAAACTGAACCCGAAGAAGAAGCGGCTGAAGAAGCATATCAGGAGGAGACTCCCATTCCAGAGGGAGTCCCTGTAATGGCGGCACCTGAGATGACCCTCCCTGCAGCAGGAGGATTCAGGGTAGTGCTCAAGAATGCAAAGATCTACGCCGAGAAGGTAATAATAAAACGCAAATAAATCAACCCGAGTGGTTATGTGATAATAGCAGTAAGTGGCAAGGGCGGTACGGGAAAAACGATGTTTTCAGCTTCCCTCATAAGGATCCTGGCATCAACGGGTGCAGATGTGCTTGCGATAGACGCTGACCCTGATTCAAACCTCCCTGAGGCCCTGGGAGTTCCGGTCAGCGGCACCGTGGGTGATGTCAGGGAACAGCTGAAGAGGGACACAGCTGCAGGCAGGATACCCCCCTCAGCAAACAAGTGGGACATGCTAGACTACAGGATAATGGAGTCAATAACTGAAACCAGTGACTTTGACCTCCTTGTCATGGGCCGACCAGAGGGGAGCGGCTGCTACTGTGCAGTCAACACCATGCTGCGCAGGATAATCGAGAACATAGCAGAGAACTATGATTACATAGTCATAGATACCGAGGCAGGCCTTGAACACCTCAGCCGTAGGACAACCCAGAACGTTGACGTGATGATAGTTGTAACCGACCCATCAAAGAGGGGGATACTCACAGCAAGGCGGATAGTGGAACTCTCACAGGAACTTGAGATAAAATTCAGGAGGGTCTTCCTGGTCCTCAACAGGGTAAGGGAGGGGGACCTTGACAGGCTGGAACTGGATGATGACCTTGAGGTCATAGGTGTCATACCGGAGGACCCCCTGGTATCCAGTTACGATATGGAGGGCAGACCACTCTATGAGTTACCTGAAGACTCTGAATCATTCAGGGCCATAAAAAAGGTTGCAGAGAAGATTTTAAGTTTATAGAGGTGTGCTTATGGATAAATTAACGGAACTTCTGAAACTACTCCAGAACACGGAGTCCATCGAGATAAAAGAGTTCAGGATGGATGTTGAGGAACTGGAACTCTACCTGATGCCTGCAGTCCAGCAGGCCATGCAGAAAACAGTTGAGATGAGGGAGGCAGTGGAGGCTCTGCCTGAGGAGGAGTTCAACCCCCCCATAAGGTCATATCCTGGTGAGGTTGCCCAGGTGAAGCTTGGGGAGGGCACCCGGAAAAGTGTTTACCTGGGCGGGCAGAAGGCCCTCTACAGGTTTGAGGAGCCACAACCCAACCCGCCGGTTGTCACATTCGACGTATTTGACATACCCATGCCTGGCCTCCCGAGGCCAATAAGGGAGCACTTCAGTGACGTCATGGAGGACCCGGGGGACTGGGCACGTAAGGCTGTGAAGGAATACGGAGCCAACATGGTCACAATACACCTCATAGGGACCGGTCCAAAGGTCATGGACAAATCCCCCCGGGAGGCAGCAAAGGATATTGAGGAGGTCCTCCAGGCAGTGGATGTCCCCCTGGTGATAGGGGGGTCCGGGGACCCTGAAAAGGACCCCCTGGTCCTTGAAAAGGCTGCCGAGGCAGCTGAAGGTGAAAGGTGCCTACTAGCATCTGCCAACCTTGACCTGGACTACCGGAAGGTTGCAAGGGCAGCCCTTGACTACAACCATGCAGTTCTCTCATGGGCCATCACAGATGTCAACATGCAGAAGACCCTTAACCGTTACCTCCTGAAGGAGGGACTTAACCGTGAGGACATAGTCATGGACCCCACGACATGCGCCCTGGGTTACGGTATAGAATTCTCAATAGACGTCATCACAAGGACACGCCTCGCAGCCCTCAAGGGGGATTCTGACCTCCAGATGCCGATGTCCTCAGGTACCACAAACGCCTGGGGTTCAAGGGAGGCCTGGATGAAGAAGGATGAATGGGGCCCAACAGACTACAGGGGTCCCCTCTGGGAAATCGTAACAGGACTTACCATGATGCTCTCAGGTGTGGACATATTCATGATGCTGCACCCCACCTCAGTGAGGCTGCTGAGGGAGATAGGTGAAACCTTCACAAGGGAGTACATGACAGCAGAGACACCCGATCTGAAGGAATGGATAACTGAACTCGAATACCAGGAGGTTTAAAATTGCAGGTCACTGCCATGGATGTATACCGTTTACTTCCAAAAACAAACTGTGGTAAATGCAATGAGGCCTCATGCATGGCATTTGCCACTAAACTCATAGAAAAGGAGGTCACACCTGACGACTGCCCACAGCTAAGTGGAGATGAAAAACAGAAACTGGAGGACCTTCTGGCCCCTGCCGTGAAGGAAATCACCTTCGGGCCAGAGGAGAATCCAGTGGTTGTGGGTGGTGATGAGGTCCTCTACAGGTATGAACTCACATACTACAACCCCACCGCCCTCGTGGTTGATCTTCCAGACGATCTACCATCAGAGGAGCTCCTTAATAGAGCTCAGAGGATCATGGATCTGGAGTTTGAGCGTACCGGTGAAAAACTCACTCTCGATGCTATAGCACTCAGGAACAAATCAGGAAGCCCTGAAAAATTTGCAGAGGCAGCAGAAGCCATCAGTCAACTCAACTTCCCTGTGGTCCTGTGCACCTTCGATGCTGAGGCAATGAGGAAGGCCCTCGAGGTTCTGGGTGATCAGAGACCGCTACTCTACGCCGCCAGGGAGGACAACCTCCAGGAAATGGCGGATCTTTCAGTTTCATACGGGTGTCCCCTTGTGCTTTTCTCACCAGGCGACCTCGAGGAGATGAAGAACCTTTCAAGGAGACTCAGGTCCATGGGGGTCACGAAAATTGTCCTTGACCCTGGCACGTTCACCGGGGAGGGGATAGGTGACACCATAGACAACTTTGTCATGATAAGGCGTCTTGCAGTTGAGGACAGGGACGAGGACTTCCGCTTCCCCATCATGGGTATACCCGCACTCTCAAGGCTCACAGTATCCGATAAAATCGAGGCAAACATAAGGGAGGCCACAGTTGCAGCCACCCTCATGAACAGGTACGCTGACATCCTCATACTCGCAGGGACAGAGATATGGGAGATCATGCCTGTCCTTACACTGAGACAGGGCCTGTACACAGACCCAAGGAAGCCCCAGGCAGTTGATCCTGGTGTCTATGAATTCGGTGATGTTGATGAGAACTCCCCTGTTATACTCACAACCAACTTCGCACTCACCTACTACACGGTTGAGGGGGACCTCAAGTCAGGTGATGTTACGGCGTACCTCCTCGTACTTGATACAGAGGGCAGGGCTGTGGACGTTTCACTGGCTGGTGGACAGCTCAATGGCCCGGCCGTGGCTGACCTCATAAAGGAAACAGGTATAGAGGAGCGGGTCAGGGATAAGGTTATGATAATTCCTGGACTTGCAGCCCCTGCAAGCGGTGAGATAGAGGATGATACCGGCTGGAAGGTCCTTGTTGGACCAAGGGACTCCTCTGGAATACCTGACTACCTTGAAAAACTTGCATCAGAGTGAGGGGTGTTTCAGTGAAGATGCTGATGGTCATGGACCCTGCAAGGTGCAGTGGCTGTGATGACTGTATAAATGCGTGCAGGGAGACCCATGGAGTTGCCAGGGCGAGGAAGGGGGAGAGGATGCCCCTCTTCTGTCTTCAGTGCCATCCAGAGAAGGCCCCCTGCGCAAGGATATGTCCTGTTGGCGCCATAAGGGAAGTCGAAGGGGCACTTGTCGTTGATGAGGAGTCATGCATACTCTGCAAGCTCTGCATGGTGGCCTGCCCGGCTGGCATGATTGTTATGAACACTGAGAAGAAATCAGCAGAGAAATGCACACTCTGCATGGACTCAGACCGCATACTGCCAGCCTGTGTGGAGGCGTGCAAGGAGAACGTTCTTAAACTGGTCTCCCTGGATGACCTTGCTGAGCTTAGGGATCGCGCCGAATTCAGTGAGATCCTTGAGGAGGCAATGAAGATATACGGGAAAAAGATCTAGGCATCCAGCACCTCCCAGCTTCAGATCTTAATGTGAAGGGTGTTCATGAACACCCTTATATATTTATATGATTCCTCCATCTCCTCAATGGGGCCTCTGAAGTAGATGTAGTATATGTATCCTCCCTTTTTGAAGATGAAGGTCAGTATCCTTTCATTCTTGGTATCCCCTCTTAACATGTATCCATGTTCACTGTCCACTGTTATATTGCTCCTTGATATGTTAAGGAAGCCCCTCATGTTCAGAACTTCAAGTATGATCTCTGAAAATTCATCGGCATTTAAACCCTCAGCCCTCCTCCTCTTGATGGCTATTTTGAGATTATCAGTCCATGCATCAATGAGCCTGTCACCGGCGCGTGTCTCAAAGAGATTCCAGAAACGGGGGTACCTGAAGCTGATTTTGCCGTCATCGAATTTCTCAAGGTCCGGTTCAACGTCGATGATGTCAATGGCTTGCCGGGCCTTCCTCCTCACAAAGAGGTATGGGTCCTTGAGGGCCATGTGGAGAGCCTCAAGGGATTCGGGGTCACCTATACGTCCGAGGGCCTCGGCAACCTTACCACGAACATAACGGTTCTCATCCCTTCCGCGACCTGCAAGCATCCCTTTAAGGCGGGAAACGGCCCTCCTTGATCCTATCTCACCGAGGGCCTCAACAACCATGGCACGGGTCTGCCATTGAGGGTCTGAAAGTTTGTCAAGGAGGGGTTCAACAGCGTATTCACCCATCTTAACCACAGCAAGCAGTATATGATGCCTGACCTCTGTATCCGGGTCATTGAGGTTATTCAGGAGGACCTGAAGGCACCTTATATCACCGAATTTCCTCATGACCTTTGCGGCAGCTTTTCGGACCATCCATGAGCTGTCGTCCAGGGCCCTGGCTGCGTATCTTAGGCCCAGTTCATGGTCAAGTTCTGCAAGGGACTCAATGGTGACCCTCCTTATATCCTCTGAAGGATGGTCCACAAATCTTTCAATTGCCATGATGGACTCCTCTGATGGGAACCCTGAGAGTGACCTTATTGCAGCTATTTTGACTTCATCATCAGGGTCATCAAGGGCACCAAGTAGAGGTTCAAGGGCGGAGGGGTTTCCTATTTTTCCCAGAGCCCTTGCTGCAGCTGCCCTCACACCTGCAAGTATGGGGTATTCTCTCTGCCATTTCTCATATCTCAGGGCATCCATGAGGGCATCTGCGGATCTATCATCTGCGATCCTCTCAAGGGCGAGGGCGGCCTCCCTTCTAACAGTGAATTCATGATCTTTGAGGGCCTCTATGAGGCCGGAAACATCATTTGAAGTCAGAAGACCCTTGATCTTATCGGTGAATTCAATCACAATCCCCCCTTAATCCCCACTCTATAAATTTGATCTTCAGGAGATACCAAAAACCCCCAAGAACCATAAAACCTCAATCTCTACTCTATAAATTTAATCTGGAAAAAATAAGTTTTTTGTTTTTTTCGGGAGTTGAGGGATAAACGTGAAGAGAAATAAGTTCTCTGTTTTTCAGGTACCAGCAATTTCAGTGGCGAGCTGCATGGCCCTATCTTCTCCGTATATGATCTTCATATCCCAGATGAATGTGAGGAATGATTTAAGTGGAGTGGGGTCGTTTTTAACTCCCCTTTTCTCAGTGAAGGCAATGGTTTTCTCAAGTGATTTTTCATCTCCAGCCACACTGTAGACCAGTGCAGCATCCGCATAATGTGCCAGACAGTAGACATTTTCTTCTCCATCCCCCTGGAATGATCCATCAGGTCTCTGATGATAATTTAACCATTCAGAACCTCTTTTTATTGAATCCAGGACCCTGGAATCATTTGTGGAGAGGTAGTAAAGTGTGAGTCCCTTCAGTATCTCAATGTTTTCGTAGGGTTGGGAGCTCCATGAGCCATCAGAGTCCTGTTTTTTAATGATTGAATATACAATTCCCTGTTTACCTGATGGATACATGCCAGCCACCTGGGACTCTGTTTTGAGCTGGAGGTATTCACTTTCAAAGAGGGCCCTGGATTTCCAGAAGGGCTCCACATTTATTTCATTTCCCCTTATCTGGGAATCCACAAAATTCAAACCCCTATCAACAATCTCCTGACTCTCAGATGATCTTATCGCCATGAGGGGATAGATCGTCTGCATGGTGGTCAGGGTGTACTCTGCAGGCGGCATACCTCCCGGGAAGGATCCATTATCCATCTGCTTGTAGCTGAGCCATTCCATGAGGTACTCACCCCTTGATGTGAGGTCCCTGTTCCCTGTACTGTCTCCCATATCAAGATAAATAGCTGCTATCATGGCGTTACTCTCATATGAACCCTTGAAAAGGTTTCCAAATTCAAGGTCCTCTGCCGGGTCATTGTATGCTGTTGCACCGACCTCTGAATAGGAGTACCCATTCCAGAATTTCTCAATGTACTCCACGACCTCTCCATATTCACCGTTCACAGCTATTTCTGAATAATTTGACTTGAGCTCGGGGTTCTTAATGTACTTGTAAACTGACACATCTCCTGATACAAAGCATGTCTTGAAGTGAGGATCCACAGGCACCTGTAGACCAATACCGTTCATGTGCGTTGCCTTTGAAAGGTATATGTAACTTATGTTGTTTCTTTCAATGAGGTAATGGACTTCCGAGGGTATGGATGACTGGAAGATGGCTGATACCTCATCGCGGGTCACTGTATTTTCCTTGAGGGATGGGGGGTTCCCCATGAACCCTTCGTAAACGGTTTTCCAGAGCAGAACATCTCTACGGTGGGTGTTACCAATCAGGGGGTATGAATCATCAATTTTTGATAGAAAAACCGCGTCAGCGGGGGTTTTATCATTTATCCACCTGAACGCTGCGTTCTGCTGAGTTGTAGGAGTTATTACGCCTGTGTATGCAATGGCAGCTCCCTGGGCCACTGGCATCAACAAGAGAACTGCAAAAACACCGGTCCGGAGGAGGGGGGTGATGTCTCTTTTCATGAGGAAATAAGTCTTAAGGTGATCTGGCCTGTACAGCCGGTCCTTAACTTCACTGAAAGCATAACCTGCCATAAGTGAGAGGGGTATGGCTGCGTAGGGGTCCCTGAATCTGAATGAGTAGGTTCCTATGATCATGAAGGCGGCGGTCCATATTATGAGGAACCTGTGGGTGGGATTCTTTGATCTGATGAGCATGAAGGCCCCGTAAATCCCGAGTATTAGCTGCAGCGCCCCCATCCACTTTGGAAAGCCGAGTATTGTAACTGGAACTGACTGGAACCTCGCAGCAAAGTTTATAAATCCAATGACGCCCGCTCCGATTAAGAGGAATATCAGACCAATTTCAACCGGCCGTTTCCTGAATGATGGCGTGAGAAAAGTCACACCAAGAAGGAGCAGGGCGATTAAAAGGAAAACCCATCCCCTGTGGGTGAAGACATATATGATGAAAAGAGTCAGTCCTCCGAGAATGTAACTCAGATCACCCCTGAAGAGGTTGATGAATCCCCTGAGCTCAAATTTATCAATGTCAGGGTAACCGGGCACGGTTTTAATGTACTTCACAAGCATGTAGAGTATCCCTGAGGTGAGCAGCAAACCCATGGATTCTGGTATGAAGACAGATGTCCTTGTAACAAAGGATGGTACCATTGAGAAGAGGAAGGCTGAAAGGAGTGCCACATCTTCCCTTTCAAATATTTCGAGGGCAACTTTGTAGATAACAAGAACGGTTACTGTTCCAAGTATGGGGCATGTGAGGAAGAATACAAGTTCGGAGTGGAATAGGAGGTAAAGTCCATAGCCCATCAGATGGAATAGGGGAGGATATGAATATGCCTTTAGACCCATAAGGGATGTTATATCATGCCCCATAATACCGGGTCCCTCATGAACCATTCTCATGACAATATCATGGTGGATGTATGCGTCGTTCCCTGCAAGTGTAAAGTTCCTGCTGGGTATGAGTCTCACGATAAACGTCAGGATGGCCATCAGTGTTAGATAGAGTCTTCCCCTATTGATTCTAGTGATCAAAGAAATCACCCGCCTTTAAACAATATATTCTGTTCTGATTAGAGCATATCTCTGAGGGTTCTTAAGATTGAAGGGTAGTTCTTTAAAATCCTCAGAAGGGATATCTTTGAAATTGAACTTAAATCTTTGCCCTCAAGGGATCTCAGCAGTGAATCAAGTTCCTCATCACTGAGCCCATCAAGGATCTTCCTGAATCTAAGTGACCTTTCAAGGTTTTTACCGACCTTTTTGCGCCATCTAATTTCATACCTTGAGAGGAATTTCCCATCGACCCTTCCAGATTCGATGGCTTCGGCGGCAACCTCACCTGCGATTTTTGCGCATTCAGCTGCAACGTGTATCCCGCCGCCGGTGAGGGGGTCAACCTGTCCAGCAGCATCCCCCACCACCAGCAGACCATCTGTGAAGGTCTTCTCAATGGGTCCGCAAACGGGTACAGCTCCTGCATTGAATTCTATCCTCTTAAATCCCCGATCCTCCATGAACCTGTTAAGGTAGCTGAGGGGACCCCTCTCTGAGCAGTTTTTTCTCCGTACTCCAAGGCCCACATTCGCCCTTCCTTCGCCCTTGGGGAACACCCAGAGGTAGCCTGATGGTGCAAAACGGCTCCCGAAGTAGAACTCCATGGTTTCAGGGTCAACATCCAGCCCTGCAGCCTCATACTGGACACAGGAGCAGATTTCGCCTGGTCTGAAACCTGTTTCAAGGCCTGCCTTTCTGGCGATGCTGGACTGCACACCGTCTGCAGCAATAACCATTCCACATTCAACCTCCTGGACTCCATCGGGGCACCTGAACACAACACCCCCTACTGAGCCCTCCCGGAATATGAGATCCTTTGCCATGGACATTGTAAGCACATCGGCGCCGGCTTCAGCGGCCCTGAGTGCAAGGTACTTGTCGAAGGACTTTCTTTCAAGGATATATCCCCTCACAATGGGATTTCTTGTCAGAATACTGGCACCTAGCGGTCCGTTAACTGCAGCTGCCCTTATCCTTGTGCATGTGAACTCAGGGAGTGGCTTCAGACCTGTTGATTTAAAGAATGTATCACTGACCCCACCTGCACACTGCACAGGGGTCCCGATTTCCGGGTTACGCTCGAGTACCAGCACCTTGAGGCCCAGCCTGGCAGCGTGGTAGGCTGCTGTTGAACCGGATACACGTCCACCAATAACCACAACATCATATTTCATGATAGCACCCTATTGCATCCACTGGACAGACCGCAGCACAATCACCACATTCAATACAGCCGTCACCTGGTATCAGTTCATATTCAAGTTCAAGGGCTTCAAATTGACAGACACTAACACAGGCACCGCACCGCATACAGATTGATCCATCATATTTCAATTGACCACCGTTATGATATCTTGGTTTGATGGAATTAAAGTTTATCAGATTACCTCACACACAACCGTTAAATTAATATACTACCTTTTACTACTAATCAATTACCATGCAGGGGTGCCCGAGCGGCCAAAGGGGGAGGACTTAAGATCCTCTGGCGCAGGCCTTCGAGGGTTCGAATCCCTTCCCCTGCACTAAGAATTTTGACGGTTCTAATCATGTGTTGATTGCCTTAGTGGCTCAGGTGGTAGAGCGATGCCTTGGTAAGGCATAGGTCGGGGGTTCGAATCCCCCCTAAGGCTTTTCTATTGATTTTAAGGTGTTTTAATGGAGAAAAAAATTGCCCAGATTTCAGATGTTCACTTCGGTGAGAAGAACTTCTCGGATCAGCTCAGGGATAATCTCCTAAGTCAGCTTGAAAATGAGAACCCTGACCTCATAATAGTCTCCGGTGACCTGACAACCGAGGGATACTC
>Ga0272448_1008787_pt1 | contig 10434 bp, 6 predicted proteins | sample YNPCB0191_FD_202220 | JGI IMG/M metagenome (GOLD analysis project Ga0272448, IMG submission 202220) | Hot spring sediment microbial communities from Yellowstone National Park, WY, United States - YNP-CB-019-1 | ecosystem: Environmental > Aquatic > Thermal springs > Hot (42-90C) > Sediment... | reverse complement strand
AAGATGGGTCTTTGAAGTTCAATCTCAAGGCAGCGATTTGAGATATCAATAAAAGTCAATGTCTTAGGTATGACAACGCCATAAATTTTTTCATATTCCCCTTTAGCGATCACTTTCCAAGTTTTACCAGGCTCAATCTTATTCATTACAGTGTCCCAAACGTTGAGTTTCAGATTTGCCGGTTTAACTAGCCAAGCATACCTGTGTCCCAATATTTTGGAAATATCTTCATCGTAATCTTTTTCGTATTCGCACTTTGTAAGCTCAAAAGGTGGCGTTCTATACATGAATGTTGTTATTGACGTTTCACCTGTTTCGTCTGGGCTTCTTTCAACGCCTTCATAATTAACAGAACGTATACGCTGATCTGTTGCTTCAATTCCTAGTCCTTGAAATCCAGCTACGAATCCAACTATATCTTTGCCTACCGCTTTTGCTCTTGGTATATTCTTTATTTCTAAAAGAGTGAGAACTTCTTCTGGGGCGTATTTGTATTTGTCTCTAAGTTTGAGGTATTGATTGATGAGTTTCTCTTTTTTGCTGAGGTTATCCTTTGCTGTTGCCAATTCTTGTAGAACTTTGAAAATGTACTGAGCCTTTTTCGGGTCTTCCTTAAAAAGAGATCCCGCCTGTTTGGTTAGTCGTTCGACTACTGCATCGATTGTTTCTCGCAGTTTATCTGAGATTGTTTGCTCAGACATTGAAGAGCCTCCGTATGTCTTTAATGCCTTTGTCTGCTAATTCAGCTGTTTCCTTGTCATTCACCAACTTTCTAGCGGCGTACCTTGCCATGTAAAGGGCGCTTTTCATGTGGCGGACTGTCTCGTGTGTTTCGAAAGTCGCGCTGTGAAATTGATAAAGATCGTCGGTTTTTGTGGGCAGTTTTGACAGTTCCTTCTTTACATCAGTTAAAACATCGACTGGAGTGGGCGTGTCGAATTCGGATTGAGGATTCAGTTTTGAAACGGTTGTTTTTTCTTTGTCGATGTAGTCTAGGATATTGTTGACGAACTGTTCCGGGTCCGATAAGCTTCCGTCAGTTCGAAGAATGTAGGTTTCTTCCCCTTTCCGGGCCATTTCATCAACAACTGCGAATAAAGCGTGGTATCGTTTTACAGAAACGTTCCTCCATGCAATGGGTGTCTCTCTTTTGCTGAATCCTTCGACTAGGTCCTTCCAATTGTAGAGGTAGTATAACTCAAGAGGCGTGTTTCTTAGCACTATAACTCCAAGTATTGTATTTAGCGTCTTTTTCTCATCTCGACCTGCTCGACCCATTCTTTGGGGGATGCTTTCCAGTAAAAAGGGTATTCCGACGTTTACGACAACGGAGACTTCAGGATAGTCAACACCGAGTTCAAGTGTCGAGGTTGAAATTAAACATCCTAATTTGCCGTGGGTGAAATCGAGTTCTAATTGTTCTCTATTCTTTACATCTGCATGATGAACTTGTATTTTCGAGAAAATTTCTTGAGGAGTTTTTTCGTTCAGGAACTGTTCCTTTCCGTTGGTCATGTATGGCCAATATGCGTATGGATCATCGGCATACAGACTTTTATCAAAGTGATCTTTTGGTTCCTTGAATCTGAGCGCCGCTACAAAACCTTGATTGTAGACACGATACAGTTCTCTTTTGCTGTCTATGAAAATAACGCTTTGGGCTTTCCTATACTTGTGGAGAGCGCCCAGAAGTATGGCTAATTCGTAAACTACTGTTTCCCATGAGCGTTCTGGATGCACCGCTAATATGAGGTACAGTGTCCTCTTTTTTCGTTCAGCCTCTTCAGGTTTAATTATTTCGAACTGTTGTTCTTTTAAGTCAAGCAGTTGCCTTGCAAAGGAAGAAGGGTAGGGGATAGTAGCTGATGACAGAACTATTATAGGTGTTTGGCTTGTGGCTAGCTGCAGTCTTTTAAGGAGGTATCTTATATTCCCCCCAAGAAGTGACTGGTAAACGTGAGCTTCATCGAGAACAACGAACTCTATATCTTCGAAAACTTTGTATTTACTGCCTATGGTCTTACTTGGCAAACGGAAGTCTAATGTCCAAACGTTAGTTATCAGTATATCTGGTTTTTTATCCCAAACTTGCTCCCTTACACCGTAAACCCAATCATACAGAGTTCCGCAATGCTTACACCTTATGATAGTCTCTCCGTGACGCGCAAAATATGTTAGCTCTCCCCCTTCGAAGCCGCTTTTTCCACACGCTGAACATATCGCACTCCTAAAACTGCTTCCGTCTACAACATCTTTTTTCCATGGGGTTGGTCCATCATCTATGCCTACGGTTATTTTGTTTTTGCTTCCTTTTTTTTCTAAGTAAGTGTTCACTCTGTAGAGTATTGAAAGTATTTTGTTTAGTTGATCTCTTTCTAGTGATTTTCTTGGATAGACAAGAAGTACCTTTGTTCCAATGTTTTTAGAGGATTGTTTGGCTTTAAGAATTGCGATGAGAGCTGGTAATAGAAAGGCATATGTCTTGCCTGTAGCTGTTCCAGCTGTTAGGACATATCCCTTTCTATCTTTAGAAACTATTTTCCTAACGGCTTCCCATTGAAATACGGAGAGCCCTTCAATTTTCTCCCCATGTTTGCCAGCTTTCTTAAGCGATTCTTCAAGGATTGTGTAAATTTCTTTGGGCAGGATTTCCTCTAGCTGTTCGAAAGGTATAGCAGAGAAATTAGGCATACCCTCGTCTTTGATGTAGACCTTTGCTTCGAGAGGATATCTTATGCTGTCATAGGCTACTCTAATGTTAGAGATTCTATAGGCTAAATCAAAGTGTAAAGTGCGAAAAGAGTTTTCTCCGATTGCAACTATAAAGCCGCTATTTAGCAATCTCTCAAAAGTGGCTTCAGCTTCACTGAGATTAATTCCAAGCTTTACTGTGAATTGGCGTACTGCTTCTGACTCGCTGAATTTTGCCTTTGAAAGATCTTCTCCGCCGGCTGAATACTTTTCATATTCTAGGTCTATAAGCGCATGGTAAGGTTCAACTAGAGTTACCGAAGACATGACTATTATCCACTTTGATTATCTTAGGCAACTATATTTATTTGTCTATCTCGATTGTATAAAATGTTAGACTCATCAAAAACTCTCATCTGGGTTTGGTTATGACTTCAAGTGATCCCTTCCTTGTTTTCCACGAAAGGGTACGTGAAGTGATAAGGGATATTGTAGGTCTGAAGGAAGCAACCTCAGTTCAGGAACTTGCCGTTCCTCTTGTCCATGAAGGGCGCAATGTGTTAGTTATTGGTCCGACAGGGTCAGGTAAGACTGAAGCTGCTTTTTTGCCTATTATTGATAAGATTTTTAGAGATGGAATACCTGAAGGAGTGAATGTAGTTTATGTAAATCCTTTGAAGGCGCTGACGCGTGACATTCATAAGAGAATTTCTGTTTATGCGCATCTTTTGGGTTTGGTTGTTAGACCACTTTATGGCGATGTAGTCAAATCTTATCGGAGACCTACACCTAATATTATCATAACTACTCCGGAAAGTCTTGAGGTTGTTTTAGACTGGGCTCCTTCGTGGTGGCCTTTCCTTGAGAATGTTAGGTATGTTATTGTTGATGAGGTTCATGAGCTTATTGATTCGAAGCGGGGTGCTCAGCTTCTCATTCTTTTGGAGAGGTTGAAGAGAATAAGTAAGAGGGGCTTTCAGAGAATTGGCTTATCGGCTACTGTTAGCGATCCTTCCATGGTTGCTAGGCTTTTAGGTGGTAGTGATGGTACGCTAGAGGTGGTTGTTGCGTCTGAGGAGCGGCTTTATAAATTTGGTGTCTCAGCAGCTGTTCCTAAATCTGAGGATGAGGAAAAGGATGTTTTTTTGGCTGCGATGCGGAGGATTGGTGAGTTAGTTAGTGATAGGAAGACTTTGGCTTTTGTCAATTCGAGGTTGACTGCGGAGCGTTTGCAGTATGCGTTGAAGGAGTTGGGGTTGGAGAGTGTAGCTGTGCATCATGGGTCGGTGAGTAAGGAAGAGCGAGAAATGATTGAGCATGAGTTTAAGGCTGGTGCGTTGCGGTGTGTTGTGGCGACGAAAACTTTGGAGCTTGGTATTGATATTGAGAATGTGGAGCAGGTTTTGCAGTACCGGTCGCCTGGTTCTGTTAGTACGCTTCTTCAGAGAGCTGGGAGGAGTGGGCATAGACCTGGGGTTCCAGCGGAGTGTGTTATAGTTTCTTCTGAGCCGGACGATTTGCTTGAGGGATTAAGTATCGTGAAGCTTGCGAAGGAGGGCTTTCTTGATGAGTTGGAGTTGGTTGAGTGGCCTTTGGATGTTGTGGCTAAGGAAGTGACGGGTATGGCTTTGCAGTCTAGTAAACGGGAGAAGATGGCTCTTCGTAAGGGTAAGTTAACTTCGGGTGTTGTTTTGAGTCCAAAAGAGGTTTATGAAGTCATTACGAGTTCGCCTTTGTTTTCGTCGTTGAAGTGGGAGGATTTTATGAGGGTTTTGAGGGTTCTTGAGGATAATGAGATCATTGATGTTGATGTTGGGATTAGGGTTGGTCGGGGTTTTTGGCGTTTGTGGGCTTTTGATACGAGTGATAGGCGTAGGAGGTGGGCTAGGGGTTTTGCAGAGTTTTTTAGTATGATTCCTAAGAGGGATAGTTTTACTGTTTTTGATGAGAAGGGAGGTAAGGTTGGGGATTTGGATGCGGCTTTTGTTTATAGGAGTATGCGTACTGGCATGATTTTGAGGTTGGCTGGTCGGAATTGGGTTGTTTCCGAGATTGATGAGCCTTCTTGTGTTGTTAGGGTCTGTGAAACTGAGGAAAAGGGAGAGGTTCCATATTGGAAAGGAGAAGGCCCACCTCGTTCTGGTAGGATTACTAAGGAGATGGCTCGTTTGTTAGAGGTTGTCATGAAAGATCCTTCTGTTTTGAAAGATTTGGGGCGGATGAGGCTGCAGTTGCGGTTTTGTCTGGTTTTATGGATAGTCAGTTGAAAGCTGGCGGTGAAGTTCCTTCGTTAGATACTATTGTTGTTGAGAGGGTTCCGGGTCAACGTGCAGTTTTCTTTTTGTCGTTGTTTGGTGAGAAGGTTAATCGTGTTTTGGCTTCGGTTATTGTGGAGAAGATTTCTGAGAGGACTCTTTTGTTGTCTTATGCTGTTGCGCCTTACGGTTTTGTTGTCGTGGCTCCTTTGGCTGATCCAGTTGAAGTTTTAAAGAATATTAAAGAGTCTGAGGTTTCTGGTTTGGTTACGAAGTTTCTGGAGGAACATTCTCCGCATGTTCGTATGCTTTCTTTAGAGTTGAGTGCTCATTTGGGTATGGTTGGCGGAAGTGTTGCAGGAGCTGAGTTGGTACATAATGAGGCTAAGAGGCAGGCGAGGAAAATATATTTTGACGAAGATGGTGCAAGAACGGTTCTTTCTAAGATTCGATCCGGAGCCGTTAGACTTAAGGTTTGCGTGAGGAAAGAACCTTCTCCGTTTGCTGCTGGACTACTAAGCTGGCCCTTGGAGAGGCCATGGACTGTCAAGTTATCTGCGCTTCTTAGGCAAGTTTTGGATAAACCGAGAACATTGGAAGAATTGAGGCAGCTTACATGGGAAGATGCGTCTATGGTTAAAAATGCTTTAAGGGAAATTTCAAGCGAGAAATTTATCGTTGCTTTGTTAAATCCTGAAATTTCTGGCAAGTTGCCTGTAAAGATTCCTCGAGAAGGTCCGTGGGGAGATACCATTTTGCCTTGTGGTGTGGTCTATGAAATTTTTGAAAAGGAAGAAGATGTGTCCTCTGTTGGATGGAATATGGATCAACTTGCAATTGTAAGAAGGCTGATGAATAAAGGGTATTCGGAATTTGAAGTTAACATTAAAAAAACGACGGATGATAAGTGGATACTTTATAGATTTAACTTTTCTGAAAAAATTCCAGTTCTTCTTGAGATACAAAGAGATCAAAGATTTAGGCAATTAGGCAAAAAACTGGATATTAAAACTCATATAAAAGGGACTTATTTAACAACTGTTTATTATAACGCACCTTCCGCGATTGTGAATAATTTAATAATGAATCAGCTTGATAGTATGGATAGACTTTTTGAGGTAGCACCTAAAGAATTAATGCTTGTAATAGAATTGCCATAGGGATGAAGCGAACGTAGCAAATATTATAAGTTTATTGGATATACAAAATCTGTGGTACCTATGGGCGAGATAATCGGGAGAATATTTCCGATTTTGCCTAAACATTTAGAACGGATATTTGCTGGAAAAAATGTTTTTTGTAAATTTGTCGGCAAAGGTAGACCCAGACTTTTGCCTGAGATGAAAATTTTGTTTTATTCCTCTCGCGGAACTTATGAAGTTGTTGGTGAAGCTACTATAGATAGTTTGGAATATTTAAGTCCTCAAGAGGTTATGCAAAAGTATGGAAGCCGTCTATTTATTTCGGCTGAAGAATTGGATGGTTACACTCGTAAAAGAAGCAGACCTCCTAATAAAGAACTTATGGTGGCGGTGCTTAAGCAAATTAGAAGATATAAGAAGCCATATAAACTGAAGAAACCTGTTACGATGGCCGGATTAAGTTTGACTGATAAAGTATATAGAGAAATTGTTTCGCAAGCCGGATTATAGCTATGAAATTGACTGTTGTAAATTTATTGGCTGAGGAGCTTCTTCCAAATTTCGTTTTTAACTCTTTCTCTGATCTTTTTATCTTGCATTAATGATTGAAGTGTTTCGTCGATTTTACTTTCGATTTCGTTGAATTTCTGGCTAAAATCTTTAACGATATGTTCAAGTGCTTTAATATTGTTCGGAATACGTAGTTCTGTGCGCTTCAAAAGTGCTCCGTACCATATATACTGAGCCATCGCTTTAGATGTACAAAGTATTTTTTTGCTGCCTATTTCAACATAATATCCTGATACAAGGTCGGATTTGAGTTCTGGCTTACCGCGTGGAATAGTTATGGTAGAATAATCATTTATTCCTTTGAGGTACTCATTTGGGAAGCTTTTTAGAAGTGAAGTGTCGATTTCTCTTAAAATGTGCCGTGTAATAGCCTCTATATCTATACCTTTCTTCTTTTTTCCTCGCACTACACTTTTTGCTCTTTCTAATCTCGATCTAATTAGATCTACGAGCCCTTTGTAGAGGTCCAAAAGGTCTTTTTCGTTCATGCCAAGTATGTCTACAATTATTGTTTCGTCAAGTTTCCTTCTATCCAATTTTACATGTTCTAATTTCACATCAGAGGGAGAACTTGCATTTATTTCTTTAAAGACCGATCCTATTTCGCGTTTTAGCATTTCATTAAAAGCTGAAGATATTTTGTTTAACTGTTCGTTGGATAGTTTTGAGGGATCAAGAACTGGTATTCGTGCTACTTCATACACTTTGATGTCTAATGCGCCTTGTCCAAGGTTCAATCTACCTTCAAGTTCTGCAAATAGTGCAAATAAGCTTGTGTTCATAAATGCTGCAATGAACTGAACTTTGGTTTTATCTTTAACCTGTACATCATACAATCTAGCGTCAGCATAGACTTTATACGGATTTAAAAAGGCTATGTGCCGATCGTTTAGGCTCATCATCCATAATATATCGCCGGGTTCTCTTTCGCCGAGGTCATACCAGAGTTTTCTAGCGGCGCATGTGGGTTTTTTCGCCGGGATGTTCGCCTTTCTTCCAAACCCAAAAACTTCGGTTTCGCCTTTCTGAATATATTCAAGAACTTTCGTACCTGAAAGGTCTTTCTTTTCTTTGTGAATCATTAGCACTCTATACTTTAAATTCGTAGGATCAACGATTATTGACTTAGATTCTCTCGGACTTTTCATAACCCAGTTAGGCAAATGTTCTCCTTCTTCAATACGCGACCAGAATTCTTTTTCTATTCCAAGTTGCTGTATTTGTTCATCGGTTAGATAGAAAAACTCGTTAGAACCAGTTGTGAACCCACGTTGCACTCTTGCTAGATGAGTCAGCGGGACGAAAAAAGCTTTGCCCTTATCTAAAACTTTGAAGTATATGTCTGGCGCTCGTATGAACTTACCCCACTTGGCTCCCGAATATTTTCGCTTTTCTTCATCATAACCCTGTTTCCATAGATCAGCTTGACTGACCAGCACTATCCTTATTTTATCATCATCGTATATCTGCAGAGTTGTTCCTAAACAATCAATTTTCTTAAACTTAAAAATAGAAGGACAATTCTCTATTATGGAAGCAAATTTCTCAATGGCAGCTTGTCTATCATACTCATCGCTGTGCACCGACAAATATTCTTCAATAGGTCTCTTAAGTTGCACAAACTTTACAAGATTAGAGTTGCGTTCACTTTCGCTGGCGCACTTTTCAAGCACAGTTATAGCGGTATTCACATCAGCATCTTCAAACCATCGCTCAAATTTCGATTCTATCACACAAATAATCTTGAAGTTCCTAAGAAAATACTCTTGCAAAAATTTTCCAAAATCAACATCAAGCCAAGAATTAGAGGTAATAAGCCCCATTTTTCCTCCATTTTTCAAAAAACGTCCTCCCCAGAAAAAGAAATAAGCATATATGCTGGAACGCTTACCAAGCGTAACGTCCAAATTCTTCTCAATCAAAACCTTTAATCTATCCTTGTATCCTTTCTGCAAAAGATCCTCCATTTCCTCTTGACGTGTGTACGGCGGATTCGTGACCACAACGTCAAACTCGCTCGGCACAACAACCTCATACTCTTTAACATCCAATCCTTTCTCTGAATATTCTTTTGAGGGCTCAAACGGCAACGAAGCCAACCCAGGAGAAACATCAAAAAAATCCCTACAAAGAACTCTAGGCTTATTTTCTAGAGCATCCAATTTCCTAGCAATAAGATTCATTTCAGTCAAAGTAGCTGGAAATTTTGAAATATCAATACCCCACAACTCCCCCAGAAGCTCTTCATGAGATTTTTCACGCCTCAGCGATTTTACCTCAGCTCGCGCTTTTTGTTCTAAATACCTTTTCCTAAAGTAACCCCGCACGAGAAAAGTTCCAGAACCACAAGCAGGATCTAAAACTACATCATCAGGATTTCTAATAGTTAAAGCTATGATTAAATCAACTATGTCAGACCTTGTAAAATACCCAATTTATGCCTCTCAGTTGCAGGGATAAGCCTTTCAAAGACTGGACCGATGATATCGCCAATTTCCGAGAAGTCATACTTATTTAATTCAGCAACAAGCTTCTTTAACTCAGGAACAGCACTATCCGGAATCGGAACATCTTCGAGGAAGTCTGAAGCAAATATAAGTCCATACCCAAGTTTAACTCCGGTGTTAAAATGTTCCTGAAGCCGTTGTTTTAATTCAACCCCGCTTTTAACTGCACTAAGATCTAGGCTTGCAAGCTTAAACTTGTCCCGTAACACATTATAAAAAAGTATTTTATTAATAAGCAAATACACGCTCTGCCTAGATAATCTATCAAAATCATCGTCCACACCACTAAAAATCCAGCCTTGCCTAACAAACCATTCACCAACCCGCTTAAAAAACATCGAATCTCTTTCTTTCAGCTCTATTACATGTTCACTTATAGGCAAGTACATAGTGTCAACGGCTGATCTAAGCCTCAAAACCATAATTTCATCTGGATATAGTTTAGGAATAACGGAAACGGTAGGCTTCGGCTCTTTAGTCTCATAATACTGTTTTAAAGTCTCCAAAAAACTAAGCAAAGCCGACTTAATACGTCGTTCAACATCCGCCTTCTTGACATCCTCTACCCTTTTAATATCAACGACATCCCAATGCCTAAGTCTACGATCGATCAAACGGGTCTCAGGCCTAAAGGTCTCCCACAAAACAAGCTTATTCATATTCCAAGTCGCAAAAAACCAGCAACCAAGCTCATTAGCCTTCTTCAAACCATCCTCAACCAACTCCTCATCATAAGCATCCACAAACGGCGTCTTCAGCTCAACAAGACAAGCAACCTTCCGCTCTTTACGATCCCGCCAAACCACAAGATCCGGATAACGCCTCAAACCGAAAGGGGTAGAAATCTGAACCTCCTGCTCAACCCCATCAAAAGGCAACCCCTTCTCCCGAATAATCTCATTCATCCACTGCAAAACAACGCCCTGAAACCAACGCTCCCCGAACCCAATACCTGACATCAAACCAACCCACAAAATAAAAGAACAAACAACACAATAAAAGGCTTACACGTTAAGGAGTCCTGACCTCTTCTATAATCTTAACCTGACTAAGCAAATCTGGATGTATATAAATAGTTGGCCTATTGGCAAGCAAAGCCCTATCCTTAAAATTCTCATCACAAGTCACCATAACCGAATTAGTTAAATGCGCAATCTCCAAAATGCGCGCGCATTGAGGATACTTAGAGCTATAAGGAACTATCTTCAAATGCGGATCTTCCATTTTAGCATGCTCCATCCTAACTTCTCTAATGAGTCTTTTTCATTA
>Ga0272448_1008785_pt1 | contig 10435 bp, 10 predicted proteins | sample YNPCB0191_FD_202220 | JGI IMG/M metagenome (GOLD analysis project Ga0272448, IMG submission 202220) | Hot spring sediment microbial communities from Yellowstone National Park, WY, United States - YNP-CB-019-1 | ecosystem: Environmental > Aquatic > Thermal springs > Hot (42-90C) > Sediment... | reverse complement strand
CCGAAGGGCGCCAGGCAGGCGATCCAGTGCACCCGGGCCGCCTTGCCGTGGCCGGCCGTCTCGGTGCGCGCGCCGAAAATATTCAGGAGGAACCCGGCCAGGGGCAGCGCCGGAATCCATCGCAGGAAGGTGAAAACGGTTGCCTCTTCCAACGGAATCTTCCTTTCAGTCTGATGAAAAAGCAGTCGTCCCTCTAGCCTTTCATCAGGTTGATCTCGTCCAAGTTCACGGCCCGGCGGGTCCGGAAGATGAGGACCACGATCGCCAGACCCACAGCCGCTTCTGCCGCGGCAACGGTCATGATCATGAACACGTAGACGTGACCGGTCATGTCCGCCAGTTGGCGGCTGAAGGCGACGAAGGCGAGATTGCACGCGTTGAGCATGAGCTCCACGCTCATGAGCACCACAATGGCGTTGCGCCGGACGAGGAAGCCCACGGCTCCGATGGCGAACAGCAGAACGCTCAAAACGAGGGTCTGTTGGGTCATGTTCGATCCCCCGGGCCCCTGCGGCTGAGGATCGCCGCGCCGAGGATCGCGGCCAAGAGCAGCAGGGAAACCATCTCGAAAGGAAGCAGGTACCGGGTGAAGAGCATCAGGCCGACGCCTTCGATGGTGCCGAACGACGGGTCCGCGGGCGGGACTGCGGCCTGGGGAGCCGTGCCCAGTCTGCTTGCCAGCACCACGGCGGCCGCGGCCAGCAGGAAGACGGCCAGAACCTTGCGCCAGTTGATGACGGGCCTGCCCAATTCCTCGGGCGTGAGGCTCAGGAGCATAATGACGAACAGGATGAGGACCATGATGGCGCCCGCGTACACGAGAACCTGCAGGATCGCCACCAGGTGGGCCGCGTTCAAGGCAAAGACACCGGCGACCGCGAACAGGCATCCGATGAGACTCAGGGCGCTGTAGATCGGGTTTCGAGCCGCGACCACGATGAGGGCGAACACGACGGCCGTGGCCGCGAACACGTAAAAGGCGATTGCCTGGATCATCGGGTCTGCTCCTCTGCGCTCAAGAGGAAGTCCCTGTCGTAAACGGTGCGGCTTCGGGTGCCCATCTCGGACACCTGGGTCATCTCAATGGCGTCCTTGGGGCATGCCTCCACGCAGTATCCGCAGAAGATGCACCGGAGAATGTCGATCTCATACTTGGCCGGGTAGTTCCCTTTGCTGGGGTCCGGATACGCGGCTGGCTCGATGTGGATGCACCGGCTGGGGCAGTTCCCCTCGCAGAGCTTGCAGGCCACGCAGCGCATGGATCCGTCCGGATTCTTCTTGAGCCGGTGCCTCCCCCGGAAGCGGGGCGAGTAGGTCCGTCGCTCGTCCGGGTACTGGATGGTGACGATCGTCTGCCGGTTGGTTCGGTACGTCACCAGGTTGCGCAGCAGGTGCCGGAAGGTCAGGGCCAGGCCCTTCAAGATCTCCAGGAGGTAGATTCTCTCCTGGGGCTTGTACCGGACCGCGGGTGTGACGTTCTTGACCTTGGTCATGTGCCGTAGATCCCCAGCAGGAAGGGTACGAGGGAAGTGACGCACAGGTTCATCAGGGCCAGCGGGAGCATCACGCGCCAGCCAAGGCCCATGAGCTGGTCGTACCGGAACCGGGGCAGGGTCCATCGGATCCAGATCATGACCCACATGATGAACCAGAGCTTGACCACAAAAGCGGTCGCCTGGAGGGCGGCCGTCACCCAAGGACCGGCCCACGAGACCAAAGTGGCCGTGGGCAGCCAGGGGATCTGCCAGCCTCCCAGGAAGAGGCTTACGAGCAGGCCCGAGGCGACCAGCATGTTCACATACTCGGCCATGAAGTACATGGAGAACTTGAAACTGGAATACTCGAGGTGATAGCCAGCCACGATCTCCGCCTCTGCCTCGGGCAGGTCGAAGGGGATGCGGTTGGTCTCGGCCAGGGCCGCCACGAAGAACAGCAGGAACCCCAGGGGCTGGACCACGATCCCCCAGCGGGGCAGAAAGCCGAACAGAAGCTCCCCCTGCTGCCGCACGATGTCGTTGAGCCGGACCGACTCAAAGACGATGAGGACGCCGATCACCGAAAGACCCATGGCCACTTCGTAGCTGATCATCTGGGCCGAGGACCTCAGGCCACCCAGCAGGGAGTATTTGTTGTTCGAAGCCCAGCCGCCGAACACGATGCCGAAAACCCCGAGGGAGGCGATGGCGAAAATGAACAGGATGCCCACGTTGAGGTCCGCCACCTGCAAGGGGATCCGGTAGGAGCCGACCTCGAGCACGTCGGCGAAGGGGATTACGGCGAACGTAAGCAGGGCCGGCGTCATGGAAAAGGCCGGGGCGAGGTAGTACAGAAACTTATCGGCCTTGGCCGGCACGAAGTCTTCCTTGACGAGCAGCTTCAAGGCGTCCGCGATCGGCTGGAGGAGCCCGGCGTTTCTCAAGCCGAAGAAGGGAATCCGGTTCGGGCCCACCCGGTCCTGGATGAAGGCCGCGCCCCTGCGCTCGATCCAGACTGCGATCGGAATCCCGGTCAGAAGCAGGATGGGCACGGTCACGGGCAGCAGCACATACTGTACAGTCCAGACCACATAGTCCGTGAGCATCTTCGACTACCTGTCCAGTTCTCCGGCGATGATGTTGAGGCTGCCGATAATGGCGATGAGATCCGCGATGAGGTTGCCCCGGGCAATCCGGGGCAGGGCCTGGTACACTGCGAAGCAGGGCGGACGGACCTTGATGCGGTACGGGGTCTTGGTGCCGTCGCTGACGATGTAAAAGCCCAGCACGCCGTTGGCCGCTTCGGTGGCCGAATACACCTCGCCCGCGGGCGGGACGATCCCGTCGACGATGAGCTTGATGTGCCGGACCAGGGAGCCGAACTGGGTGTAGACCTTTTCCTTCTCCGGCAGGGTGATCCGCTTGTCCTGCACGTTGACAGGCCCCTCGGGCAGACCGTCCAGGGCCTGCTCCAGGATGCGCAGGCTCTGGCGCATCTCCTCCATGCGGACGAGGTACCGGTCGTACGTGTCTCCGTTGCGGCCGACCGGGATCTCGAAATCGAACTTATCGTAGTCGTAATAGGGATCGGCCTTGCGCAGGTCGAAGGCCACGCCGCTCGCCCTCAGGCAGGGCCCGGTGAAGCCGTAATTGAGCGCCTCCTCGGCTCCGATTATGCCCACGCCCTGGGTGCGGTCGATGAAGATGCGGTTGCGCGTGATAAGGGTCTCCACTTCCTCGATGGCCTGGGGAAGGTTCTCCCGCATGACCTTTCGACAGCGTTTGACCCAGTCGGCGGGCAGGTCGTGCGCCAACCCTCCGATGCGGGTGTAACTCGTGGTGAGCCGCGCGCCGCACAGAGCCTCGAGAAGTTCGTAGACGTATTCCCGCTCCCGGAAGCAGTACCAGAAAGGCGTCAGCGCGCCCAGGTCGACGAGGTTGGCGCCGATGCAGACCAGGTGGTCGATGATCCGGGAAAGTTCGCTCACGATCACGCGGATGTACTGGCAGCGCCTCGGCACCTCGATGCCCAGCAGCTTTTCCACGGCCCGGCAGTACCCCACGTTGTTCATCATGGCCGAGCAGTAATTGAGCCGGTCCGTGAGGGGGATGACCTGCTGGTAGTTGAGCTGCTCGGCTCCCTTCTCGAAGCCGCGGTGGAGGTATCCGATCTCCGGCACGGCCTCCAGGATGGTCTCGCCGTCGAGCTTGACCATGATTCTCAGGGTCCCGTGCATCGTGGGATGGGCGGGACCGATGTTGAGAACCATCCACTCTTTCTGTTCGGTTTGCTCGAGCATGGCGCGCGTTCTCTTCTCTTGTCGCGGCCGGCTCCCGGGCGCCCGGCCGGGCAGGCCCTCAAGACCTCGCAGGTTCTCCCCTTCCGGCCGGAACCCCTTGATCCCAGCCGAAGTTCGTGGGCTTCGACAGGGGCTGCCGCTTCTGGATGGGGTAATCCTTGCGCAGGGGATGACCGACGAACTCCTCGTGATTCAGGATCCGGCGCAGGTTCGGGTGCCCCTCGAATCGGATTCCGTACTGGTCGAAGGCCTCCCGCTCGAACCAGTCGGCCGCCTTCCAAATGCCGATGACAGACGGAACGGTCGGGTCCGACTCCTCCAGCGGCACCTTCAGCCGAATCCTGCGGCGGGCCTGCAACGAGTACAGGTGGTAGACGGCTTCGAAGCGCTTCTGCCGTCCCGGATAATCGACGCCGCAGATGTCCTCGAGAAGCTCGAAGGCGCTGCCGGGAAAGTCGAAAAGAAACCGGCAGACTTCCAGCAAGCGCTCCTTCCGGACGACGAAGGCCTCCTCGTCGCGGAAGGCGGGCAGGGGCTCGATGTCCCCCGGAAACCTCTCGACAAGGGCCTGCGCTACGGTGGTGCTCATGTCGGTCTTGGACTCCCTACTGTCCGCGGTATTTCGGATCCCGCACGGATTCGCCCTCGATGATCTTCATGATCTGCAGGATGCCGTCCAACAGCGCCTCGGGCGTGGGCGGGCAGCCCGGGATGTAGACGTCCACAGGGATCAGGGTGTCGATCCCCTGGACCGTGCAGTAATTGTTGTAAATGCCGCCGCTCGAGGCGCAGGCACCATGGGCGATCACCCACTTGGGCTCGCATATCTGATCGTAGATCTTGCGCAGCACCGGGGCCATTTTCTGGCTGATGGTGCCGGAGACGATCAGCAGGTCGGCCTGCCGGGGCGAAAAGCGGATCACCTCGGCTCCGAACCTCGAAATGTCGTAATGGCTGGCCGCCACGGCCATGAACTCGATGGCGCAGCAGGCGGTGCCGAAGGGATAGGGCCAGAGCGAGTAGGCGCGGCACCAGTTGAGGATGGCGTCAAGGGTCTTGGCGACCGGCTCGGCTCGAAAAAGCCGGGAGGTTTCTATTCCCAATTCAAGGCCCCTTTCTTCCACACGTACGCGAAGGCGACGACCAGGATGAGAATGAACGTCATCATGGCGGCAAGACCCGGGAACCCGAGCTGCCGGAGCAGGACGGCCCAAGGGTACATGTACACGACTTCGATATCGAAAAGGAGGAAGAGCATCGCCACGACATAAAACTTGATCGAAAAGCGATTGCGGGCGTCCCCGATGGTGGGCTCGATTCCGCACTCGTAGGGGGCGTCTTTAGTCGGAGTGGACCTCTTGGGCCCGAACAGGTGGGAAACCAGAATAAGCGTGGCCGAGAGGAATACGGCCCAAGCGATGCCGACCGCCACAGGGATGTACTGTGATTCCATGGCCCTCTTTCCGAATCTTGTCGTCGCCGGGACCGGCGGCCGCGGCGGAATGCGGGAAGAGTTTTTCTAACACAAACAGGCATGAAAAACAACCCGTTTGCCCCGCCCTTCCTTGTCCGGGCCGGGAATCGTCTCTTCATGGGAATGGGCGAAGAGCATTGCCGGGCCAGGCTGGCGGCCCAGAGGGGCTCCATGGACAATCGTCCTGTCCGGTCGGCCTTTAGGCCCGGGAGCCTTTCACCCTGGTCTGAAGCCGAAAGGCCTCCGTTCAGAGCTTGAACGACGGGCTGGAGGATTCGGGACGGGGTGGCCCGGCTGCTGGGGAGGCCCAATCGGCACGCGAAAAGGACACGCGAAAGAATAGGCTGTACAGGATCGGCACGATCCCCAGAGTCAAGAAGGTAGAAAAGAGCAGACCGAAGATGATCGCGATCGCCATGGGTTCCCACATGGGGCCGCCGCCCAGCCAGAGGGGCACGAGTCCCCCCACGGTCGTGAGCGTGGTCAGCAGGATGGGCCTGAGCCTTCGTCTGGCCGCTTCCAGGATCGCCTGCTGCGGCGACAGGCCGTTTTCTTCGATTTCGATGCGGATTCGGTCCAGAAGCACGATGGCGTTGTTCACCACGATCCCGGCGAGGGAAATCACGCCCAGGAACGTCATGAAGCCGAAGTAGGACCGCGCAACGAGGAGACCGAAGACCACGCCGATCAGTCCCAAGGGAATCGTCGAGAGGATGATCAGGGGCTTGCGGATGCTGTTGAACTGGGCCACGAGGAGAAACAGGATCAGAAAAGCCGCCACGGGCAACTTGTCCACGATCGAGCGGTTGGCCTGCTCGGATTTCTCGATCTCCCCTCCCAGCTCGTACCGGAATCCCACGTCCCACCCTGCCTTCAGGCGGCGAAGCCAGTCGTCCATTTCGTAGCTTACGGCGATCGCCCTAGCCTCGCTGGCCACGTCGCATGCCACGGTCACGGTCCGCACCCGGTTCCTGCGCAGGATCTTGCCCGGCTCCCAGGCCACTTCGATGTCGGCGATCTGTTTGAGAGGGACCGACTGGCCGGTGCCGGGAACGTAGATATTGAGACCTTCGAGCTTGCCGATGTCCTTACGGTCCGCCTCGATGGAGCGTAAGAGGATCGGAATGACCTTGTCCCCCTCCCGGTACTGCGTGGAGGCGTATCCGCTCAGCACAGTCTGCAGGGAGAGCGCCACGTCCCGGTTGCTCAGCCCGGCCCTTCGCGCCCGGGCCTGGTTCACGTTCACGAGGAGCTTTTTCGTCCTGCCTCCCCAGTCGTCGCGGATGTTTTTTGTGGCCGGAATGGATTTGAGTTTCGCCTTGACCTGCTCGACGATCGCGAAGAGCTTTTCCGGGTCGTTGCCGGAAACGCGGATCTCCACAGGCGCTGTGGGCGGCGGGCCTGTGACCAGAAGCTCGATGGACGCAGAAAGGTCGGGGAACCTTTCGAGACAGAATGCCTCCAGCTTGGGGATGATCTCCTCTTGGATCGACCGGACCGAGGTGGCGTTGCCGACGAGAATGGCGTACTCGGGCTTGGCTTGCTCCGGGGCGTAATTGAGCACGAACCGGGGCGCGCCCTGCCCGATGAAAGCGGCCCAGTTGACCACGCCCTCGGAGCGCAGCGGGCCGACAAGCAGCTCGTTCCGGAGAAAGGTCTCAACCTCGTTCACCAGTGCCTCGGTCCGTTCGAAGGGTGTCCCGGGCGGAAGCTCCAGCTTGGCCGTGAAAATGGGTTTGTCGTTCGGGGGGAAAAAGATCTTCGGAACGAGCGGGAACAAGCTCATGGCCCCGGCAAAAGCCGCCAAGGCAAGGGCAAGGGCCAAAACCGGATGGCGCAGGCCCGCCAGGAGGCCGCGGCGATAGGCATCGTAAAAGGCCGCGGCGAGGCGGCCTTGCCGGCCCGCAGGCTTTGCCTTGAGCAGGCGGACGCACAGGAGGGGCGTCAGGGTGAGGCTCAGGACCCAGGAGGAGAGAAGGGCGATCGTGACCACTTCGAAAAGGGGCGCGCAGTATTCCCCGGTGCTGGATTCGGCCAGGTAGATGGGCAGGAACGCCGCCGCCGTGGTCAGGGAGGAGGTCAGCAGGGGGATTCGAAGCTCGGCGCCGGAATCGACCGCGGCCTCGACCGGGTTCTTGCCCTCGCCCATCTGGACGAGAATGGATTCCGACATGACGATGGCATTGTCCACGAGCATGCCCAAGGCGATGATGAGAGCCGCCAGGGACATCTGGTCAATGCCGATGCCGAGGAACGACATGACGAGCAGGCTCAGGAGCATGGAGAGGGGAATGAGAGGGGACACGGCCAGCCCTGCCCGGATTCCCATGCCGACCAGCATGACCGCCAGGACGATCCCTACGGCCTGCAGAAGGTTCGAGACGAAATCGTCCACTTTTCGGGCCACGTGCTCGGGCTGGAAAGCCACCAAGTCGAATTCGATCCCGATCGGGTAGATCCCCTGAAGCCGTCGGATCAGGGCTTTGACATCCCTGCCCAAGCGAAGGATGTCTCCGCCTTCCCGGAGATTGACCGCAAGGCCCAGACACGGGGCGCCCATGTAGTGCATTCTGGATTCGGGAGGATCGATGTACCCTCGGGTGACCGTGGCGAGGTCCTCCAGGTAGACGGCCCCGGGCCTGCCCGGCAGATTGATCACGGTCCTGCGCAGATCCTCGATGGATTCGAAGCTCCCCGTGGGCTCGAGCACGATCCTCTCGTCTTTTGTGGAAATGTGGCCGCCAGGCAGCACGATGTTCAGGGTGCTCAGGATCTGGGCGAGCTGGTAAGGGGACAGGCCCAACTCGGCCAACCGCGCGTTGTTGTACTCCACAAAGACCCGCTCTTGTTGGGCGCCGGAAATTTCCACCTTCGCCGCGTCCGGGAGAAGCAGGAGCTCCTTGCGGACCTGGTCGGCAACCTCTTTGAGGGCGGCGTAGGAAAAGCCCTCGCCTGTCAGGGCGATGAGGATTCCGAAGACGTCCCCGAACTCATCGTTCACGAAGGGACCGATTGTTCCCTCGGGCAGATCCGGCTTCACCCGGTCGACCTTGCGGCGCAGATCGTCCCAGATCGGACGCATCTGCCGGTACTTTTCTTGAATGTTCACATAGAGGATCGAAACGCCGGTCTTGGAAAGGCTGGAGACGTAGTCGATCTCGGGGATCTCCTGGATGGCTTCTTCGAGGCGGTCGGTCACGAGCTGTTCGACCCGTTCCGGGCTTGCGCCCGGGAAATAGGTCATGACCAGAGCGGTCCGGATAATGAAGCCCGGATCCTCGTCTCGAGGCAGTCTTTGAAAGGCGCCGTACCCGGCAAACAGCACGATGAGGGCCGCTACGATCGTGACCCGGTTCTTTTCGATGGCTGCCCGCGTTAGGTTCACGGCCGCCTGCCTCCGCCTTCGAGAATCTTGACGATCTCCCCTTCCGCGATCCGGCTCATGCCGGCAACGATCAAGAGATCGCCGTCCCGGAGACCCTCGAGAATTTCGAGACCCTCCTCCCGAAGGTCGCCCACCCGCACGGGCTGCTTGCGGACCGCTGCCAGGCCTCCCTCGCGCGGCTCGGCGACGAAGACATATCGGCCCTGCCTGTCTTCGCAGACGGCGGCCGCAGGCACGAGAAACCGCTCCCGGCCTTCTCTGGACGCAAAGGAAAAGGCGACCTCGGCCGCCATCCCGGGCCGGACCTCCGGAACCGGAACGTCGAGCCGCACCGTGACCGGGTAGGTGGTGCTCGCGCCGGAGACTACGCCGACTTTGACGACCAAACCAGGGAGTTTCCGGTCCGGCACGGCGTCGAACGTCACGGTCACCCGGTCGCCGGGCCGGACCTGCGAGATCAGAGACTCGGGGACTCCGACCTGCACCTCCATGCTGGAGCCTCCCGTAAGCAGAACCACGGGCTGGCCGGCCTGGACGTTCTCGTTGATCTCCACGTACACCTCTGCGACGGCTCCCTCTTCGGCCGCTTCGAGGCGGGTGTAGCTCTGTTGGGCCCGGGCGAGCTCTAGCCGCTTCTGGATCGCCAAAACCTGGGCAGCCGCGGACTCGGCGGCCGCCCGCGCTCCGTCGAGCTCGTTGCGGGACGCGTTGCGGTTTTCGTACAGAGCGCGCACGCGGGCATAGTTGGCCTCTGCGTTGCGGCTCTCGGCCCGGGCCCGCTCCAAGGACGCCTCGGCTTCTTCCACCTGGAGCCGGTAGTCCTCCGGATCGAGCGCCGCGATGAGCTGGCCTGGCCGAACCTTGTCGCCCACCTTGACTTCGAGGCGCTGGATCTTGCCCGGGACGCGGAAACTCAGACGGGATTCGCGCTCCGACTGCGCGACCCCCGGGAACGTTCGTATTCTGGACCCTCCGGTCGCGAACACCTGGCGGGTCAGCACCGGCCGGATGACCGGCGTGGGTTCGGGCTCCTTTTGCCGGCAGCCGGACAGAGCCAGGCCGAGCAGCGCGAGGCTGAACAGCCACGCGGCGCTGGAAATCCGAGGGCTGCGGCCTTTTCTCATGACCCTTCCCTCCTTCGTTCCGCCACAAACGCATCCAGTCTCTCGAACCACGATTCGCGGTCTTCGGGGCTCAGAAAGAAATCGAATCGATTCGTGGCCCTCTCCAATTCCATCAGATCGAGCAGGAAGTCGTAGATGCTGTTGGCCGCGACCTGGTCGGCCACCAAGGCGGCGTTTTGGGCGTCCAGCAGATCGAGAATGGAAACCACGCCCCGCGAGTAGGCGTCTGTGACGAGATCGAGGTTCCGGCGGGCCGCATCGGAGGCATCCCGGGCAAGGCCTATGCTCGGGAAGCTCGCCTTGGCCCGGAGCAGGGCGGATTGGATGCGCTGCTCCAGCTTTTCCCGCAAGGAGGCTCTCTGGGTTTCGAACCGCAGGAGTTCCTGGGCAGCCTGCTCCTGTTCGGCCAGCCGGGCGCCTCCTTGGAAAAGGGGCAGAGACGCCTTGAAGCCCACGCTCCAGTTCGTGTCGTCCGCCTGCGGAACCAGCCCGGAACTGAACCCGGGGATCGAGGGCCCTTCTTTGCCTGCCCCTGCCTCGGCCAGGACCCGCGAGACCTCTGCCTGGATTCCGAGGCTCGGAGCCCACCAGGCCCGCCGGGCCGACTCGAGCCTTCTCGTCGCAGCCGCGATGGCCGCTTCCACCCGGCGCAACTCGACTGAGGCGGCAAGCCCTTC
>Ga0272448_1008784_pt1 | contig 10437 bp, 7 predicted proteins | sample YNPCB0191_FD_202220 | JGI IMG/M metagenome (GOLD analysis project Ga0272448, IMG submission 202220) | Hot spring sediment microbial communities from Yellowstone National Park, WY, United States - YNP-CB-019-1 | ecosystem: Environmental > Aquatic > Thermal springs > Hot (42-90C) > Sediment... | reverse complement strand
GTAAAGATTTGATTCTGCTTTTGTAGAAAAAGCAGGACCTTCCATACATACATAGGTTTCGTCTTTATGAACTTCCCATCCTTTTTCTTTTATCTTTTCATAAAGAAAAGAAGAAAGATTTTTGCAAAAAGGTTCACCAAACTGAATATGACCTACGATGCCGTTGCCAAAGAATGTTGATGGACGATTCTTTGTTCTGTCAATCAATTGAGATGGTATCACTATATCTTTTGGTTTTATCTCTTTTTTAAGACTTCCTACAGCACTCATTGCAACTATCTGTTTTATTCCAAGTGATTTTAAAGCCCATATATTTGCTCTTGAGTTGACCTCTGAAGGTAGAATTCTGTGACCTCTTCCATGTCTTGGAAGAAAAGCAATAGGAATAGAATTTTCAAAACAGCCTATCATAATAGTATCTGAAGGATCACCAAAAGGAGTCTTTATCTTTCTTTTTTCAATAATTTTTAAACCTTCAATAGAATAGATTCCACTTCCACCTATTACACCAATTCTAACATCTATCATAAAAGCCTCCTAATATATATAAAGATAAGATTTTTTTTTAATTTGACAAAAATAAGTTTTTTTAATCAGGCTGTAAAACAGCCGAAGAGATTTCTAGTATTAAGAATTTGACTTGTATATGTATATAACTCATACAAAACTGGCTTTTTTTATATTTTTTTTGTATCTTAAAAAATATGTTAAAAGAACTTGAAAAGATACATAAAGAAGCACTTGCTGCTATTGAAAAATCTTCTGATGAAAAGAGTCTTGAAGATATCCGGGTAAATGTAACAGGTAGAAATGGCAGTCTCACACTCTTTTTAAAAAAACTTGGGACCCTCTCTAAAGAAGAACGGCCTGTTGTTGGTTCTGCTGCAAATAAAATAAAAGAAGAGATTCTCCTTGCTCTTGAAGAGAAAAAGAAGAAACTTTCTCTTGAACGTATCGCTAAGATAGAGAGTGTGGATTCTGTTAATGTTACTTTACCAGGAAGAGAGATTCCAAAAGGTTCAATTCATCCTATAAATTTGCTTATATCTGATTTAGTAAAGATCTTTTCTCGTGCTGGATTTTCTGTTGTTTTTGGCCCTGAGATAGAGATAGATTATTATAATTTTGAAGCATTAAATATGCCACCTGCTCATCCTGCAAGGGATATGCAGGATACTTTTTATCTTGATAAAGGTCGTCTTCTTAGAACACATACATCAGCAGTTCAGGTTAGAATTATGGAGAAAAAAAAGCCACCTTTAGCAATAATTGCTCCAGGTAAAGTCTACAGAAGGGATGATGATATAAGTCACAGTCCAATGTTTCATCAGATTGAAGGTCTTCTTGTAGATGAAAAGACAACTTTTGCTCATTTAAAAGGTGTTCTGACATATGTTTTACATGAACTGTTCGGTCAGGATTTAAAAGTTAGATTTAGACCTTCTTATTTTCCTTATACAGAACCAAGTGCTGAAGTTGATATCGAATGTGTTTTCTGCAGAGGTAAAGGATGTAAAACCTGTAAACAATCAGGCTGGCTTGAAGTTCTTGGTTCTGGTATGGTTCATCCAGAAGTCTTTAAATTTGTTAATTATGATGAAGAATTGTATCAGGGTTTTGCTTTCGGAATGGGGATGGAAAGACTTGCTATGCTTAAATATGGCATAAATGATATAAGACTCTATTATGAAAATGATATCCGTTTTCTTAGTAGTTTTTTAGGAATTTTACCATGAAAGTTTTGTGGAACTGGATTAAAGAGTTTATTGAATTAAAAGTATCTCCTTTTGAAGCAGCAGAGTCTCTTACAATGTCAGGAATTGAAGTGGAATCTGTTGAAAAATTAGATGAAGATTTTTTGTTTGATATAAATCTTACTGCAAATAGACCGGATTGTCTGTCAGTAAGAGGTGTTGCAAGAGAACTTTCTGTAATCTATGATCTTCCTTTAAAGGAGCCTTCTTATTCTCTTTCTTTTGTTCTAAACAAAAAACCAAAGGTTACAATAGAATCTCCAACTTTATGTCCACGTTATTCTGCTTTGATTATTGAAGGTGTAAAAAATACTACTTCACCTTCTAAGGTAAGATATAGACTTGAGGCATGTGGAATACGCTCTATAAATGCTATTGTGGATGCTACAAATTATATTCTTCTTGAAACCGGTCATCCACTGCATGCTTTTGATCTTGATTCTCTTGAAGAAAAAGAGATAATTGTTCGTTGCGCCAGAGAGAATGAAACAATTACAACTCTTGATGGTATAAATCGTAAATTAACAACAGAAGATCTTGTTATAGCAGATAAACAGAGTCCTGTTGCTCTTGCAGGAATAATGGGAGGTGCATATACTGAAATTAAAGATTCTACTGTAAATATTTTACTTGAAAGTGCTTATTTTAATCCTGTATCAATAAGAAAAACAAGCAGAAGACATTCTCTTCATACTGAAGCATCTCACAGATTTGAAAGGGGTGCTGATTTTGAAGAGACTGTCCCTTCTCTTATAAAAACTGCAAAACTTATAACAGAATGGACAGGTGGTAAAGTATCTGAAATAACAGATTGTAGACTTTCAGAACTTAAACCATCTGTAATAAATTTCAGACTCAAACGATATGAAAAGATTATAGGTTCAACTGTTGATTTTGATAAAGCATGCCATATACTTGAAAAATTAGGTTGTGTTGTGAAATCTGTTGATTCTGGCAAATGTACTGCTGAAATTTTACCACCTTCTTTTAGGCCAGATCTTGTTCGTGAAATAGATCTTATAGAAGAGATTTGCAGACTTAATGGCTATGATAAAGTCCCGGTGCTTATGCCTGAACTGCCTCCTGTATCTTCAAAAGAAGAGATGTTTAAAGATTTTAAAAATTTCTTTGAAGTTACAACTCATATAAGAACTGTTTTATCTTCAGCAGGACTTAAAGAAACAATAAACTATAGTTTTGAATCATCAGAGTTTAATAATCTTCTTGGTATGTCAGAAAAAGAAAGAGAATTTCTTCTGAATCCTCTTGATTCTAATCAAAATATGATGCGTGTATCTCTTTTACCTGGTTTGTTGTCTTCACTTCTTAATAATAAAAGATATCTAAATACAGATTTAGGTTTTTTTGAAATAGGAAAGATCTTTCCAAACGGTAAAGAAAAAGAGATGTTATCTATTCTTCTTTCTGGAAAAAAGAATTTTAACTCTCCTTATAAGAAAGAGAGAGAATGGGATTTTTTTGATCTTAAAGGTATTGTGGAAAGAATCATAAGTGATTTTAATATAGAAAAAGTTTGTTTTGAAAAAAGTACAGTATCTCTTTTTCATAAAGGACAATGTGCGCAAATAATATATGATGGTAAAGTTGTAGGAATTCTTGGAAGTTTGAGCCCTGTTATTAAAGAAAGATTGGAGTTAAGACAGAAAGTTTTTCTTGCAGAATTGGAACTTGAATTTTTAATGAAAGCAGGATTAAAAGGCCCTGATAATATAGAGATAGAAAGATTTTTGCCTGTTAAAAGAGATATATCTGTAGTGTGCAGTGTTGAACAGAATGTTGAAGATTTGTTAAGGTTTTTTAAAGATAAAAAAGAAATTTCTTCTGTTGTTCTTTCTGATATTTATAAAGATGAAAAATTAGGAAAAGATAAAATGAGCCTTACTTTTTCTATTTCTCTTAAACAGATAAAAAAGATGACAGAAGAAGAAATAAACTCTATTATGGGTGATATTATTAGGGAATTGATAGAAAAAATGAAAGTCGCTTTGCGTTAAATGTAAAGCAAAAGGAGAAAAAAGTGGATTTAATGGAAAAACTTAATTTTATTGATGAAAAAGTTAAAAAAATTGTTGAAGAATTTAAAAATCAAAGTAAAAGATTAAAAGATTTAGAAGAAGAAAACTCTTCTCTTAAAGAACAGGTTGTAATTCAAAAAAAGAAACTTGATTCACTTACAGCTGAGTTTGAACCTTTAAAGAAAAAGATCTTAGAAAAAGAAAGAACTATAGAAGAATTGAAAAAAAGAATAGAAAATATTTTAGGAGAACTTGATAATATCCCAGATGATCTGTCAGATATAGATAAACTTGAAGAAGGAGATATTGAAGAGATTGAACTTGAAGAAGAAGAAGAAGAAGAAGAAGATGATGATGATGATGAAAAGGATTATGATTATGAAAAAGAAGAAGATGATTATAAAAATGATGAAGAAGATAAAGAGAATTTAGATGAAGAGCCTGAATTGTTCAGTTCTAAAAATGATGATTTGATTTAATAAGAGGGGCACTTGTATGGAAAATAAAAATATTCTTAATGCTGTTATACTTGATGAGGAATACACTCTTTCTGGTGATCAACCTGTTGAAAAACTGAGTGAAATTGCAGAATATGTTGATAATCTTATGAGAGAGATAAGAAAGAATCTTCCAAACACTCATCCTCGTAAAATAGCAGTCCTTGCTGCTTTGAATCTTGCAGAAGAGTTTTTCAAACTTAAAGAAAAATTGAATGATCAGAAAACTCTGGAACAGAAGATAGATGAAATTATATCAAATCTTACATTTTAATTTATGCAAAAAAGGAAGTGCTTCTAAACGCTAAAAGAGACTAAATTATTAGTGAAAATCAAAGAATATAAAGAAATCTGATAGGATAAAGATCTTAAAACAATTTTTGCGTTTACTAATTCTAATGGATAAATTATAAAGAGTACCTTAAAGGATTTATTTTTTAATATAAAAAACAAAACTAAGAGATGAAAGTGTTTGAGTCCCTATCAACATACAACTTAAAAAATAATTATTTTATTTTTCTTTCATAAAAAATACGGTTGTCAAGATTTAATCCAATCATTTATAAGATGACTTTTTTATTTTCAGTTATTAATTTTATTATAACAATTTATAAGTTAAGAGGTTTTGATGGAACTTCCTGCTCAATATAATCCTCATGAAATTGAGGATAGGTTATATAATAAGTGGCTTGAGAACGGACTCTTTCACGCAAAGACCGATTCAGGTAAAAAGCCTTATGTTATAGTAATCCCACCGCCAAATGTAACAGGTGTCCTTCATATGGGGCATGGACTTAATAATACTATTCAGGATATTATTATTCGCTTTAAAAAGATGCAGGGGTTTGAAACATGCTGGATACCTGGAACAGATCATGCTGGTATTGCAACCCAGAATGTTGTTGAAAAGAAGTTAAAAAAAGAAAGAAATCTTTCACGTCAGCAGATAGGCAGAGAAGAGTTTATTAAAGAAGTCTGGAAATGGAAAGAAGAACATGGTTCTACAATAATAAAACAGTTAAAAAAACTTGGTGCCTCATGTGACTGGCAAAGAGAACGTTTTACTATGGATGAAGGACTTTCTAAAGCAGTGCAGGAAGTCTTTGTACTTCTTTATGAAGAAGGACTAATCTATAAAGGAGAATATCTTGTTAACTGGTGCCCGAGATGCGGAACTGCTCTGTCTGATGAAGAAGCAGAACATAAAGAAAAAGAAGGTGGACTCTGGTATATAAGATATCAGATCAAAGGAGAAAAGAATAAATATGTAACTGTTGCAACTACAAGACCTGAAACAATGTTAGGTGATACTGCAGTTGCTGTAAATCCTGATGATGAACGTTATTATGATTTAAAAGGAAAGTTCCTTATTCTTCCACTTGTCGGAAGAGTTATTCCTGTAATTCAGGATTCAATAGTTGATAGAGATTTTGGAACAGGATGTGTAAAAGTAACTCCTGCACATGATCCTAATGATTTTGCAATTTCTCAGAGACATAATCTTGAAAAGATAAATATATTTACACCAGATGCAAAGACAAATGAAAATGTGCCAGAACCATATAGAGGACTCGATAGATTTGAATGTCGTAAAAAAGTTGTTGCTGAACTTAAAGATCTCGGACATATAGTAAAAGAAGAAAAACATCTTCATGCAGTTGCTCATTGTTATCGTTGTGACACAGTTATAGAACCAAGGCTTTCAAGTCAATGGTTTGTAAAGATGAAACCTCTTGCAGAAGAGGCTATAAAGGTTGTTGAGTCTGGAGAGATTTATATCTTTCCTGAAAGATGGAAAAAGGTTTATCTTAACTGGATGAGGAATATAAAAGATTGGTGTATCTCTCGCCAGATCTGGTGGGGACATAGAATCCCTGCCTGGTATTGTGAATGTGGTAATATCATAGTAAGTCGTACAACCCCTCTTGTTTGTGATAAATGTAAAAAGAAAAATTTAAAACAGGATGAGGATGTTCTTGATACATGGTTCTCATCGTGGCTCTGGCCTTTTTCAACTTTAGGCTGGCCTGAAAAAACAGAAGATTTAAAACTCTTTTATCCAACAGATTCTCTTATTACAGACCCTGGAATTATATTCTTCTGGGTTGCAAGAATGATAATGGCTGGACTCCATTTTATGAAAAAGATCCCTTTTTCTAAGGTCTTCCTTCACGGCACTGTTATGGATAGTCAGGGAAGAAAGATGAGTAAATCTTTAGGTAACGGTATAGATCCTCTGGAGATTGTTGAAACACACGGTGCGGATGCTTTACGCTATACAATTACAGTTATTGCTCCACCAGGAGAAAATTTACTTCTTTCACGTGAAAGTTTTTCTATAGGAAGGTTCTTTGCAAATAAAATATGGAATGCTGCAAGATATATACTTCAAAATACTGAAAAAACAGATCACCCTTCTTCTTACTTAAAAGATTTCACTGTGGCTGATAAATGGATACTTGATCTTCTTGAAAGAGTAAAAGAAGAAGTAACAGACCTTTTAGAAAATTTCCAGTTCAATGAAGTATGCCATAAACTTTATGATTTTTTCTGGCATAGTTTCTGTGATTGGTATATTGAAATATCAAAAACAGATAAATCTCCTAAAACATCCGCTGTTTTAAGATATGTCCTTGGAGAATTTTTGAAACTTATTCATCCTGTTATGCCTTTTATTAGTGAGGAGTTATGGGGTTTTCTTTACCCAGAAAAAGGATTACTCCTTCAACAAAAATGGCCTGTCAAGGATGAAAACTTTTCTTTCCCTCAAGAACGTTCTGATTTTGAATTCCTTGGTAAAATTGTGTATCATTTACGTAATATCAGAGGAGAAATGGAAATAGAACCTTCAAAAAAAATATCAGTGCTTGTTAAAACTTCTTCAGAAAAGAAGTCTGATTTGATTAAAAGATATGAAAAGTATATCTCTTTTCTTGGTCGCACTGAGTCTATTAAAGTATCAGCAGATATTGTAAAACCTGAACTTGCATCTGTGGCAGCTGTTGATGAGGAAACAGAAATCTTTGTTCCTTTGAAGGAAAATGTTGATCTTGAAAAAGAACGTAAAAGACTTGAAAAAGAGATAGAAAAATTGAACATTGAATATCAAAAACTTAAAAATAAATTAGAGAATCCTTCTTTTATACAAAAAGCACCGGTTGAAGTGGTGGAAGAAAAAAAACGAGAAGCAATGGAAATATCAGAAAAACTTAAAATACTTGAAAAAAATTTAAGGTGTATAAATGAATCTTAACCCTTTAACTAAAGTCTTTGTCTTTCTTTTGAATATTGTAGGTTTTTTTCTTATACCTTTGTGCTTTGTTTCTCTGTTTATTCAACTTAAACTTGAAGATCCTGTTTTTTACTGTAAAGTTGTGGATAAGTCTGATCTTTTAACATATAGAGTGGTTTATAAAATTCAAAGAGCAAAATTGAAACCTTCTAACTTTAAATATGAACTATCCATTGCAAGAAAGATTGCATATAAGGCTACAGTAAAAAATCTTAATTCCCAGATCTCTTTAAAGATAGAAAAGATCCTTCTCTGGCTTAAAGAAAATCAAAGATTTCCTTCAATGATCTTTGAACTTAGACCTTTGAAACATGAACTTTTAGAATCTGTTAATGATGTCAATTTTGAAAATTCACTTATCGCTGATTTTTTAAGAGATACATGGAATACTCTTCCATCTTATTTTGATCTTTCTTCTTGGATTAGATTTAAAGGAGTACAGACTTTTATAAAAAATATAAGACCATATCTTCCAACAATTATGCTTTTAAGATATTATGTTCCTGCTGTTTCTCTTGTTTTTTTATTTTTATTTCTTTTTACAACCTTTCAGGTAAGACCTTCTTTTTATTTTTTTTCAACACTGCTTGCAACTTCAGGTATTTTTTGGGGAGTATTCTTTGCAATCGTTCTTGTTGTTAATTTGTTCTATGGAACAAAGTTGTTTGAATTGTTAATTCCTTTTATTAATCTTCCAGGCCCTGCTATAGATAAAAGTGTTTTAATATCCATTTTTAAATATCTTACTCACACTCTCTGTATTCAGATGTTCTTTGCTTCAGCATGTCAGATAGTAATATCCGGACTTTTTTATATGTCAAAAAAACCACCAAGACATAAATAGATGAATTTTTTATCTGTTTTTCTTTTACTTTTTTTATGTTGTGCAGATATAATATATGCAGAAGTAAGATTGAATTTTCTTCCTCAGTCTTATTGTAAAGAATTGATAACTGATCCTTTTTCTCCACAGTCTTTTATTAAATTTCTTGATGTTAAAAGAATTGATGCAAGAATAGGTGAAGATATTGGAATTATTGGTTTATCTGATATAGTTAGCCTTAAAAGTTCTGCTTTTATAAATATTGTTTTATATCCTCATAATTATATTTTTAAAGTTGATAGATTTCATGCAGGATTAAGTATAGGATTGTGTGGAAAGATAAAAGAGATATACTGGATGGTTTTGCCTTTGTATCATGAATCTGCACACCTTGCAGATGGTTACAACGGCGATGTTAAATCTGATTCTGAAGTTATAAGTAGAGAATCCCTTAAATTTGGATTTATCTTTAAAAAGAATGATTTTAAAATCTCTTTTAAGTTAGATTGGTTCTGGCATTCTGTAAGACCTGTCTATAGATGGTCTTCTGGTGTAGGAATGGAATATGAAAAGCCTTTCATAATAAAAGAAGAGTCTTTTTCTTTAGGACCTGTATTCAGCTTTTTTGCATACCTTCTTGAAAGAAAAAGACTCTCTTTTAATTATGAACTTTTTTATGGTTTGTTTATTTCAAATAAGAGAATATTCAGAATAGGCTTTACATTAGAGGACCGGGAAGGTTTGGGACAGGATTATAAAACCCGTTCGAAAACTCAGGGACTAATGATAAATATTCTCTTTAACTAAAACTTATTTAAGTTTAAGAGTATCTTCTTTCAAAATCCTCCATAAACTTAACAAGTTTTTCTACATTCTCTTTTGACTGAGCATTGTAAATTGATGCTCTGAATCCACCAACAGATCTATGCCCTTTTAATCCAATAAGATCATTTGCTTTTGCTTCTTTAAGAAATGTCTCTTCAAGTTCTTTTTTATTTATAACAAATGTTACATTCATAAGAGATCTTGAATCTTTATCAGCAGTTCCTTTAAAGAGTTTACTTCTATCAATAGCATCATATAGAATCTTTGCCTTTTCAATATTTCTCTTTTCGATCTCTGGGAGACCACCAATTTTTTTTAGATGTTTTAGTACAAGACCTATAAAATATATTCCGAATGAATTGGGAGTGTTAAATAGAGAGTGTTCTTTTGCATGAGTGGCATATTTAAAGAATGTTGGAATATTCTGAGTTGCAGATAGTTCTACAAGATCGTTTCTTATAATGATTACTGCTATACCTGATGGCCCTACATTCTTCTGTGCTCCAGCATAGATAAGTCCAAATTTTTTTACATCAAAAGATTTTGATAAAAAATCAGAAGACATATCTGCAATTAGAGGTATATCTCCTGTCTCAGGAAATTTTTTATACTGTGTCCCAAATATAGTATTGTTTGAAGTTATATGAAGATAACTTGCATTCTCTGGAATTTTCAGTCCAGAAATATCAGGAATGTAAGAAAAGTTTTTATCCTCAGAAGATGCAAGGACATTAACTTCTCCTAATAACTTTGCTTCTTTTATGGCTTTTTTTGACCATTCTCCTGTATTTATATAGCAGGGAACTTTTCCTTCTTTCTTTAAATTCATAACTACAAGAGGAAAATTGAAACTTGCTCCGCCATGAAGAAAGATTATGCTGTAATCTGAAGGAATATTTAAAAGATCTCTTAAATTCTGTTCTGCTTCTTGAACAACATTCTCAAATTCTTTAGAGCGATGACTTATTTCAATAATAGACATTCCTGTAGATTTGAAATCAAGAAACTCTTCTTGAGCTTCTTTAAGACATTCAAGCGGTAGAGTACTTGGACCTGCATAAAAGTTTGCAACTCTTTTTGCCATAACGCACCTCCAAAAGTTTGTGAAATTTATCACAAAGATAACTTGTCTTTTCTTATATGTCAAGTTTTTTTTATTTTTTTTATTATAAACTAAAAAGTATAAAAAAACAATAATTGTATAAGTTCT
>Ga0272448_1008782_pt1 | contig 10438 bp, 6 predicted proteins | sample YNPCB0191_FD_202220 | JGI IMG/M metagenome (GOLD analysis project Ga0272448, IMG submission 202220) | Hot spring sediment microbial communities from Yellowstone National Park, WY, United States - YNP-CB-019-1 | ecosystem: Environmental > Aquatic > Thermal springs > Hot (42-90C) > Sediment... | reverse complement strand
CACGCCCCCTGAGTTCATTGCCAGGGCACCTGGCAGGGTCAACCTCATAGGCGAGCACACGGATTACAACGGCGGCTACGTACTCCCCATCGCCATCCGGGAATCCATCTACGTGGCGGCCCGGCTCTTGGAGGCAAAACCCGCCGTGATCACGATCCGCGCAGCAGATCTCGACGAGACAGGTTCCCTGGATGGTGAGGGAAACCTCAGAAGCGATACCGGTGCGTGGATTTCGTATCCCCGCGGCGTCGTCCGCCTGCTGGCGCAGCAAGGCGCCGAAATCCCCTCGGTCGAGGCGCTCGTTACGGGCGACCTCCCTGTGGGAACAGGCGTTTCCTCCTCGGCTGCCTTGACCGTCGCTTTTCTCAACCTTTTTCTGTCTCTCGCCCGACAGTCGTTGCCCGATCTGGAGATCGCACGGCTCGCCCAGAAGGTGGAGAACGATTTTGCAGGTGTCCAGTGCGGCATCATGGACCCGCTGGCCTCGCAGGCGGGAAGAAGAGATCATGCCTTGTTCATCGATTGCGCTCGGCTCGCCACGAACTATATCCCGGTCGAGCTGCCCGGCCAGACCCTGATACTGTTCAACACCGGGGTGCGACGAAAACTGGCCGAGAGCGCCTACAACAGGATAAGAAGCGAATGCGAGACCGCAGCCCGCCTCCTCGGGGTCGACTACCTCAGCATGGCATCGAGGCAGCATCTGGAGCAGCGAAGAGACCAGCTCGGGGAATCGCTGTATCAGAGGGCGTTGCACGTCATCGACGAAAACCGCAGGGTCCTCGATGCTACCTCGGCCCTGGCCGCCTCGGATCCACGAGGCTTCGGGAGGCTCCTTACAGAAAGCCACCGCAGCTTGCGGGATCTCTACCGGGTGAGTTGTCCGGAGTTGGACCTCATGGTCGATCTCGCAGCACGACTGCCCGGCTGGTACGGTGGCAGGATGGTCGGTGCAGGCTTCGGAGGCTGCACGATCCACCTGGTGGACAAAGACAAGGCCGGGGGCTTCGTCAAGGCGATGAGCGAGTCGTACGAGGCGGCAACCGGTATACGTCCTGAGTCCTTCGAGGTCTCTCCGTCCGAGGGCGCCTCGTGCCTGAGGCTGGGCTCATAGCAGCCTGGAACCACTTCTGTCGCCCCAGTACGCACGTAATGAAGCTCGACCAGAACATTCTCCGCATACCCGAAGGCTGCATACAGATCGACGGTTCGCATGGCGAAGGCGGCGGGCAGATCCTCCGGACTGCGTGCGCCCTGTCGGCGCTCACCGGTATAAGGTGCAAGGTCACCAATGTCAGAGGCGGCAGGGAGAGACCGGGCCTGAGACCCCAACACATCGCCGCGCTGCGCGGCCTGATACGGATCTCTTCGGCCGGGACGACCCCCCTTGCACCAGGCGCCACAGAGGTCGAATTCACGCCTGGTCGCCTCAGAGGCGGCACAATCCGTCTCCAGACTGGCACTGCAGGCTCCATAGGGCTCGTGCTCCAGTGCCTCCTGATCGCAGGGGTGGGTGTGCCAGCCCCCCTGGAGCTGGATATCACCGGGGGTACCGACGTGCCGGGCGCCCCGACCTGCACCTACCTCAAGCATGTGGCACTGCCGCTCCTCGGGAGGATGGGCTACGAGGTGGACATGGAGATCTCTCAGTGGGGGTATGTGCCCAAAGGAGGGGGGAGGGTCAGGGTACGGCTGGAACCCCCGCGAGACAGGTTGCTCGCGCTTACGCTCGCCGAGTGTTCTGAGGTCAGGAGGTCAGGGGGGATTTCCCACGCCTCCTCTGTCCTGGCATCGCGCCAGGTTGCAGAACGTCAGAGGAATGCCGCCCAGAGAATGCTCACCGAGTATCTCCACGCGCCCTCCAGACTCGAAGTCCACTATTCCCCCACCCGGTCTGTGGGGTCGAGCGTTGTCGTGTGGGCCGAGACGGCCGAGGCGGTCATAGGGGCCTCTTGTCTCGGCAGGCCCGGCCTTTCGGCCGAGCAGGTGGCCGAGAGGGCAGCTCAAGCGCTGATCCGTACCTATCACAGCGGCGCTTCCCTGGATCCCTGGATGGGAGACCAGATTCTCCCCTATATGGCCTTGACAGGGGCGCCGAACGAGATAAGTGTGCCGTACCTCACCAGACACATGCTCACCAATATGTGGGTGGTTGAAAAATTCCTCAATGTTCGTTTCTATACCGAGGAGAGAGAACAGAGGGTACGGATCGTCAGTGAGCCGTCCCCCACGTGACGCGAATCCGGAAAGCAGCCGGTGCCCTCTGCCCGGGCAGGCCGCGCCGTCCCCCTGCGTGCCGCACGGACGTGAGTAACCACGTAAGCGGCCGCCGCGCCAGAGGCGGGCGAATCGACCCCGATGAAGACCGACCAGTTGTCAGCGTGCGTCTCGAGGATTCTCGAGGACCCTTTTGTCAGGCTCGTCCGGCAGAACCTGGCGGGGATCCCGGGCCGTGTGTTCCTCGTGGGCGGGGCCATTCGGGACGCCCTTCTCGGGCTCCCCCTGGCCGACGTGGACTTTGCCGTACAGGGGGACACGCACACCCTGACCAGGAGATTGTCCGAACTGTTGGGCGCCTCGTATGTGCCGCTGGAGCGCCAGTGGGAAATGGTAAGGCTCGTACTCAAGGATCGCGGAAAGGGAGGCGCCGCTACCCTGCGCTCACTGGATTTTTCAGCCCTCCGGGGGGGGAGTATCCAGGAGGATCTGCTGCAGCGCGATTTTACCGTCAATGCAATGGCAGTCAGTTTGGCCGGCGGGCAAGGGGAGGATCGCCCCGGAGAATTCTACGATCCGACCTCCGGGGCTGCAGATCTCGAGAAGCGCATCCTGAGGATGGTGCACCCCGCCAATCTCGCCTCTGACCCGGTCAGAGTGCTCAGGGCATATCGCCTCAGTTCGACCCTTGGGTTGCGGATATCGGCCGAGACAGAACGTGCCCTCTCCGAACACGCTCCGAAGATATGGGGATCGGCCGGCGAGAGGATACGGGATGAAGTGTTCAAGCTCTTTTCTTCGCCCTCAAGCGCGGCCGCACTCGGCGACATGGAGAGGGGAGGGCTCTTGAGCGCGTTGTTCCCGGAACTCGGGGGGCTTCGAGGACTCGCCCAAGGAAGATTCCACAGCGAGGACGCCTTGGGTCATACGATCGCAGCGTACAAGGCCTTCGAGGCACTCGCCCAAAGAGGATACAGAGATCTTTGCCCATGGGACCGAGCACTGAGGAACGAGATGGAGAAAAGGCCCCGCCTCGTGCCTCTCCTGAAGCTCGCACTCTTGTTGCACGATATCGGCAAACCTTCGACCTGCTCCCTGGGAGAGGACGGGCAGCCGCACTTCTACGGCCATGAACGCCGGGGCGCAACCTTGAGCCTCCAGACTGCCAAGAAGCTCCGCCTCTCCAGATTGGATCAGAGCGCGCTGTGGACCTTGGTGAGGCATCACATGTGGCCGTTCCACCTCTGGAAGGCAGCCGCCTCTGGGAGGCTCAGCGATCGGGCGCGCGTGCGGCTGCTGCGTCGTCTCGGAACCAGCGCGCCCCCACTGCTGCTCCTCTCACTCTGCGACAACGCGGCCAAGAGCGGCGAGGACCCTTTGGCCGAACAGAGAGGCCCGTTTCGGGACTTCGTCGTCTCCTTGCTCGACCTCTACTACCGCATGGACGCAGCAGGCGTACGACACCGGCCGCTGGTGACCGGCCGCGACCTCATCGAACAGTTCGGTCTCAGCCCCGGTCCCTCGATCGGAAGACTCCTCGAAGCGGTTCACGAGGCGAGGGTTGCCGGCAAGGTGCAGAGCAGGGCCGAGGCACTTGAGTTTGTCCGGTCATTGGTGTATGCGGAATGAACGTCGGCAGGCGTTTCATGTCTCTCAGGTGAAGGCGCCATCGCGCACTTTCCGGCGACAAGGAGGGTTACCATGGCAGTATTCAAGGACACCGAAACCATGTACGACGTCCTCGGCGGACTCTTCAACGCTCTTTTGGAGAACGAGAGTTTCATGTCGGCCTTCAGACCTGCGAACGTGACCATCAAGTTCATCATCAACGATCCTGAGGGCATCATCAATATCACGTCGGACAAGGTTGTCTGCGGCGAACTGCCGGACTTCAAACCAGATGTCGTCATGTATCTCTCAGGCGATACATGCCACAACTTCTGGCTCAAGAGGGTCAATCTGCCACTGGCACTCGCCAAACGAACGATCAAGGCAAAAGGACCGGTCACCAAGATACTCAAGGTGCTCCCCCTGCTCAAACCCGCCTACGAGATGTATCCCGGGATATGTGCCCGCAAGGGCCTCCCCACCTGATGAAGGGGGAGGGCGGTCTGCGAGAGATCGATCGCTTTACCGGCGAAAACAGCCGCGCCACGGGACGCCGCGAGACGCCGGAGCTTCGCCGGCGCGTGCGGGTGCGGCAGGAAGGGCTACGACAAAGAAGCAAGGAGACCCCGCTATGGCCTCGCTCAACCCCATGATACTGGCACACATGCTCGAGGAGAAGGCAGGGGCAGTGCCGGACAAGACCGTGGTGACATTCGAGAACGGTCCGGGTAACCCCGACGAGCCTTTGACCTACTCGACGATCTTTTCCGGAATCAACAAACTGGCCGCCTTTCTCAAGCGGCACGGTATCGGCCGAGGAGACACCTTCGCCCTGCTCATGAGAAATCACCCGGAGTTCCTCTACGCGCTCGGGGCCGCTTCCGCCACGGGCGCCATTGCCGTACCCATCGACCCCAGGTCCAAAGGAGCCAAGTTGAGCTTCCAGATCGCCAATACGAGGTGCAAGGGCATCCTGGTCAGCGCGGAATTCCTCGAGACGGTCGAGGCGTTGCTCCCCGAGTGCGGCAGCGCAAGGATCCTCGCCGTGATATGGAAACCATGGTTCGAGACGCCGCGGCCGAAGAACTATCAGGGCCTCGACGAGGTGCTCTCCGGTCCTGACCCAGGGCCTGCCAGGGACCTGACCCCTGACCCGGAGTGGCCCCTGGAGATCATTCACACCTCGGGGACCACCGGCGACCCGAAGGGCGTGGTCATCAAGGCCAAGAGGATGCCGATGTTCAGCTTCTTGGCCCAGGCGGTCTGGGGCTATACAGCCGAGGACGTGCTCTACACTGGGCTCTCGCTCACCCATGGCAATGCCCAGGCCATCACCTTGGTGCCTTCGATAAGCCTCGCTATCCCTTCAGTGATAAGTACGAAGTTCACAAAGAGCAGGATCTGGGATATCTGCAGGAAGTACGGCTGCACCACATTCAGCCTGCTCGGCGGTATGATGTCCGGCATTTACAACGAGCCGCCTCGACCCGACGACGCAGACAACCCGGTCCGCACGGTGATAAGCGCCGGCACGCCTCGGGCTATCTGGCAGGAGTTCGAAAAACGCTTCAATGTGCGTATCCACGAGTGGTATGCAGCGGTCGAGGGCGGCTTTGCGCACAACCCCCCGGGTGTGGGGCCGGTGGGCTCTTTCGGAAGGCCCCTGGAGGGGATCATGGAGATGAAGGTCGTCGACGAGAACGACCAGGAGTGCCCTCCGTATGTCCCGGGCGAGTTGATAAGCAGAATGGTGGGGCAGGAGACAGAGGTGGAGTACGTGGGGCAGGAGGAGGCATCCAGAAAAAAGACCAGGGGCGGGTGGCTCAGGAGCGGTGACATCTGCCACACGGACGAGCAGGGGTGGTTCTATTTCGACTACCGCAAGGGCGGCGGCTTGCGCAGGGCAGGGGATTTCATACAGCCCGATTACGTGGAAAAGGTGATAGGCGAGCATGCCAGTGTCTCCGAGGTCTGCGTCTACGGGATCCCGGCAGCCTCGGGTGCCCCGGGGGAGAGCGATCTTGTGGCTGCGGTCGTCCCCTTCGAGGGCCGGCGCATCGGGTCCGACGAAGTCAGAGAGATCTTCGCACTGTGTCTCGAGGGGCTCGAACGCAATGCCATCCCTTCCTACATCCAGGTCGTGGACGAGATACCGAAATCGGCCTCGGAGAAGGCACTCGATCGTCTCCTCAAAGAGGCGTTCTCCCCGGACGCCCCAGGGGTGTATCGGTTCGAGGAGTTCGGCTGAAAGGTCTTCAATTGACACAGCGATCCCCCGGCAGTACACGGCCTCTGTGTCTCGCCCCCCGGGTGTTCGAGCCCCCGGCTCCGCTCCGGTTTAGGGTTTTCGTTTACTCTGCGACGAGGAGGTGTACCCATGTATCTCGAACTCAACATGGAACTGACCGACGAACAAAGTGCGCTCAAGGAGGCGGTGCATAGATTCGCGCTCGAGGTTATGAGACCTGCTTCGGTCAAGCTCGATGCACTGGCCGACCCGGATCTGGTCATAGCAAAGGGTTCCGTCCTCTGGGATGTCTTCAGAAAGGCCTATGAACTCGGCTATCACACGATCCTCGTGCCGGAGAGTCACGGCGGCCTCGGACTCTCGCCGCTCGAGGTGGCGCTGGTGTTCGAGGAAATGGGCTGGGGGAGCATCGGCCTCACCATAGGGATAGGTGTCGCGTGCTTTCCGGCGTTCTTCGGATCCATGTTCGATGACGAGCGGATCCTCTCCACGTTCGTGAGACCGTTTACCCAGGACAAGGAGGCCAAGGTCATCGGGTGCTGGGGTATCACCGAGCCTGACCACGGCTCCGACAGCCTGATGGCAGGCACCAGGCAGTTCCGCGACCCCTCCATCGCCTTCCGCGTCCGCGCCAGAAGAGATGGGGACACCTACATCCTCAACGGCCAAAAGGCGGCATGGGTCTCGAACGGCACCATCGCCACCCAGAGCACGACGTTCCTGTCGATCGACCCCTCGATGGGGATGGCCGGCGGCGGCATATGCCTGGTGCCCCTGGATCTTCCCGGTGTCAGCAAGGGGAAGCCACTCAACAAGATGGGACAGAGGGATTTGAACCAAGGCGAGATCTTTTTCGACAATGTCAGGGTCCCTGCGGAATTCATGATCAGCGACCCTGAAAGTTACGAGAGCATGACAGACCTGACGCTCTCGACGGCCAATGCCGCGATGGGCGCCATGCATGTGGGGGCGGCCAGAGCGGCCTTCGAGGAAGCACTGGGCTATGCCAAGGAACGTATCCAGGGCGGCAAACCTATCGCAGAGCACCAGGTCATACGGGCGAAGCTTTTCGAGATGTTCATGAACATCGAGGCTGCCCGATCCCTGGCCAGAACGGCCATGACGTACAACTATTCCAACACACCGCCCGAGATCCACTATTCCATAGCGAGCAAGGTGTTCTGCACCGAGACTGCGTTCAGGTGCGCCACTGAAGGCATTCAGATCCTCGGCGGGAACGGCTTGAGCAAGGAGTACATCATGGAGAAGCTCTTCAGGGACACCCGGGCATCGCTCATCGAGGACGGAGCCAACGAGATCCTCGGCCAGACCGCTGCAGAAAAGATCGTCAGCGAGTACGATCTCGGCTGAAACCCGGTATGGCGGACATGAAGTCGCTCATGAGAAGCGCCGATAAAGAACCTCTTCCCTGCCCAAGGGGGAGGCCGCAGCCTGCCGGAGGCGGCACCTCCCGGCGCCGCACCGCCCTGATTGCAGGGGTCCTCGCCCTTTTGTGCCTCCTCGGACCCGTGCTCCTCTGGGGCGCAGTCAAGGGACGCTTTTTCGGCGAAGAGATCTATGACGAGTCGAAGTCCACCTACAAGGATCTCCCGCGGCCGCCCATGTATCCTGACGATGTCTACTCGGCCCGCCACCCTAATGCACGGCCGGACACCCCGCCGCCAAGACCCTCGACGCCGCGCAAGGGGTTTCTCGCGCCGAAGACACTGACCAGAACCGCAGACCACGTGCTCGTGACAGGCACCCTTCTTCCCACCGCCAAGGGCCTCAAGATCGACAACTTCCGGCTCTATAGCTACCGGGCCGATGTCCTGGAGCCCATCCCCTTCCAGATAGACGAGCGTGACGAGCGCGGCTGGTACGTGCTCGGGCAAGGAGAGCATCCGAGCCGCGGCGGCACAGGCCTCCTCAAGGACGACGACGAGCTCGTCTTCAGGGCGCGGGACAGCGGCGATCGTGTGGGCCCCGAGCTGTGGGTCCAGGGCTACAGCCAGGCGTACGAGATCCAAATAGTGGACCCTTTGGACAACACCACGGCGTGGGCGTATCTTTTCTATTTCCCCTCCTCTGCGCCGCCGCGCTCCACAGAGGACTATGTGGATCAGGTCGACCACGGGCCCGACGGCCAGGCGTACGTCGCAAAGTATTACACGCTCAAATACCCCCACCAAAGCCTCATGTGGTATTGCGCGTTCGGCACCCGGGAGGCAGGCTACGACGAAACCAACTTCGTGGACCACGGGTATGTCAACCTGGAGGTGACCTTTCTCGGGCTCTGGAAGGCAAGAATCACGCTGGAGAACATGATCGGCACCATCCCGTGTTACAAGGACGGGCCTGTGCGGGTCATACGGAGGACAAAAACCCGCTTTCGCGTCGGCGCCATGAAGCTGCCCATAGGGCTCACGTACGACCTCATCTTCTACGACCAGTACCTGAATATTCCACTGAATGTCGAAACGCCGATCAATCTAAAGTACGTCGCCTCCCAGGCGTGGGGATCCTACGGGACCGACCTCAACCCGAACGCCATAGGGATGAGGTGGTACTCCAATTACGCCCCCCAGGGTATTCTCCTCACAGGCAACGCGAACGACGACCCCGCGAAAAAGACCATGACCAAGGTGCTCATCCCCAGCAAGGACGACGAGCGCTACTTCCATCTCGTCACCGGCCCACACGGCACCCTCATGAGGAGGCATATTGCCGCGGCCGGCGCCGTTCGCGAAAAGGTCAAGACCTATGTGACGCTCGTTGACGACAGCACAAAAGAATTCTCTCCTGAATACTTTCCCGGCCAGATCGGCAACACGCTCAACGAGCTCGACCTCATCGACATACCCGGGGGGAGCTACTACGCACTGAGCGAATGGTACCTGTGCGAGCATTTCAAGTACCCCGACGACGTCCAGAAGTATCTCAACATCGTAAACCACCCCCCTGAGGTGATCGTGAGGCAGAACGGGGCAACAGAAATCGGCCGGGCATCGAGCTCCCCCCTGGCGCCCCTTTTCCGCTTCAGGCACTGAGGCACCGCTCTCTGGCCAACTGCTCCCGACAAGAGACGCTGTCTTGAGGGCACACGGCGGGGAAGCGGAGAGGGCAGGGTTCCTGGCGTGTCCGGGCCGGGCGCGGGAGTGGCGCGCACCCTTTTCGTGACGGCTCAAAAGCCTATCGAAACCCCCAGACCCAAGGAATACTGATAGCCCTTTATCCGCCAGCCTTCCTGGCCTGTGGCCGGGTCCTTTTCCTGGGTACGGGGTTCCATGATCTGGTACTGGAAAAAAGCATCGACGCTCACAGGGTACCTGAGAGGGAGAGGGCCGATGCCGGGGAGCTCCGAGAAGGTATACCCGGCGCCCAAAGAGACAACGTGTTTGGTGAAGTCGAGGTAATTGCTCGTGGCCTTGCCTTGATCGGGCACGGGCGACGGCTCGTAGTAGTATCCTGTCCGCAGCTTGAGCCCCTGTGCGACTGTCAGCTCGCACCCGATACGGGGGACGAAGGTATCGTCCCAGGGCGGGTATCTGCCGTGCCACACCGGCAGATCGAAGTCCGACCAGTGGTAAAAGGTCCCGTCGAAGGAAACGAGAACAGACTCCAGAGGTCGCGCCGATACGCCAACGGTCATGTTCCACGGAAGAAAATAATCGCGAAAGTGCATGAAGAGGTGAATCGGGATCTCGAGCGCGCCGATCGCACTGGTCGCGTTGAGATGGGTGGGGTCGTCCTGCGCCATCTGGCCTCGGTACGCATAGGCCACAGAGAGCCAGTCAAAGGGCTTGACCAGCACCCCGACGATGGGGGCGAAATCGAAGTCGCCGTTCACGTCCACTTCCTTCGAGAGCACAGTGCCTGAGAGGTCCATCTTGACGGCGAGGTTTTCCACATTGATCGTCTCCCACAAGTTGATCCCCCCACCGACATAGAGGGCGCCTTCGATCAGTTCGGCTCCGACCCCGCTGAAGACATGCGCCCTGTTCATCGCGTCTCCGTTTCTTATGAACCGCGGCACCTGAGGATTCCAATCGTGGATGCGCCAGGCCGCCTTGAAGTTGTCTCCGGCAGTGGCGGCCACACCCAGAACGAGCCCGTGCCCTCTGGTGTCGACGATCCTGGTGAGATCGACAAGGGTTCCGAACAGGATCGAGCGGAAGTGGACCATCTCGACGGCATTGCGAACCTCGGGCTTGGAGAGGAGATACTGCTTGAGTCGTGGCTGCGAGAAGGCGTAGCCGAGAAAAAACTCATGGGACCTATGTCGGCCGAGGCCTGCGGGGTTGTAGTAGCAGGCCGAGAAATCGTCCGCGACACTGGTGAAGGCATTGCCCATACCGATAGCCT
>Ga0272448_1008781_pt1 | contig 10439 bp, 10 predicted proteins | sample YNPCB0191_FD_202220 | JGI IMG/M metagenome (GOLD analysis project Ga0272448, IMG submission 202220) | Hot spring sediment microbial communities from Yellowstone National Park, WY, United States - YNP-CB-019-1 | ecosystem: Environmental > Aquatic > Thermal springs > Hot (42-90C) > Sediment... | reverse complement strand
ATGCTTGCGGAAAAAGGGGTTGCCATGATTTTTACCTCGCACAGGCTGTGGGAGGTGATGGAAATCTGTGACGATATTATTATATTCAGGAACGGTGAGAACGTAGCTAATATTGATTTCGGCAAACATGAAAAAGACCCTGAAGAGATAATCAGCCATATTACCGGAGAAGCAAAAAGGGAAAAAGCCGAAAAGGATCGAAATACAGTTACCGGCGAAACGGTGTTGAGCATAAAAGGCTTAAGTTATGGCAAATTCTTAAAAGATGTGTCGTTTGAGTTGAAAAAGGGTGAAATTTTAGGTGTAGGAGGCCTGGCCGGGCAGGGACAGCACCAACTGATGCTGGCGCTTGCGGGTAATTATCCCGGCATCCGCTGCAGCGCGGAACTCAATGGCAGGAAAATAAGGCTGAACAGACCGGCAAACGCAATCAGGAACAGTATCCTGCTTGTCCCGGGAGACAGGCAGCTCGAAGGGCTTTTCCTGAATCACTCGGTATACGCCAATATGATTTTTCCGAAGCTGGGCTTAAAACACCAGCCTTTGTTTACACCACACAAAAAATACCGGAGGGAATGTGAGCAGGTAGTCGATGCCCTTTCCATAAAAACGCATAGCATAGATATGCCGGTGGGCACATTGTCGGGTGGAAACCAGCAAAAGGTGGTTGTGGGCAAATGGCTGTCATTCGACACCAACGTGCTGCTGCTTGCGGACCCTGCGAAGGGTGTCGACGTCGGGGCGAAAAGGGACCTGTACGAGTATGTGGTAAAACAGGTGAAGGAGAAAAAAATGAGCGTTATACTGTACGCGAGCGATAACGAGGAACTGATAGAATACTGCGACAGGCTGATGATAATGTACGAAGGACAGATTGTCGCTACCCTGGAAGGAAAAGATATCAACGAAGATAATATAATAGCGACTTCTATGCGTGTCAGATAGGCAAAAGGAGGGGATTTGATGAGTAAAACTGGCATGGCTCCCGGCAATTCCTCTTTAAGAAAGCTTGTTTCCAAGCCGGAGTTTTCAATCCTGCTTATATTCGCCGTTATGTTTGCCATAACGGCAGTACTGCAAAAAAATTTCTTTGAAATCAAATCCATAGTACGGAATATAAATGCGTTTGCTCCGTTGATACTTATGACGATGGGGCAGGCGCTGGTCATCCTTGCCGGCGGAATAGACCTGTCCGCGGGTACCGCTCTTTCACTGCTCACGTGCGTTTTGACTACGGTAATGAAAAAGGGAGAACCGGTAACAGGGATATATGCGTTATTGGCTGCATTTGCCGTTGCGGTGCTGATAGGGGTCATCAACGGAATCGGCATCGGCTATCTCAGGATTCCGCCGGTCATAGTCACTTTTGCCACATCTTACATCTGGCTTGGAGCCGGGTTGTTTTTGCGGCCGACGCCGGGCGGAGAGACGGTAGGATGGTTTGCGTCATTTTACAATATCGGCGCGGTCAGCGGCGTACCTGAATTTATCAAGTCGTTCGGAGCGGTAATTCCCCCCGCCCTGATCCTGGTGCTGATCGGCTGCGCATTTTGGTTTGTCGTCAGCAAGACAAAGACCGGCAGATACATCTATGCGGTCGGAGGCAACAACGACAGTGCATATGCAAGCGGTATAAATACCGCAAGGGTGCAGATGAGGGCGTGCATCATGAATTCGGTCTTTATCTTTCTCACAGCCTTGTTTTTTGTAGGCCAGAACCAGTCGGGCGATGCAAGGATGGGAGATCCTTTAACGCTAAGGGCTATAGCGGCGGCGGTGGTTGGCGGTATTGCGCTTTCGGGGGGAAGGGGAAACGTATATTTCGCACTGGTTGGCGCCTTGATACTCAGCTTTGTAAACAAGATAATATTTTTTGCGAATATCCCGAACGCCTATCAGACGTTGGTCAGCGGAGTCATTGTCATTGTCGCCATCGCAGCTTCAGTGGCGTATACGCTGTATAATAAAAGGGCTATGCTGAAGGAGAACAGATAACATGAATACCGGAATAGGATTACGGAATAGCGCCATATATAAGGCTTACGACAGATATAAAAAGCTTGTCATAGCTGTTTTGCTGATCATTTTTCTATTTGTGCTCGGACAGATAACCGTATCCAATTTTTTTACGTTTCCACAGGTTTTGCTGACAATAAAGCTGGCCTCATTAATTGCATTGTTCGGCCTGTGCCAGATGGTTGTGATAGCGGCCGGCGGCAGCGGCCTTGACCTCTCGGTCGGATATGCGGCAACAATGACAGCGGTATTCACCGCAAAGATAATGGACGGCAAGAATGAAAATCTCTGGCTGGCCATTGTAGTCGCAGTGGCCATAGGAATAGGCGTAGGCACTTTGAACGGCGTGCTGACGTCCTTTTTCAAGCTGCCCCCGCTTGTCATCACTCTGGCAATGGCGAATATCCTTCAAGGCGTTATAAACGTGTATACGGCGGGTAAAAACATCACCGGCAGGCCATCCCCGGTTTTGAGGGTGATTGCGGCCCAGTCCACGGGCATTTGTCCGAACATCCTTTTCCTGCTGGCCATTGTGGGGGCAATAGTTATGATAGTCCTTTCCAAGACGAAACTTGGCCTTATGCTGTTCGGCGTCGGCTCGAATGAGACCGCTGCGTACCTGAGCGGCGTCAACGTGAAGATAGTAAGGTTTACCGCCTTTGTGTTCAGCGGGGTATTGGCAAGCCTGATCGGGCTGCTGCTGATAGGCAATATGGGCATCGCTTTCAAGGACATGGGCTCCAACTACGTAATGCCGAGCATCGCTGCGGTCGTAGTAGGCGGGGTGTCGCTGAACGGAGGCGAAGGGAATTATCTGGGAGTTATTTTGGGCGCAATATTCCTGCAAACACTCACAAACCTTCTGGTCGCCCTGGGCTGGGGCGATGCGGGGAAATGGGTGGGATTCGGGACTGTGCTGTTCATCCTGCTAATCGTCTATGTGAGCAACAGGCGCGGAAGATAAACACGGGTGGTAGTATGAAAAACGTATATTTGGGAGTCGACCTGGGCGGCACCAAAATCAATATAGGATGTGCGGACAAATACGGCAGGCTGCTGGCAGGTTACAAACTAAATACGGCTTCCAGCGCAGACGGCATTATAAACCAGATAAAAGAATATTCAGACAGGATCGTTTCTGAAATCCGCAGCAGAGGATACAACTTGAGGGCAGTGGGCATAGGCGTTCCGGGCATATATATGAAAAACGGGAGCATTGCCTTAAGCCCCAATATAGCGTCATTGAACCTGAATCCTGTGAAAGCGTATTTCCTGGATAATTACGGGGTTCCCATGAGTGCCCTGAACGACGTGAAATGCGCCGCTTTGGGCGAAGCCTGGCTTGGAAAGGGTAAAAACGTACGCGACTTCATTTATCTCAACATTGGGACCGGGATAAGCGCAGGAATCGTAATAGGCGGTAAAATATACGAAGGCCATAACGGAGCGTCGGGTGAAATCGCGTATACGTTGACCAATCCTAATAAGAAACGCGGTTTTAAAAGCGGCAGGGCACCTTTGGAAGAGATATTCAGCGGCAGCGGGCTTCAGGCTGCTCTGGCGAAAAAAGCGGAAATCGAATCGGGCGCGGTCTTGAAAGGCTTATTAATGGGAAATGGCCATAAGCTTGATACAAAGCTGTTATTCGAAGCCGCGAAAAAAGGAGAAAAAGCATCCAGGCTTATTCTCGACGGCGCTTTGAAGTATTTTTACATAGCCGTTGTAAACCTGAGCATTATTCTAAACCCTGAAATGATTGTGCTGGGCGGAGGTGTAAGCCGGGGATACGACTATTTTTCCGCAGGCTTGAACAGGGCGTTGAATGAATTCGTCCCGTATCCTCCAAGGGTTGAACTTTCGGAGTTCGGTACCGATATAGGACTGTATGGGGCGATTTGCCTGGCGCGCAACAGTGTAATGAAAAAGAAAAGATAACCCTAATGCATTGATATGTTTTGAAATTTAAAATTAAATCTGAATAAAAATATAAGTGAGGAGGATTATGTATGAAGCTCGGTTTTGTAAGTGCTATACTCTCCGATTTGAGTTTTGAGGAGGTTATCGGTTTTGCGGCTGAAAACGGTTTCTCCTGTGTGGAAATAATGTGCTGGCCCAAGGGGAAAGCGGAAAGAAGGTACGCAGGGGTAACCCATATCGATGTCGCCGAACTCGACGAAAAACAAATCGGATATATCAAGGACTATATAAGTAAAAGAGGAATTGAAATTTCAGGGCTGGGATACTACCCGAACCCTCTGGATCCCGACGCCGAAAAAAGGGAATTCTATATCGAACATATCAAAAAGGTCATAAAAGCAGCCGGCAGGCTCGGACTGAAAAATATGAACACCTTTATCGGAAAGGACAAGAACAAAACCGTTGAAGAGAACCTGAAGACATTCAAGGAAGTCTGGACTCCTATTGTAAAATTCGCCGAACAGGACGGGGTCAAAATCGGAATTGAAAACTGCCCGATGCTCTTTACGAAGGATGAATGGCCCGGCGGAAACAACCTGGCTACGACACCGGCGATATGGAAAAGGATGTTTGAGGAAATACCCAGTGAGTGCTTCGGGCTCAACTATGACCCGTCGCACCTGCTGTGGCAGCAGATGGATTACATCAAACCCATTTATGAATTCAAGGACAAGATCTTCCATGTCCATATAAAGGATGCCAAGGTCTTCAAGGATAAGCTAGACCAGGTGGGTATACTTGCGACTCCGCTGGAATACCATGCCCCCAAGCTGCCCGGACTGGGGGATATCAATTGGGGCAAATTTATCTCCGCACTGACCGATATACGTTATAAGGGCTGTGCGTGTATCGAGGTGGAAGACAGGGCGTTCGAGGATTCGCTTGACGACAGGAAGAAATCCATAATCCTGAGCGGAAACTACATGAGGCAGCATATATAATATGCGTATTGCGGGGGTGAATGAATGAGGCAGTATTTGGAAGTCAAACTGGATGATACGACTGATTTCCCGTTCTATACTTACGAGCATATTCCCAGCACCGAAGCCGATATTCTGCACTGGCACGACTATCTGCAGATAGGGGTATGCCTCGAAGGCAGGGGGAAGTTCATGTTCAGTGACAAGGTGTATGAAGTATCAAAGGGGGACGTATTTATTGTCAACAACTTCGAACATCATTTCGCCGCGTCTGATCCCGCCAACCCTTCCAAGTACCTGTTCATATTTTTTCTTCCATATCTTATAGCGAATCCGGGGAGCAGCACTTTTGACTTTGAATACCTGTCTCCTTTCTGGTATAACCCCAAATCTTTTTGCAACAAGGTTGACAATTCCGCAAAAGCGGCAAAGCCTATTCACGATGCCATGAAGGAGATTTTCGAGGATTGGCAGGCGAGGGAGCCCGGATATAAGCACCTGATAGCCGCGAATGTGAGAAAAATACTGGGTTTGCTTGCAAGGCACTATAAGACTACGGAGTCGGACTTCTTTACGTCCCACACGATAAACCAGAAGAGGATACAGCCTGTGCTGGACTACATCAGGAACAACTACAAGTCAAACCTGTCGCTGGCAGAGGTATCAAATATCCTTCACATGAGTACCTCCAGATTCAGGCATTACTTTAAAGAGATTACCAACTTCAATTTCAAGGAATATATCTTTTACCTTCGCATTGCCGAGGCGGAAAGAATGCTGCTTGAAACTGAGATGAGTATTTCCGATATTGCCTTCAGTGTCGGTTTTTCAAACCAAAACCAGTTTTATACCTTATTCAACAAGTATGTGCAGACTTCCCCGGCAAAATACAGGAGCACTTATCCGAAAGTACAAGGATGACGAGCTGAGGTAACGGGACATAAATGCCAGTATAGCTGCGTTTGCTGCAGCTATATTTTTTTAGACGTTTTGCCAATAGAACAATGTTACGAATACGGCGGGCGGCAAATTTTTTAATGAAAACAATGTTTTATTAAGGCAAATAACACAATATTTATAGAAAAAAGGAGGAAATAGTAATTATATGTCGAATAATTACCATATATTTCTATTAAGGTAACGGTGATAGTATGCACGAAGGACACAGGGAAAGGCTGAAAAAAAGGTATATCCATGAAGGCATCGATGGGTTTGAACAGCACCAGGTGCTTGAGATGCTGCTGTTTTTTGTTATTCCCAGGAGGGATACCAATCAGCTTGCGCATGAGCTTATTAATAAATACGGCTCGATTTCCGGAGTATTTGAAGCAGACCCGAAAGATCTTGTAAAAATACCGGGCGTGGGGGAGAATACGGCTGTTTTGCTGTCATTCATTCCTGGCCTGGCAAGAGCTTATTTTAAGGACAAGTGGAGGGAAAAACCAATACTTTCCACCTCAACGGCTGCGGGGAATTATGCCGTAGCGCTTTTTGCGGGAAGGTTGTACGAAGCGTTTTACCTTATTTGCCTCGATGCGCAAAACAAAGTCAACCACGCGTCGATGGTCCATGAAGGTACAATCAACGAAGCGCCCGTATATCCAAGGGTGATTGTGGAAACTGCGCTGCGCCATCAGGCGAACAGCGTAATCCTTGCGCATAATCATCCCGGCGGTACACTGCAGCCTTCCAATTCGGACATTGAAGTGACAAAAAGGATAGTAAACGCCCTGGAGGCTATATCGATCAAGGTCATAGACCATTTGATTGTGGCGGGAGACAAGTACGTGAGTTTTGCGGAAAAGGGCCTTATTGGCGGAAACATGTAAAAAACGCAAACACATAAAAACGTTACCATACTTGACAATATATGGCACAGTCAAGTATACTAAAGTTAGTTTGTACTAACCAGCAAGGAGACTATGATGTTTACTGACTTTTTAAAGAGGAAAGAAAGCATAATAATTACCGCGATCGACCTGCTGGATGAAGCTGGAATCCGGGGGCTTACCACGAAGGAAATCGCCAAACGGCAGGGTATCACGGAACCTGCCGTATACAGGCAGTTCACGGAAAACAGGAGATCGTGCTCACAATCCTGGACAAGTATTCGGTCTTTGACGACGTCATAATGAATACGATAAAGGAGCAGGCCATGGGGAATAAGAAAGGACTCCTCTATTACCTCAGGTCTTACTCGGAATACTACGAGAACTATCCTCAGATAACGGCAGTGATGTTTTCCTACGATGTATACAGGTACGATGGAACCGTCAATGAGAAAATGAAAAACATAATCGAAAAACGCCAGGAGTTTGTCACCGGACTTATTGAAAATGGACAGAAAAACGGCGAGATACGGAGCGACATAAGCGCACATGACCTCGCCGACATAATCTTGGGACTGGTCTGGTCGCACACCTATAAATGGAAAACCTTCGGCTGTACTTTTTCCCTGAAGGAAAAAATACTGAATTCAATCGGATTCATACTGGGACAGATTTGACCTCTACCATCCAACCCATATCGTCCTTTACCCTGCCGAACTGTATGCCGGTTATTGCGTTGTAGAGCTTTAAAGAGAGTTCGCCGATATTATTGTCATTGATCGTAATCTTCCTGCCTGCCCAGTTAAGCTCGCCTACAGGTGAAATGACTGCGGCCGTCCCTGTCCCGAAAACTTCTTCAAGCTTACCTTTCGCGTGTGCATCAAACACTTCCTCTATGGATAATTTTCTTTCACTGACTTTCATACCCCATTTTTTCAGCATCTGGATGGCAGAATCTCTGGTAATGCCCGGAAGTATGCTCCCGTCAAGCGAAGGTGTGATTATCTCGCCGTCTATCTTGAAGAATACGTTCATGGACCCTACTTCTTCAATATACTTTCTTTCTATCCCGTCAAGCCACAGGACTTGTATATAACCCTTTTCATGCGCTTCATCCTGCGCCTTCAAACTGGCTGCGTAGTTGGCCGCAGTCTTTGCAAAACCGGTGCCGCCCTTGACTGCCCTGACGTAGTTGTCCTCTACGTATATTTTTATCGGGTTTATCCCGCTGGGATAATAAGCGCCGCTCGGGGAAAGTATTATTAAAAACATGTAGGTATTGGAAGCCCTTACGCCGAGATACGGGTCGGTCGCTATGATGAACGGCCTTATGTAAAGCGACGTTCCTTCGGCAACCGGTATCCAGTCGCTGTCGAGGTTGACAAGTTCCTTGACTGCTTCAACGGCGAAATCGATATCGATAGGAGGTATGCACATCCGCCTGTTAGAGGAATTTATCCTTTCCATGTTTTTCTCGGGTCTGAACAGGAGCACCCGTCCGTCTGCAGCCTTATAGGCCTTCAGGCCTTCAAAAATAGCCTGGCCGTAATGAAACACCATGGTCGCCGGATCAAGCGCCAGCGGGCCGTATGGTATTATCCTCGGGTCATGCCAGCCCTTTTCCGCGGCATAATCCATAATGAACATGTGGTCGGAAAAGTATCTGCCAAAGCCGAGATTGTTTTGGTCTGGCTTGGGTTTTGGCGTTTTAGTTTTTTCTATTTTTATCTGCGACATATAAAGACTCCTTTCAACAGCAGGAATTTAAAAACCCCAATTGAAACTTTCATTTATTATACAACTTTGTTTAAAATAAATCCAGACCTTTAAATTATTTAAATTATTTGGCTATTGCTAAGATTTGCAGCAAGCCTGTTGTTGATATGACGGCCCGTATCTGGTATTATATTCATAAAACCGGGCCCGGAGGATATTTATGATAGAACGGTTTTTTCCCCGTTTGCTGGTGGACGGCATCCAGGACATAAGTCTGGACATTCTGTCAGGGAGGGGAATAAAAGGCTTGATACTCGATATTGACAGCACCCTTGTCCCAAGCAGGGTCAAGGACGCCGACGAAAATGCGGTTCAATGGATGGAACGTGTAAAAAGCCGCGGTTTCAAGGTATGTATTGTTTCAAACGCTTCAAAAAAAAGGGTGATAAGATTTAACGAGCGTCTGAAGGTATTTGCCATACACAGGGCGAAAAAGCCCTCCCGAAAAGCGTTCATGAAGGCGGCAAGGCTTCTGGACATGCCCGCAAATAAAATTGCGGTTGTTGGGGACCAGATTTTTACCGATATATACGGCGGCAACAGACTGGGGATGTTCACAGTTCTTGTAAAGCCGCTGGATAAAAGGGAGTTCTTCTTCATTAAGTTCAAAAGGGTTATGGAAAAGTATATATTGGCTAAATATCGCAAAAGAATCCGAGAGGGTTGAGGATATGGAATTAGATAACAGGGTCACGGGCAAGTCCAGAATAACGGGCATTATCGGCAGTCCGGTAGAACATTCCATTTCACCGCAGCTTCACAATACGATAAGCAGGTGTCTCGGGCTTGATATTGCATATGTACCTTTCCGCGTCGAAAAACACGAACTGGAAAACGCGGTAAAGGGACTCAGTGCCCTTAACATGCTTGGTTTCAATGTTACGCTGCCGTACAAGCGCGAAATCATTAAACACCTGGGAGATGTGTCGGAAACGGCGCTTATTATCGGGGCGGTTAATACCGTAAAAAACGAAGGTGGGATACTTAAGGGCTTCAATACGGACGCGGACGGGTTTTACAGGTCTTTTGAAAAGGAAGCCGGCATGGGGTTAAATGGGAAAAGGGTATATATGCTCGGCGCGGGGGGCGCGGCAAGGGCGATAGCAGTCAAAGCCGCAGAGGAAGGCGCTGAAAGGATATACATTTCAAACAGATCGGCGCACAAGGCAATCGAGATTGCCAACCTTGTATACGACAGATTCGGCGCCGCCGCAGAATATGTCGGGCTTGAAGGCATTGAAGCGGTGAATGCTTTCAGGGACAGCGAAGTGGTAATCAATACCACTTCGGTCGGAATGGCTCCCAATATTGACGAGAACCCGCTTGCACCTTCATTTGAATTCAGGGAAGGGCAGGTGGCGTACGATGTAATATATGCGCCCTGCGAAACGAAATTCCTCAAAACGGCGGGCCTGATGGGGGCAAAAACGGTGAACGGCCTTGGAATGCTTGTATACCAGGGCGTAAAGTCATATGAACTATGGACCGGCGTCGACGTCCCCGACGAGCTGGTATCCGAAATTATTATTGAAATAAAAAGGGTTTTGTATAATATTGGCGAATAGAATAATGTATAAAACGTAATTAAGGTAAAGAAATGGTATTCTATACGGCATTGTACGTTATGATTGGGCTTGCAGCCGGCACTTTTGTGAAGGTGTGCATAATACGCCTTTCGAGATGTTCAGGCTGCCCCGGGAAAATACAAACGAGGCAGCCCCTGGCTGAAATAGCCTGCGCGGTGTTATTCGTATTCCTGCTGTATAGGTACGGCCCTGGTGCAGAATCGTTGTTTCTGGCGTATTTGATGTGTATAATGCTTGCCGTATCTTTTATCGACATCAATAAAAGGGTAATACCCGATAGACTTGTCCTGGCCGCACTTGCGGGGGGGCTGATTCAAGCGGCGGTAAACCTGGTA
>Ga0272448_1008778_pt1 | contig 10445 bp, 9 predicted proteins | sample YNPCB0191_FD_202220 | JGI IMG/M metagenome (GOLD analysis project Ga0272448, IMG submission 202220) | Hot spring sediment microbial communities from Yellowstone National Park, WY, United States - YNP-CB-019-1 | ecosystem: Environmental > Aquatic > Thermal springs > Hot (42-90C) > Sediment... | reverse complement strand
AACGGACTTGCGCGCCGCTCACCCACCGGCGGACTAGTGCGCCTGACCTCCACCGGCACCAAAGGGGGTCTACGTTCCCCGGAGATCCGTGACTTGTATATGGCCTCCGACGGAACCCTCTGGATCGCCACCTCAAGGGGGATTTCCCTGCGTACCCCAGAAACAGACTGGTTCTACTTTGACTTACCCGGCGTGAAGGCGATCTATCCGGAATCACCCGAAGTGCTCTGGGCAGGGACTCAAGGAGGGCTTTACAGGCTGCGACGGGAGCTTTTTATCGCCGCATCTTAAAAAGCCCTTATGTCTCGCTAATATCCTGCAAGGTCAGCCATCCCCGTCGTAGCCCGATGATCACCGCCTCAGTGCGAGAGCCAACTTGTAGCTTGCTGAAAATGTTGGCCATATGAGACTGAATCGTGCGAGGACTGAGGACCAACTTCTCGGCAATCTCACGATTGCTCAAACCTCGGGCCGCGAGGCGCAACACCTCAAGCTCTCGTTCGCTGAGCACCTCGGTCGCAGCCCCTCCTGCTGGACCCGTACACGTCACCCGCCGTAGTACTTTTTTGGCGATCGAGGGGTGAAGCACCGATTCACCCTCATACACCTTACGAACCGCCTCAATAAGCTCGCTGCCGCGGACGTTCTTGAGCAGATACCCCGCCGCTCCAGCCTCTAGGATGGCAAAGACATACTGATCATCGTCATAAGCGGTGAGCACAAGCACTGCTGCCTGAGGCAAAAGACGCTTGACCATCCTGGTGGCCTCAATGCCGTTCATGACCGGCATGCTCACATCAACGATGAGCACATCAGGGCGCTCTTGCTCGGCCAAGGCAACCATTTCCCGACCATCCCCTGCCTCGGCGACAACTCTAAGATCGGGCTCTCGCTCTAGAATCCTGCGAGTCCCCTCACGAACCATGACATGATCATCGGCAAGCAGGATACGAATGGGCTTCATGAACCCCTCAATCATGCATGCAAAATTAGAACGAGCCTCATCTATCGCCGCCCACCGCGACGATGAGGCTCGTTCACCAAGGAGGAGAAGAAGCGCTGTCCCTCACACCGGCTAAGGAACAGCCAAGGCCGCCCAAGACTGGAACCAACTCGTCGAGACCGTCGTCGTTCCACCAGCCCCCTACAAATCTTACAGCCCAATCATAACAGATGAAAGCCTTTTTTGCACCAGCCATTTTCAGTAACTTGCCTAAGCATTTATGCCTATTCGCTTCTCCCCTCCGCACTGCGTTTCTCCTGAATCCCCGCCTGCGGAGAGAGCACAATAGCTGTAAGGGGCACCTCCACAACTACTTGAGTGCCTTGGCCTGGCTTGGACGTGATCGTAGCTTGGCCACCGAAGAGTCGTGCTCGCTCATAGATGCCCATCAACCCTAAACGCCCCGATTTGATGAGCTCCGCGGGGTTCTTGGGAGCCTCAAACCCCACCCCATCGTCGGTGATCTCCAAGCGGACGCGGTTTTCCTCGTAAGTTAACCCGATCTCCACACGAGTAGCATGAGCGTGTCGGCGGACGTTGCTGAGGCTCTCTTGTGCCAGACGATACAAACCCAGCTCCACTTCGGGCAAGAGAGGGCGAGGCTCGCCCTTAATGGTCACGTTGACCGTAAGCGGTTGCTCTTGCGCTGTGCGATCTCCCAATAACTCCAAAGTGCGTGGCAAGCCCAGCTCCTCCAGCAAAGGAGGGCGCAGATCCCGGGTAAAGAGGCGTACACCCTGCAACGTATCATCTACGAGGTCGCGCAAGCTCTCTAGCTGGGCGGTCAGCTCGGCATTGTCAGACAGCTCTTCGGCCATCTCAATGCGCCGACCCAGAACGATGAGGGCTTGCGCCGTCTCATCATGTAACTCACGGGCGATACGCTTGCGCTCATCCTCCTGGCTGTTAAGGATGGAGATGATATAGCTTTGAATGTCACTACGATACTTACGCAGCTGGTCAACCATTGTATTAAAAGCCAACTCTAGCTCGCGTACCTCTGAAGGCCCCGTATTCACAGAGACTTGCGTCTCAAATTCGCCTGAGGCTACTCGCTCAGCCTGGGCCACTAGGCTTTGCAAAGGAGCGATGATGCGCCGACTGTTGAGGGCTAAAAAGGTCAAGGGGATGGTAACAACCAGAACCAACAGCACAGCCATCAGGCGCACATAAGGCCGCAAAGGAGCGACGATATCATCCCAAAACTCAACGGTGACCAGCCCCCATCCATCCCAACTCTCATCGGCGAGTGAGCTGGCAAGCTCTCTAAGGCGAAGGGGAGCATATCCCACGACCATCGTCTGGCCGCCCACATTGACTGTCTGAGCACCCGTCTCACCTCGTAAGAGAGCTGCCACAGCGGGGTGTTGATGATAGTCCGCGCCGATCATGTCCTTTGAGGGGTGATAGAGAACGATGCCCCGACTATCCAGTAATTGCGCGAAACCATTTTGGCCTACACGCACGTTCCGCACCGGCAATCCCAGATGATCTTTCTGAAGCTCCCAAACTCCCAAAGCACAGCCGGAGAATCGCCCGGCCCAATCATAGATGGGCACGGCGACGACGATGACTTGCTGCCCTTGAGCATCCTTATAGACTTCGGAACGCACCGGGCGACGCAATCGGCGCGCGCGTTCAAAATAAGCATACTGCCCTACGCTCTCGCCCAGCACCCCTCCCTCAGTGGCTACAACCACGCCTTGAACATCCGTAATGCTGATCTGATCAAACCGCTGGTAGAGGGCCACACTCTCACTCAAAAGGGCCTTGATGGCGCCAAGATCGCCGGAGCGAACAGGATCCGTTGAAGAAACTGCGATCAACAAGCGCACCGAATCGGCCCAGTAGCCTGCCACTTGGCGCGCAGCCAATTGGACCAACTCCGAGTCGCGCTGCTCAACGAGAGTTTGGGTCAAGCGCGTAAAGCCGAAAACACCCACCGTCACCAAGGCGATCAGAAGCACCGCGACAGGGACCACTGTCGTCACCATGAGTTGTGTGCGAAGGTTCGCCTGCGTCGGACGACGAAGGAGATGCCATATGCTTTTCACAGGAACGCCCCGACCTGACAAAACGCCTAAAAGGGACTAACTCTCCGCCTTCTATTGTACTATAGCAAGGGAGACGCTCAAAAGAACTATCTCACATAATACCCAATGCTAAAGGTTACACCGAGATGGCCTTGGCAGTTAGTTTTTCCTCACCGAGGAGGGTTCTAAGGTTTGGGTAACAGAAGGGGTAAGTTCGGGCATACCAGTGGCGGTGGCGCTGATGGCTGCTGAAGGCGATACGTCCAAGGTCGGCGTGAGGGTCGGCGTCTCGGTGGAAGTGGGTTCCAACGTGGGGGTCGGCGTCGGGGGCGAATAGCTGGGCGTAACTGTAGGCGAGATAGGCGTCTTGCTGGGCAATCGCGTAGCTGTCGGGGGGATAGGCGTCCATGTCGGAGGAAGCGGAGTCCACGTCAAGCTCAGAGTAGGCGTTAAAGAAGGCGTGAGGGGCGTCGGGCTAGGAGTAAACGTCAAAGTAGGCGTTGGCGTGGGTGTAGCCGTGCCCAATACCTCCCACCCAAACCGTATAAGCGCCTTGCCTCCATGCTCATAGTACTCCACGATGAGAGCATGAGCGCCCTTGGCAAGGTAGAGTTGACGCTGATAATGGGTCCCCGGGGCATCATGCCATTCGTCAATGAGGAGTTGCCCATCCAAATAGACCCTTACTCCATCATCGGCGACCGCCCAGAAGATATAACCTCCCTCGTCAAAATCCACTGTTCGGCTCCAACGCGCAGAGAAATTGTCTATGGGCAACCCTGAACCCGGTGAGCCAGTTTGCCAATCAAAGTTAATTGAGTCATCATCGCGGACAAAAACGGGGCGACCTACCAAAACCGGATTCGCAAAATACTCCCCCTTCCACCCCACGAATTTGTGCAACCTCTCCCATTCAAAATATACCAGGGCGCCGCCACCAGCCTCAAAATACTCCACGCGCAAGGCATGAGGACCCGCCGGAAGCCAAAGGTAACCTTGATAGGTCATCGCCGCACTCGGATGCCACTCATCAACGAGCAAAAGCCCGTCAACCCAGAGCCTGACCCCATCATCAACTCGGATGTTGAAGCGATAAGCCCCTTCCTCAAAGGTGGCCGTTCGAGTCCAACGCACGCTGAAACGATCGGTCGGCACTTCCGGCGCCGGCGACCCGCTGCCCCAGTTGAAAGCGATCTCGGTATCATTACGCACCAACACGGGCTTCCCCGCCAAATCGGGGTTAGCGAAGTACTCACCCCTCCAATCAGGATAAAGGCCTTGTTGCTCCCACCATACGCGAATCTCCGCGCTATCCAAGGCCTCATAATACTCTACGCGCACCTCATGCTCGCCGGCGGATAGATTCAGGTCCCCATACGTCAAAGTAGCCGGTTGATCCCGCCACTGATCTATGACCAAGATACCATCCACCCAAAGCCGCACCCCATCATCCGAATAAGCAAAGAAACGATAGCTTCCGCCTTCAAAGAGCCAGCGACGGCGCCAACGAACCGAGAAGCGATCAGCCGGGACCGTCGGGTCAGGGGAGCCTTGTCTCCACTGAAAGTCTATCGCCCCGTCTGTTCGCGTCATCACTGGAGAACCGGCCAGCGAAGAGTTTGCAAAGTACTCGCCTAGCCAGCCCTGAGCCGCCAACGATGGCGTGATCGTCGGCGTAAGAGGCAACCAGGTCGCCGAAGGCTCAGGAGAAGGGGAAGGTGTAGGCTGCTTTGCCTCACGCACAATGGTGATCTGGCTGGCGATCATGCGCCCGATGGCATCAATGGGACCCTCCGCAAAAAGGGTTTGCCCCGGAGCAATGTCCTTTGGTGAGGCCCGCTTCCCATCGGCCCAGATCACGGTGAGGTTCTCGGGCACGATGATCTGCGTAACGTTACCCTCAATGGGACTGATAACGATAATCAACGCCCCCGGCGAGTAATCTTGCACGACCCCAACCACGGTCGCCAAAGGCTCAGGCGTTTCAGAAGGCAAAAGCAAAGAAGGACGAACGACCTGGGGTGACCCTGGGCGTGGAGTAGGCGTGGGTAGGAGGCGCTCGCGCGCCAAGCCTATGTACACGATAATACCCAAGCCAGCGGTCAGCAACGCAACAGTCGCTAGCGCGATGAGAGCGCTCTGCCAGGAGAAAGGTCTCTTATACATGAACTAACGTCCTCAGGTGATCGCCGGTGGACTATACGGATGCATCAATCGTATTGACGCCGACCCCAGCCTCCCAGTTCCCTCACCTCACGACGACGATACGCAACGGGACGGGCGTAAAGGTCAGGACAAACATCGCCAGTAGCAAAACGGCTATGATCTTCTGATCGGGGGTGAGCGGAGTGACATCATCCAAGGGAGGCACGCTCACCCGGGCAAGCACGAAGACGAGTATGGCCCAGAGAAACCAACCCGGCCACAAGAAAGCCAATACCAAGGCCACAAAAATAATGGCCCAAGTCAGATACCGCGCTTTAGGGCCGAACAAAGCATAGGCCACATGTCCCCCATCCAGTTGCCCGGCGGGCATCAGATTGAGGAAAGTCACCAAGAGGCCGGCCCACCCGGCGAGAGCAATAGGGTGCAAGAAAACGTCTTCTCCCCGCGAGGGCAACAATCGCCCGAAAGTTAGAAACTTCAGGGCGGCGTAGAGAAGCGAGTTCCCCTCCATAGAATAAGCCCCTGTGACAGGCAGAGGCATCACTTCCGAGAGCCTTAGCCCGATGAGCACGACGGGAATGCCGACAATCAGCCCGGAAATGGGCCCCGCCGCCCCGATGAGCATCTTGACTCCTCTATCCCGAGGGATGTCCTTTTCGCGAATGACCGCGCCCATTGTCCCAAAGGGGCTGAGGGGAAAGGGGATGAGATGAGGAAGCGTCACGGCCACGCCGAAATGCCGGGCGACAAAGTAATGCCCCAACTCATGAGCAACGATAATAGCAAGCAAGCTCAACGTGAAGGCCCAGCCTTTGCCAAGGCTGTTCCGGATGCTCGCCCAGGTAAGCTCTGGCGTTTCCCAGAAGATAACATAGCTGAAAAGGACTGAGATGACCGTCGCCACGGCCAACACAAGGGGAATCCAGATGTTATTGGGCGTCGGCCTAATGACTCCTTCCATCATGCGGATAAAGGCTTCATCCCCCTCGCGTCGGAACATGAGGGTATACCCCCTCGCCCGACACTGAGGCGCCAAGCGGGCATAGGCTTTGGCGGTATCTATAAGGAACCTGCCCCTCACCCGTATACCACGCCCCCTGAGGATTTCGCGCGTCACATTCTCAAACGTGATATCCTCAATGGCATAAACGCCTTGCAACAATTCGCGCACCCAGTCAAGATCGGCCATCTCAGGACCGCTTTGGGCGAGTTGAGCCTCTGACATGCATTCGTCTCCTATGCCCTTGATGAAAACCTATGATAGCATAGGAGCAAGCGATTGGCAATGAGCACGGGGCATAAAGGGGATTTATGTAGCAACAGAAACAGCGCTCGCCGCTTAAGCCGCTTTGGGAAGTTCAAAGAAGAAGGTGCTCCCTTCTCCTACCTTTGAAGTGAGCCAGATGCGCCCCCCGTAACGCTCCATGATCCCTTTGACAATGGAGAGGCCCAGCCCTGTACCGTGATGGGCCATGGCTTTGGCCGCTTCGGTGCGGTAAAAGTCCTCAAAGATGCGCTCTTGCTCCTCCGGGGCGATGCCGATGCCCGTGTCTTGGACCGCGCCGCGCACCATATCCCCTTCTTCCCTTAAGCTGATGTGCACCTTGCCCCCGTCCGGGGTGTACTTGATGGCGTTGCTGATGAGATTGATCCATATTTGCCTGACGTGTTCTTTGGTAGCCATCACTTTGGGCAGATCGGCAGGCACATCTGTACTCAACGTTATGGACTTGTCTTGAGCGCGCACTTGCATGAGATCAAGGACATCCCGCAAGATAGCGGCGATGTCCACCGGCTCAGGAGGCATTTTGTCCTTAGGTTCTTGGACGCGCGCCAATTCTAGCAAGTCCCCGATGAGTTCCAATTGATCGCGCGCGCGTTGCTCGGCCTTGGCGATGATCTCTTGCAAGCGCTCCTGGGGCACATAGCCATCCAAAATGAGCCGCAGATAGCTTTGAATGGCCGCAACAGGTGCCCGCAACTCGTGAGTCACCAGGCGAATAAAGAGCGAGCGAGTCTGGTCCAGTTCTTGCAAACGGCGATTCAGCCGAGCCAGCTCCTCAGCCCGCAACTCACAAGAGGCATTGGCCTCTTGAAGGCGCATGCTCAGTTCAGCCAGCTCCGCCGCTCGAAGCTCACACGCGGCATTGGCCTCTTGAAGGCGCTTATTTAACTCGGCCAGTTCTGCCGCCCGAAGCTCGCAGGCAGTGTTGGCCTCATAAAGCTGCCGCTCCCCCTCGCGCAGCCGCTCTATGATGCTTGAGGAAAGGAAGGCTACGCCGAAATTAGCGCTGACCAGAACAAAAGCTTCAGAGGCGATATGAAGCGGCTCACGATAACGTGTCGCCAGACGAAAACCCGCCAGATTGTGATGGGGTAGGATGCCTACAGCCTCTGTGATCAACAAACCAACCCAGAGCACACTGGCGATGGTCGCATAAAGGTAACTGGCGCGCTTCGTCGTCAACACGCTGCCCACGACGACGAGCAAAAGATAATAGGGCGAGAAAGGATTCTCCAGGCCACCGGAGAAGTGCAAAAGCACGGTAAGGGCCAATAGATCGGTGATGATCTGCAAATGCATCAGAGAAAGGTGGCTCTCATAGGGCGCTGCGTGACCGACAAGGCGTGAGGCTATGATCCAAAAGAAAAAGTTGTATACCGCGATGGCTGCGAGCGTGCCCCAAAGCGCCGTTAGGGGCAGGATGTCCCTTAACCAACGGTTGCCCACCAGGATGAGGACGATAGCTAAAAGCAAAGTGATCCAGCGCGCCTTGATAAGCCAGCGAACGCGGTAACTCAACTCTCGATCAACAGGTATATACAATATGGCGCTCACCAGGCCCCCTAATCGGCGAACACACTAAGGAAACGCGAGAACCTCTCGTAAGGCCTTGACGGCAGCCTCATAATCCTCGTCGCGGATCACGCAGGATATGGTGGAGATCGAGGTACTGACGGCAAGGATATTAATGCCGGCGTCGGCCAAGGCCTTGAAAACGGTGCCGGCGATGCCTGGACGCTCCCGAAAGTCGGGGCCAAATACCGAGACCAAAGCTACAGGCCGGTTCTCAACGACCTTCTTTGCCCCCAGTTTTGCGGCGATGGGCTGAACGGTGGCCAACACGCGTTCGCAATCCTCCAAAGCGACACAGAACATCACGTGGGCATCGTTGTTCAGATCGATGTTCTGGACGATGAACTGTGCGTTGAGGCGCTCACGACCCAAAGCATGAAAGATCGCCGCGGCAATCCCCGGGCGATCGGGAGCCGACATGACGCCTACCAAGCATAATCCTCGACTTTGGAGGATGCCCCCTACCTTAATCTTATCCTCGGCCACCACCGTTAACCTCCCTCGCCGGGCTCACGCTTTGGCAAGCAGAGCCTTCACCCGCCGCAGCAGATCGTCGGGCGCGATGGGCTTGGAGACGAAATCGCTAAGGTGTATGTACTCGTCCGTCGGGAATAGCGCCGCATAGTCGCTGTTGGCGATGGACGTCACCATCAGGATGGGGATGTTCTTCTGCTCAGGGTGATCGGCCATCTGTTGGCTCACATAGAGGCCATCTAGCACGGTCTTCATGATCACATCGAGGATCACCAGGTCCGGCTGTTCCGTGCGCACTTTGAGCAGAGCCTCATCGCCGTCGGCGGCGCTGATCACCTGATAACCCGCGGACTCAAGCACCAAACGGGTTGCCTCTACGAAATCCGGATCATCATCCACGACCAGTATCTTGCTCATAGGAACCTCCTCTACTGTCTTTCATCGGCGTCCAACCCAAGAACTCGCTACGCCGCCACCGCACACTTGCCATGACGGATGTGATACTGGTATTCATCGGCAAAGAGCTTCAAGCTGCTGCGGATAGGAGCCACCAAAGCGTCACCAAAGGGACAGAACGTGTGCCCGGCGATCCCTTCGCATAGGTCGTGCAAACGCTCAACATCCCCCGGCCGCCCACGACCAGCCTCTATATCCTCAAGCACTTGTAGGATACGTTGCGAGCCCACACGGCAGGGCGTGCATTTGCCACAGGATTCGTGAGCAAAGAACCGAGCCGTACGCCGGGCGACGTCCACCATACAGGTATCCTCGTTGAGGACCACGATCGCTCCGGTACCCAGCGCGGAGCCTGCCGCCGCCAGCGATTCAAAGTCCATGGGCACGTCAAGCTGCTCGGCGGTGAGAAACGGCGTCGAAGCCCCACCCGGGATGACCGCTTTAATCCGTTTGTTGTGCGGCACACCGCCGGCATAGTCATAGATGATCGTGCGGAGTGGCGTGCCCAGGGGCAACTCGTAGACCCCCCGGCGGAACACGTGGCCGCTGACACAGAAGATCTTGGGGCCAGTGCTTCTCGGTGTGCCAATGGAGGCATACCACTCTGCGCCGTTGAGCACGATGTGGGGTACATTAGCCAGGGTCTCTACATTGTGAACCAAAGTGGGTTTTCCCAAATAGCCCACCTGAGCCGGATAAGGGGGCTTCAATCTTGGCTCGCCACGTTTCCCCTCCAGGGAATCTAACATGGCGGTCTCCTCGCCGCAGATGTAAGCTCCTGCGCCGCGATGAACCGTCAGGTCCAGGTTAAAGCCACTGCCCAAGATGTTCTTCCCCAGGAAACCTCGCTGATAAGCATCGGCGATGGCCTTGATCCAGCTCTTGACTCCTAGGAAAAACTCGCCCCGAATGTATACAAAGGCGCGCGTGGCCCCCACCGCATAAGCGGCAATGATGGCGCCCTCTATGACCGAATGAGGATCTCTCTCTACCAGCACGCGATCCTTGAACGTGCCCGGCTCTCCCTCATCCGTATTGACGCAAAGGTACTTCTGCACGTCCTCTTTGGGCATAAAGCCCCACTTGAGCCCGGCGGGAAAACCCGCGCCCCCGCGCCCACGCAAACCGGACTTTCTGACCAGGTCGATCAACTCCTCGGGCTTGAACTCGTGCAAAGCCTTTTCCAGGGCACGGTAGCCCCCATTCGCCAGATACACGTCAATGCTATCCGAACGCGGCAACGTGACGCGGCGCAGGAGAATCGGTTCAAACATCATCGCCCTCCTCGTAGTTCTTGCAAGATCAGGTCCACCCGGTCGGGTGTTAGGTTTTCGTAAAGCGTGTCGTTGACGCGCATCGCCGGGGAAGTACCGCATGAAGCCAAACACTGCACCGTGAGCAGGGTAAATAGCCCATCACGAGTAGTTTCCCCCACCTTGATGCCTAGCTTCTTCTG
>Ga0272448_1008776_pt1 | contig 10446 bp, 12 predicted proteins | sample YNPCB0191_FD_202220 | JGI IMG/M metagenome (GOLD analysis project Ga0272448, IMG submission 202220) | Hot spring sediment microbial communities from Yellowstone National Park, WY, United States - YNP-CB-019-1 | ecosystem: Environmental > Aquatic > Thermal springs > Hot (42-90C) > Sediment... | reverse complement strand
TATCTACTTTTAACCTCATTTTGGCCTCCTTGCTTTACGATCAAAGAATACTGTTACAACCTTCTTTGGTTTAACATCGGGGATATTTCGCTCTTTAAGCATATCTTGGGTATGTACGGATGTTATTTCTTCAAGAAAGGAAAAGGGCGCAATACCAGTCAATCATCAAGAAGTTTTGCAAAAGACTCTTTTAGCATAGCAATTATATCCCGTGCGGTCTCAACAGCACCTCTTGCTTCTTCTTCAATTATTTCAGCAAAGTCCTGATAATCCCCCTCATGCCTCAAGTCCATAAGAGACTGAATGGACTTAAAGCTAATCTCAGGTCCTGATAAAATATTGGTTGAACAGAGAGATGACTCCAGAGTGTTTTGAGGGCTTTACTTACAGTAGCAAGTAAAGCCCTCATTGCATAGAAGATTGGGTAATAAGCCCTATTTACAGTAAGTCTAAAATTTTTACGAGACAATTCATCCTCTGCTTCTCTGAGCGTTATCTCAGCACGATCAAACCTGTGTTGTGCAAGCACCTTCTGTTCATCAGTTAAAGCTATATCCCTTCCTCTCTTACAGATTTACCAAAAGGCGACGCCTTTACTACAGGAGATTCCCATGTCTTTACATCGTATTTTATTGTAGATATAAGCACATTATATATCAGATATTCCTCTGCTGCCAGTTCCGAGATTGACTTTTTAATCTCCCATGACAGATTTTTCGGCACAATTAAAATATCTATGTCAGACTCCTTATCACCCTCTCCCATTACTTTAGAACCGAACAAGATAATTTCTTGAATTATTGAACCATATCTATTTTTTAACCGTTCTGCGAACTCTAAAACAGCGTTCCTTTCCTCAGTCCTCATCCCTGAAAACCTTTCAATATTTTTGACATTTGATAATGTCTGCTCCACTGTTTATCCCTCCTTACAAGCCTTCTCACCCCTAAGACATTTTGCAAGGTTACAATACCAGTTGTGAAGCTGAAAACAGAAGGCAGCGCTACTACTGTTCGAACACCCTTTTTTCTGTCTTCACCCCGATTCCATGGGAAAATATTACTATAACTTCTGGGGCTTGTCAAGACGTATGCCAACTTTGTGTTACCTAGAAAATAAGTCTACGCTATGTTACCCAATGGTTCAAGAGCGACTTTTAATCCAAGGCGTTCAAGCATCCTTACATGATGACGTTGAATATGTGCAGCGTTTAATCTCTCAAAATAATTATTACCTAAATCTTGATAACGTGTTAAATCTTTTAAGTCCCGTATCTCTCTGGGAAGAATGAAACTTCCTTTTATAAGCCCGAGGGCAAGGAGATCAGCGATCCACTCACAGTTCTTTACATCTGTCTTCCTTCCGGGGACAGCCTTTATGTGTGCTGAATTTACAAGTAGAATCGTAAAGTCATCTTCCAGCAGATTGTAGACCGGTTTCCAGTATATCCCTGTGCTTTCCATAGCTACATGTGTTACCCCATAGGCCATAAGCCAGTTGCGCAGGATTAACAAGTCCTCAGTCATAGTACTAAAAGTTTGAATATCCTTGTGTACAGTGTCTTTCTCCCTTATAAGTACACAAGCTACTACTGTCTTTTTGTGGATATCAAGACCACAACATCTTTTGAATACTACTTCCATAGTTTCCTTCCTGTCTCTTTATCTTCTCCAGAGGATGCCTTTTACATAAAGAGTTTACCTGGCGTGCTCTCCATATTTCAGATGCAACAACTATGGGTGCCTTGAAGGCATCCGAGTCCAGTTACGTTACGTTCGGGCTTTTATGCAACAAACAGAAAACGACCTCTTACTATGGAGAAGTCATATAAGAATACCATTTTCATCTAATATGGGTGCTTTAATCAAGCATGAAAGTTACGTAATAGATTACGTCTTGCATACCTTATCGCATCAACAATATACTCTCCCCTCATAGTTTTTGGACAGGCTGCAAGTGCGTCAATTACATCTTTATGCTTTTCACCATCAAGTGTAATTCTTATTTTTATCTTTCCTTCTGTTATCCCCTTTTCTGTCATCTCTTTCATGTTTTTAATGTTCATCACCTCCTTTCTATAAATGTATTACTTCTTTAACACAGAGCAATATGAGAAAAGAAAAGACGTGAAATGTCGTGAAAAGTCATGCTAAAAAGAAAAAGTTGAGCAGTTCAAAGCGAATTGTGACAATTCTTTAAATATAAGCTATTATAATAAGCCTCTCTTAATTTCTCCCCAAAACCTTCTTTCTTCTTTTCTAAGTGATTGACTTTTTTTAAGTTTCTTAAGAGACTCTACTATCTTTTCTTCAGCAAGGTCTATGAGGTTAGTCGGGGTCAGGAGGTTAGTCGGGGTCAAGGAGGTTAGTCGGGGTCAGGTCTTGAATCTTGAATTTTTAAAAAGAGATGGTAGGCTGAACTAAGTTCAGACTATCATCTCTAAATGAAAAACTTGAAAATTACTTGTAATAATTTAATTTTATATCTGATGTTGTGATGGTGAGGTTAAATTTTTTTGGGTAAAGAAATTCAAGATTCAAGACCTGACCCCGATTTATTATCCCCAGGAGATTTTTTGATACCGGGAATCCGTGCCCTACCGGTTCAAGTTTTGTGCTGAGTTTGTCTTCTCGCCGATTATGCGCCCGTCCTTTAACTCATAAACGCAGTCAAAGCCCTCGATCATCCGTACATCGTGTGTTACCACTATGACTGCAGATCGGTTTTCTTTCGCGATCTTCTTTAACAATTCCATTACTTTCTTTCCTCTTGAGGTATCCAGCGAGGCAGTAGGTTCGTCAGCCAGTATGAGCTTCGGTTTGTTCGCCAAGGCACGGGCGACGGCTACCCGCTGCTGCTCACCCACCGAAAGAAGAGCTGGCAGGTAGTCTGTCCTGTCGGCAATTTCCATATATTTCAGGAGCTCCATAGCCCGGCTTTGAGCCTCTTCTTTTTTAAGGCCGATGAGGCTCAAAGGAAAAAGCACATTCTGTTTGGCCGTGAGGAAAGGTATCAGATTATGAGACTGAAAGATGAAGCCTATTTTTTCCCGGCGAATCCGGCGAACGTCAATGCCTGCCCAGCCGTTCTTCTGAAAAATCGTTTGACCGTCAAAAACAATTTTGCCTCCCGTCGGGTCCAGAATTAGACTGACACACAAAAGCAGGGTGGTTTTACCGGACCCGCTTGGTCCAAGCAACGCCACGAGATCACCCTCTGATACCGACAAATTTATGTCTTCGAGGGCACGGACTTCCAGATGACCGGAACCGAAAATCTTGGATAATCCTTCAATTCTGAGGATTTCCATTAGCCACCCAAGGCCATAGCAGGTTGGGTTTTCAATGCATGCCACAGTCCTAAAATACTGGCGATTATACCGCCCGCAAAGGCCACGATAAATGTTACTAGGTCATCGCCGGGAACCAATAATAATGTCCTGGGGAATAGCTGATAAGTGTTGTGGATCAAAGCCAGCCCGAATAGAAATGCGCCGATTGTCAATAGGAGGGACTGTTCCATGACCATCCGGATGATCACCCAATTAGGAGCGCCTATGAGTTTCATGACCGATATGCTGCGAATTTTTTCCATAGTAAATGTATAGATTACAAGGGAAACTATGATTACAGAGATGATCAAGAGGAGTGTTCTAAAAAGTAAAAGCTGTTTGGCCATACTGACCAACCGCCCTTTCAACATTAATTGAAGCTCTTCCTCTGTACTGAAAGCGGAGAGATAGAGCCATTTTTCAATATAGCGGGCTACCTCGGCACGGTTTACCCCGGGTTTTAACCGAACCAAAATGGCATTAATAATGTGGGTGTCGGACTGCAATTGGGGGAGCAACTTTTCTGATTGGTAGGGAGATAGATAACTCTGTACGGAAAGTGTCCGAAGCAACCTTTCCCTTTGGTTGCGCAGCTGTTCATTGTCTCTTTGAAAAAGTACTTCCTGCGCATCCGGCAGAGATAAGTACACCAAAGCTTCACCATCCGAAGAGACAGCCTCTTTGGTCAAACCTACCACCGTATAAGTATGAAGGCCCAAAGGAATCTTATCACCGAGGCGCACACCCAATTTTGGATGAGCGACCATTTCATAATGTGCCTGTTCGATATTCCGCCCGGCATAAATCTTTTGCGGCCCTCCCAGTCCGCCGAAGACATCGTAGCCGACGATGCTGAAATGCCGGCTTTTTCCGCTTATCGGCCTTTCTACGGTATAGTAAATAAAAGGACTGGCTTTTTCCACACCGGGTATCGCCTTAACACTGTAGTGATAAAACTCGGGTAACGTAGACTGTTCGTTGAAAGGTCCGCCACGGTATCTTTCAACAACCCAGAGATCGGGGTTTGTAGCTTTGATGAGGGCGAGACCTTCGTGGATATTGCCCCGGTAAAGGCCGTTCATGGCAAGCACGATGGTGAACAGCAGACCCACACCAAGAATCGTCGCAATAAAACGGCCTCTATGAAGCTTCAGGTCATAAAATGCTAAGTCCATTGATCCTCTGCGATGACAATTTGATTCTTATAAAATCTCAGATACGAGTTTAAAAAACTCATTAATCTCATTGGCTCTTCTTAGCCGTTTCGGTCTTAATTTCTGGTCGTACTTTTTTACCCGTTTCAATCCCCGCAGGATTCAGTATTACCATCTCTCCTTCCTTAAGACCATCCAGGACCGCAGCCCATTGTACGTCCTGCAATCCCAGGGTAACAGGACGGAAACTCGTTAACCCATTGGAAACAACCATTAGTCCTTTGGACCCATTCTTTTCCACGATGGCAGATAAAGGGACAGCCAAAGCAGTCTCGCGGCCTGCATCAATGTCAACCTCGGTTTCTTCTCCGATGACCAAGGGGTTTGGCAGGGTATCAAATTTCACATCAACTTCCAATTCACGGGTCACGGTATCCGCCTCCCTATTGAGACGAACAACTTCACCCTGAAAAACCCGGCCCGAGCGTAGTTTGATTGACGCCTTCTGTCCTTCCCGCAGTTGCGCCACTTTGGTTTCATCAATCCAGGAGGCCGCCCAAATTTGATAATCTACCATTTGAAAGATAGGTGTTCCGGGAGTAACTATATCCCCGACCTCAGCCTTGCGCACGGTAATTAAACCATCCATAGGAGCAAGGATGCGGGTATAAGCAAATACCGCCTCAGCCGCATGAGTTTCCGATTCTGCCTGGGCAAGTTGAGCCTGAAAAGCCTCTACAGCGGATCGAGACGAATTGACTTCACTCTCCGCCACCTTGAGAGCAGCTTTTATAATGTCAAAGGCCGCCTGTGAAATATAGCCGAGTTTGAATACCTCCAGATCCCGCTGGTAGTTGCTTTGCGCCAATACCAAGTTGGCTTCGGCCTTGTGTAGATCGGCGTTAGCACGATCGAGGTCATGCTGGGCACGATTCTTTGTCGAGCGGACAGCGGCAGCCCGTGCCCTCAGTTCAGCTACGTCCAGTTCAGCGAGAAGTTGTCCTTTTTTCACATAGCTTCCCTGATCAGCATAAAGTTTTTCCAGAATTCCAGTGATTTTAGTGCTCACAGTTACACCCACCTTGGATTGCACCGTCCCCGGCCCATGGACTTTGCCTTGAATCTCTACCTTTTTAACGACTATTACTGTCACTGGCGGACGATACAAAAACAGGCGATAGCCCAAAAATATTATGATCAAAATGCCAATGGCAGCCGCAATGACCCTCGTTCCGGTGGGAAATTTCATTTATTTTGACCCCCTATATTGCTTTGCTGATAAGACTCCGATAGACCGGAGCCGATGATTTGCTTAATCCGCGCCCGCGCAATTTCGTAAGCTACTGCATACTTGATAGAGTTGAACCGGGAACTGGTCAAATCCACCTGGGACTGAAGTACATCCAGACCTATGGCCTTGCCGTTGCGATAAAGGGCCTGGGCGCTGGCGTATGCCTCTTCATTCGAAACCACCGTTTGCCGGGTAGTAAGCACTCCCTGACGGGCGTTTTCCTGGTCCCGCCAAGCGGTTGTCAGGTCAACCTTGAGACTATCGAGACGATTCCGTTTTTTCTCCAGCAATTGGAGATATTGGGAAGAGGCCTTGGCCACCTGTGCCTTTGTCAACCCGCCCTCAAAAAAGGGAAACTCAATAAAGACTCCGCCCAGCCATTCTCCTTTGGTACCTCCGAGGTCATGATGGCGCACCCTGACGTCACCCTGCAGGCTGATCTCCGGAAAATAGGCTCCCTGTGCGGCTTTGATCTGGGTTTGACTCTGCTCTATTTCTAAATCAAGCCTTTTAATTTCGGGATTGGTTTTGAGCACTTTCTGCCATAACGAATTAATATCGGCTGCAGGAGTAAGTTCATCTGAAAGCCGACCAGTGATATCCAATTGCGCATCTTCTTTCAACCCTATTGATCTTGCCAGGATTTCCCTGGCAATGCTCGCCGCATTTTCAGCTTCTACTTTAGCCTGTTCTGCCTCAGAAACCTGTGATTTGGCCCGAAAGGAATCGAGCCGGGTAACTTTGCCGGCTTTAAAAAAAGTCTCAGTGAGATTCGCGAACTCCTGCCGTTGCTGCAGGGCTTCCCGTGCCACTTTGAGATTCTCTTTAGCCTCTATCAGGCGGTAGAAGGCCTCAGTCACTGTAAAAGCTACTTCATCCGCGGTCCTCTGGACTTCCTGCCTCTGTGCTTCAGCGCCTATTTCAGCGGCCCGGCTGTTATAATAGGTCTTTCCGCCGTCATACAGTATCTGTTTGCCTGAAACACTTGCCAGCGCTTCCTCTTTGAACAATGGCTGAGTTGTAAGCCCGCCCCCCGCAGATAATCGATCCGGGTTGGTCCTTTCATAGTAGGATACCAGGACGAGTCTGGGGAAAAATCTGGATTTCGCCGCCTGATAATCTGCGACCAATTCCTGAATCCTTTCGGTTGCTCCGATCAGGCCGGGGTTATACTTCCGGGCTAAGGCAAGACAATCTTCGAGACTTAGTGCCTGATAATCAATCTTCTGCGCCACGTCAGCATTTGCCTTGATCGTCACGGGTATTCCCTCAATACCTTCTGTCTCAGAATAAGCGCCAGTATTGTACCACATGAAAAGAAAGATGATTGTCATGCTTATAAATGCTAACTGCGTTCTATTAGCTGACATCTTATCCGCCTTCTTTTGTCATTGCATTTTTGATGAGATCAATAAATTTCTTTTGCTGGTCTTTATCAAGAGTTGCCTTCTCTTCGAGAATATGCATGGCTACTATCCGCTGCATATCTTCCTGTATCCTGCTTATATCAGAAATTGTGTTATCTATGGCCCTTCTGTCGGGGATGTCTGCTTGCATGAGATTAAGCATCTCCGTCCTTCTTCCTATTATTTCTTTCCTTCTCCTATCTATTTCCGCGCGGAAATCTATGGCCCTTTCTTTCATAGTCTTTATTTGTTCAGGTCTTAAGGAAAGCTCTTCAAATAAGAATCTATCCTTTTTCATCTTCACTCCGCATGGTGATACCCAATAATCGGACTGTTTGTAATACACATATCCGGTTGTAGCGAGGATAGAGATATTTAATATTAAGGAGGCAGCAAGGGTAAACTTTAAAATACTATTTCTCATTTTCTGCCTCCGTCATAGCAAGATAGACGCCGCCCACTGAATCAGGCGGTGCGGGTGCAAATATGTCAAGGGAAAGAGAGACAACTACATTGCCTTTTTCAGGTGCAAGGGGTTTCGATAAAAAACTGCCTAATATTATTCCGACGACGATCAATACAAGCACGGCAAAACCCTCGGTCAATCTTTTAAAAATATGGACGAAATCATTAGATCTTTTCTGCTCAATTGACCTGATATTCGCCAGAACTCTTGTTGGGAAGCCATGCGGCACTTCAAAGGGTTCCGCGCTGGATAATAGCATATGTATTTTCTTTAGCTCCTCAAGCTCCTGAGCACATTCCCTGCAGCCAGTTAGATGCGATTCCAGAAGGCTTCTCTTGTTCTCATTCAATTCGCCATCAATGTAAGGCGATATAAGCTTTCTTTTCGAACATCTCATCGGTGCCTATTAATTAAACGATACAATTTCATTTTTGTTCCCTGAATTTTTTTAGGACTTCCTTTAAATCATCCCTTGCCCTAGATATCCTTGACTTAACGGTTCCTATGGACACGTCCAGAACCTCGGCAATCTCCTCGTAAGAAAGCCCTTCAATCTCTTTCAAGACAATGACTGCTCTAAGTTTTACGGGCAACCTGCTGAGAGTAAGTTGTATTGCATCGCTGATCTGTTTGGATTCGTACAATCTATCGGGGGACGGCGAACCGGTTGGACTATCTACTACAAAAACATCACCTTCTTTTGAACTCTTAAATAGTGACTCAAAAAAAGGTTCCCTCTTGTAATCAATACAGGTGTTGACTGCAATCCGGAAGAGCCAGGTATAAAGCGATGCTTCGGGTTTAAATTTATTAATGTTCTGATATGCCTTGAGGAAAACATCCTGGGTAGCGTCTTCGGCATCATGAGAGTTACCGAGCATACGCCGACAGAGATTGTATATTTTGTCCTGATGTCTTAGCAAGATCTCCTCAAAAGCAGAAATATCACCGGTTTTGAATCTGCTAATGAGACTCAGGTCATCTGATTTATTCGCGTTAACCATCTCTTCTGGCCTGTTTGTATATCCTGTTCAAAATATGATTATTGAAATGATCGCTCCTATTAAGACAACGTATAGGATATCTACCTTTCTCATCAGGGCTGTTAGCGCACCGGAAACCAGCAATATTCTGGCAATATCCCACGGCACAGCAGATATAAATTTTAAAGTGGCATAGAAAAGCAGTCCCACAAATGTAGCGAGTATTCCCTTTGTAGCTCCAACAAAAGATTTAGATGTCTTCAGTCTGTCAAAAAAAGGCGTAACGATTGTAAGAATTAGGAATGAAGGTGTAAATACAGCCAAAGTTGCCACAAAGCCACCAATGAAGCCGTACATAAGATATCCCACAAAGGCTGCTGTAATAACAATAGGCCCAGGGGTAACTTGGCCCAAGGCAATGCCGTCCATGAACGTCTTGCTGTCTACCCAATTTCTGATATCGACAATTTCATGGAGCATCAACGGTACCGATCCGAAGCCGCCCCCAAAGGCGAAAAGGTCTATTTTGAGCATGATGGCGGACAGATTAAAGAGGTTTATATTTACAACATAGAGTTCGGCAAGTCCTGCGAGGAAAATGGAGAAAAGCAGCACGACTTTCTTGAAGTCACTTTGTTTCCGTTGTCGAATATGTGGGTGCAACGCCGGTGATACGGTATCCGTAAAGAATACGGTGCCTGTAAAAGCAGCGCCTATAATGACGATAAAGGGACTTATACCTGACCACAAGAGAGCGGCTGATATGAGAGCTACGAGCATTTCCTTATTCTTCTTGAATATGCTTTTACCAAAGGAATAGGTCGCATTTGCTGTTATGGCAACAACGATAACCTGAAGACCTTTAAACAATGAAACGACGAACGGAAGTTCACGCGCATGAACATAGGCGACGGAAAGTATCAGCATTAGAGCAAATGCAGGAAGGCCGAATCCTGTGAAGGCTGACAATGCTCCCATTATACCATTTGAGCGCAGCCCGACATAAGCAGCCATCTGCATTGCGGTCGCCCCCGGAATAGATTGACAGAGGGAAACGCCATCTTTAAATGTCGCTTCATCAAGCCAATGATTATGATTTACCGATAACTCTTTTATGTATGCGATCATGGCGGGTCCGCCAAAAGCTGTTAAGCCTAACTTGAGAAAGGATAGGAATAATTTTGCTATAGAGACTTTTATAGAAGAGTGCGCCAAATATTTCTCTTTTCAGGTGATCTTTTCAAATACGAGGGCTTTGCCCCCGGATAGGGCTGTGGCTACTTTCTTTCTCGCGCTCGTCAGTATCCTCTGGACGGTGCCCCTCGAAACACCCATATTCTCGTCCGCTTCATTCTGCGTGAGGCCGTCCATATCGCAGAGCTTCAAAAACCTCGATCTCATCACTCATGATAGTAATTGTTTCGAGTTTTGTCATAGGGATACCTATGGGCTTTAAGGCCTTGCCTATAAACCGGCAATTGCAAACCCTTTCTTTTTTATGCCTGGGGGACATCTTGCTCCCTTACGGCTATTTTATGCATATGCATATTTTATTAGCCTCGGAAAGATTTTGTCAATACCGAGAAACACTAAACATACTTTTCACTTGATGAAATGAAACCCATATAAGATACCTCGGAGGTTAAGGAAATAACTTGATATCACTGTACGACTCGGTGTCAATGCATCTTTCTTACTGGAGTTTCCCGAGTTTTTGATTTGCAAATCATACAAGTCTTTGAAATAATTGAAAAATATAAAAAAGGGAAGTAGAAAAAAGCATTTTTAATTTTGGGTGTAAAGATTCCTGAGTTT
>Ga0272448_1008775_pt1 | contig 10447 bp, 9 predicted proteins | sample YNPCB0191_FD_202220 | JGI IMG/M metagenome (GOLD analysis project Ga0272448, IMG submission 202220) | Hot spring sediment microbial communities from Yellowstone National Park, WY, United States - YNP-CB-019-1 | ecosystem: Environmental > Aquatic > Thermal springs > Hot (42-90C) > Sediment... | reverse complement strand
AGTACCAGAGTGTTTTTAAAGGTAGGGGGATAGAGTTTGATGAGGTACGTCAGTACGAAGTGGGAGATGAGATACGCTCAATTGACTGGAATGTTACTGCCCGCATGGGACACCCTTATGTTAAGAAGTTTATGGAAGAAAGGGAGCTTACGGTGATGCTTTTGTTGGATCTGTCAGGCTCTATCTATTTTGGTACATCGGGTAGATTAAAAAGGCAGCTGGCAGCTGAGATCTGTGCTGTTTTGGCACTATCGGCCATCCGTAACAATGACCGAGTGGGTATGATTATTTTTACTGACCGGATTGAAAAATTCATCCCCCCTAAAAAAGGTCTGGGGCATGTCTTGCTTATTATAAGAGAGGCCCTGTATTTTATGCCTCAAGGCAAAAGGACTGATATTGCCTTGGCATTAGAGTATCTTAACAGGGTCTTGCATCGGACAAGTGTAGTCTTTTTGGTCTCTGATTTTTATGCCCCCAAATTTGAAAACGCCTTGGCAGTTGCCAATAAGCGACATGACCTAATAGGAATAACCATAACCGACCCCAAAGAAATCGAGCTACCTAATAATATAGGTATAGTCCAATTCGAAGACGCTGAGACAGGTAGTCTTTTCTTTTGGGATACCTCAGATATAAGTTTGAACAATGCCTTTAAGGAAAACTCTCAAAGGATAATCCAAGAACGGAAAAGACTTTTTTCCCGTTTAGGCGTTGACTATATAGATATTCGTAGCGACAGGCCTTACGAAAAGAGTCTTTTTGCCTTCTTTCGCATGAGGGAAAGACGGTTGCGCTAAGGTTGGGATCCTGTTTAACTAATTAAAAATTGGCGCGGTAAAAATTAGTAAATATGACCGGATTATTTAACGAGCGAAAGCAAAAAACCGAGGTGTGGTTTATTTATATTTTAGTTGGTTTAACTTTTTTTTATTTTTGCCAAGAGGCATTCGCAAGAAGTAGCCGGCAAAAAGAGGATTCCTCTATTGTCGCCTTCGCTCAAGTGAATAGGAATGAGATTTTGCTTGGCGACAAACTTATTTATAGCCTCATAGTAAAAAGTAGAGACGATATCGAGATTGATTTTCCGCAGCTTAGAGGTGATGATTTAGCGGGTTTTACAGTCAAGGATTTTGGTTTACGAAAAAGTAATTTTCTAGGAAGAAGGGTTTTTAGGCAATGGTACCTTTTGGTTACCTATACAAGCGGAGAGCATACTATTTCTGCGGGTGTCATTAAATACCGCTTAAAGAAAGAATCGGAATGGAAGATTATTGAGGTTGCTCCTGTCAAGGTTAGGGTAAAAAGTCTTCTTGCGGGAAAAAGGTATTACGATGACATCCGTGATATTAAGGGTCCAAAGGGATTAGTTCATTATGGATGGCTATCAACAATTATAGGAGTAATTTTGGTTTTTTTGTCAGTGGTAAGCTTAGTTTGGTTTAGCCGCAAAACTCAAAAAATAGTTTCGAGTCAGGACAGCCTGCCAGCCCACATTATTGCCTATGAGGCATTAGAACGCCTTAGAAAAAAAGACCTTATTAAAAATGGCAAGATCAAAGAGTACTATGCCGAGCTTTCGGATATAGTAAGGCATTATCTGGAAGATAGATTCAATATCCGCGCCCCGCGGATGACTACTGAGGAGTTTTTGTTTAAGATGAGAGATGAAAATGTTCTTTCTTCACAGCAGAAGGGTCTGTTGAAGGATTTTTTGCTAAGTTGCGATTTGGTAAAGTTTGCCCGGCATACGCCTGGGGAAAAGGAGGCGGATTTGGCCTTTTCTTGCGCCAAGACATTAGTTGACCAGACCAAAAAAGAGGAAGAAACCGGGCAGCCCAATCATTAAAAATCCTATGATTATTCAAAGCCCTTTATTTTTTCTGCTTATCCCTTTAATACTGCTTCTGGTATATTATTTTCTGCGCAAACGAAAACAAGCAGGCATCAAATATCCCTACGAGGAATTTTTAAAAGTCGGCCGTCCTACGTTTAAGGTAATTTTTTATCGTAACCTATGGATTTTGAGATTAGTGGTTTTAGTCCTTTTGATTCTGGCTTTGGCCAGATTCCGTAAACCTCTTGAAGGCTCAAAGATTCAGACCGAGGGGGTTGATATCGTATTGGCCATCGACACCTCCACGAGTATGCTAGCTGAGGATTTTACCCTAAACGGCAGCCGGGTAAACCGGTTAGATGCAGTTAAAGATGTAGTAGAAAAATTTATTCGGGCAAGAAAAACAGACCGTATTGGCATTGTGGCATTTGCCTCTCGGGCCTATACCGTTAGCCCCCTGACACTGGATTACAGCTGGTTGTTAGAAAATTTAAAGCGGGTAAAGATAGGTATGATTGAGGATGGAACGGCTATTGGTTCAGGGCTTTCGGTTGCGCTTAAGAGGCTGGAAAAATCGCCGGCAAAAAGTAAAGTGGTGATACTTCTCACCGATGGCATAAATAACGCCGGTAAGATTTCTCCTCTAATGGCAGCTGAGGCAGCCAAGGCCTTAAAGGTAAAGGTGTATACGATTGGTGCAGGCACAAAGGGCCTGGCGCCATATCCGGTTAAGGATTTTTTTGGCCATACCGTTTACCAGCCAATTAAGATAGATATTGACGAAGAAACCCTAAAACAGATTGCTGAAAAAACCGGTGCAAGATACTTCCGGGCAACTGATACCAAGTCATTAAAAGATATTTACGCTGAGATTGACCGCCTAGAAAAGAGTCCTATTGAAGAAAAAGGGTTTAGGGAGTACAGGGAATTATTTTGGGTATTTGCCCTGCCTGCCTTATTTTTGATAGGGCTGGAGGTTGTTTTATCTGGGACATGGTTAAGGAAACTACCTTAAGGGTTTGTAGGGTAAGAGTTGATTTAGCGGTGAGGGTTATTAGATGAGATTTGCTAATTTTAGGGCTATTCATTTATTATGGTATGTGTTTGCCTTAACGCTTTTTCTCATCTGGGACTCTTGGCATCGTAAGAGGCTCTTAGAAAAATTTGGAGAAAAGGGGTTTTGGGTAAACATACTTTGCGGTTTTGACTACCGCAAGGCGCTTATCAAGCGTTGGTTGCCAATATTAGCCATGTTTTTTTTGGTTTTGGCGATTATGCAGCCCCAGTGGGGTTTTAAATGGCAAAAGATAAAACGCCAAGGGCTAGATATAATAGTGGCAGTAGATGTTTCCAAAAGTATGCTTGCACAAGACATCAAGCCTAGTAGGCTTGAGCGCACAAAATTGGCCTTAGCAGATTTTGTCAAATATCTGCAAGGCGACCGCATTGGCCTTGTAGCCTTTGCAGGAAGGGCCTTTTTGCAGTGTCCCCTAACTTTGGATTATAGTGGATTCCTGCTATCGGTTGAGGCATTGGATGTAAATACTATTCCCAGAGGAGGCACCTCTATTTCTTCGGCGATATTGGAGGCTTTGAAAAGCTACGAGGGGGGATTAAGAAAATATAAGGTTCTTGTAATCATCACCGATGGCGAGGAGCATGAGGGAGATTCGCTTAAGGCAGCGCAACAGGCGAAACAAGAGGGGGTAAAGATATTCTGTATTGGGATAGGGACAAGCGATGGAGAGCTTATTCCTATTATTGATGAAAAAGGAGCTAAATCATTTTTGAAGGATGATGAGGGTAGGGTTGTAAAAAGCAGGTTAAATGAAGGCGTTCTTCAGAAGATTGCCTTGACTACAGGCGGTAGCTATGTGCGGGCTTCAAGCAGAGAATTTGGTTTAAACCTGATATATAGAGAGAAACTGGCGAATATGGAAAAGAGGGAGTTAGAGACCAAGGTGGCCAAACAGTATGAAGAGCGTTTTCAATGGCCTCTATTTTTGGCTTTTTTGATTTTGGCATTAGACCTTTTGATTAGCGAGCGAACTATTAGTTAGATATAAAAATGAATAGTGTTAAAAGACAGTTAAGAATATCGGGATTAGTTACAGTAGTCTTTAGTCTTTTTATTATTCCGAGCTATTGTCAGGCTGGCACTTCTGTCCGAAAGACGATATTTGAAGGTAACAGGTTATACAGGGATAATAGGTTTGATGAAGCCTTACAGAAGTACCAAGAGGCGGACTTGGCGGTGCCGGATTCTGCGCTTGTGGATTTTAATTTAGGGGCTGCATTGTATAAAAAGAAGGATTATGCTAAGGCAATTGAGCATTTTACTAAGGCCTTGAATAGCGAGGATAAGAATTTGGAGGCTGATGCCTTGTATAATATAGGTAACTGTAAGTATCGCCAGGCAAAACTTAAGGAGGATACTGACCCATCTTCGGCAGTAAACTTGATGCGGGAGTCCTTGGATTATTATAAGCGCTCTGCAGAAATTAAAGCTAAAGATAAAGACCCGCGCTTCAACTATGAGTTTGTGCAAAATCAGCTTAAGGCGTTGTTGGAGAAATCAAAAGAGGCCAAGGAAAAAAATAAAGCTGGCCAATGTCCGGTATCTGAGCAACAGCAAAAGGGCACGGGGGGTAGCGAGTCGCCTGAAACTAAAAATGAGGAAAAAGGGCAAGCTGGAACAGAATCACCAAAAGATAAGGAAAGGGAAGATAAAAAGGGCAAATCAGCTCAGCAAGAAGAAAAAGAAAAAGAGAGGGAACAAAGTGGGGAGCATAAAGAAAGCTATCCCGAGCAACTAAAAGAAGGAGAATTATCTAAGGAGGCTGCCCGTGAATTATTAGAACAATACGGCCAGGAAGAGGCGATCCCCGATTATAGATTGAGGCAGCCGCAAGTAGATGAGGGTAGGGTTGGGAAAGATTGGTAGCAAGAAGTTTATTTTGTGCTAAAATAAACAAAACCATTTCTTGGTGAGATAAAATGATGAAACGGTTTTTATTCTTATTTTTCGTAGCATTAGTCTTGATTCCTGCCCCTTTGGTTTTAGCAGGGGATATCCAATTTGAGGTTACAGTTGAACGCACGCGCTTGGGTTTAGGTGAGTCAACAGAATTAAACCTGACCTTCCATGGCACACAGAGCGTAGCGGCTCCCAAGTTGGAGCAGATAGACGGCTTTGAAGTGCGTTATCGCGGACCATCCACTATGGTTTCGATTGTCAATGGCGTAGTCTCAAGCTCTATAACCCATGTCTATACCCTTATTCCTTTAAAGACAGGGACCTTTACCATCGGGCCATTTTCGGTTGATGTCTCTGGCAAGACCTTAACCGCAAAGCCAATAACAATAGAAGTCGTCTCTTCTCCAGCAACCACTGGGCTAACAGGCCAAGGTATCCAGCAGGAAAAACCAGCTTGGCAGATAAGCGAAGAAGAATTAAAGGACAGGATATTTTTAACCCTAAGCATAGATAAGAAAAAGATTTATCTTAACGAAGCAGTTCCGGTGGTTGTCAAATTATATGTTAATCGTTTGGCAGTGCGGGATATCCAACCCCCGGTTTTAGAGGTTCCTGGGGTTTCCCTTTTAAAATTTGAACCTGTGCGTCAGTATCAGGAAAATTTAGGCGGGCTTTTATACGATGTAATTGAGTATAGTGCCAATCTCGTTGCCTTAAAAACCGGCGATTTTACTTTAGGCCCAGCCAAGATAAATTGCAATCTAGTCTTACGCCGGGCAGGCCCCACGATGCGGCGTAATCCTTTTGATGACGAATTTTTTAAAGGTTTTTTCCCCGATGATATCTTTAATGACTTTTTTGAAAGATACGAATCCTATCCCTTGGAATTAAAATCCCCATCTTTACCTATAACGGTTCTACACCTTCCTGAAGAAGAAAGGCCTGAGGATTTCGAAGGTGCCTTGGGTGATTTTCAGATGACTGTCGAGGCAAATCCCCTGCAGGTAAGAAGCGGTGACCCTATTACCTTGAAGATGACTATTAAGGGCCAAGGTAATTTTGATACAGTCAGGCCTCCGAAATTAAAAAGTACAGAAGGGTTTAAGGTGTATGATCCTCAGCTAAAGGTTGGTCAGAATGAGAAGGTTTTTGAGCAGGTTTTAATACCTGAATCTGAAAAGGTCAACCAGATCCCTGAGGTCTCTTTTTCTTACTTTAATACCCAAAAGGAAAGATACCAGACTATAACCCAGGGGCCTATTCCAATAGTAGTTACCCCTAATCCCGAGGCCCAGACGAAATTAGTAGAGGCATCTCAGGCCCAGACGAAGGCCTCAGTTGAAGAGCGTTTAGGCAAGGATATCCTTTATTTAAAGGGCTCCTTGGGTAATTTAAGAAGGCAGGGTGTCTATTTTTATAGATGGGCCACCTTTTGGATTTTTAATGTAGCAGTCTTATTTTTATTTTTGGGTATTTATGCCTTTGGGTTATGGCGGCAGAGATTGGTTTGTGATGAAGGTTATGCCCGTAGGTTACGCGCCCAGGCCAAGGCCAAAAAGGGCATAAAAAGGATTGAGGATTTACTGCGCAAAGGCAAAAAAGATGAATTTTTTGACGTGGTGTTTAAGACCCTGCGTGAGTACCTTGCGGATAGGTTTGGTTTGTCAGTTGGCGGCATAACCTTAGATACAATTGAGGTGGTATTAAAAGAAAAGAAGGTTTCAGCTGGCCTTGAGGATAAATTAAGAATGATTTTTGCTGACTGCGACTTGGCCCGTTACGCCCCAGCGCAATTTGATACCCAGAAGATGCAAGAAATAATAGCAAACCTTAAAGAGGTTATAAATTATCTTGAAAAGGCAAAGGTATGAAGAAGGGATTTTTTGTCTTAGGGCTACTCATAGTTAATGTTATTTTCAGCGAATTTGTTTTTGCTGCAACCGAAAGCTATAATGATGCATTTTCACAGGCAGCGGGTTATTACGCCCAGCAAGATTATGAGGCTGCAATCCAACAGTACAATCGTATTCTTAAAGACGGCTGGGAGAGCGGCAACCTCTATTACAATTTAGGCAATTGCTATTTTAAGCAGGGGAAGTTAGGTTGGGCAATTTTTTATTATGAGAAGGCGCGACAACTTATCCCCCGAGACAGGGACCTGGAATCAAATTATGAATACGCCCTATCTTTAATTGAAGCTCCGTTTTATATTTCTAAAAGTGGTATTGCCGAGCGGTTATTCTCAGCAATTTTTTCCAACTTTACTATTGACGGGTTAACAGTGTTGCTCGTTATATGTTACATAATGATATTAGTTGGCTTCCTTGTAGCTGTATTTTTAAAAAACCAACGCAGGTCATTTGTCATTCTTTTAGTTATATTATGCCTCATTTTCTTAGGAGGTTTTTGGGGGTTATATAAAAAAATATCCCTTTTGGGCCATCAGGCCGTTGTAGTGGAAAAGCAGGCAGATGTTAAATTTGAGCCATTAGAGAAGGCCACGGATTATTTTACGCTTTATGAAGGGATGAAGGTCAGGATAATTGCCTTGCAGGATAATTGGTATAAAATAAGGCGTCAGGATGGTAAGTGTGGTTGGGTCAGAAAAGATTCCTTGGCAGTCTTTTAGCATTTTGAATTAAATCTCGGCAGTGGATATGTTTTGGCTTGACTTTTTTTAAAAGAATGGTATTATTTCCTTCATATAAAAAGGCGATGAGGTTCGCCTCATAACTGCTTAACAAAGCAGTAAGCTGATAACCTCTACTTGAACAAGGTAGAGGTTTTTGTTTTATAGGGGCTATATGAAACACACTGCCTACTTTAATCTTTTGGATGCGTTTAAAGAAAGTGGATGTGCCATCTGTACCCTCATTAAGAAGTCCCTTCATAAATCTATGGATGATTTTTTGTATGAGCAGGTTAATGACCTGGGAGTACGCAAGGAAATCAAAGAATCATTCGGTTTTTGTAACCGCCATGCCTGGCAGTTGCAGAAATTTGGGGATGGATTTGGGCAAGCTATTGTCTATAGTGATTTAATGAATATAGTTTTGAAACAATTAAAGGAAATAGATAAAGCCGGGTCCTTTAAAGAATTACTTAAAAGAATTAATCCTGTAGCTGCCGCAGGGGGGATTTGTATATTTTGTAAACAACAAAAGGACACGGAAGAACGCTATATCTCTGTATTTTGGGAAAGTTTTGACGACCCCGAATTTAATTCTCATTATAAGAATTCTTTTGGGCTATGCCTGCCGCATTTAGCACTTGCGCTTAACAAATACAGAAACAAAAGGTTAGCCAAAGAGCTTATTGACATTGAGATAGGGAAAATATTCGCACTTATCGCAGAATTGAAAGAATTTATGCGGAAGCACGATTATCGTTTTTCTAAAGAGAAATTTGGCGAAGAAGGAAATTCTTGGATAAGGGCTATTGAAAAGTTTATTGGAAAAGAAGGGATTCATCAAAAAGGAGCGTAATCATGGCAAAGATAAAACAGATTCACGCAAGAGAGATTTTAGATTCAAGGGGTAATCCAACGGTAGAAGTAGATGTGATTTTGGATAACGAAATCATAGGCAGGGCTGCTGTTCCATCCGGTGCTTCAACTGGAAGCCGGGAAGCCGTTGAACTGCGTGACGGTGATAAAAAAAGATACATGGGTAAAGGCGTCTTAAAAGCAGTTGAAAATGTAAATAAAATAATCGCGCCTAAGCTTTTAAGCAAGAATCCAACAAAGCAAAAAGAAATTGATTCTTTAATGATTAAGCTGGATGGTACGGAGAACAAAGGTCATTTAGGGGCCAACGCGATTCTTGGCGTATCATTGGCTGTGGCTAAGGCAGCCGCCATAGACGCGAATATGCCTATTTATCGCTATCTTGGCGGTAAGGATGCGGTAAGGATGCCGATACCATTCTTGAATATTCTAAACGGTGGAAAACATGCTGATAACAACGTGGATATCCAGGAGTTTATGATTGCTCCTTTTGGCGCGCCTTCATTTAAAGAGGCATTGCGCTATGCTGCTGAAGTATACCATACTTTAAAGGGTATCTTAAAATCAAAGGGTTTAAGTACTTCGGTAGGTGACGAGGGCGGTTTTGCGCCAAATCTTTCGCGTAACGAAGAAGCAATAGAAGTTATTATTGCTGCCATTGAAAAAGCCGGCTATAAAGCGGGTAAGGATATAGCGATTGTCCTTGATCCGGCAGCCAGCGAGTTCTATCAAGACGGAAAATATCTGCTTAAGGCAGACAACAAGAACTTATCTTCGCAAGAGATGGTTGATTATTATGCTGGCCTGGTTTCGAAATACCCGATTATCTCCATAGAAGATGGCCTGGCAGAAAATGACTGGGAAGGTTGGAAGATTCTGACAAAAAAACTAGGCAATAAAATTCAACTTGTCGGAGATGATATTTTTGTTACTAATCCAAAGATCTTGGCGGAAGGCATAAAGCAGGGTATCGCCAATGCAGTTTTGATTAAATTGAACCAGATCGGCACAATAACTGAGGCACTGGAAACTATCAGCTTGGCAAAGAAAGCAGGCTATGCCTGTATGTTTTCCCATCGCTCCGGGGAGACAGAAGATTCTTTCTTAGCGGATATTACGGTTGCTACCAACGTAGGCCAGTTAAAAACAGGAGCGCCTGTAAGGTCAGAGAGATTAGCAAAGTATAACCAGTTGCTTCGTATTGAAGAAGAATTGGGCGATAAGGCAGTGTTTAAAGGAACTTTGAAGCGAGGTATTATTGCCCGAGCTACTGGCAGGATTAAATTTAGTCCTGATGAAATTCTCTTGAGTCAATGGAGGAGCATTGTTGTCGATGACGGTCAAGGAACCATATATACAAATTCAAGACCTCAAAATCCCTCCTCAAAGAATTCGGCGTGAAGAAATCCGAGGTATGTTAGTTAAAATGAAATTCTGCAGTGATTGGATTTTTCAGGGAGGAGATATAGAAATGGCCTGGGAACACCTTTCGGAACTTAATGATGAAGAAAAGAGATTCTTATTTTGCCATGCCTTAGTTGCAGGAGATTGCATTGATAAATCAGCAGCCAAAGCGTTATTATTGAGGCTAAATCCGAATTGGCGGCGCTTAGAAGATGTATTGCCGACACTGCCAGAGGAAGAGCAAGAAGAAATTCTTGCAACGAAGTCCGTTATGGACAAATTCCATCAACCACAAACAATGGAGGTTCTTGAAGACAAAGATGAAAAAAGAATTTCTATGGAGTTATCCAAAGCCGTTAATGAGATAGGTTCATTACATCATGAAGAAGAGGTATGGATTTTAATCTCGAGCTACGAAGGCGAAGGTTCATTATGGGTCCAGGGCCGTAAAGAACATGACAAAATAGCATCTGAAGAGAAACTGAAACTGCTCTCTTCTTTTAGAAAAGCGCGTTGGGTGTTGCATGTTCACAATCATCCCGAACAATATATGAAAGGCGGGAGGATTAAGGCAAGTGCTTCGGATCGCTCGTTCTCAATATGTTGGAAGCAGGAAAGGCCGGATTTAGAGCATAAAATGAAATTCTTTATTGTAGCTGGAAAAGAAATTTTAGAATATTCAATGATATTTAATAAAACGAGGATGTGGAATATCAACTAAAGA
>Ga0272448_1008774_pt1 | contig 10447 bp, 10 predicted proteins | sample YNPCB0191_FD_202220 | JGI IMG/M metagenome (GOLD analysis project Ga0272448, IMG submission 202220) | Hot spring sediment microbial communities from Yellowstone National Park, WY, United States - YNP-CB-019-1 | ecosystem: Environmental > Aquatic > Thermal springs > Hot (42-90C) > Sediment... | reverse complement strand
GCTTTGCCGCCGAGCACGCCGATCTGCCCGATGCCAACAAGCCTGTACCCGACATGTCCGAAGCCACGCGCCAGCTCTACATGGCCACCTTCGCCAGGTTAAGAGCCGAGAATGCTGCTCGCTGGACACAGGCAGTGGTGGACGAATGGCGCCAGGTGATCGGGCTATAGGTTCAGGGGCAGGGCATCGGCGAAGCCACAGCAGAACAGATACCGATGGCGTATAACCTATAAAGGTAGGAGCAAAGACTAATAGTAGGAGGGCAAGGGTGAACGGCTACGCGGGGAAGATTCTGCATGTCGATCTGACGCATGGACAGATCAGCGTCGAGGAGCCGCCTGAGACATTCTATCGCCGCTATCTGGGCGGCAATGGCTTCGTCGGCTACTACCTGCTCAAGGAGGTACCCAGGGGCGCCGACCCGCTGGGCCCGCACAACGTGCTGATCATGGCCGGCGGCACGCTGACGGGCATTCCGGTCGCCGGCGCAGGACGTAGCGTGGTAGGCGGCAAATCGCCACTGACCGGCGGCTTTGGCGAAGCCGATGTGGGCGGCTTCTTTGGCGCCGAGCTCAAGAGGGCCGGCTATGATGCCGTGGTTGTCAAAGGCAAGGCGGCCAGCCCTGTCTACCTCTGGATCCACGATGGGCAGGCAGAAATTCGCCCGGCAGATCATCTGTGGGGCATGACAACGCTAGAGTGCCAGGAGGCCGTGCGTGATGAGCTGGGCGACAGGCTGACTCGCCTGGCCATGATCGGCCCGGGCGGTGAGAAGTTGATACGCCAGGCCTGCGTGATCAACGACATCAAACATGCCGCCGGGCGTACCGGGCTGGGAGCGGTGATGGGTTCCAAGAACCTCAAGTGCATCGCAGCGCGGGGCCACGGCCAGGTGCCGGTTGCCGATCCTGATGGCGTGCGAGACCTGGCGCGCTGGATGGTCGAGCACTGGAAAGAAAAATCCTTCGATCTGCACGATAAGGGCACCGACTCCGGTCTGCTCAGCCTGAATGAGGCGGGGCAGTTGCCGACACGCAACTTCCAGGATGGCCAGTTTGAGGGGGCCGAGAAAATCTCCGGCGAAGCCATGCGCGACACGATTCTGGTTGACCGCGGGAGCTGCTATGCCTGCCCCATCGGCTGCAAACGCGTGGTCGAAGTATCCGATAGCAACTACCAGGTCGACAAGGAATACGGCGGGCCGGAGTACGAGACCGTCGGTGCCTTTGGCTCGAACTGCGGCGTTGATGACCTGCGGGCAATCGCCAAGGCCAACGAGCTGTGCAATGCCTATGGCCTGGATACGATCTCAACCGGCATGGCCGTTTCGTTTGCGATGGAGTGCTTCGAAAATGGCATTCTCACGCTGAAGGATACCGGCGGCCTTGACCTGCGCTTTGGCAACGGCAAAGCCATGGTCGAGATGACCCGCATGATCTGTGAGCGTGAGGGCCTGGGCGACCTGCTGGCCGAAGGAACGCAGAAGGCAGCCGAAAAGCTTGGCCCCAAAGCACAGGAGTTTGCCCTCAACGTCAAGGGGCAGCCGTTGCCGATGCACGAGTGCCGCACGCGGCACGGTCAGGCCCTGGGCTATGCCGTCTCGCCGACGGGGGCTGACCACACCCACAATTTCTGGGATGGTGACCTGTCCAAGAGCCCGCTGAAAGAAGAGCTGCAGCAGCTCGGCCTCTATGAGGTTGTACCACAGACAGTACTGGATGGGCACAAGGTGCGCGCCTACACGGTTGTCACCAACTGGGCCTGGCTGAGCAACCATATCTCATGCTGCATGTTCATCCCCTGGTCGCGCGACCAGATTGTGGCGTTGGTCAGGGCGATTACCGGCTGGCAGACGAATGTCTGGGAATTGCTCAAGGCATCGGAACGCGGCGTGACGCTGGCGCGCGTCTTCAACGTGCGCGAAGGCTTCACCCGCGCCGATGATGTGCTGCCCAAACGCATGGCGAAGCCCCATGTGACCAAGACGATCAACGAGAAGCCGGTAACGCCAGAAACGCTCGACGCTGCTCTCACTCTCTTCTACGGTATGATGGGTTGGGATACAAAAACGGGCGTTCCGACGCCGGCCAAGCTGTGGGAACTGGACGTGGCCTGGGCGGAGGAGCACCTGCCAAAGTAATGAGAATCTTCCTATCTGGTATTATTCAGGGCTCGCGGCGAGGCAAGAACATCCATGCCCAGACCTATCGCGATGTGCTCAAGGATCTGTTGCATCGCTATGCGCCGGATGCCGAGATCATCTGCCCGATTGATCTCCATCCGAACAGCGTAGATTACGATGATGACCAGGCGCGGGCAACGTTCATTGACATGGTGCGATTGGCTCAAGAATCCGATCTTGTCATCGCCTATCTGCCCGAGGCCAGCATGGGCACGGCCGTGGAGATGTGGGAAGCTCACCGGCGTGGGGTGCCGGTTCTGACCATTTCTCCGTTGGCCGAGAATTGGGTTGTCAAACTGGCCAGTCGAAAGATCTTTCCCACCGTTGCTGCCTTTGAAGCATTCCTGGCGGGTGGCGGCCTGGATCAGATGGGGCAACAGCCGTGACGGCGCACATCGGGCGGGCCGCCACCCGTCCCCCAGGTTTGGGGGACATAGAGGCATGGCGGAGTCTGTGGAGACCGGCGATTCGCGACATCCGGCTGGGTCATGGAACGTGGCGCTGCACGGCGCCACGTTCCATCCTGATCGTGCTGGTCATCCTTCTCGCGGCAGCCTGTGGTGCTCTGCCCAACCAGCCCGCCACACCCTCTCCGCTCGGTCAAACAGGCGAGAAGGTCATACTGCCAACGCTTGTGCGCACGTCGCCGTCAATGGCCAGTGCGACGCCTGTTCCGCCAACCGGTACGGCTACGCCTCCGCCTTCGCCAACGGCTACACCGGTGTCTGACACGCCGACCGCACGGCCGGCCACACAAACGCCGACGCCGCTGCCAACCTCGGTTCCTGCAAGCAAAACACCGTCGCCTATGCCGCCGACACCCACGCGAACCCCGACGGCGCCGCCCCCTACTTCAACTCCGCTGCCACCGGCCGTGAGTCTTCGCCAGGGGAGTGTCGTCGTTGCGGCGTATCCCTACGATCAGTACGTAACGATGGTGATGACGCCGACCTACACTATGAGCTATCCGCGCCTGGACTGGCAGGCGTATGAGGCGGCATCGCCCCGGCCCACGCCGCGTACGTTTTCTGCTATCATCATGGAAAATGAGTATCTGCGCGTGACGGTGCTGCCCGATCTGGGTGGGCGCATCTACCAGGCCATCTTCAAGCCGACCGGGCACAACATCTTCTACCAGAACCCGGTGCTCAAGCCGACCCATTGGGGCAATGAGACGCAAGGTTGGTGGTTGGCCGCCGGAGGCATGGAGTGGTGCCTGCCGGTGGACGAGCATGGCTATGAGTGGGGCATGCCCTGGGGATACCGAACGGCCCAGAGCAGCGACCAGGTGTCGGTGACGGTGTGGGATACGCAGGAGGGTGGGCGCATCCAGGCTCGCGTAACGATTAGCCTGGATGCAGGGCGCAGCTATTTCACCGTGTCGCCGCGTATCGAGAATGCCGGTGGTCAGGCCGTGCGCTATCAATTCTGGCTGAACGCTATGCTCGCCTCAGGCGGTACAAATCATGTCGGTGAGGCAACGGAGTTTATCTTGCCGACCGACCAGGTGACCATCCACTCCACCGGCGATCGCAGCCTGCCGCAGGCCGGCCAGGCGATGTCTTGGCCGAGGTATCATGATCGCGTGATGAGCCTGTACGGGACATGGCGGGCATTTCTCGGCGTGTTCGCACGCCCACGCGCCATGGCAGGCTTCATGGGGGCGTACGATCATGCCGGCGGCGAGGGCGTGCTACGCATTTTCCCGCCTGATGTTGCGCCGGGCGCCAAGCTCTTCGGCGCCAAGGGGCTGGATGAGTCACAGTGGACGGACGATGGCAGCGCCTACTTCGAATTGCATGGCGGCGTCACGCCGACCTTCTGGGATTATACAACCCTGGCGCCGGGGGGAGTGATTACCTGGAGCGAGCGCTGGTATCCATATCTGGCGATCGGCCCGGTCGAGGCGGCGAACGACCAGGCGGCGTTGAGCCTCGATGCAGTTCAGGGAGGCTATCGCCTGGGCGTGGCGGTGACCCGGCCGCTGAGTGGCCGGGTGATTCTTGAGGCAGGAGGCCGGGAGATCTGGTCACAGGCAGTATCGTTGACCCCGGCACAGCCGTTTGTACAGACGGTGAGCACAAATGCCGGCAGTGTTGCCCTGCGTTTGGTTGACGAGCAAGGGAGGGTGGTCATCGGGCAATGAGCCCAGAGGAGGTGCAATGACGGCTGCATAGCCCCGGATGGGACATATACCCTGGCACAGGTGCCCTTTATACTCAGTAAAATAATAGGAGGTCACACTCTCATGCGTGCACGTTTCGAGGCATCCTTCGCAGCGTACCTGGGCCGGCTGATCATCTGGATTGTGGTCAGCATCATCACGTTGGGCATTGGAGCCATCTGGGTGAGCTATGATCAGTACAAATGGGTCATTGTTCACTCTACCCTGGGCGGGAGAAAGGTAGCATTTGTCGGCGAGTTTACCGAGTTTCTGGGCAAGTTGATCATCTGGCTGGTTGTCGGCTTTATTACCCTGGGGCTGGGCTTCTTCTGGGTAGCCTACGACATGCTTAAGTGGGTGATTGAGCATATCGAGGTGGATGGAAAACAATTCACCTTCCAGCGTAGTTTTGGCAGCTACCTGGGCAAGCTGGTCATCTGGATCATTGTCAGCGTGTTGACGTTAGGTATTGGCAGCATTTGGGTCATCTGGGACTCGCTGAAGTGGACGGTGGAGGGCAGCTCTCTGGGCCTTCCGGTACGTTTCGTCGGCCAGGGTGAGCAATACCTGATCAAAATCATTGTCTGGTTATTGGTGAGCATCATCACGCTGGGAGTGGGCGCGATCTGGGTGCAGTACGACTGGTATCGCTGGGTGGCCGAACAAATCGAGGTGCCGGAGGAGGCGCTGGCTGCGGCCGCCTGACAGTCCGGTTGCTATAAGCCTGCCTGTCCTCCTGGAGGGCTGATCTCAGGGGGCAGGCAGTGGGTTTGCTGCTATAGTCGTTGCGTGACGTACCGTTGGGCGCGGGTGAGAGATACCCTGCTGCACACAGGTGCGCCAGGCTCGGCTTGGGGATATGTCCTATGACACTTGAAGACATGATGGATGCGGCGGATGCCCGCACATTGAATGCGGCGGGTAATGCCTTTGCCGACCGCGGGATGTGGAATGAGGCAATCGAATGCTACGAGCGGAGTCGTGATCGCTACCGGCAGGCCGGCGACCGGCGCGGCGAGGCGCTGGTGCTGAACAATCTGGGGGCAACCAGCTATGCTATGGGCGACTGGGATGATGCCCTGGCTGCCTATGAGCAAGCCCTGGCCATCCTGCGCGACCTGGATGAGCGTCCGACAGAGCTGCTGACCTTGATGAATATCTGCTTTCTGAAATATGCACAAGGAGGCAGAGCGGGCGAGGATTTGGATCGCGCCCAGCGGCTGGCCGAGGAATTAGGCAGCGATGAACCGCTGACCAAGATCTACTGGATGCGCGGCGACGCCGCTTTTCATGCCGGCGTTGACCTGCCCCAGGCATTTCACTACTATGCGCTGGCCTGCCTGCACGCCAGCCGCGTGGGCGGCGACCTGCTTGAGCAGACGTTGACATATGTGACCGAGCACCTGGACCGGCTGGTCAAGCACAATGAAAGCCTGGCCGCCCTGGCCTTCTGTGACCATCTGCTCGAGTTCGGCCGACTAGAGAATATGGGACAAGAGTTCCTGGATATGATACAGAACAAACGTTCTGATCTACTGTCGCCGCCGCTGTTAGGGTGATGGACAAGAGCATGGATCACCATTACACCCATGACCCCACGAGATTGGCCGGCAGTGGCTGCAATTCACCAGGAGGGCATTGACACGGGCTTTGCCACGTTCGAAATTGCCCCTCCGCGCTCGTGGGAGGACCGGCAGAAGAGCAAAATCAACGGGTGCAGTCTGGTCGCCCGCGATGACAATAGGGGCGTGGGGTGGGCAGCACTGAGTGCCGTATCGAGTCGTCCTTGCTATGCTGGCGTGGCCGAGGTGAGCATCTATGTGGGTAAAACGGCGCGCGGCAAGGGTATAGGGTCGCTTTCGCAAGGGGAAAATCGCAAGGTTACTCATTACCACTGCACCACTGCTACTGATAGGGGAATCTGGCGCCCCCGGGGCGACTCGAACGCCCGACCAACTGCTTAGAAGGCAGCTGCTCTCTCCACTGAGCTACGGGGGCACAATCTCTTTAACAACAACATTCATCACGCTGCGAGCCCGCGACACCCTCGTCTTAGCACGAGGAAGCTGGTCTGCACGCACGATTACCAAGAAAAGTATACTACAGGATTGCCCCGTGCGTCAAGCGTTTTTGTCTCGCGTGTTGTCGCGTGCTGTTGCGCGAGGTCGCACTCACCACAGCACTACCACAGAACAACTACACATGACCACATCGGCCATTCGTGCTTCTGCACCATCATTGTGTGGTGACATGTAGGTGTTGTGTGGTGTCATGTGTATCATCCCGCGAATGCAGACATAAGCCATATTCAAGTGAGAGCCTGGCGGTCATGGATTCATCTGCCTGTCGCTTACTCTCACCAAGGGTATGAACAATGAACGCTTCTAGCGAGGTGTAGCGCTCGATGAAATGGCGCTGTGTCTTCACAAAGGCCCTGAAGCTCACGAAATCCGAAGGCTGCATGCCATCAGGGGCAACGGCCCGCCGGAAGTCAGCCAGGCTGGAATTCAGAGTTGCGATAGCCAGAGGAGCCGCCTGCTGTCTGGACACACCGAACCGCTTGCCAATCTCCTGCAGCGTGTAGTCATCGCTGCACCGTGGATGCACGGTGTTGTGCCGTGCGACTGCTGCCCTGGTGGGTGTCTGCACTTTGCTCTGCCCTCCGATTGGTGATCTATGGCGACTGCTCGCTCGTTACGTTTCCGAATGCTGGGTGTTTTACAAGGCAGAGGTCAGGCAGCATAGCGCTCCTGCTCTTCCTGAGTGACTCCTGTGTTGTCATCTCCTGCACCGACTCGATATTGGAGCCTTCATGATCGACACGCTGATCTGGTCGGCCATCGGCTTCCTGGCTGGGTCGATCCCGTTCTCCATATTGCTGGGCGAGCGTGTCCTGCATACCGATATTCGCGCCTACGGTGATGGCAATCCGGGCTCGGCGAATGTGTGGCGCGCTGGCGGCAAAGCTCTGGGCCTGACCGCCCTGGTTCTTGACTATCTGAAGGGAGCGATCCCGGTTGGCCTGGCCGTATGGGGCGCCGGCTTGAGCAGCTGGCAGCTTATACCTGTGGCGCTGGCGCCCGTGCTCGGCCATGCCTTCTCCCCATTTCTCGGACTGCGCGGCGGCAAAGCTATTGCCACGACCTTCGGCGTCTGGACTGGCTTGACGCTCTGGCAGGTGCCTACCGTGATGGGGCTGACGCTGGCGCTTGCTCTTCTCTTTCAAGAAGTAGATGGCTGGTCGGTCATGTTCGGTATGGCCGCCGTCCTTGTCTACCTGCTGTTCTGGCGATTCGAGACGCCTCTGCTCATGGCCTGGATCGCCACCATTGCTGTCGTCGCCGTCAAGCATCACCGAGATCTGCGCCAGCCGCCCCGGCTACGCGAGCGCTGGCGAGCCAACCGCTATGATCAATAGCACATTCTGGATCGGCCACCAGAACGGCCTCGTGACGTTCCTGTACCTCATACTTGCCGTCTGGATAATCAATATCCTGGCGCTGCGCCGGCTGTCCTCGTACGCGCCTCCCAGCACGCTACTGCATGTCTCCATCCTTGTGCCGGCGCGCAACGAAGAGGCCACCATCGGCGACTGTCTGCGCTCTCTGCTGGCGCAAGACTATCCATCGTTCGAGGTTATTGTCCTCGATGACGGCTCCAGCGATGGCACGGCCGGCATCATTGCTAGCCTGGCGCACGAGAGGCGGCTGCGCACGCTTAGCGGCCAACCGTTGCCAGAAGGGTGGCTGGGCAAGCATTGGGCCTGCCATCAATTGGCAGTTGCTGCTACTGGCGAACTCCTCCTCTTCACCGATGCTGACACGCGACACCGGCCCGACACTTTGCGCCTGGCTGTGGCGGCTCTGCAAGCCCAGTGCGCTGACCTGCTGACGCTCCTGGTGTACCAGGAGACCGTTACCTGGGCCGAGAAGCTAGTCATTCCCGTGTTGCCGTTCTGCATCATGTCCTTCTTCCCACTGCCGCTTGCCTCTTTGCTACCCTGGCCCATCCTGTCGGTGGCCAATGGCCAGTTCATGCTGTTTCGCCGCGCCGCTTACGATCACATCGGCGGGCACGCTGCTGTGCGGCGGGAAGTTGTAGACGACGTGGCTCTAGCCCGGCGGGCCAAGGCGCTAGGCCTTCGGGTGCGCATCGGCAATGGGATTGATCAGGTATCGTGTCGCATGTACCGCACGCCGCAGGCAGTCTTCGATGGCTTGGCCAAGAACCTCTTCGGCGTCTTTGATCATGCTATCATCCCCTACGTGCTCATCTGGGTGTGGCTTGGCATGGTCTTCCTTGAGCCCTGGCTGGTCGTGGGCCTGGCAGCGGCAGGGGCGGTGCCAAGTGCACTGAGCCTGGTGCCGGCTCTGAAGGCTATTGCTCTGGCTGCGTTGCTGTGGCTGATCTGTCTGCGCTACTTCCGCTTTCCCCTTCGTCTTGTCTTGGTCTATCCTATCATCCTGACAGCAACTATTGCCATTGCCGTGCGCTCGCTGGCACTCACGCTGCTTGGTCGCTCTACCTGGAAGGAGCGCACGGTCGTGCGCCAACGCGTACGCTGGCTGTAGACGCTGCAGACGGCACGCACTCCCCTGCCGCGTCGCAAGTCATATTGACACATGCTCAGCAGCTTGGTAAACTGCAGTCATCACCCCCAACGCCTTAGCGCGTACGGTTGCCCCTCATCCTGATCGAGTGACCCTAGCAGCCTGTCGGAGAGCCCGACTGACCTACTACATGTGTGCCATGGTCCTCTCGCAGGCACCACATATGGTATGCCTTTGGCAGAGATGCGTTCTCTCCGACAGGCTGCTAGTAGTTGACAAACCGGTATAGTGCCCGCGTGGAACGAAAACGTTTGGGTACCGTCGAAGGCAGCCCAGGACATGGCCCAGGGGTGTTGACACCACGGGCAAGGCGATTGCAGTCGATGCCCTGTGAGGTGTCAAGATCTGGCAGACATTCGCCGGCTGGCGTCTTTGGGCAACAGAAGCACAGGAGGTTGTATCTGTGACTGCAAACGACCGAACCGGTAAGCGTGGCCAGCACATACCCTCATGGCGACATGTCGTTTTGACTGTGCTGGGCCTCGGCTCGCTGCCTGCGTTGCTGCTGGCTGCCCTATGGGCGCTGATCAGCCATGCCGATGGGCAAATCGTGTCTGGCGGCCGGAAGCGATCCTACCTGCTGCATGTGCCTGCAAGCTACAATCCGGCCACGCCGGTTCCGCTGGTCATCAGCATTCACGGCTTTGCCGAGTGGCCGGCGCATCTGATGCGGATCAGCCGCTGGAATGACCTCGCAGACCGGCACGGCTTCATCGTGGTCTATCCAGAAGGAACTGGTCTTCCACGGCGGTGGCGCACCTGGGGGCAGATGCAGCCCTCCGCTGAGGCCATGCAGGATGTCTCATTCATCGCGGATCTCATCGATTCGCTGGCGGAGCGCTATAGCATTGACAAGACGCGCGTCTATGCCAACGGGTTTTCGAACGGTGGAGGGATGTCCTATCTGCTGGCCTGCCAACTCGCAGATCGAATAGCGGCCGCCGGAAGCGTTGCCGGCGCCTACATGCTTCCACTGAGTGCATGCCAACCCACGCGACCAGTGCCCCTGATCGCGTTCCACGGCACGGCCGATGCCATAGTTCCCTACCATGGGGGCCTGTCAGGACCTTCCCATCTCCCTTTGCCTGCCGTGCCCGACTTGATCGCCGCCTGGGCAGGCCTCAGCGGGTGTAATGCCACCCCTGTGCCCTTGGCGGGGCATGGCGAGGTGAGCGGCCTTCAGTACACTGGCTGCCGGGGTGGCGCTGATGTCGTGTTTTACACCATCGAGGGTGGCGGCCATGCCTGGCCCGGCGGCGATCCGCTGCCACGATTCATCGTCGGGCATACTACGCAAGATATCGACGCGACTGCTGTCATGTGGGCGTTCTTCAGCCAGCATGTACTACCCACGGAGTGCAGTGTATCATGATATAGGCCTGGAATGCACAGGCAGGACACAGGCCGACTGGCTGCTAACCAATCGCCAGCCAGTTACGGCGCGGAGTAACTGTTCACGATTACCCTGGAAGCAGGTGCATCGGCATGCCG
>Ga0272448_1008773_pt1 | contig 10447 bp, 7 predicted proteins | sample YNPCB0191_FD_202220 | JGI IMG/M metagenome (GOLD analysis project Ga0272448, IMG submission 202220) | Hot spring sediment microbial communities from Yellowstone National Park, WY, United States - YNP-CB-019-1 | ecosystem: Environmental > Aquatic > Thermal springs > Hot (42-90C) > Sediment... | reverse complement strand
AAACAGCGCAGGCTCTTTGATTGAATAAATGGATTTGAGCCGGGAATCGGGCGTTGCTATTTGGCTGTCGCGTCAGGTCCGGGCTTGGATTTGTCCGGAGCCGGTCCCGGAGGGTTGAGCACTGCCAGGGCATATCCGCCGGTGATGTATTTTTCGGCCATGGCTTTCAGGTCTTGCCAGCTGACCTTCTGGATACGCTCGGCATATCTCTGCCAGTATCCAAATCCGAGACCGTAAATCTCGTCGGCAAAGAGGTGTGAGGCGATGTTGAGGTTGCTCTGCAGTTCAATTTCCTGGCTGCCGACCAGACTATTTTTGGCCCGCTCAATCTCTTCCTCACTGGCCGGCGAGGTCTTCATCCGCTCAAACTCCTGGAGCATTCCCTTGATGGCCTCTTCTTTTTTTTCCGGTGCGCATCCGATGTATCCGGAGATGTATCCCGGTTCCAGACCTTCCATGTGGAAAGCCGAGACCTCATAGGCCAGGCTCTTCTTGTCGCGCAGTTCCACGAACAGCCTGCCGCTCATCCCTCCCAGGATTTCGGAAAAGACCTCGACCACCGGCTGGTCGGTCGCGGAAAGGGTTGTTCCCAGCCAGCCGACCGCAATCTGGGCCTGGGCGGCCTCGCGGGCAAGCGCCTTGACCCGGGGCTGGCTGAAGGCCGGCTCGGCCGGGGGCGGGGTTATGGTCTCGGTATTCTGGTTGAAGTCGGCGAAGAGCTGTTCCAGCTTGGCTTTAAGCTCCATGGCGTCCACATCCCCGGAGACTGCAATCACCAGGTTCTGGCTGGTTGCGAACCGCAGATAAGTTTTAACCAGGTCTTCCCGCTTGAGTTTTTTCAGGCTGGTCTCGCTGCCCAGGGGGTTGAGCCTGAAGGGATAGCTCTGGTACAGGGTCTGGAGGAATAGTCGCTGGACCATGATTCTTGGCTGGTCCTGTTCGCGCTTGAGAGCCGCGAGCGCGAGGGCTTTCATGCGTTCGCAGTCTTTTTGAGGGAAGCTGGGCTGTTTGAGCATGAGCGCGAAAAGTTCCAATGCCTGGTAGAAGTTGGGACTGGGAGCGGTCATGGTCAGTCCGAAATTGTTGCGACCGGAAAAGCCGGAGATGTTTGCGGCCAAGGCTTCGGCCTGGCGGTGAATATCTGCGGAGCCAAGCTCTCCGGCGCCTTCGGTCAGCATTTCGGAGATGAGGTTGAAGACCCCGTTGCTGGCGTCGTCTTCAAAGCGCAATCCACCGGGAAAGCCTGCTCTCACCGAGACCAGGGGGACATAATGGTTCTCGCGCACGAGCACGCGGATGCCGTTGGCAAGGGTGAATCGCACCGGGTTCTTGACCATTTCCCGGTCCGGGGGCTGGGCGGGCAGCGGCCAGAGTTGCGCTGACCGGGTTCGGGGTTTTTCTCCCGCCAGCGGCTCCGCAATCCTGGTGTTGGCTGCGAGCAAGGCATTTTTCAATCGTTGCTCATCGCCTTCGTGGACTGTGGGCAGAATCCCGGAAAGGGTCATGCTGGTGAGGGACAGGTATTTTTCAGCCGCACGCCTGATGTCTTCGGAGGATACCATGGCCAGCTGGTCGAGATATTTTTTTTCGTAGTCCGGGTCATTGGCGATGGCGGTGAAAAAACCGATTCTGCGGGCGTTTCCTTCCATGGTCTCGCGGGAATAGATGGCTTCGCTTTCGATTTGGCGCTTGGCTCGTTCCAGTTCCCAGTCCTGCACCCCTTTCTGCTTGATGAGGTTGACCTGTTCCAGGATTTTTCCGGCAGCGGTGTCGAGGTTTTTGGGGTCGAGGCTGGCTCCGACCATGAACAGTCCTGGTCCGCGCGGGGTCTGGGCATAGGACCAGATTTCATCCACCAGTTTTTGCTGGTTGCGAATCTGCTCGGTCAGTCTTGAGCTTTCGCCCTCGCCGAGGATGACGGAGAGCAGGTCCAGGCTGGCCATATCCTGGTGGCCGTAAGGTGGTATTTTATAGGCGAGGAGCAGATAGCCGCGGTTAAGCTCGGAGGCTTTGAGTTTGAGCCGCAATTCGGTCTGGAGCGGCTCCACGGTTTTTCGGTAGTCGAGCTCCTGGCAAACCTGCTCTTTCTTTTCGCGGCCGAAATAATTTTTCATGGCTTGGCCGGCCTTTTTCATGTCAAGGTCTCCGTTGAGGACAACGATTATATTTTCGGGCCGGTAGTGGCATTTGAAGAAGTGCATCAGGTCCTCACGCTCAAAACCCGAGACCGTGTCCTGGAAGCCAATCACCGGACGGCGGTAGGGATAAGCCTTGAAAGCCAGAGCCATGAGCTGGTCATAAAGCTTGTTGCGGGGATTGTCTTCTCCTCGCCGTATCTCCTCCAGGACCACCTCCCGCTCGCGGTCCAGTTCTTCGGGGTCAAATCGAGGGTTGAAGACCGCGTCGGCGAAAAGCTCCATGCTCTTCTCATAGAACCTGCTGGAAATCACCGTCCAGTAGACAGTAAAATCCGAGCTGGTGAAGGCGTTGAGGATTCCGCCCTTGCTCTCTATCTCCCGGGCAAGTTCCCCGGCCGGGAATTTCTCCGAGCCTTTGAACATCATATGCTCGATGAGATGAGCGATGCCGGCCTGGGCGTCGCTTTCGTCCCCCGCTCCGGCCTTGACCCAGACCTGGAGCGCGACCACCGGCGCGGAATGATTCTCGACCAGAACCGCCTGTAAGCCGTTTTTCAATTTCATGATTTTTATGTTCTCCGCCTTTGCGATTGTTCCTTTCCCGGCCAGGCCCGGGCTTTTGCCCCATCGCACAGCACCGCAGTTCAGACCCAGAAGCAAGAGCAGCGCGCCGGCCAAAAGCCCCGGCATGATTTTTTGCTTGAGTTTCATTCGGCTCAAAATCCCCTTTCCCGGTCCGGGAGTTTTTGCCCGCGAAATCCGCACCCGCGGCCGGCAACAGGTTTTTAAAGACTTGATTATAATAATCGATAAAACGGTTTTTTGGAAATTGCCGACCCGGCATGGCGGTTCTTGATTTGTCGGAAATTCCGGTGATAATAAAATGAACAGGTAAAGCGATGAGCGATTCGCGGGAAGAAAAGAAGCAAGGGAATTCGAGATTAAGCGAGCTTCTGGTTTCGGGCAAATCGTTGTCGCGTCAGGTGGAGGAGCTGAAGCGGGAGCGTTTTTTGCGGGAGCGGGTTGTTGATTTGTCCGGGTATCGGCGCATGAAGACCTCTCTGCAATCGAAGACGGTCTTGGTTGTTGAGGGGGATGAAAGGGAGCGGGAGAGTCTAGGTCAAGCGGTTCGGGAATCCGGCTATGAGGTGGTTCTTGCCGGGAGCGAGATAGAGCTGGCCAAGGCCATCACCAGCCGGAGTTTTGATTTGGTGCTTATGGACCCTGGTCTTCCCGGGGTGAACGGTCTGGAGTTTTGCTCGCTCATGAAAGGCAACCGGATTTTGCGGAAAATCCCGGTGATATTCATGAGCCGGGAGCCGGGCAAGGAGCAGGTTCGCAAGGCATTCGAGGCCGGTTGCGACGAGTATGTGGAGAAGCCTTTGCGGCTTTCTCATCTGCTCAAGATAATCAAATACTTCCTGGAAAATTACTGATGCGCTGGCCATCGCCGGCATTTTTTTTGAGAGTTGCGGACTTTTTTCGGAGCCGATATCGCACACCGTTTTTTTATCTGGTGCTTGCCTGTTTCGGGTTTCAACTGACTTTGACCATTCTGCAATGTCATAATCTGGTTGACGATGCTTACATCTCGGCGCGGTATGCCCGGAATCTGGCGCAGGGTTTTGGATTGGTCTATAACCGCGGTCCTGGAGTTGAACGGGTTGAGGGGTATTCGAATTTTTTATGGGTGCTGGTTCTGGCCTTGGGCTGGGAAACGGGTTTGAGTATGAGGTTCACGGCCCAGTTCCTGGGTGCAGGATTCGCAATCCTGACCTCGGTCATACTTTTTTTATGGGTGAGGCAATCCACAGGGAAGAACTGGGCCGGTCTTTGCGCCGCAGGCCTGGCCGGGAGCAACATTTATTTTGCGGTCTGGAATGTTCAAGGTCTTGAGACCCCGCTGTTCAGCCTTTTGCTCATCGCCGGTCTTTATGCCTTGAGCCTGGGGCGGCAGCGGCTGGCCATATTTCTGGCCCTGCTCGCGGCGCTGACCCGTCCGGACGGGGCCTTGCTTTTTTTGAGCATGGCGGTCATTGAATTCTGGGAGCTGCGTAAAAATTTTCCGGCGCTTTTAAAAAGCGCGGCCAGCTGGCTCTATTTCCTCATACCCTATGCCGTCTATTTCCTCTGGAGAGCAATCTACTACCACTCGCTCCTGCCCAATACCTTTTACGCCAAGACCGGCTTGGGCCTGACCGGAATGCGCGAGGCTGCAATCTATTTTGCCGGCTTGGCTTTGAAAGACCAGGGCATCCTGCTCTTTCTGGCCGCGGTTGTGTTCGGGCTTGTGAGCTCAAAAAAGAGCGAGCGGTCATTACTAACCGGCGCATTTTTCCTTCCGATGTATTACTTGTTTATATTTATCGCGGGCGGAGACTGGATGCCGGATTTCAGGCTTTTGGTCCCGACTTTTCCCCTGATTTACGGTCTGGGAATGACCCTGCTCAACCTTCCCTCCGGCCGGGAAAAATCACCGGCGCGAAACCGGGCGGCAGCGGTCCTGGCCGGGATTGCGCTTGCGGCCAACCTTTTTCATGCCGGCAAATACATGGTGTTCAAGAGCTATGAAAAGACCTGGCATCAGAGACAAGCCAGTTTTTACCGGCCAACCGCTGACTGGCTGAAAAGACATGTCTGGCAGAGCCAGGTTATAGCAGCGGGAGACATCGGATACATCGGCTATTTTGGAGACCATGACCGTATCATAGATACCATGGGGCTGGTTGACCGCCGGCTTGGACGCGTCCCGGGTATCGCTTCCCTCAATACCGACCTGGATTATATTTTTGAGCAGAACCCGTTTGCAATTGTGAGGCTGGTTCACAGATATCCGGATGGAACCGAGCTTGGCCATAACGAATTTGACCGTAAGGTCTTTCTGGACCAAAGATTCAATAAAAATTACCATCTGGTAAAGGAAATTTTCGCTTGGCAGAACCAAGAAATTTCAAGAACTGATTGGCAAAAAAGGACTTCCTATGTATATTTCAAGATTTACATAAAAAACAATCAATAACATATTGATAAAAAATACAATTATTGTTTCCTTAATTTTTTCGTTTGATTATCGTAATTTATGCTTAGCACTTTAAATGTTCGAGCGCTAAAAAAATTTTTTTCAGCACTTGACAATAACTAAAAACTGGTTATATTTATGGCATAAAATTTTAAGGAAATGGAAAGGAGGGCAAGAAATGGCGTTGAAAATCAGACCGTTACATGACCGGATTATCGTCAAGCAGCTGGAAGAGGAGGAGAAGACTGCAGGAGGTATTATTATTCCAGACACAGCCAAGGAGAAACCACATCAGGGGAAAATAATAGCAGTTGGGAAGGGCAAGATTCTAGAAGACGGTTCTGTTCGTCCGCTGGATGTTAAGGTTGGAGACAAGGTACTTTTTGAGAAGTTCGCCGGTTCGACCATCAAGCTAAGTGGGGAAGAGTATATGATTATGCGCGAGGAAGAGATACTGGCGATTCTGGAAGATTGAATGATTGCTTGAAAAATCTCCGGTCGGAAAAAAATATCAAAAAAGCAAAGGAGGGAACTTAAGATGGGAGCGAAAATCCTGAAATATTCGGAAGACGCAAGAGCGAAGGTGCTGAAGGGAGTAAACGCTCTGGCCGACGCGGTCAAGGTGACACTGGGTCCGCGCGGACGGAATGTGCTGATTGAGAAGACCTTTGGCTCTCCGACGGTGACCAAAGACGGGGTTACGGTAGCCAAGGAGGTAGAGGTTGAGGACAAGTTTGAGAACATGGGCGCACAGATGGTTCGAGAGGTTGCGTCCAAGACTTCGGATGTAGCCGGGGACGGTACCACTACGGCCACGGTTCTGGCCCAAGCCCTTTACCGGGAGGGTATGAGACTGGTTGCTGCCGGGTCAAATCCCATGGGGCTGAAGCGCGGGATTGACAAGGCGGTTGAGAAGGTCACAGAAGAACTGAAGAGCATGTCCAAGCCGGTTAAGGGCAAGGAGGAGATAGCCCAAGTCGGCACGGTTTCCGCCAACAACGACCGGGTGATTGGGGACATCATCGCCGAGGCCATGGACAAGGTGGGCAAGGAAGGTGTTATCACGGTTGAGGAGGCCAAGGCCATTGAGACCACGCTGGATGTGGTTGAGGGCATGCAGTTCGACCGTGGTTATCTTTCTCCCTATTTCGTGACCGACCCGGAGAAGATGGAAGCGGTGCTTGAGGATGCGCTGATTTTGCTTCACGAAAAGAAGATAAGCTCGATGAAGGACATGCTGCCCCTGCTTGAGCAGGTGGCGCGCATGGGTAAGCCGCTTCTGGTTGTGGCCGAGGATGTGGAGGGCGAGGCCCTGGCCACGCTGGTGGTCAACAAGATAAAAGGCATTCTCCAGGTCTGCGCGGTCAAGGCTCCGGGGTTCGGTGAGCGGCGCAAGGCCATGCTTGAGGACATCGGGATTCTGACCGGTGGTCAGGCCTTTTCCGAGGATTTGGGAGTGAAGCTTGAGAACATCAAGATTTCGGACTTGGGCAAGGCCAAGAAGGTGGTGGTAGACAAGGATAACACCACGATAATCGAAGGCGCGGGCAAAAAGGACGACATCAAGGCGCGGATGAACCAGATACGGGCGCAGATTGAGGAAACCACCTCGGATTACGACCGGGAGAAGTTGCAGGAGCGGTTGGCCAAACTTGCCGGCGGGGTGGCGGTTATAAAGGTAGGTGCTGCGACCGAGACGGAGATGAAGGAAAAGAAGGCTCGGGTGGAAGACGCGCTCAACGCCACCAAGGCGGCGGTGGAAGAGGGTATAGTTCCTGGAGGCGGCGTGGCCTATCTGCGCACGCTTTCGGCCCTGGACGGCATCAAGGCCGGGGACGATGACGAGAAGTTCGGAATCAATATTGTGAAGAAGGCGCTGGAAGAGCCGGCGCGCTGGATAGCCCAGAACGCTGGCGTTGACGGGTCCATCGTGGTGGACAAGATTAAAAACGGCAAGGGCGGGTTCGGATTCAACGCCCAGAGCATGGAATATGAGGACTTGGTCAAAGCCGGAATCATTGACCCCACCAAGGTGGTCCGTTCGGCGATACAGAATGCGGCTTCAGTAGCTGGCCTGCTCATTACCACGGAATGCCTGGTCGCGGAAAAGCCCGAGGAGAAGGAAAAATTCCCCATGCCCGGTGGAGGCCATCCGCCTATGTACTGAAACTGACGCGAGTGCAGCTGGTCGAGCTGATGAATAAAAAGGGCCGGATGACCTCCGGCCCTTTTTTTCGGGCTTTTGCTTTTCGGGTGGGTTTGGGGTAAATTGGAGAGTCTAAAAAGGTGGAGGTCTAGCCAGTGGAGTTTCAATTCGGTTTCGTGGTATCTGACCAGCCGGTGGAATACTATATGCAGTTTGCTCGGAACAACGGCTTGAGCCACTTGGAGATTGACCTGGCGAAGGAACATTCGCAGCTTACCAGCTTTGACGCGAAAAGGGTTGCCAACCTGAAAAAACTCTGCAGCCAGTATCCGGTCAGTTTGAGCGTTCATGCGCCTTATAAGCTGAATTTGGCGGACAGGTCTGGCGGAGTGATGGATTTCTTAGCCGGGACCATTGAGCTGGCGAAGAACCTGGAGGCCAGATTCATAACCGTTTATCCCGGTTCTTTCGCTCGCCAGAAAGAGCCGGCCGCGGCCAGAAAAAGGGCACTCAATTCCGCGCTCAAGAGTTTGGGAGAGGCGGCGGAGTTATGCGCAAGCCGGAAGCTTAAACTCGCCATAGAGAACACCAACCGCATGCCCAAGGACTCGGAGATTTTTTATCTCGGCGACAACCTCAAAGACTTGGCGCAGATTTTCCGGGAAATCGACTCGCCGGTGCTCAAGCTTTGCCTGGACCTCGGACACGCGCACCTTAACGAGGGCATTCTGAAATATATTGACCGCTTCCGGGAAAGAATCATCAGCGTCCATTTCCACGACAATGACGGCAAGAGCGATGACCACCTGGATGTGGGCGAGGGCAGCATCAACTGGAAGCAGACGCTCAAAGCCTTGGCCAAAATAAAATTTTACGGGCCATTGCTCTCCGAAACCCGCGAATCACCGGCCCAATCCAAACGCAAACTTCTGGAATACCTCTAACTATTTTGCCGAGTATTCCCATTCAAAGACCACCATCACCGGCTCATGGTCCGAGAGCGGGGCGCCCCTCCGGTCCCTGAACCGCTCCGATTCAACCTGATATCGCACGGCTTTCAATTGCAGGGAATCGCTGCCCCGGAAAAGGATTTTGTCAATTCTTTCGTCACCGCAGGATAGCGACCGGCAGGCGTCGGTCAGATTTTCATGCTCCAGGATGCGCTCGAGGATGGCACGCTCCCGCTGGTTCCGGCAATTCAGATTCCAGTCGCCCCCCACAATCACCGGCTTGCCTGAAGATTTTTCAGCCATCCAGTTGAGCAGCTGCGTCATCTCCGCATCCCGGGCATCGTTATCCTTTCGATTGTTCCCCGCGTCCATGTGCAGGTCGTAAATGTCGATGAAAACTCCAGGGGCAATCTCGTGAACGGCGAAAGAAAATCCCTTGGGTGTCAGACAGTCGCTTCCATACGCGAGCCGGCCGTGGCATTTTTCCCAGCTGATATGTTCCACTTCGGAAAAGGGGAAATTGGAGAACCTGCTCAAGCCGTCTCCCAGGGTTCCCAGCGTGCTCGATGGGGAGATGAAGGGATGACGGGCTTCGGCTTTCAAAAAACGGTGATAATAGAAATCTTCCTGACAAAGCACGATGTCAAAATCGTTCAACCTCGGACTTATCAGCGGGGTGTTGGTTATGGGTCTGGAACCGGAAAGCGGTTCAGGCAGGCCGGCGACATTATAGGTCAAAACCGAGAAGCTTCCGGATTTGCTCCGGCTTGCGCTCCTGGTTTCTGCACCGTCAGCCGCCACCGCAAGTTGCAGAAAGACCGCAACCATGATTCCGCCGAAAAACATCTGGTTTGGTTTCATCTGCCAAACTCGATTTCCGGCTGGGGACAGTTTTTGGCCCAGGAGGTGGGATTTTTTGAAAGTATGAAAACCATCTCTCCTCCGTTTTCGATTTCCGCGTGTCTGACCCAGGCGCGCTTAAGGGAACGGCCGTTGAGCCTGACGGAATCGATATAAATTTTTTCCGGCGCGCCTTCTGCCCGGATTTTCAAGTCGCCTTTTTTCAGATGCACCACCGCCTCGGGGAAAAGCGGGCTGGTCAGATAATAGATGTCGGTTCCGGCCAGGGGATAGAAGCCGAGCGCGCTGAATATCAGCCAGGCGCTCATGGTCCCGCAGTCGTCGTTGCCGGGGATTCCGTCCGGGCTGTTCTTATACTTGCTGTCGATGACCCATCTGACCCATTTCTGGGTGAGTTCCGGCCGGCCGAGCTGGTCAAAGATATAAGCAGCGTGCATGTCCGGCTCATTGCCGTGCCAATAATAAATATGGGGCAGGGCATTGCTCTCCGCGTGTTCGACCTTGGCGAAAAAATTTTCCAGCCGGCTGACCATCTTTTCAGTTCCGCCCATGAGTTGGGCCATGCCTTCCGGGTCATACCAGTTGGTCCAGAGCCACTGATAGGCAGTGCCCTCGGTATAGTTCATTCCCCACATTTTCGCCGAAAACGGCTCGCGGAATCGGCCGTCAGCCTTCCTCGGCTGGAAAAAGCCGGTGCGCGGATTATACTGGTTTTTGTAAAATTCCGCCCGGCGGTAAAATTCCCGCGCCGCTGGTTCCTTGCCGAGCGCCATGGCCATCTGACCGATGCAGAAATCGCAGTAGGCGTATTCCAGGGTGGATGATGCCGGCTGCCTGGATTCCACCGGCAGGTATCCGTATTTGATATAGTCCAGGATTCCGGGCCGGCCGCTGTAGGGATGGCCTTCCGGGGTTGGTTCATTCGCAACCTTGAGCATATTGTCCAGGGCCTTTTCCGTATCGAACCGGCGCAGGCCCTTGACCACTCCGTCAGCAAGCAGGCAGTCGGCAAAAGTCCCGGTCATGCAGTTGGTATAGATATTGGCCGTGGGCCAGCGCGGAAGATATCCTCCCTGCTCCGCCATCCGCACCAGGCTCTGCATCATTTCCTCGCTCTTTTCCGGCTCGAGCAGAACCAGCAGAGGATGAAGGTTGCGGAAGGTGTCCCAAATCGAAAAGTCAGTGTAATAAGCTCCCGCTTCAGCCCGGTGAACCTGCTTGTCCAGCCCGGAGTAAAAACCTCCCTGCTCCGTGAAATTCGTGGGCATGACATAGACATGATAAAGCGCGCTCTGGAAAATCGCGCGCTGGTCAAAAGACCCGCCCCGGACCT
>Ga0272448_1008771_pt1 | contig 10448 bp, 11 predicted proteins | sample YNPCB0191_FD_202220 | JGI IMG/M metagenome (GOLD analysis project Ga0272448, IMG submission 202220) | Hot spring sediment microbial communities from Yellowstone National Park, WY, United States - YNP-CB-019-1 | ecosystem: Environmental > Aquatic > Thermal springs > Hot (42-90C) > Sediment... | reverse complement strand
TTACTAAAGGGCTCGCCGGAGGCGAGACAAAAGAAATTTGTTATTGTCATACGCCGCCGCGTTATTTATATGGTTTTGAGACTTCAAGAAATTGGCAGCAAAATCCGCTGGTTAGAATTTATGCGGCAGTGGTTAATTTTTTTATGAGGCAATATGATTTTCGCCAGGCGCAAAAAGTAACGGTTTTTGTTGCCAATAGCCGGGAGGTCCAAAAAAGAATTGCTAAATTTTATCGGCGGGAGAGTGTGGTGATTAATCCACCGATAGAATTAAAAATCCAAAATCCAATCCGCCAGCTGGCGGACAAAATCCAAAATTATTTTTTGACCGGGGGGAGACTGGAGAAGGCGAAGAATTTTGATTTGATAATTAGGGCTTTTAATAAATTAGGATGGCCTTTAAAAATTTATGGTCGGGGAAGTCAGGAAAAGTATTTGCGCCAGCTTGCCTCAAAAAATATTGAATTTTTAGGCTGGATTTCTGAGGAAGAAAAATGGCGGCTTTTAGTAGGATGCAAAGCTTTTGTTTGCGCGGCTACTGATGAGGATTTTGGAATTACCCCGGTTGAGGCCCAAGCCGCTGGTCGGCCAGTGATTGCCTTTCGGGGAGGAGGATATTTAGAAACAGTTGTTGAGGGAAAAACAGGAGAATTTTTTGATAAATTAAAAGTTGAGGATTTAATCTCCGCCCTTCACCGCTATGATGATACGTATCATCATATCATAAAACCAGAGGCTTGCCGCCGTCAGGCCAAAAAATTTTCTGAAGAAGAGTTTAAGAGGAAAATAAGGGAGGCGGTAGAAAAAATAAATAAAGGAATTGGGTAAGAAAATTGGAAAAATATGGAATTGTAGCGATAGGAATGGAAGAGGGAGTATAATAATTTTATGCCTGAACTTCCGGAAGTAGAAACTATTAAAAGAACTCTTCAGAAGGCAATTGTTGGTAAGACCATTAAAAATATTGAGGTTCGCAAGGCAAAAATTTTTCAAGGAGAACCTCAGGAGGTAATTGGCAGAAAAATTGAAGGTATTGAGCGCCGGGGAAAAATGCTAATAATTAAGCTTTCTGGGGATAAGGCGCTGGTGGTCCATTTTAAGTTGACTGGACAAATGGTTTGGGTTCCTGAGGCAGGGGAGCAGGTAACTGTTGGCCATCCGATACCGTTTGCTGGGACTCAATTGCCGGCAAAAACGACCCATGTGATTTTTGACATCGACGGAGGTAAGCTTTTTTACAATGATTTAAGGCAATTTGGCTGGATTAAAGTAGTCAAATTGGACCAATTAGACAAATTCCAATTAGGACCTGAGCCGTTTGATAAGGAGTTTACGGTGGAGTATTTGGAGGGGATTTTTTCTCGGACCTCAAAGCCAATAAAGCTGGTTTTGATGGACCAAACAAAAATTGCCGGAGTAGGGAATATTTATGCCAACGAGGCTTTATTTGAGGCCGGGATTTTGCCAACAAGACCGGCAAAGAAATTAAGAAACGAAGAAATTAAGAAATTAAAGGAAGCGATTATTAAAGTTTTGGAAGAGGGAATAAAATACGGTGGCTCTTCGGCAAAGGATGAAGCTTATATTAAACCAACTGGCGAACCGGGAGGCTATCAGCAGCATTTTCGGGTTTATCAGCGGGCAGGGGAAAAATGCCGAAAATGCGGAACGATTATTAAAAGAGTAAACTTGGGAGGAAGAGGAACGTTTTGGTGCCCGACGTGCCAGAAATGATTTTAAAATCTTTAAGTCTTCAAAATTTTCGCAATTATTCCCAGAAAGAGTTTATTTTTTCTTCGGGGATAAATTTAGTGGTTGGGCCAAACGCGGTGGGGAAAACAAATTTACTGGAAGCAGTTTACCTGCTGGCGACTGGAAGAAGTTTTCGGGCGCAGATAGAGGCGGAGATGATTAATTATCAATCTCAAATCTCAAATGTCAAATCTCAAATCTACCTGGGTGAGAGTAAAACTTCGGAGGAATTGGAGATTATTTTAACCAGAGGAGAAATAAATGGGAAAAGGGTGGCAAAAAAGATTTACAAAGTTAATGGGGTAAATCGGCGGATGGTCGATTTTGTTGGTCGCCTGCGAGTGGTTTATTTTGGACCTGAGGATTTGGAGATTGTCGTTGATAGTCCGGCGCGAAGAAGGGATTATTTAGATTCGGTTTTGGAACAAGTAGATAAAGAATACCGGCGTGCCTCTTTATCTTATAAAAAAGGCTTGCGCCAGCGAAACAAACTTTTGGAGCAAATTAGGGACGAAGGTAAACCGCGAAGTGTTTTGTATTTTTGGGATAGGCTTTTGCTAGAAAATGGCGAGTTGATTACTAAAAAAAGGGAAGAATTTATTAATTTTGTCAACCAGCAGCCGGCTTATTTTGAGAAGTTGGAGCTGGTTTATGATAAAAGTATTATTTCTCCCCAACGGTTGGAGCAATATGCTGAGGAAGAGGTGGCGGCGGGGATGACACTAGTTGGACCGCATCGGGACGACTTTATCGTCCAAATCCAAAATCCAAAATCCAAAATCCAAAAGGAGCTTTCGGCTTTCGGCTCGCGGGGAGAGCAGCGGACAGCGGTTTTTTGTTTGAAATTGGCGGAAATGGAATTTATTAGCCAAAAAACAGGCCAGCGGCCGCTACTTTTGCTTGATGATATTTTTTCCGAGTTAGACCACCAAAGACGAAAGCATTTGTTGGAAGTTATTCCCCGACAGCAAACAATTATCACCACCACCGATTTACATTTGGTTGAGCCAGAGGTAAGAAAGAAGATGGAGGTAATTAATCTAGGAATTTGAAGGTGGAGAGGATGAGGTCGAAAAGACTTTTGTCAATAACCCCTAACGGTGTTATAACTGATTGGAAAATTAAGAGTTTATCCCCATGATCAATTAATACATTGTTTTGAAAAGTACTAGCTCCGTTTGAACTAAAAAATCCGATAGCTTCCAGATTTCCTAAACTAATATTGTTAATATCTTTCACGCCCCACCAGATTTTGTCTTTATCTTCTGGGTCTGGATTATTATAGTTGTCTTTAGTTGTTATTTTATCTTCAAGCCAGTTGTGCAAAGAAAGATTTTTGTTCTTTGATAAAACTCCTACATCAATTTCAGGGTAATGAGCTACATTGGGTGATTTTGTTGAATCGGCAATATATACTAGCCAGGTTACCGGTTTAGTCGGATTTTTAATTTCTTCGTAATAAAAACCGGGAGGATATTTAAACTCAAATCCATATTTTTCGTTTCTATATGTTTTCCAGTTGGCGGTGGGGTCAGGAGTGGGGGTGGGGAGTGATTGGGTTGGGGTGATTTTGGCAATTGGGGGAACTGAAACGGGCTTTGGTTTGGCAAGAGATTTGCCGAGGAGAAAACCAATAGTTCCAGCAAGAACAATTAACAAAAGCACCGCAGAAACCAAGGGGAGTTTGGATTTCAAACTTGAGTTAGGTGAGTTTGCACGGGAAGTTTGAGCAATTTCTGGTTGTGGTTGGGAAATATTTTCTTCCATATTTATTTGAGATTATTCAAGGAAATAAAAGTATTTAATAGAAATTCAGCTAAATCCTCTTCTTTTGATAAACCTATTTCCATTTTAGTGAAATACGGTTGGTTATTTTCTTCTTTGAAATAAGCCACTCCTTTTACTTTTATTCCCTCCGGGGTATCAGGAAGAGAATATCTTGCTAAATTAGGAGATACAGGGGAAACTTCCAATCCCTCAGGAATGTTTAAGGGAGTAGAAAACTCCTTTTCGTAGGTTTTTTTGGCTTCCTCAAAGTAGTAAGCAGCCTCACTGTAAGCACAGCCTACGCACCCAGGAATTTCTACTACGCGAACATAAGGTAATCCTTTTCTCTCTGTGTTAACAGGATGTAAAGTTATGTATGTATTTCCATCTGCGGCTATAAATCCATTCCCAGTCCAGTTTTTGGGGGCAATTAAAATTTTTTCTCCTACTCCATAAGCGGAAACGCTATCTTTTAAAGAAGGAGGAATAGCAACCTCAATAAATTGAGGATACTTAGGGGTAGGCATATTATCTATTCCATATTCTGTTTTTAAAATTATAACTTCTAATTTTTCTTTTTCCGAGGGCAACTGAAGGCTTGTTGAAGTGGGAGTTGGAGTAATTTCAGTAGACGGAGAAATTGAAGGGGGCTTTGATTTATTAAGAGATTTACCGAGAAAAAAGCTGGCGGCTCCGACGAGGGCAAGCAACAAAAGCCCTGCGGAAATCAAGGGAAGTTTGGGTTTCCAGCCTGAATTAGGCACGCCGGCATGGGAAACCTGAGAAATTTTTGATTGTGATTGGAGAGTATTTTCTTCCATGTTTATATTTTAGCACATTTAATCTAGGAATTTGAAGGTGGAGAGGATGAGATTATAGGTATTACGGGCAGATGCTTCTATTGGGTTATTTGGTTCAGTTGCGCCAAGTATAAATTCAAATAAAATTTCTTTGTTTTTAAATAAAGTGGTAAGAGCTGCATAATGCCTGTTGGTTTCTTCAAATTGAATCGATTTGGGAATTGGACCCTCGACAGGAGCAGTACAAGAATTAAACGAAGAAGGGCAATAATCATTTTCTTTTATTCATTGTTCTGGGGTGAGGTCTGTTTTTATTAAAATTATATCAATTATCGGATAAGATTGGTTTTTTTGCTGGTAAAGTCTTAAAAAGACTTTCGGTTTATCGGTGACTTTTTCATCTAAAATTTGAAAAGAAAACTCTTGAGGGTATTTAAAGGTAAATTTATATTCTGAGTTGGTATATGTTTTCCAGTTGGCAGTGGGGCTAACAGAGGTCAGACTTGAAGCAAACTTTAAGGTAGAAAGGATTTTTATTATTTCTTCGTTGATCCTTTCAAAAGTAGAATTATCAGTAAAAATCTCGCTGCTGAAAACAATCAGATTTTTGTCTCTATTTTTAAGGTAATAACAACTGATATACTGTTTCGGCCCAGTAACACGAACCTCCAAGAGATTGTTGCCATTTAACTCGATATTTTTGACAATGCTTGGTTTATTGTCGAGCCACCTTAAATCACATGATCCTGACATATATAAACCATTTTGATAATTCTCTGGTGTTAATGTTTTCTCGGTTTTTTTAAATATTTCCACAGAGAATATTTTGTTATTATCTTCTCCTATTATCTTCTCCTTTGAAATTTATAGTATCAAAAGAAGGTGTTACTGTACCTGAAATCTCCTTTCCTTGATCTACTTCCTCTTGTGCCGAGTTAGGACCTAAGGAAATATAACTTAAGTTTTGGGGATACCTAAATTCGAACCCATACTTTTCATTTTTATAAGTTTTCCAGTTGGCGGTGGGGTCAGGAGTGGGGGTAGGAGTTGATGGGGATGGACTTGGAGAAACTTGAGAAATTGGATGCGGGGAAGATTTTGGTTGGGAGAGAAATTTACCAAGGAAGAAACTGATGGCTCCAACGAGAACAAGAAACAAAACAAAAGTAGCGATTAGGGGTGGAGAAAATTTGGGGGTTGGCGAGGAAAAAGAAGGAGTTAATTCCGGTTTTGGAGGAAGATTGGTTTGGGATTGAGTTGAGATGTTTGGTTTTTCCATATAAAATAAAGTTAGTTAAATTATAGAAGGCAAGTTTTAAATGTCAATGGAAGAGTTTAACGAGGAAGAACTTAAGAAACTTTTTAGGCCGGCGGCTAATTCTAGTAAAGAAGATAACGGAAAAGTAACCATTATTGGCGGGTCGAGTTTGTTTCATGGGGCGCCGATTTTGGCTTTAAAAACTGCTTCGCAAGTGGTTGATATGGTCTTTTTTTCTTCACCTGAGCCCTCGGTAGGAAAAGTGGCGGAAAAAATAAAATCCCAACTTGGTTCTTTTATCTGGGTGCCGTTTGCCGAGGTTGGGGAGTATATTCAAAAGTCCAATGCTGTTTTGATTGGGCCGGGGTTAATGCGATATCATAGAGAAATCCAAAATCCAAAATCCAAAATCCAAAATAAACTCCAAATTCCAAAATTTCAAGTTTTGAGTAAGTTGGACAAGGTTGGTCAGGAAACTAAAAAAATTACGGAAACACTTTTGCGAGAGTTTCCCCAAAAGCAGTGGGTGATTGATGCTGGAAGTTTACAAACGATGGATACAAAATTTATTCCCAAAAATGCGATTCTGACGCCGAATAAAAAAGAATTCCAAATGCTATTTAATCTCAAAAATCAAACCCGCCTGCCGGACGGGCAGGTCTCAAATGTCAAATCTAAATCTAAAATCTTAAATCTGGTTGGGAAGAAGGCTAAAGAATATCACTGTATTATTGTCCTAAAATTTGCTTGGACAGTGGTTTGCTCGCCGGAAAAGTGTGTGGTGATAGAAGGCGGAAATGCAGGATTGACAAAAGGGGGGGTGGGGGATGTTTTGGCGGGTCTAACGGTTGGATTAGCGGCAAAAAACCAACCGTTTTTGGCAGCGGCGGCTGCCTCTTTTATTTTGAAAAAAGCGGCTGACGAGCTTTATAAAAAGGTTGGTTTTGCCTATAATGCCGATGATTTAGCCCAAAAAATTCCCGAGGTTTTAGGAAAATACTGGCGATAATTTTTCTTGCTTTTCTCCGCAGGTTGTGCAATTATATATTTGATGTATAAACCTAGATTTACGATCACTAACGATATTTTAGCCAATATTGGCTTGATTGAGGCGGCAAGAGAGGTAATTAAAAACGCTCCTTTAATTCCTGTTTACGAGGCAAGGTTTGTTAAAGATGCCATTTTGCGAACAGTTCATCACGGTACCCATTTGGAGGGAAATGATTTAACTTTGGCGGAGACGAAAAGAATTATTGAAGGAGAAAATACTTTAACTGGTTTGCGGGGGGCTCAAGAGGTTATCAACTACCGCAATGTTTTAAACTACATTGATAGTTTGGAAAAAGAAGCAAAAGAAGGTTTTTACTATACTCCAAAAATCCTGCAGAAAATTAATGAAATTGTTTGCGAAAGAATTCCTTTGGAGGGAGAAAGTAAGCCAGGGGAATATAGGAATACTCAGGTAGTTTTGAAAGACGAGCGGACAGGAGAAGTAGTTTTTCGGCCACCACCGGCGTTGGAGGTTCCCTTTTTAATTGAGGATTTTTTTGATTGGCTAAACTCTCCGGAAGGAAAAAAGCTTCATCCTGTTTTGCGGGCGGGAATTGCTCATTATTTTTTGGTAGCAGTCCACCCTTTTTCCGAGGGAAACGGCCGGACAGCCAGGGCTTTTGCTACTTTAATTTTGTTTGTTGAGGGTTATGATATTAAAAAGTTTTTTTCTTTGGAGGAATATTTTGATAAAGATGCCCATCGCTATTACCAGGCTTTGACTTTAGCAGACCAAACCGGACCATTGGAGGAAAGAGATTTGACCCCTTGGTTGGAATATTTTACCCAGGCAATGGCGGTGGAACTAACGCGGATAAAAGAGCAGGTAAAACGGCTTTCTTTGGATTTGAAGGTTAAAAGTCGGGTGGGAATGCAAATTCCTCTTAACGCCCGACAGATAAAATTAATGGAATATTTAGAAGAACACGGGAGTATTACTACCGCCGAGGCAAGAAAAATTGCCCCTGAGTATTCTGACGATACCCTGGTTAGAGATTTGAATTATTTTGTTGCCCAAGGCGTGGCTAAAAAGCAAGGGAAAACAAAAGCCGCCCGTTATGTGTTAAAATAGGGTAGCGACCAGCGATCGGTGATCGGTGGCCGGAAAAAATGAAAGCAACCGATCCGCAATTTTTGTATATGGTCTTGGTTTTGCCAACTTTGTTTGGTTTAACCTTGGTCGGTGAGGGACTAAATAAAATTTTAAAAGACGAAAAACAAGGTTGGATTTCAATTGTTTTTGGTGTTCTTTTTATCTGGGTAGTTATTTTTGCCTTTGTTTTCTTCTCTAATTGGTTAAAATGAAGTTTCAAAAATTAGCAGAATATTTTTCTAAACTTGAAGCCACTACTTCTCGTTTAGAAATCACTACCATATTAGCTGATTTGCTTAAAGAAGCCTCAGCAGAAGAGGTAGCCAAAATTTGCTATCTTTCTTTGGGCCAGTTAGCTCCGCTTTATGCCGGAGTGGAGTTTAATTTAGCGGAAAAATTAATGATTAAAGTTTTGGCTAAGGCATTTGGAGGAAAGGAAGAGAAAATCCGCCAGGAGTTTAAAGCCAGCGGAGATTTGGGAGAAACGGCGTACAAATTAAAAATCCAAAATCCAAAATCCAAAATCCAAAATCCAAAATTAACTGTTGGCGAGGTTTACGAGAGGCTTTTGGAGATAGCAAGAGAGGGAGGGGAGGGGTCGGTGGAAAGAAAAGTAGAGAAAATGGCGGCGCTAATAAACGAGTTGGATCCTTTGAGCGCCAAATATGTTGTCCGCATTCCTTTAGGCCGGCTGCGTTTAGGGTTTTCTGAACTGACAATTTTGGATGCTTTATCGTGGATGCTAGTTGGTAATAAAAGCAAAAGAGAGGAAATTGAGGCGGCGTACAATGTTAGGGCGGATGTAGGAGAAATAGCAAAACAATTTAAAATTTTAAATTTAAAATTTAAAATTGAGGGGGTCAAACCACAGGTGGGAATTCCGATTATGCCGGCGCTTTGCCAGCGGTTGCCGACGCCGGAGGAAATGATTGAAAAGATGGGGTTGGTAGCCGCCGAGCCGAAATTCGATGGCACTCGCCTTCAGGTTCACTACCGGCGTTCTTCTCCAGATGTGTCAATAGAAAACCACTCCTGGAGTGTTCGAATTTTTACCCGGAATTTGGAAAATGTGACGGCGATGTTTCCGGATATTGTTGAGGGAGTGAAAAAAGAGGTAGGGGCAAAAGAGGTGATTTTAGATGGGGAGGCAATTGGTTTTGACCCAAAAACAGGGAAATTTTTACCGTTCCAAGAAACAATTAAGCGCAAGCGAAAATATGAAATTGACCAAAAGGCAAAGGAAATTCCTTTAAAATATTTTGTTTTTGATATTTTGTATAAAGATGGGAAAAGTTTGCTGAACTTACCTTTGGAAAAAAGGCGAAAGATTTTGGAAGAGACCTTGTTCCCCAAAAATGAGCGAATTGTTTTAACTCCGCAAATTATTACCCAAAGCGCTGAGGAGTTGCGGCGATTTTATGAAGAGCAGGTGGCTAAAGGTTTGGAGGGGACGGTAGTAAAAAAATGGCAGGCAGCCTACGAACCCGGCCGCCGAGGTTATACTTGGGTAAAATTTAAAGCCGAGAAAAAAGGAAAAAGAGGAGGGAGGCTAGCGGATACTTTGGATTGTGTGGTAATGGGATATTATAAGGGAAAAGGAAAGCGGGCGGCTTTTGGGATTGGCGCTTTTTTGGTGGGAGTAAGGGAATCAGAAAATTCTGATCGGTTTTTGACAATTTCAAAAATTGGCACCGGCTTGACTGATGAGCAATGGCGAGAATTGAAATTTAAAATTGAAAATTTAAAATTGAAAACTGAGGAGAAGCCTAAACAGTACTTAGTTGATAAGAATTTAACCCCTGATGTTTGGGCAGCCCCAGGGCTGGTGGTGGAAATTGAGGCAGATAATATTACCGTTTCGCCTGTCCACACTGCTGGTTTGGCCCTGCGCTTTCCTCGGCTTTTGCGTTTCCGTGAGGATAAATCTCCTACCGAGGTAACCACTTTAGTCGAGGCAAAAAGGCTTTACCGGATGCAAAAATAGAGCACTTGACAAATCCCAGTTGTATTTATAAAATATTTACAATGCGGAGATTGGGAAAGATTAAAGGATTTGAATGGGACAAAGGAAATATTGATAAGAGTTATCAAAAACATGGGATAACACCAGCTCAATCAGAAGAAGTTTTTTTAGATGAGAATTTGAGAGTAATTAGGGACATTAAACATTCCCAGAAGGAAGCGCGATTTATTGCTTTAGGAAGAGACTTTGAAAAGAAATTTTTGTTTGTCGTTTTTACTTTTAGGGGGGAGAAAATTAGAATTATCTCTGCCCGGCCGATGAATAAAAAAGAAAGGAGGGAATATGAGAAAAAAATTAAAAAAGATTCCCAATTTTAAGTCGGAAAAAGAAGAAAGGGAATTTTGGCAAAAGGTTGACGCTACCGAATATGTTGACTTCTCGAAAATGGAGGAGTGGAACTTTCCCAACTTGAAGTTGAGTTCCAAACCAATAACTATTCGCCTGCCCCAATCATTAATCGATCGTTTTAAAAGAAAAGCCCATCAGATGGATATTCCCTATCAGTCACTGATAAAACAACTTCTTTTTCGGGCGGTTAGCTAGAAGGTTTAATTGAGCAGTCACTTTACCGAGGCAAAAAAGCTTTACCTGATACAAAAATAATTAAAGCTTGCAGGGGAATTTTTGGTATAATATAGCTCAAAAGAGATGAGCGAAAACCAAGAAGTACCACACTTCGAAGCAAGGGAAAGGGAAATTCGCCAGA
>Ga0272448_1008768_pt1 | contig 10452 bp, 3 predicted proteins | sample YNPCB0191_FD_202220 | JGI IMG/M metagenome (GOLD analysis project Ga0272448, IMG submission 202220) | Hot spring sediment microbial communities from Yellowstone National Park, WY, United States - YNP-CB-019-1 | ecosystem: Environmental > Aquatic > Thermal springs > Hot (42-90C) > Sediment... | reverse complement strand
GCGATATCACGCGAATCTGATTTATTCCACGCTTCAGCAATCGCCCAACATCAGCATATACATCCTGGAAGTCTGTGAGGAACGGTTGAGATTTGAGATCTGCAAACTTGTGGGCTAATGCGTCTCCTTCAGGAGATTGTTGAGGCGATAGCGATTGGCTGCACGGCAACAACTCAACCCGTGTTCCGTTTACGTATACTTCGCACTCCGAGAAATCTTTGTCCACGACCATGCGTATGGCAGAAGTATCTAGATTTGTCTCAATTTCGGCTTCGTAGCAGCCTGCATATTGTGCAAAATCCGGCGGGTTAGGGTCCCAATTCACGGGTAAGTAGCGCGGATTGGTGCGCACATCGACTTCTTTCGGTTCAAAGTCAGGAGTTGAGGCTTGGCCCGACAATAGATCTCCTGAAGCGGAGTATTCGGACAACGGGCGATAACCGAAGTGATAAATCGACGCCACGTTAAAAGGCACTTCCACCTGCAAGTCTTTGAGTGCTATAGGAACCGGTTCACTCGACAAGTCTTTTGCATTCTTCGCATCGGTCACTTTGCTTACGATAAAGTAACTCTGATTGGGTTGGAACCTTAGCTGGACCTGGAGTTTCGGCCCGACTTCTCGACATTCGAGCTTTGTATAATCGCCGGTCTCCGGATCGAAAATTGCCGGGTCAGGGTAGTCATTTAGTATTGCGACGACCTTCCGATGCTTGTCGGAGCGATTGAGGAAGAACGTAATCTTTCTACCGTCCTTCTCTCGGCGGTATGCCATAATGTCATCTACGCCTCCTCCGGCGAGCTGGATGTCGTGATTTACTTGTCTTTTTAGGATATCTACAAACGAGACAAGCTCCTCAGTTCGCACGAAGCTTGCGCCGCGCATAGCATCAGGCATGTTGTGCTCGATCGGTTCCATCAAACGGTAGAAGAAGGTGGTATTGACTCCTGATCTGACGATTTCAGTAAGCCTTGCCACTTCTTTACGTCGTAGGTATGAGGCGGCTGGCACGATTAGCACTTCATAAGTCTCGTCGGCCAACATAAGCTTGCCGTCCTCAAGCTTTGCTTCACTCAGGGCACCGAAATCCAACAAATCAAAATCTATTTGGTTTTTGATAAGTTCCAAGCACAACGAATTGAGGAAGTTGTCGGTATGTTCGAAATCGGTGGTCTTTCGGTCCGGCTGATAACCTGCCCATAGTCCGGTAGAGGGATACATCACCGCTACCTTGCAAACATGTTTTCCGCCCGTGAGCATATCTTCCAGTCGCCGAATATACTTGCTAAATTCGTCAAAGTCTTCCCAATATGGCGATTGGTAGAAGAAGCTAGGTGGACACTCGCGCTTTGTCATTCCGGCAATGGTGTGGTAGATTGCGTGCGGGACCAAAAGATTGATCCCCAATGCGAACTGCCAATCGGTCACTCGCTTGAGATTTTCAAAGGTTGTATCCCATTCCATCACACCAAAGCTTTCGCTCATACAGCGTGCTTTGCCCGATATGTGGGCTTCCGAAGAGCATATCTTGTGGCCAATGATGGATATCCAGTGGTTTCCGAGAGTCTGTTTCCCGAGGTGGTCTACTCCGGGAATGTCCATTGTGCGCATGGTGCCAAACATGTTGCCCTGGAACCTGATCTGATATCTAAGGGGTTCTTCGTGGTTGTTATGGCCTGTGTAGATGATCCCGTGTTCGCGACACCAATTGGATAGCGTGCCGTGATACCGCTGGTTAAACAAATATCCTGCGTGTTCCCAATAATCCGCTCTAAACGCCGCCATGCTCAAGCCGGTTACCGGATCGCGTCCTGGATAGAATATATATGGAATCATCGGACGGGGATTGTATCCGTAGCGTGACTCAAATGTCTCGAAGAAGTCATCGGTGTAAGGCAGATTCCAATCGTCGTAGCCGACGCTTACCCAGTAAATTGACGGTTCGTCTGTAAATGCGGCGCGAATGGTCTTTCCGAACTCTGCTCCGAAGCGTTTATAGTACTCTTCATAGGTTACGCGCTTGAAGCAATCAACGGCATCTTGAGAAAGCGTATCGATGTAATACGGATCATAACAGAGCTTACAGTTGAAAATTTGCCAATCACCCGTAAGAGAAAGCAGAGCATTGAGATCTTCCAGCAACTTAGTTTTCGTAACCGATCCGCCCTCAATATTCGCTGCGACTACGCACAAGCCAGGCTCGAATACGTTCAGATCGATTTCGCGCAGCGGTTTCTGATCAACAGATAGATACTTACTGCGATAGTTCGGATCGATTTTTTGTACGTTCATCCCGGCCGTTCCGCTTGGCCAATTAAGCTCATCATAGATCCAGATATACATTCCATGCTTTTTTGCTTCGCGGACGCACCAGTCGAAAATGGTGAACCAATCATCGGATAAATATTTAACCTGCAGTCCATAACGCGGGTGAACTATCACGTCTTCAATACCCTTCTTGGCCATCATATCGAACTCTTGGACTATGTGCCATTCCTCAACGTGACCGTTAAGGAACCAGAAGGGAACAGGAGACCGAATTTGTTTGGAAAGATCGTTTAGCTTTTCGGAGATCAACGGTTACCACCTGGCATAATGTTTTTGCTGTTCCAGACGATGGAATCAACAGCAATCAAATTGAAACCTGCATTTATCTTAAATCTGTTTAAACTTTCGACGCGCTTATTCCAAGATTTCCGCGATTGCTATCCCATGCTCGCCCGCAACCGAGTAGAGAAGATAAGTTCGTCCTTTCTCTTGGAAGATCGCCGGGTCACGAAGTTGCCGAACAGGCGTTGGCGCCCACCCGCGAACAGAATGCTCGAGCGGCAAGGTTGCGCCTTCCCACTCAGTTTCGGGTTCTAGCACGGTTACGGGTTCTGAAGCTTTCCATTGTTTCCAATCCGGCGTCAGGTCGATTGTGGAAAGCAATATACGCTCCGGGCAATCGCCAACATTCGTGTAGAAGACCAAAAGTGTATTGCCGTCCAGCTTCACCGCAGCGTGTCGCATGTTCTCTGTGAACAGCTTAGGACCTTGCTCGAAGCTGCTCAGTCCGTCCTTTGAGCGGTAAAATATACCGGGCATTCCGAGCGCATACCACCATTCGTTCCATCGGAATACGCGAAAATAGGAGACGCCAAGCAGCTCTTCCTGAACAGTGAAATGGAGGCCATCTGGCGATAGCGCAACTCGCGTCATTTGTCCTATTCCTTCCACTACGCCATGGTAATACATCCTTATTTGTCGACTTTCATGGTCTACGTGAACGTCCGGCGACGCGATGTGGCTGCTGAAATACGATGCACTTAGCTGCAGCGTGCCCGGTTCGTAGGTTGACCACGGCCCTTCGAGTCTCTCAGCATACGCCAGACGAATGTAGTCGCCTTTATGGTGTGCAAAATAGAGATAATAGCGTCCTAACGGATTAGGGATCCATTCAGGCAGCCTAATAAGTGATGGACCGTTTATATTACTCCCCATCCTGGAATCCATATTCGGCGTGATGATGGGATTATGGTGAAGTCTTCGTATGTGCATCTTTGGCCGACCAGCAAAACTTCAGATTATTCTTATTCTACTCGATATCTATGCTCATTCCCATCCGCCATTACCAAGAACACCCATCCAAATGTCCCGTCTTCCTTTGCAAACACTTGATATCCGTCGCGCTCTCCCTTTTGTGCGTGGTCAATGAGCACCTTCTTTCCATCATCCATCAGATAAATACGCTTGCAGATATAGTCCTTGGCTCCTTCTACGATTATGGGAATGTAATTTGTCCCGCCGGTCAGATTAAACTCGGCTACTCCATTCTCGTCGAGTGCGATTCGTGTAGGGAAGTCGGCGATCTTCGTGCCTAGTGAAACGCTTGTCACCTTCGGAGCGTTTAGTCCGAAGTCGAAAGCGGCTTTCTGGGCTGGTTTCCAGTCTTGCGTCCCGCCGCCGTAGGGCATGATAAAAAGTTCTATATCGATCCAATCTCCAGCCTTTATCTTCTTGGCTTTTGTAACAGGAACCAGCATCAAAGTGGTATCTCCGTTCTGTTGACCGATTACCGATACGCCCGGCGCAACAGATTCTCCGCTAATTCGGCCTTCGAAGCGACGCACAATATAGGCGTTGGCTCCCTTCTTGTCCGGATAAATTGTCGCGAAGCCGTTCTCTGTCGGGAGCAGAGCTCCTGCAAGAGTGAAGTCGTCATTCAATTTGATGGGTACTACGGTCGGCTCTCCTACAGGACCGCCATACGCAACGTGTGTGTATCGCATTTGCTGTACCCAACTTGCGATGTTAAGAAGCCTAACGTTACGTGCAAGGTCGCCGTCCTTAATATCTATATCTTCAAGGAAATCGACGCGCATGTGAATGAAGTTACGAAGCTCATCAGTTTGCGGCAGCTCAAATATATCGAGTTTTACCTTTGCCTTATTATCGTCTGACACATAACTAAGGCTCACATCCGCCCAGTTTGGCCCGGTACTGCGGAAAATTGTGCCAGTGTATTCGATGAAATGCCATTGCCCATCAGATCCCTGATACCGTAGAAAGCTATGTCCAGCCACGTTGTCGTGTTGTGGCTGACTCTTCCACATTTCCTGGCTCATTGGACGCAAGTCTGCGATAGCAACGCCGTCCAGTCCGCCGAAGAGGAAAGGCACATAGCAAGTTGTCTCGGTAACGCCTGTCGACATGTGGTAGTAATCCATCCAAGCGCCCAACGACGAGAACTGTTTCAACGGATGAGATCCCCAGTTCTGATAAAGGTGCAAGCTTGTCAGTGTTCGTGTTTCTTCCGGCTCCAGATACAAGGGAAAGAATGTCTCGCTGAATGGGGTATCGTTTGGGTTGTAAAACGGTTCCTCCTTCTCTCCGCTAAAGTTCTTGGATATCTGCACAATAATCGGCAAAGTTCGGCCTGCTTCGTCCAACAAAACCCCGCATTCAACGAAACCGGGATTGTGTCGAGTTTCATGCATTACATAGATTTTGCGCGAGATAGAATCGTTTTGTATTGAGAAAGTGGCCGCTTCATAGTCATTTGGGTGCTCGTAATGATAGCTAAAACCGCCTAAATTATCCGTCTGTATCTTGTAGCATCCACGGATGGGATCATAACCGAGAGTTCTTCCCGACTTTGCGGTCATGCTCGTAGAAAGAAGCGGCTTTATCTCAGATTGAAAAGCATCGGAAAGCTCCAGCTTTTTCATAGGAAATATCTCGAAAAAAGACGACGGCTTGTGTCCGTTATCCCACTTTGCGTTAGTTCCTCCGTGTGCCTCGGAGTTATAGATGTAAGTAGTAATGCGCACGCCTTTATCGATCTTCTCCATTGTGACGTCATCTACGGTGTCCAACGCAGGATATATCAGTGCGCATGTCGGATTATCCTCGCCGCGGTTTAAAACTACGAAGTCGTTTATACGAACTCCGCCTTCTAATTCGCACTTGGCCGGCCCGGCACAGGTTTCGGCGTTGGAATCGAAAACTATGCTTGCACTTTTTACTTCCATCATTCCGGTTACGTGCAGAATTACACCAACGTGAGTTTTCTCCGGATATGAGTAGAGCACCACTTCGCCTCTTACCGGTGCTAATTTGCCTGTTAGATCCGCTAGTTGTATATCCAACCAATGTGTTTCGATGTAGTAAGGTCCCCTGCGGTAGATATTGATCCTTGATGCTTCCTTGGAGTTTAGAGAGCTGTAGGTAATGCCAGTCGAATCCGTGATTTCCAAGTAGATACCGCGGGATGCCAGAATCTCTTCCGATCCTTTGGGGCCGTTTGCTCTTAGGCTGCGGATTCTCTGACCTAGATCCGATTTAAGCTCTATAACAAGTCGGTAGTTTTCCGCATCAAGATCCAGGGCAGTTCTTGTAGCGTCGGTATATCTGGCTTCTACCTTAGGGCGACGGGGTAACGGCTGGTGCATGATATCCTGCGTCCAGGCAGATGCAATCTCACTGCCGTAGCATACGGGTATTGAATGAAGTAATAGAATCGATATCACAAAAAAGTGCTTCATCAAGTCATGTGCCTCCCATGGCACCTGTACATTATACTCTCGCCTCTCAACTCCCTTCAGAGGACTCCTGGGAAGTCATTCAAACGAAAGTATCACAGTTAAAACTAAATGTTTATCTAGTGCCATTCATACGGTAAACTCCTGACGTTCTATTATCTATATGTGCGCTGGTTGACAATATGGTGCTCTAACTCATCATGAGACACTATTTGTTCAAATATAACTCACGCATAACGGGCCTGCGGAACTTTGAGGGAGGAATCAGGATGAAACCGAAAAGGGTATTGCTTTACGGGTTGCTCTCGTCATTAATCACGTTTTTTTTCGCCTTGCCGAGTCTCGCAATTGTGTTTGTTAACGCAAGCACTGGCAATGACGCCAACTCCGGTCTAAACTGGGCAAACGCTGTTAAGACCATTAAAAAAGGCGTTGAGATCGCCTCAGGCCAGCCTGATCTCACAGTGTGGGTTGCCAAAGGCACTTACACGGAAATTGCTTCCATCCAGCTTCCGCCGGGGCTTCGGGTCTACGGCGGGTTCAACGGCAACGAACTTCCGCCGTTCGACCTTAATACGCGGACCTTCATCCCGCCTACAATTGTACAACCCACTGCTGGAACCGCCTCGAATAGCATATTCGTCGCGTTCGGCAACAACATCATAGACGGCTTTACAATCCAAGGTGGAGCTGCAAATGTTGGCGCCGCGATAATGCTTGCCACCAACACGGGCAGCACCGTGTCCAACAACATTATACAGAATAACACATCAGCCACCGCTGGTGCTGGGATTTTCGCTCTTGCCTCCGGGACCGGAGTTACTTTGAGAATCGATAAGACCAAGTTCAAAAGCAATCAAGCTGCGAACGGCGGAGCCATATATGCTGACGGACCATCAGTAATCATCGTGAAAAGCGTTTTTGAGGGCAATACCGCTCACTTCGGCGGAGCAATAGCCATTCTGAATGGATACCTTTCTGTTGAAGACTCATCAACGTTTAGCGGTAATATTGCAAAAGACTCTGCCGGCAACAAAGACGCGGCCGGCGGAGCAATCTACGCTGGCAAGTCAAGTGTTTATGTGAATCGATCTACATTCGGGAGCAACTCGGCACAGGTTAATACCGTAGATAGTGGAAGTGCAACCGGGGGCGCAATTTCTGTTGTCGGTGGTGCTACATTGCGGGTCGAAGGTTGCTACTTCGATACCAACCTTGCTGTCGGTTCCGTCGTTCCGACACGACTTGCGTTCGGAGGCGCCGTCTATGTGAAAAACATGCCTGCTACGTTCCGTAACAACATTTTTGTCCACAATGCGGCACTTGGCGCGGGCGATGTCAGACCGGCCTTCGGCGGAGCTATATACTTCGCCAACCCAGGGCAGGTCAACATTCGCAACAACACGTTCTACGATAACTCAGTCACTCCTCAAGCGGGGCTAGTTACAGATAATGATCGGCCTTACGGATTGGGGGCGGCGGTCTTCTTGTCGGGAACGACTTATGCAAGCATTATAAACAACATTATCGTGCGTTCTCGAGGTACGGCTGTCGTTAATGAAGGAATGAGTGTCACTTTCAATTACAACTTGCTTTGGCACAATGCAGGGGGTGATACCTACGGCATTACTTTCCCGACATTCAACTCCAATCCCGCATTGAACAAAGATTTCAATATTATGAAAGACCCGCAGTTCAGACACGCGCCAAGCGGTGATTTGCACATTACATACGGCTCGCCGGCTCGCGACGCAGGGCTTAATTCCGGGTCTCCAAACACCGACATAGACGGCGAGCCGCGACCTTTTTATTCCGGAGTTCAACTTCCGCCTCCTGTTGTAGCCATTACGGATATCGGGGCCGACGAGTTTGTCGATACTCGGAATCCCAAAGTTGGAGGGGCGGACAACGACCCGCGCAACCCGCCGACTACTGACACTGATGGCGACGGCGTTTTTAATCCGTTCGACAACTGTCCGACCATCGCCAATGTTCATCAGGTAGATTCCAACGGCGACGGCATCGGTGACGTATGTCCCAATGCCGCTCCGCTGGTCTACTTCGTTGATAACTCGCTTCCGGCACCTCCACCTTGGCCTGCTCCGCAGCCTGACGGTCTCACGTGGGCAACGGCATTTAGGAGCATTCAACAGGCTATCGATGCGGCCGACCTTCACAATCGCGATCTTTCGGACTTGCCTGTTCCGCCTCCGAAGTCCTGGTGGACAAAGAATGCGGAAGTCTGGGTTCGCGGTGGGGCTGCTCCGGGAGGCCAGACATATACCGAGAACATTGCTATTTGGCATGGTGTGGCCGTGTACGGAGCCTGGAAAGGCCCCAACCCGCCTACTAAGCCTCTTGGCGAGTTACCTACCGATATCCCGGACCCACATCCTTTCAGAGACCTAAATGCCAACCAGACCACTATTGACGGCACTCTTTCCGGTTCTGTCGTGATGATGGCGCATCTCCCACAAGACCGCTATTTGTCGGATCCCAACTCGCCGATCTTCGATTCTACTTTGAAGAGTCGCTACGACAACACTATCACTGTGCTGGACGGTTTTCGCTTGATTAACGGGCTCGCGGAGATAGGCGGCGGTGTAAGCATCTATAAGGACCTGGCCAACGTATCTACCAACCGCATCAACTATAACCAAGCGGCACTCGGTGGCGGAGTTTACATCTACAAGTCTGCAAGCACGGTAGGCGATGGCCTCGCGCCGCCTCCTGCCACGTTGCTTACAGGCGATACTACCATTTTTTACAACCAGGCGATCGGTCCTGTGTTCTATGCAGGCTATGGCGGCGGAGTTTATGTGGAAAATGCCACTGCACCGCTTATATTTGCCAACATCATTCAGGGCAATCGCGCCTATTTCGGAGCAGGAATAGCATCCAGAAATGCAGCTCCGCTCATAAAAGAAAACCTTATCGGCTGCGAGTGCCCGCCTCAGACCAACATCGCCACAGGTCAGCCGAACGCAGCTAACGGCAAGGGCGGCGGAGTATATATGGACTTCAACTCACAAGTTATTATGGACAAGAATACTATCGTGAGCAACGTCGCGCAAGGTGCCTCAGCCCAAGGTGGAGGTATCTACTCCCTAGACTCCAACTTGAAGATGCAAAACACAATAGTGGCCAACAACGTATCGCAAGGAACCGGCGCTGCTATATGGGCGAGCGGAAACCCTGCTTTGTATCCGTGGCTCACATGTCCTTGGTGTTATCTCATCTACAACGACTTTTGGAACAACCTACCAGCGGTCACGGAGTTCACAGGAATTCCCAATCCCATAAGTCCGGTGCCGCCGAGTTGCGCTCCGTGTACGCTTACCAATCTTGCAGTTAATCCGATGTTTGTGAACCCTTCAAACTGCGCCTACAACCTGGCGATCGGTTCCCCGCTAAGAGGAGCAGGTATACCGGAATGTCCTGATCCTGCCTTTTGTCCGGTGCCGAACATTGGAGCGTTTCAAGACGAAGATCCACCTGTATCAATAGCCGATGCAAAGAAACTTGGCAACGGCACGATAGTTCAGGTAGCTAGCGCTGTCGTAACTGCAGTGTTTCCGGAAGGGTTCTATATCGAGCAGGCGGATCGTTCGTCGGCGATAAAGGTTGCATTATATAACGCACCTGTGCACGAGGGTCAGATGGTTGATGTTACCGGAGTGATTTCTACCCATGGACTCGAAAGGCAGATACAAAATCCCCAGATAACCGTGGTCTTCTCTGAGAAAATATCGGCCGTCCGACCGCTCGCGATGAGCAACGACGACTTAGGGGGAATTCCTGTCGGGCCTTATACGCAGAACCCGCTCAAGAGCACTGGGCCGTGCAATTTGAGCCTTTTGGTAACAACTTGGGGCAGGGTGATGCAGGTAATAGGCGGATCAATACCTGGCTTTGTGATCGACGATGGGTCAAGAGTTGGCGTAAAGGTATTATTGGCCGACGGACTTACGCCTCCTGCAATGGGAACCTTTGTTACGGTTACGGGAATATGCACGGCTGTAGCCGATGAGTCTGGTAAATGGACCAGAGCCATAAGGCCGCGCAAATCGTCGGACGTTGTTTGCTTATCAAAGTAGCCTCCTGCGGGTGAGTTTTTAGGAGCGCGGGACCAGTGCGATTCGGTTCCGCGCTTCAGACATTTGTTGGGCGCGATAATCAAACATTTTCTCAGTCGGACAAAATGAGTAGGAAGTTATAGAGTTTCGACTTATCGCTTCTAGATTTCTGCTTGTATGGATATTATGACTAAGTGCTATAATTATTAAAGTTCACTCAGGTTGAGCTTGGTGCTTGTTGGGTATATCGAGAAAGTTGGCGCTATTTCACAGGAGGCAAACTTTGGAGGAAAAGCATTTTACATTGCTTTCGATAAACCCCAGCACGCGGGAGTTTTCGGGACCGCTGGCGCGC
>Ga0272448_1008767_pt1 | contig 10453 bp, 7 predicted proteins | sample YNPCB0191_FD_202220 | JGI IMG/M metagenome (GOLD analysis project Ga0272448, IMG submission 202220) | Hot spring sediment microbial communities from Yellowstone National Park, WY, United States - YNP-CB-019-1 | ecosystem: Environmental > Aquatic > Thermal springs > Hot (42-90C) > Sediment... | reverse complement strand
GAGGGAGCGGGGCAACCCAAGAATCCAGCCTGTGCTCCGCGGGGCTTTGCGTGTGCAAGGGCCTGCGCCAATCGAACGCGAGATTCCTCGACTCCCAACGGGGCGTCAGAATGACGCGCTACACGCGGTTGGCGCCACCGTGTTGGGCTGCGGGGCGACGTCCGCCCTGGGGGGACTGGAAACGGCCGAAATCCTCGAAAGCGGCAGCAGCACCGCATACGACGGCGCATATAGGACCGAAACAGAGCGATTCGAGGGTGGCGCAACAGAGCAGGGAAGCCAACGCAGGGGTTTGAGCCGGTCAGAGGGTGGTCTGAGGGGCGGCAAGGGGCCGGCGGCCGGAAGCGCCATCGAGCACCTCGTGCCAGTATTCGATCGTCTCCTCGCCCAGCTTCCAGCAGAGATAGACTTGTCGGCCGTCCAGGATTGCGGGGAAGTCCACCAGGCCGACCTCGTAGTCCTTCAACTCGCATCCGATGAGGTCGAGTTCCTCTGCCAGTTCGCTCAGACGATGTGCCACTTCCTGGCGGCGATCGCGCGCCGCCTCGAGGGCCTCCGACGGGCCCTGGCGCAATAGCTCCTGGTATCCCTTCTGGACATCGAGGAGCATGAGATACTGTCGAACGATGTCGATCACGATGCGTCGAACGAGCGGCAGCGCTCGCCGGGCCGTCTCGATGGTGAATACCTTCTGGCCCCGGAACCCTTTGGCCGCCTTCGGGGCGGTCGCTTTGAATGCGTCCATGATCGGCGCTCCTGCACGTGATACGCCTCGCCCGTTTCTTTCCTTGTATCAGCCGGACCGCGTGTTGTCAACGCGGTAGGCCGCGCTTTGCGGGAAATTATTAGAAAAGTTGCAGGTTTTCGGACTCCGAAGGTGCGGGGCGATAATGTCGGCGTTGTCCCGGCCGTTCCGGCTGCCGCCAGCCGCCGCGGCCCGCGCACCGGCTCACTCGCGTGGCAGTTCCGCGATCGCCTCGTTCGAGCCGATGATGATGAGAATGTCCTCGGGAAGGATCATCGTGTCCGCATGCGGAATGATTACCACCTGGGTCTCGGCGACCCCGCGATAGTCGCTGACCTTCACGTCGACATGGCGGCGGATCGCGACGAGCAACAGGTTGTGCTGCTGGCGCAGGCGAAGCTGCTCGAGCGTCTTGTGATGAAAGCTCTTCGGCGCGACCAGTTCGATTAGGCCGTGCCCCTCGCCGAGTTCGATGTAGTTGCTCAGCTCGGGCATCATCAGGCGTTGCGCCCAGCGGACGGCGGTCTCCCTCTCCGGGTAGATGACGGTGTCGGCGCCGATGCGGCTGAGGATCTCGCCGCGCACATGGCTGACGGCGCGGCTGATGACCCGGGGCACGCCGATCGCCTTGAGGTTGGCGGTGGTCAGGGCGGCGGCCTCGAAGTCCTCGCCGATGCCGACGATGGCGGCGTCCACCTTGTCGATGCCCTGCGTGCGGAGCGCCTCCTCGTCCATGCTGTCGAGGCGGATGGCCAGGGTCACCTCGTCGCGGAGGTCCTCGACGAGTTGCCGGTTGGAATCGATGGCGATCACCTCGCCGCCCGCCGCGGTAAGCTCCCGCGCCAGCGTCGCGCCGAAACGCCCCAGACCGATGACGGCAAATCGCGGCATGGTCAACCGATGATTGGCTGCTCCTCAGGATACTCGTACCCGGCGCGCCGCGCCCGGCCCGCGAGGGCCACGAGCAGCGTCAGGGGACCGACGCGACCGGCAAACATGCACAGGATAATCAGGATTCGCCCGATCTTTGTCAAATTGGGGGTGATTCCCGTGGAGAGGCCGACGGTGCCGCTTGCGGAAATCGTCTCGAAGAGAAGCTGCAACAGCGAATGTGACTCGAAGTAGCACAACAGCCAGGTGACCAGGAACACCATGCCGAACATCAGCGCCGTTACCACGAAGGCGCGGCCGACGACCGCCGGCGAGATGGACCGGCGAAAGACCTCGACGTGGTCGCGTCCGCGGAGGACTGCGGCGACGGAGGCGAGCAGGACTGCGAACGTCACAGTCTTGATGCCGCCCGCAGTGGACGCCGGCGAACCGCCGATGAACATCAGGAGGCAGAGAAGGTAGTGCGTCGCCGGCGAGAGGGACTCCTCGTCCGTGCGAACCGTGTTGAAGCCGGCCGTCCGCGGGGTCACCGACAGGAACAGCGCCGCCCACGCCCGCTCGCCGGCCGACATGGACGACATGCAGTCCGGTGCCGTTTTCACCAGCACCTGGCGGTCCATCCGCACCTCGTACCGTTTCGTCCACCGGGTCGGCGTCTCCAGGACCCAGAGAAGGACGGCGCCGCCGAGAATCAGTCCGGCGCTCGTCACGATCGCCAGCTTCGTGTGGAGCGAATAGTGCGGCAGGCGCCGTCGCGGCGGAGGAGGCTGCCGACGGACCCGTGCCCAGAGCCGGCCAAGGACCGATCGCGCCCTCGCGGTCGCATGCGAATACACCTCGCGCAGCACGGGGAAGCCCAGCCCCCCGAGGACGATGAGCGGCATCATCGCGCCGTAGACCTGCCAGCTCCGGCGATATGGGACGAGGTTATCGTCGTTCAGTGCCAGGCCGGCATTGCAGAACGCGCTGACGGAATGAAACACGCTCCAGAACCATCGCCCCCCGGCGGCCGCATCCGCCTCCGTCCACATCGGGTAGAGAACCACGGCGCCGACCCCTTCGATCGCCAGCGTGCTGATGCAGACGAACTTCACGATCCGACCGACCTCGCCGACGGCCCTCTCGCTGAGGACATCCTGCACGACCAGCGACTCGCGTAAGCCGATCTGCCGGCCCGCGAGCATCGCGAACACGGTGCCCATCACCATGATCCCCAGCCCCCCAATCTGGATCAGGATCAGGATGATGACCTGGCCGGCAAAGGTGAAGTCATGTCCCGTCCGGTACACGGTCAACCCCGTGACGCATGTCGCACTTGTGGCCGTAAACAGGCAGTTGATGACGTGCTCGCGCCACTGGTACGGGTGCTCACCCGCCAGGATGGGCCGGGAGACCGTGGGCAGAGTCAGGAGGAACGCGCCGAGCAGGATTACGGCCGCGAAGCTGATCACCACCAGGGCGGGCGGCCGCAGGCCGGTTCGGATCGCACCGATCCGGACGCGGTACAGGGCCAGACCGTACTGGATCACCACCACCACGCCGAGCAGGATGAGATAAACCGTGGCGGCCCGGTGCACCGGGCGCAGATAAGCGTCCGCATCCAGTATCACCAGGACCGCCCCCGCCAGAATCAGGGTGTAGTCCAGCCAGCGGCGGCGGAGCTCGCCCAGCGCCCCGGAAAACGGGACAAGCAGCATCAAACGGTCAAGCACGAAGACGCCGACGGCGGCGATCTCGATCACCTCAAGCAAGCCGTCCGGCAACAGGGGCGGATCGAACCCGTACTGGAGAACCAGCCCAACCGCAGCGGCGACAACGAGAGCGGCAAGCGCCCGCGCGATGGCCGTTCGAACCGGGTGCCGCGCACGCGGCGCGGAGGCCGTGGCGGAGCGTCGGAAATCATCGATGGTGGGCCTTTTCGGTGCCATTCGACCGGCCGGGCACACAAAGGAAGAACCGCCGCGTGCGGATCACTTCGTACCGTATACCTTGCCGGGGTCGAAGAGCCGCTCTGCGATCACCGTCCACTCGCCGTCGTCCTGAAGCCGGCGGAAGAAGCAGCTCCTGTACCCTTCGTGACAGGCCGCGCCGGTCTGCCGAACCTTGATCAGGAGCGTGTCGCGGTCGCAGTCGATGTACACGCCGACAACCTCCTGCACGTGGCCGGACGATTCGCCCTTCATCCAGTACTTCTGCCGCGACCGCGACCAGAAGTGGGTCCGCCGGGTGCGGATCGTATCCGCCAGGCTGTCCTTGTTCATGTAGGCCATCATCAGAACTTCGTTCGTATCGGCGTCCTGAATGATGGCGGGGATCAGCCCGGCCGCATCGTATTTGAGCCCTTCCGTTCCTTGCATGGCGAGCATGTTACCATTGCGGGGCGGCATTGGCCAGACGGCCACGGGACCGCACGCGTTTATCCGCGGTCGGTTGCCCTGCCGCACCGGCGGCTCGCCGGCGGCAGGGCGCATGGCACCGCCGCCCGGGCCCGTCTCGCGCCGGGACATCGTCGGGCCAATCAGCCGCGCAAGGTGTGGGTGTGAACCGGTGTGTCGGTGCGTCGGCGATGCGAACACCGCGGGCAGATCCGATTGCCGGGGCCGCTGGAGAGGAACTGATGATCGCAGACCAGGCAGATGCGGCGGCGGGCAAGCTGGGAATCGAGCGGATCGGGCTTGGAGTTGTTGGCATTTCGCTTACTCACGAGCCTACCTCCTGCCGTGGGTTTCGCCACGGTCCGGCCCCGAGACCCGGCGGCGACCTCGTCGAACGTCGTCCGCACTGCACCGAGGCGCCGCATGACGGCCACTGGCGAATTGCGTTATGTCGAACATGCAGATGGCCTGAATGACCACCCTGTCTGCATCAGTATAGCCGATATCTCCGCCGGGCACAACACCGGCGAGCCGCTGCACACAGTCTATAACTATGACGCTCTCCGGCCGCGCGCGGTTCTCGAGAATCCTCCCGGATTCCGCAGCGGCTCAGCCAAGCCAGCCGATGAGCGGCTCGCCCACAGTCAGTCGCCACGCATAATGGGCCACGAAGACAAGCCCGAGGGCCGTCACCGCCGCCCCCCCCACCGTCGGAAGCACGGTCAGCAGCCAGCGGCGCGTGCCCGCCTGGCCCATGAGCCGCTCCGCAAAACGACGGCTCGACAGTGCGAGAAACCCGATCATCATCAGCGTCAAGGCCAACCCCAGCCCGAAGACGACGACCGCGAACAAGCCGGCCGCCGGCCGCCCCCTTGCGATACCTGCCAGCATCATCCAGATCGCCGCCGGGCATGGCACAATGCCTCCGCTGACCCCCAACCACAGGATCAACCGCATCGTGAGGCGGGGCGGCCCCGAGTCAGCCGGCCCCTCTCCACCGGAACCGCCATGCATGTGCGGGTGCCGGTGCGTAAAGAGCGTCCGGACCCATCCGGACCAGCCGCGCGGCCTGCCTGATACCGTGTCATGCTCATGCCCGTGGTTGTGATCATGTTCGTGGTTGTGGTCATGTTCGTGGTTGTGGTGATGTTCGTGGTTGTGGTGATCCTCGTGTTCGTGCCGCTCGGCGCGGGCGTGATTCCGCCGCAGCCTCCCGCTGAGGGCCCGAAACATGAGCCAGCCGCCCATGCACGCGATCAGGACGCCGGCCGTCAACCCCAGCCACAACTGGAGCCGGGAGCCGGCCGGCGCGCTGACCTTCAGAAACACAAGCCCCACGGCGATCACAAGGGCCGTGTGCGTCAGCGTAACGATGACGGCGAGCATCATTGCATGCCGGTACGTTCCCCGAAGCGAGATCAAATATGCCGCCACGATCGTTTTCGCATGACCGGGGGCGAGGGCATGAGCAGCGCCGTATCCGAAACACAACACGGCGATGAGCCCGAGCACCGGCATCGACAACCCCGTAGCAAACAGGTTCTCGATGCGCTGGGCCTGCCGGCGGTATGTATCGGCCCGGGCGGGATTGTTCCGCGGGTCGATGAACCGCTCCCAGGATGGCGATCGGCTCGTCTCCTTCGCCGCCCGGTTCACGCTGAAAACCACCCGACCTGTGCGCACCTCCGGCATCCTGGCCGGGTCATACAGCTCGTACAGGAACGGATCCGGCGGCTCGTCAAGGTACTGGCAGTCGCGTTCGTGGATCGTGACCCCGGCGCCGCGTTCGAGCAGCACCCGTTTCAGCCCGCGCTCCCGCGGATACGTAGCGTCCATGTAGTCGAGTACGTACCGTCGCCCCTCCTGGAGCTGTGGGAAGTCCGCCACATAGCGGATGAGAAGCCGGTACGTCGGCATGCCGCCGACGCCGGTGAGCGTGAGCAGCGTCCGCCGGGGCGGCGAGGACCTGGCTGCCGCCGTCGTTGCCGGGCTGGCTTCATCAACGGGACGAAGCACCAATGCCTGTCCATCGAGGCTCACGTGCAGATCCGGAACGAATGCCGTCGCCTTCCGGTTCAGCCACGCCCGCTGCTCCTCGCCGGTGTCTTCGCCATCCCGATCGGCATCGATCTCCTGACGCCGGAGCGTGTCGGCCGGCATCTCGGCGAAATCCAGGTGGAAGTCCACCTCAATACGGTCTGGGCAGATGTACAGCACGCTGAAATGGGTGATGGTGTCGTTGCCAAGCGGATGCGCCAGTGCAAACCGATGGCCCGGCGCAAGGATGAGCATTATCGCGGCCAAACCGACCGGGAGGCGCCCGTCGGCGATCCTTCGAGAAGATGCGCCATCGAGATCACGCGGCGGCGGCCGGCACAGACCGTCCGGCGCGGTGGCACTGCTTATCCCGACTGCGCCTCGAAGACTCATAGCGCACGCTTCCCGCTCTGCGACCGGGCGACTGCACACGGCAAACGCGATCCGTCGCCGTGGCCAACCTTTCCCCGCGGCGCGACCCGACACCGGAAAAGGGTCTGCATGCCGGATACATGATACCCGATCGGCGGCTCACGGGGAGAAAGAGACAAGGAGAAGGAACGTATACCCTCCCGCGGGAAGAAGGTCGATCCGCCGGGATCGGCGACAAAAAAGGGGATAGCCCGCTCACTCCGCTATTTCGTCGCCGGTTTGCTGGTCGCCGCCTTCTGCTTCTGGATCGATTCCAGCCGGGCCACATAGGGCAGGCGGTCGGGGTTCGTCTCCTGCCCCGCCACACCGGCCTGATACCCCTTGATGGCATCGTCCCGGTATTTCTGCGCCTCGGCTCCCTGCGTCAATTGCGAAAGGAGGTAGTATGCCGCCGCCTGATCGACCTGCAGGGTCCAGTCTTTCTTGAGGTCAGGCTCCGCCGTCTCATAGAGCTTCGCGGCCGCCTGCGCCGCGGCAACGGCCGGGGCGATCTGCTCGTCCGCCGCCGCCCGCTCGGCCTGCGGATTCGTTTGGATACCCATCTGCTGGGCCGCGGTCAGTGTGTCGGCCAGCCTCCGCTTTGCTTCTGCCCGCTGGTAGCGAACCCACGCCTGCAGCAGATGCAAGTCCGCCTGGATGGCGTCCGCGTCCCCAACCCGCCAGTTCTCCTGCTCGATCTTCTGAAGCCGCGGGTTCGGCTCCCCCTCGGGCGGTTGATCAGCCTTGGCATCGCTCTGACGCTTCACGATGGCTTGGCGGGCCTGCTTGGCCGCCGCGATACCCCGATCCGTCTCGGCGATTGCAGCCTCTTCATGGGCATCCGCCTGTGAGGCCAGATCGCGAATCCGGGTCATGAGGTCCCGGATTTCCCCGGCCAGGGCATCCCGTTGATCCCGGAGGCCGCGCACACTCGGCCGCGATCCGGTCGGCTGCGTCGATGTCGAAGCCCCCGCGCCGCCTGCAATACGGCCCTCAAAATCAGCCTTCATCCTCCGGAGCCCGTCGAGCCGGTTCGCGATAAGGGCCGCCAGATCCCGCTCGCCACGGAGGGCGGCTTCGGCCGAACTGATCTCCTGCTTATATTGCCGGAGGCTTTTCTGCGACCGCAGAAGCTCGCCGGGGTTCGCCGGAGCGATCCGTGCGGTGTGCCAGTCTTCGTGCTCGCTGACCAGCGTCGCGTTCGGATAACCACCGTACTCCAGGAGATCGGCCTCTCGGGAGGCTTCACGGCTCCTCTTGGACGCCGCCTCATACGCGGCCGTCCGCTCCTTCAGGACCTCCGGGTGCGAAGGATCAAAACCTCGGTTCTCCAGTTCTACCATCTCGCGATCGGCGTCAGCCGCCACGGCACGCCTCGCCTTGATCTTCGCCTCAAGGGCATCGTGCGCGTCCTTCAGCGATTTGATCTGCGCCTCAAGCATTGCAGCGCGGGCAACGGCGTCGCTGCGGTCCTTTTCCAACCGCGCAATTCGCTGGGCAAGCGACTCGGCCGGACCGGATCGCGGCGTCGGGGTGATTTGCCGAGGACTCTGGCCCGCCTCTGCCGGCCGTGAGGCCGCCTCCGAGGGCTCTTCGGCCGCGCCCGCCTTGCCCCTGCCCGGAAAGACGTCAAAGAGCTTGTGCAGGAGCTTGCCCTGTTTCACCGGGCCCGTGGTCGCGGCCGCTGCGGCGCCGGCGGATGGAGCCGAAGAGGCCGAAGGCTCGGCCGGCGCGGACGACGTTCCGGGCGCCGTCGTCGTCTCCGGCAGGCTCACCGCCTTGCCCGTGAGCGCCTGCTCCGCGATGGCCAAGTCGCTCGCGATCCCAATCCACCGGCCGTATGCCTCCATCAGCCGCGTGGTCAGCCGGCCGATCTCGGCGCGATCGAGCAGTGCGCTGCGCCGCCGGGATTCGGCATAGTGATACGCGAGGATTGCGCGAAGGCGGCTTGCCTCGGGGATGTCGCGGCCCGAGAAGGTGGTTTCGCCGGAGGTAACACTCATCGCCAGCGCCGCATCGACGACCCCGATGGCCTCCTTCAGGCGGCCTTCGTTGGCCTTCAGCCACTCCTCCGTGCTCCGAACGGCCGAAGCGGCGTCGTTTGCCGGCGAAACGGAGGGCGCGGGAACAGCACCCCCCGCATACTGGGTCAGCAGGCGATCCGCTTCGCTCATTTGCTGCTCGACGGCGGATGAAACGGGTTTGAGCGGACTCTCCTGATCGGCGTAGGAGGTGATCTTGCCCCACTCGGACGTCCACTTTGACAGGATGGCGTCCGTGACCTGAAGAGGGCCGGTCCTGCCTGAAAGGCGTTCCTGGGCGGCCAGTAGCATCTGCTCGCCCGGGCTGTACGAGGCGAGAATCCGCCGGGCCTTGGCCAGTTCGCGATCCACGTCGCGGTGCAACTGGTCACCGGCCTGTTCGGCCGCGGGAACGGAGACAAAGACGAGGATGACGGCCAGCACGGCGGCAGCCGTTGCGACGATAATGGGCCAGTAGCGTTTCACCCGTGTGTCCAGTGCGGTCAGGGCCTCTGTTGGTACCTCTTGCCCACCGGCGGCAGGCACCTTCCTCCCGCTATCGTGTATCAGGAAAACCGATATTCGTCAATGATCCCGCCCGGCGTCTCCTCCGAGCCGCCTCACGCAGACGTTCCGGTATTCTACGCCCGAGCCGTGGTTTTGAAAGCCGATGTAGCCGCGACGCGGCCGATCCTTCAGCGGGGCGGCGTCCTTTGCCGTCGTCGTCGCGAGTTCGTCAAGGTTGGCGTGTACAACCTGAACGCCGTTGATGATCACCCGCACGATCGGCCCCTCCGCGATAATCTCCATGCTCTGCCACGTTCCGGCGGGCTTCGTCGCGCGAACGGCAGGGGCTACCTCGTGATAGATTGAGCCGGTCAGTTGCCAAGGCTGCAGCGTCCCCCAGTGGCCGGCATCGTCGTCGATAACCTGGATCTCCATGCCCGTATAGGCGCCGTCACCGGCCAGGGGGCGGCGGATGTACACGCCGCTGTTGCCCTCCTTCGGAATCTTGTACTCCAGCTTCAGGTCGAAGTCGCCGTAGTCATCCTCCCGGGTGCCGATCCAGCCCCCCTGCCCGCCCGAGCACCGGAGCACGCCGTCCGCTCCGAGACTCCATGCATCCTGCGAACCGGCATGAACCACGAGGTGGCTGCCGGTCCGGCCGGCCCCTTCGAGCAGGTTTGTGTAGCCGGCACCGCAGGGCCCCTTCCCGGCACCCTTCGGGCCGAGGGCGGTGCATCCCGCAAGACCGGCAAGCAGTATCGCCGGTGCGGCGGACCCGTATCGCCGACTCGTTCTCATCGTAATCCCTTTCGTACGCACCAGCCGTTCCGGCAGACTTCTCACGTCGCCCTATCGGCCCGGCGCAGCCGTAAACGGAACCCAGACAATCATCTGCGAATCACCGCGATTGGCCCACGCGTAGTAGGGAATCGCGACGAGCGTCGCTCGGCGCAGGGCGGGCATGCCCGACGCCGCGGCGGAGCGGTACAGCGGCCCCGAGGTAACCGAGTAATCCGGCCAGATGCCCTCGAATCTCACCTCGCATACGCCGCCGAGCCGATCCGCCTTGAACGCAACCGCCGTATCGAGTTTCCCGGTCTTCGCCTCGATCGGCACGAGGACGCTCAGTACGTCAACGCCCGGATTGTCCACGCTCTCCAGACAATACACGACGGGGCCGCGCTGGATCGCCATGCGCCCCCGGTTGTTGCGCACACGCGGTTCGCACGTGCGAACCGCCACGGGCAGCGGCAGTTCGAGCGTCACCACGTCGCCCGGATGCCACGTCCGCTTCAGCCGGCAGTAGGAACCGGGCGCGGCCGTGGCATCGGCGGGCCGTCCGTTGACCGAGACCTTCGAGTCGGTACACCACCCGGGGATGCGGAGAAAGAGGCTGAATTCGCCGTCGGACTCCGGCGAGACGGTCAGCGTGATTCTGCCGTCCCAGGGGTAATGCGTCTCCTGCG
>Ga0272448_1008766_pt1 | contig 10454 bp, 6 predicted proteins | sample YNPCB0191_FD_202220 | JGI IMG/M metagenome (GOLD analysis project Ga0272448, IMG submission 202220) | Hot spring sediment microbial communities from Yellowstone National Park, WY, United States - YNP-CB-019-1 | ecosystem: Environmental > Aquatic > Thermal springs > Hot (42-90C) > Sediment... | reverse complement strand
GGCCGAGGCGGTGCTGAGCGATGACACACGCCGCGCCCTGGCTGACGATCTGCAACGTGAATGATTCGGCGTCCGGCTTTGGGCCGGCGCGGCAGAGACGGCAGCAGCCAGGATCCTCGACAGGATACCTGGCTGCTTGCCGTTTTTGGTTCTTGTGCCGCGCCGTCAACCTGTTATCTTCTGACAGCCGTTGTTGAGAATAGAGCGCATCTCGTTGGTCGGCTGAAAGCCCAGTTTCTCGTAGATGGGACGACCGGCGGGGCTGGCGTGCAACGTTGCCACCGGAATGCCCATCTGTTGCAGATAGTCCAGAATGACCTTCATAATGGTGGTGGCAACACCACGCCGTCGCCAGGCCGGGACAGTATAAATGTTCAGAATGTAGCCTTCGCGCCCATCCAGATTGCGTGGACTGGGCGGCAAGACGCGGATGACCAAACCACCAGAGGCAATGATCTGACCATCGGCCTCGGCGACCCAGCCATGATACTCACCGCTGGGTATCGCCTGGCGCAGATAGTCGCTCATTGCTGTACACATGGCGCTCAGGCGATCGTCATCGAAATCGCCCATGCTCTCAAACATGGCCCGACGATAGGCAACAAGGGTTGGAATATCGTCAGTCGTCGCTGCACGGACGCGGTAGGTCGGTGTCATGGGTGTCACTTCTATTCCAGGATAACCCAGCCTCGCTTGACCGCATAGAGCACCGCTTCGGTTCGCGATCCAACCTGGAGCTTGCTAAAGATATTGGCCAGGTGGACCTGCACCGTGCGGGGGCTAATGACAAGCTTCTGGGCAATCTCCTTGTTGCTGTCGCCCTTGGCGGCCAGGCGCAAGACTTCCATCTCGCGCTCGCTCAAGGCATCAACGGGTTCGCGTTCGCGCTGTTCGTTGCCGCGGTGGGCCAGGCGGCCGACCACCTTGCGCGCGACCGCCGGATGGAGCACCGATTCACCCGCATTGACGGCGCGCACAGCTTCGACCAGTTCGCTGCCGCGCGCACTCTTGAGAAGGTAGCCGGCAGCGCCCGCCTGCAGAATGGCAATGACGTACTGATCGTCGTCGTAGGCAGTCAGAACGAGGATGGCAATCTGCGGACACTGTGCCTTGATCCGTCGTGTCGCTTCAATGCCGTTGACGCGAGGCATGCCGATATCCATGAGAACAACATCCGGCTGCAACTGGCAGGCCAGTTGAACCGCTTGTTCTCCGTCTTCGGCCTCGCCCACGACCTGCAGGTCGGGATAGTGCTCCAAGATCTCCCGTGTGCCCTCGCGTACCATCGTATGGTCGTCGGCAAGGAGGATTCTAATCGGCCCCATTGTTGCCTTCAGTTTCATAGGGGTATATTAAATGAGACAGGTAGGCGCATCATCCGCGCACTTGCCTATCTTCACTAGGCAATATCACGTACCACGCTTATGTCCGGCCAAAGCACCGTCGTCCCCGGCTACTCCCGTCCCCGCCCGCGGGGCGAGTGGGCCGAGGGCATTCCGGTGAGCTTGACACCTCTATACTACTATGCTATTCTTTGTGTGTCAATAAGCCAGCGTACCTGTTCACCTTTACCCCGGAAGTAGGTGCATCAGCATGCCTATACCCTCTCGCAGGTTTGGGTAACCTGCGGGAGGGTCAAGCGGCAGGACCGGAGTGGGGGGCATTCCAGCGAAAGTGCTGTTACCCTAACACTAAGCAGTTACAAGTCAGCAGCCGGCGAGAGGTTCACCATGCAAACGAAATCGGGCCCTGTCCTCACCATACGCAGCCGCGCCCCCATCCGCCTGGATCTGGCCGGAGGGTGGACCGACGTCCCGCCCTTCTCCAGCGAGGTCGGCGGCGCGGTCGTCAATGCGGCCATCAATCGCTACAGTTACACCACCCTGCGCCTCCATCCCGATAGCACGATTCGTTTGATCTCCGCCGATTATGATCTTTCCTTAACACTGCCCGGCCAGGACCACCTTGTCTACGACGGGAAACTCGATCTGCTGAAGGCAGCCATCAACCGACTTGGGCCACATCAGGGCATCGAGTTGTTTGTTCGTAGCGATGCGCCGCCGGGATCAGGCACCGGCTCTTCAGGGGCGACCGGCGTGGCGATCCTGGGCGTCCTCAACGCCGTGCGGCCACAGCCTTTATCGCTGCACCAGATCGCCGAACTGGCCCACCTGCTCGAGGTCGAGGAGCTGCACGTGGCCGGAGGGAAGCAGGATCAGTATGCCGCTGCCCTTGGTGCAATCAATTATCTGGAGTTCAAGGATCCCTACGTCACATCCAGCCCCCTACGACTGAGCGACAGCACGATCAACGAAATGGAAAAACGTCTCATCCTGTGCTACACGGGCCATGCGCGACTGTCGGGCAATATCATCAGCGCGGTGATGGGCGCCTATCGCGCCCGCAATGATCGTACCGTGCGGGCCCTCCATCGCATGGTAGGCATCTCCGACGAGATGCGGGGGGCGCTACTGCGTGGCGATGTGGATGCCCTGGGGCCGCTCCTCCTGGAGAATTGGGCCTGCCAGAAGGATTTGCATCCCTCCGTTACCAATCCGGAGATTGATCATCTGTTCGATGTGGCCATGGCGCATGGGGCCACCGGCGGCAAGGCTCTGGGCGCCGGTGGTGGTGGTTGCCTGCTCTTCCTGGCTATTGCCGACCGCGAGCACGAGGTGCGTGCCGCTCTGGCCAAAGAGGGCGTCCAGATCATGCCTTTCAACCTGGATCGTCAAGGCTTGCAGGTATGGCAGGCAGGGTAGAGCAGAAGGCGATGTGATCGTTCAGCCTCAGCCATGGGGCACAGGCATTGTTCATCGTTATTCGGCATGCCTGTCAGGCAGCCCCTGTGCTCCAGGAGCAACCGGTAGTGAACGCCCCATCTTTGACCGCAAGTCGCGCAGCCGATAGCCAAGCACAAAGGCGGCGACCGTCGCCAGTCCTCCCACCAGCAGTCCCCATGGCGCGTCCCGCTTTTCTGACGACGCTGTTGCCGCGACCGGCGCGCCCTGGCGGATGAGCAGAGCAAACTGCCCAAGCGTTCGCGTGCGCCAGGTTAGTGTGCGCGCCGCGCCATCAACCTGTGCTTGCAGTGCAAGCCATTGCCGCGCTTCGGGATGATACTGTGCCAATACCAGGCGCGGCATGTCGCCTCGGGCCGCAGCGAGGTCGCTGTCTGTGTAGCGCACGGTGAGAGTGATCGGCTGCTGCAGAACCGTTTGCGTCACAATCTGGCCATCGGCGTGAAGAGCGAGCAGGGTGAATGCCTGACTGCCGAAAGCGAAGCCGGCATTGACCGGTGGTAGCGTGGTCGGCGCCTCAGGAATATACACCATCTGCAGGGCGTCCGTGGTCGTCCCCGGCGGCACGCGTACGAAGACCTCGCCGTTGGGCGAGCGCAGAGCGGCCTCGTACTGGGGAAAGATGGCAATTGCTCGCGCCTCGGCCGGCAGAGGCGTTGCCGTGGGGGTGGGCGTCGGTGTCTCAGTTTCGCCGGGCACCGTGGCAGGCGCAGGTGTTTCTATTGGCATTGCGGCTATAGCTACGCTGGGCGACGCTGCCGTCTGTGCAATCGCTGTAGGGGAAGGCTGACCTGGCGTGGGACTTGCCGTCGCCGTTGGCGTGGGCGGTAGAATGGGCTGCACACTGATTGCCGCGATGGTCGGGTTCTCGGCCCCTTGTATGAAGTCAATTGCCAGGAGTCGATCGGTAACCGTTGCTGTGAACGCGCGATTAACGGCTTTGAACCGTCCTCCGGCCGCGGCCAAGATGTCAAAGTCCTTCAGAACAATATCGCCCTGCAGCTTAACGCTGAAGACGCGTTGTCCCGGCGCGCTGACGAACTGCTCGGCCCACATCAACGTTACCTGATAGCGGCCGTTTGCCAGCTCGAAACGGTAGCCTGCTATTCCCCATCGTTCGTCCTGGTAAAGGAATGGATCCGTTGTGCCGGCAATCGGCTGTGTACCGACAAACTCGCCCGCTTCGCTACCCCCCAGCACGTAGCCCCACGTCGTTACACCAGGGATATACTCCTGATCCCCATACCATGTCTGTGATGCACTATCGGTGTAAAACGGGCCACCGGCATTGACCAGCAGGCCCAGTGGCCGATCGGTCAATACCAGCGGTGGCGGTGTTGGGCAATCAGCACACAGCGTGCGCGTCGGCGGCACAGTGCGCGTCGGCGTGGGTGGACCGGATGGCGGCGGTGGTGGCACAGGCGTTGCCGTGGGTGGTTTTGTCGGCGTCACTTTTGGTGTTGGCGTCGGTACGGTGCCGCGGCGCGGGCCGGGCCCGTCGGCGGCCCACGCCCCCCTGCCGCTGGCCAGCATGCCCAGCACAACCAGGACAGCAATCATGAAGACGAGTGCTCCCCTGGTGTGTGCCGTTGCTTTGTTCGGCGGTACATTCATCGTTAATTACCCTTGCATGCGTGAAAAGCAGTAAAGACATCAGGGCAGCCAGGCTCTGCCGGCAGCTGCGTCTCCGCACCCTGCCTCTGATACCCGACTCATGGGCGATTCTTCACAATCACCGGCAGCAAGATCTTCACCGGATAGCCGAGATAGCGCAGATCATAGCCGGCCTTGTTGTTGTCCTTGTTACTCTCACCGATCACATTGTCAGGGTCAACCACCACATACAGCGTCTGCGAGATCACGCCTGAGGGCGGTGTCCACACAAACTGCACCGTGGCCGGAGTGCTGTAGCGCATGCCCAGCGAGGCAATCATTATATCACTGCCGATCTGCGTGCCGCCGGCTGCCGGGTCGCCGTTGTACAAGCGAACCGTGATATTGCTTGCCGATGTGTTGCCCAGGTTCGTTACCCCGGCGGTCAGGGTATATGTTCCGCCGCCGGCCGGAATGGCTGCCAGACCTGCCGGGGCAAGATCAATGTAGGGTACCTTAAGCGCCGACACAAAGTCCTTAAACACCTGGCCAAATTGGGTAAGCGTGCCCGGATAGGCCAGATTGTGATAGTCGAACAGGCTGCCGTTGAATCCCTCGCCGGTCTCGAAGTCATAGGGCCGGTCGTTGAGGGCATACCACATCCAGCGCTGTACCAAGCGATTGCCGTCGGGAGGATAACCGATGGTGGGGTCGGTTGCCGTCAACAGGTACTGGAAGGTGCGCGTCATGAACGACGAGACGATGGCATCGCCCAGCTCCGGGTGTTCGCCACACTGGGCGCACAGGTAGGTCGAAGGCATCAAGACGCCATACTCCGAGATGATCAGCGGCTTGTTGCGGAAGCCGCGCTGGTTCATCCAGGTGCGCATGGCGGTCACCAATTGAATAAAGAGGTCGTAGCGGGCGTTGTCCTCTGTGGTCATGGTGATGCCATAGTTGGCGCTAATGCCAACCGGGATTTCGGCGCCCCAGCAATTGTAAGGATCGTAGCTACAGCTCACCTCGTTCACCATCTGCATGTGGGTCGTCCATACATCTATCGGCATGGGCACGCCATAGCGCGTCTGGTATGCCTGCAACACCCTGTCCAGCCATTGCAGGCGCAGCGGTGATGGCAGGATGACGCCACCGATGCCGACCTGCGCGGTCGGATCAACCGACTTGATGAACATGTACACATCGTGATAGCGCGGCGCATACTGTTCGGGCGTCAGGTTCTCTTGGTATGTGGCCTCCATTTCGTTGCCGATCAGCCACAGGCTGCCGGGGTTGCTCTGAATCTTGACAAGAAGGTCATCCCAGTCGGGCGGATACAGCCGCGAGTCGGTGGAAATCAGTTGCACGTAATCCATGCCGTTGGGATGGGTAGGAGCAGCACGAGTTGTCCACTCACTGTACCACCCCGCCTCAAGCTGCGATACATCGTAGTGGGTGATGTCGGCGATGGCGAGAGCCACGCCCACACCAATGCGCTCGTTGGGAGAGGCATATAAACCGTCCGATGTCTGCGGATGCGGCGGTGTTGCGTCCGCCGGCGATGCCTGTGTCGGCGTGACGGCAAGCATGATGCCGATAGCCAGCAGCAGCATCGCTGCCGCCAGTATGTACCCAAGGACCTTGTGCCTCACTGTTCTCTACCCCCTGTTCTTTATTTCCCACCCCCGATCCCTGATCCCTAGTTTAGTTGCACAGCCAGGCGATATGAGCTCGTCGGATCATAGGCATGGTTATAGCCCACGACGATCAAGTAGTACGTTCCTGCCGACGGGGCAGTGAAGAATAGATACTCGCTGGCCGTGCCGCCGTAGCGCGACCAGGCAACAACGTTGCGCGACGGATCGGCCAGATAGAGGTCATAGTCGGCCGGCAGCATGGTCAGTGAGGCCATGATCATTCGCCCGGCCGCGGGCACCGTAAACTTGTAGTAATCAGTATCGCTGATGTTGTCGAGATAGGCGGTATAGGCGTTGCCGGCAACAATGGCCGTTGCCTGGTCAAAGCTGTTGTTCGGCTCGTAGGGGTCGAGGGGCAGACGGGTGGCCGTTGCCGTTGGCGTGCGCGTGCCTGTTGGCGTAAACGTGGGTGTGGGCGTTGCGGTCATCGTGAGTGTTGGCGTCGCCGTCGGCGTGGCCTGGCGGATCTCCATACGCAGGCGATACGGATTGACCCCATCGAAGGCCCGGTTATAGCCAACGACGAGGAGATAATACACACCGGTCTGGTTGCCGACAAAGTAATTAAGGATATACTCGCTCATTGTACCGCCATGATTGGACCAATCCACCAGGCTATGATCAGGCCCATAGAGGAAGAGGTCGTAGTCGGCGGGCAGGTCGGTCAGCGATGCCCAGATGTATGAGTTGGCCTCATTAACAGAGAAGGCGAAGTAATCGCCGTCGCTTGGGCTATCAATGTAGCCCCGGTAATCGCGATTCGGCTCCATGGCCGTTGCCTGGTCGAAGCTGTTGTTCGGCTCGTAGGGATCGCGTGGCGTGGCTGTGGCCGTCGGCGTCGCCGATGGTAAGGCTGTGGCCGTGGCCGTCGCCGTTGCCCCGGCAATGGCCGTGCTCGTTGCCGTCGGTGTGGCCGTAGGCGGCCCACCACCCATGTATTTGACATGTAGGGCATTCAGCGCGGCGGGACCAGCGCTGGCGATGAACTCGAGGTTGAGCTGGTAGTCGGTTACATTGACCGTGAACGATCGGTCAAGGGCTTTGTAGCGCCCGCCGGCCTGGGCCACGACATCTAGGCCGCTGATCACGGTTTGCCCCTCGGCGTTGACGCTGAACACCCGCTGGCCGGGGTTGGTTGCGTAGTAGATCTCGGCGAATTTCAGGGTAACCGAGTAGGTACCCGGCAAGGCATCGAAACGGTATTCGCTGACATAGTAGCGCTCTGTCTGGTAAAGTGGGTCATCATCAGTGCCGTCAATGCCGTTGGTCGTTGAATAGGTTTGACTGGCGCCCACATAGCCCCAGCCGCCGGGCTGATACTCCTGGTCTGCCAGCCAGAGTTGGCCGCCAGTATCTCTGTAGGCCGGGCCGCCGGCGTTGATGCGCACATCAAGTGGCGGCGGTGTTGGCGTTGGCGTATGGGTGGGGCAGCCCGGGCACAGCGTCGGCGTGGGTGTGCGCGTGGGCGGATTGGTGATGTTGATATTGCAGCCCGATGTTGAGGACGCTGCACAGTCGCCGGCATAACACGACTCGTTGGGCCCGCCGCCGAATGTCAACGATGTATTATTGGTCGTTGCCAGTGCCCGGAACTGTAAATGCATAAGGAAGTATTGACCGTTGCCCACCGAACCACCCAGGATTGATCCAACGTAGGATATGGCGCCAGATCCAGCACTACATTGTTGCGCGCTGAATTGGCTACCACTGCATCGCACGCTGAGAACACTAAGGAAAGACTGATCGTAGTAGGCGTGAAACTCGGCCGAATCAGCAGGCCCGCTATTGACATTGATCTGGATGTCTACGTCGAAGCTGTTGCCCACATTTGTCCAGATCCTGTTGGGCACCGCAATGATGCTGGTTGACGGCGCTGCCTGCAGCCCCGCGTGCGTGCCCGCGCCCTGGCGCACCTCCGCAAGTCCCGTCTGCCCATAGTTAGATGATAGTAACGATAGATCGGCCAAACTAATGCGGGTATCCCCATTGAGATCGGCTCGCCCGTCGTAACCGCTGCTCGTGCTGTCTCTGCCGTAGACGGAAGATAGAATGGACAGATCGGCTAACGATATCCGGTTGTCATTGTTCACGTCTCCTGTTTTCAGTAACCCGAAATCTTGCGCGGTCGGAGTGCTATTGCTGAAAGCCAGGTCGTTGACCGAGCTTTGCAGCATCTGCGGGTTCTTCAGCTTGACATTGTAGACCGAACCCGGCCAGATGCCCGGCGTGGCCGTTCCGGGCACGTTGAAGTTACCCGAATCGTCGGTAGTGGCATCGAACTGGTAGGCCGGCAGGTTGTCGCCGGGCAGGAACATGCTGACGGTCACGGATACCTGCCAGGCAGGTGTCGGCGCCGCGCCGCGCCCTTGAAGCTGGACACGACCCTGCAGGATGCCGTTGCCAGGCGGCAGAGGGGTACGTGTGAATGTCGGCGTCGGCGTGACGGTTGGCGTGCGCGTCTGTGTTGGCGTGGGCGTCGGCCCCGGCGGGGTGATAGAGTTTACCCAGGTGCGGTACAGTCGCCCGACTCCCGTCAAAGCCCCCGGATATTGATTGCACTCGTGCCAGCACATGGCTCCGGAGAAGCCGTTATACTGTGGCGGATAGTAGGGCTGATCGTTCAAGCTATACCACAGCCAGCGCTGCACCAGGCGGTTCTCGTCGCCCGGCATGCCGATGCTGCTATCGAAAGCAGCATTGTTCATCCACTCCATTGTCTGCTGCAGGTATTCACCGATCACCCGCTGTGTGCAGTTGTATTGCTCACCGCCGAGCACACCGTACTCCGATATCCACAGGGGCGTGTTGCGGTAGCCATATTGGTTCATCCACTGGCGGAATCTGATAATATCATTCTGGAACTGGGCAACGTCAACAGGCCCCCTCTGTACGATGGCGCCCTTATCTGCACAGACCCAACTGTGCCATTCGGGCGCCGCGGCATCGAGCGGCAGACCAACCGGCCAATTGTTCGACTGGCTTTCGTCGCCGTTGAGAATCTGTTCATGGATGGTCCAGATGTCAATCGGCATCGGTGTGCCGTAGGTATTCTGGTAGGCTTGCAGCGCCGCTTCTAGCCAACGCAAGCGCGCCTCGGAGACCATGATCACCCCGCCCACAGCCAGCTTGGCCGTTGGATCGCGGCCTTTGATAAACTGGGCGAGACTGTGATAGATATCAGCATACGCCTGCGGCGTGTGGGCGCCCTGGAAGGTCGCCTCGATCTCGTTGCCGATGATAAACGTGGAGCCGGGATTATTGTCTATGACACGGCCCAGTAAGTTCCAATCGTAGGTGTTGGCGCTAAAGTCTCTCGTGTGGATCAACTGCACATATTCGACGCCATTCGGCCGCGGGGGATTCTCCATGATTGACCAGTTCGAATACCACCCCACATGCAAAGCCGCGATGTCGTAGTCCGTGATGCTGCCATAGACGTAATTGAGCCCCACGCCGAGGCGCGGATACGGCGGAGATGGTGGCGGGCTGTAATCCTCTAACTGTGTAACCCTGATAGCGTTGACAAACGCCTGGTTGATAATGGCGGAGCGAGGGATGAAGTTGATGTTGATCACCGAATTGGTCACCGTAACCACAAATGTCCAATCATAGGCAATATAGTTACCCTGTTTGTCCAGATCGGTGCTGCCCGGAATATTGTTGGCGGAGATAATGTCCATGTTGCAAAGATACTTGACGCCGTTGATCTCTACGTCGAAAAGGCGAAAATTCGAGCGCCTGTCCAGGAAGAGTTCGGCGAAGCGCAGTTCGACCGAGTAGGTACCGTTTGGCACGTCGAAGCGGTAGTTGCCGGTCTGGGCATTCCAGTTGCGCGAGTTGCGGTATAGGGTTGGATCATTCGTGCCGATGATGGGACGGCTTGAGTCGGCAGCTCCAAGCACGCCCGGCACCGTCCAACCAAACCCACCGGTGGTGTATTGTCGGTCGGCGTACCACAAGCGGCCCTGGGTGTCTGTGTAGTTGGTCGTTGCACCGGCCATGATGCCCACATCGTACAAGACGGCAGGCGCACCATGCTGGGCAGGTGACCCGGCCACAGGCGCGACGGGAGCTACCCCGGCCTGGCCTGCCAGGCTAAGAATAGTGAAGGTCAGCGTTACCAGCAGGAACGCGATAACGGCAGCCAGACCATTATTCAGGTGCGTACGCATAGTGCCCTCCAAAGATTCCCGGCCCCAAACCCTTGATGTCTGCGAAAGAAACCGTTCACCGTTCGGGTGGGGATGGGCTGCTCACTGTCTGTTGCCTCAGGAGCACCGAGGATAACCAACAAGCATACCGGTAACTGTTCACGTTTACCCTGGAAGCAGGTGCATCGGCATACCTATACCCTCCCGCAGGTTAC
>Ga0272448_1008763_pt1 | contig 10456 bp, 17 predicted proteins | sample YNPCB0191_FD_202220 | JGI IMG/M metagenome (GOLD analysis project Ga0272448, IMG submission 202220) | Hot spring sediment microbial communities from Yellowstone National Park, WY, United States - YNP-CB-019-1 | ecosystem: Environmental > Aquatic > Thermal springs > Hot (42-90C) > Sediment... | reverse complement strand
AGTTGGCCGCATGTAGTTGAGTATTGGAACTCCAAAAGCGACGAAGAAAAAACCAGAAACGAAGGCATGTTCCTTTACGTAAAAAATCTCGCAAAGAGATTGGAAGAAAAAAGAAAAGCGCAAGAGAAGGAGGAAAGAATAACTTGCACCGCTTGCGCTCCAAAGCCCTCATTATCCTTAAACCTGCTTGAAGCGCACGAGAGATACGAAGAAAGATTGAAAAAAATGGACGCGACGGGATTTGAAACAGACATAAAGGAGATAAAAAGGAAATACAGGAAGATGACCAGAAAAATATTGAACATAAAAACTGCGCACAAAGAGGTTGTTCCGCCGAAATTTGCAATGGTCACATTGGCTTGCAAAAAATAAAATTGTAAAAATAAAAAAATCAGATGAAATCAGATGATCTCTATTTCTTCCTGCCCCATGAAATCTTGAAGGACTTTTGGAACGCGGATAACGCGCTTGTCTTCTTGATAGTTTTCCAATATCGCGATCAATGTTCTTCCGACTGCCAAACCGCTTCCATTTAGAGTATGGACATAGTGCAGTTTTCCATCTTTTCCACGATATTTTATGTTCGCGCGCCTTGCTTGGAAATCACCGCAGTTCGAGCAGGAAGAGATTTCGCGGTATCTGTTCTCGCTCGGCAGCCAAACTTCCACGTCGTAAGTTTTTGTCGAAGCAAAACCCATATCGCCGGTGCAAAGCACTATCGTGCGGTAGGGGAGTTCAAGCAACTGCAATATTCGTTCGGCATCGCGCGTCAGGCTCTCGAGCTCGTCATAACTGTTTGATGGATGGGCGATTTTGACGAGTTCTACCTTGTCAAACTGGTGTTGTCTTATCAAACCACGGATGTCCTTGCCATAAGCGCCCGCCTCTCTTCTAAAACATGGGGTGAATGCGGTAAGTTTCAAAGGCAGTCTGCTCTCGTCTATGACTTCGTTAGCGTAAAGATTCGTAAGCGGCACTTCAGCTGTTGGAATGAGCCAAAGATCGTCGTCTTTGCATTTGTACAACTCCTCTGCGAACTTCGGCAACTGCCCAGTACCGGTCATCGTCTTTGTATTGACAAGATAGGGGAGCGCGTATTCAGTATAACCTTGGGAAGTCTGAACCGAGAGCATAAAATTGATTAGGGCGCGTTCCAATTTTGCCATCGCGCCTTTCAAAACCGTGAAACGATGCTCGGCGAGTTTTACGCCTCTCTCATAATCTATCATATCTGTTTTTTTAGCGATGTCATAATGCGACAGCACATCCTCTGCTTTCTTGGTCGGCGTTCCCCATCTGCGAACTTCAACATTTTCGGTCTCGTCTTTGCCGACGGGAACAGAATCGTGCGGTAGCGCCGGTATGGTAAGCAGCAGGGCGTCTCTTTTTTTCAGCAAATCTTCTGAGATGTTCTTTATTTCGTCCACTCTCTTGGCTATTCTCGCAGCTTCGGCAAATTCCCCGTCGCATTTTTCGCCTTTCTTCTTTTTCTCATTTATCAGCGCGCTGATCTTGTTTCGAGCAGCCCTCAATTCGTCTTCTTCTTTTTTTATCTTTTTCCACTCGTCGTCAAGCCTCTTTATCTCCATCGCGGTATCGAGCATTTGCTGTGGCTGGTTTCTGTCTCGCAACTTTTTCAAAACAAGTTCGATATTGTTCCTAACGATTTCTATATCAAGCATAAAAAATCACGTCATAGAAAAGATTGAAGACGAGCAATCGCCTCGTTTAGCTTGCCTTGGGCATTTATTATTATTACTGCAGGCGCGCCTGTAAATGCGGAATAAGCGGCTAAAAAACTCTTGTTGATGTTGTCGTGCTCCATTATCGTATCCAAGGTTTGGGCGTCGCGTTTTCTAGTAGGATCAGAATTCCTTCTTACATAGATCTGATCTGCCGGTGCGGTTATATAGACAAGCTTGTCGACTTTCAGATTTTTTAAAAACTCGAAAGGCAAGCCAGGATAATAACCGCTCGGCGTGTTGATCGAACAATGAGTATCCAAGATTATTTTTTCTCTCATTTCCGCGAGCTTCTTCGCTACGAGCATCTGCGCTTCTCTCTGTTTTTCGATCGGAAGCTTTCTCATTTCGTCCCTGTCCTTGACGCCGAATTTTTCCTTTTCTATTTCGAGCATCAGATCCCCGTAGTTAAGGATCTTGTAATCGGTCTTCAATCCTTGGAGAACTGTTGTCTTGCCAGCGCCAGGCAAACCCATCACGATTATCATACCTTCACCCTTTTCAACTTTCGGTTATATTTTCAACTTTTGATTAGCCATTCTATCCTTTGGCTATCCTTCTATCCTTTGGCTATTTGTCCAAGCAAAGGATAGAGATCAAACATCTTTAGCTGTTCCATCTGTTCGTACATCCTGTAAAGAATGCCTACTGTAAGCAAGATACCGGTTCCGGTACCTAAGGCGCCTGTCAAATCCGCGGCACCTGCAAGCAAACCTACCGAGAACGAACCGATTATGGTTAATGGATAGATATATTTTTGGAGAATGCTCTCGAGCATTCTTGGATCCCTTCTAAAACCTGGTATCTGCAAACCAGACTCAGAAAGCTGGGATGCAACGCTCTTTGCATCCATCCCGGCCATTTCTACCCAGAACATACCGAACAATATCGAGAAACTCGTCAAGAAAAGCAGGTACCCAAATGCGTGCACCAATTCAGGGATATGATAAACGGGCGAAACGCCGTTGATTATGAAATTAAAGTGCGCCATCGTGTCCCTGCCGCCGTAGTATATCGGCGTTATGTAATAGAGCAAACCATCTACTATCTGCGGCTGTTCCTTTGACGGCACGTATGCGATCATCTTAGCCAAATCTATGTTAGTGCCCGGAATGATGAAACTGGCTCCGGCAAAAAGCACCGCAAAAAGTTGCAGGTTCAAAAGAAGGGCGCTCGCGAAAATAACAGGGATATTGGAAACATAGAAAAATTTCAAAGGAAGTTTTGGAACCAGGCCGCGAACGCGCTCGAATGCGATCGGTATCTCGACACGTATGCCTTCCGCATAGACACATAAAAGAAAGACGAGGATCGTAAAGATAAACGGCAAAAGCACGAGAACGGCATTTGGAATCGCTTCCGCTCCGCCTTCTGCGACCGTCACCAAAAGACCGTTTGCGCCGAATATCAAACTAACCAGGCCGGACATTATCGTGTAAGAAACACCTGCCGCTATAAACAAACTGACCGCGCTTCCGATTCCGTATTTAGTGAGCACCTCATCAAGATAAATGATAATAATCGAACCCAATGCGATTTGGAAAACTACAAAGAGCGCCAATAAACCGGGATCGATACCGGCGATTGTTGCCAACGGTACTCTCTGGCCGTAAACAAAAAGAGCGCCTTCAGCGAATGCGAGTAATATTGCCAGTACCTTCTGCGCCTCCAAAAATTTCTTTTTGTCTTCTTTTGTTTTCATGTCGATATTCAACACGCCTGCGCCCTTAAAAAGTTGAAGGAAAATTGAGGCAAAAACGATCGGCCCAATACCAGCAGTAAGCAAACTGCCGATCTTTGACGCGGTAATGGTCTGAAGAAAATCGAACGAACCAAAACCATGTTCGGATTTAACACCAAAAGCCGTCGTAAAGTACATCATAAAGTACAGAATCAACGCAACGCCAGTCCAAATAAGGCGTTCTTTGGCCGTGGGCGCGACTTTCGGCGCTTTTATTTCTGGCAATCGCGAAGTAATCGCGGAAGTTATGTCGAAAAAGCCGACCATCGGATCACTCTGCTTTCAACCTGATTTCGCCACCTGAGCCGCGTCTTCTGACAATTTGCGACGCGGCTTATGCACCAGATGTCTATCGTAAGTGACGATATCAGGTTTCAACAACTCGCCATTTGCCGCCTTGACTTTTTCTTCAACTTTCCTGCTCCACGAAGATGCCTTTATCACTACGGGCGATTTTATGTCCCCGCTTCCCAAGATCTTTCCTTTGAATTCAAAATAGTACTTACCGTCTTTTTTCTGAAGCAGACCTTTCAGTACCATATTTTCTATTTCGTACAAGTTTATCGTAGGTAGTTCTCTTTTCACTGCGTGGCGGACAAAACCGTGTTTGCCAAAATAATCCGGCTCGTATGCCGTTATGTAGGTAAATTTGTGCTTTCCGCTGCCGGCCATGCCAGTTCCGCCTTTTGTTCCGCTTCCTCTTCCTTTTTTCTTGTTACCGCGACCGCAGTGTCGCGTACCAAGGTACTTTCTCTTTTTTCTTTCTTTTCTTTTTGGCATAAAAATCACCATTCTTCACATTCTTCTTTACATCATCCTATTCAAAAGTCGCTCTATGTTCTCGCGCCTTCCGAGATCGCCTTCTGGATAATGCAACTTTATGTTCTTATAACCCTTTCGCGGCGGATGCAAGCAAAAAACAGGATCAACTACGTCCTTCACCTTTTTAACTCCGCTCGCGATCTCCTTGGCAAGCTGTTCTATCGCTTTCTTGTCCATCTTCTCGCGCAACCAAGTCGAACCGTTTTTTCCCCGCTTGTAAATCAATTTTGTTATGAACGCATCGTCAACTTTTCCAAACGCGACATAGTCCTTAACCACATTGAGCATCTTTATCATCGACGGGTTCTCCGGAACAAGAACGCAATGGTTCGGTTTATGCAAACGGAGAAGCTCCAATGTCTTCTTGATTTTTGGTTTTACCTTCCTGACTCCCCTTATCTTAACAACAGCAAACATATCATCACTCCGCTGGTGGCTTTGAGGTATTAAGCGCGTCGAGCGCTTTTATCGTTGCCAAAGCCATATTATAAGTATTAGAACCGCCAAGCATCCTGCTCCACACATCCTTCACGCCGGCGATCGAGAGTATTTTTTTAACCACGTTGTTTGAAGCGAGTCCAAGTCCTCGCGGAGCCGGTTTGAGCTGCACGATCGTGCTGCCTTCTTTTCCTTCAGTAAATCTCTTGATCGAATGCGGCCTGTCGCACCTGCACTCCCAAGAACCGCAGCCCATAACTACTGAGACCATCTTCTTTTTCGCGTCGCGCACTGCGTAATCCATCGCTGGTTTCAATTCCTCGCTCTTTCCCACGCCCACGCCTACGTGCCCTTTTCCGTCGCCGATAACTACGGTAACTCGGAACTTCGTTCTTTTTCCCGAGTCAGTAACACGCTGAGTGCTCCTGACATCAAGCGTTTCCACTTGAAGTTCTGGCATGAGAACATCTATTATTTCCGGCTCGAGTATCGGTTTTCCCATCTCCAAGATCTGCTCGAAAGAGGTTATCTCGCCCGCTTTCACCATCTTGCCTAATTTGGTTTTCGGCTCCCAACTTTCCTTATCAATCGTCTTTAATTTTTCAACCATCATAATCACCAAGACAAACATCCTTTCAATTCAATTTAGATATCTTGCCTTTTGCCTCCTCAAACGCGGACTTGTATTTCGCCGGAATTTCTTCTAATTTTTTTGAAGGTACGACGCCCTCGTCAAAATTCGTTTCAAGACCAGCGTCAATCGCGCCCTTCAATGCAGCGAACACGACAGAACCTTTTGTCGGTGTTTGCATGCCAATGTCAAGCACAAACTTCTTGACGCCTTTTTTTGAAGCTTCCTTGCCTGCCAAGAGTGCCGCGAGATAAGCGCTCCACGAATTGCATTTCATCTCCCATCCGGCAATCTTTTTCAATCTTGCCGCATCCACGCTGGCGATGCATACGTCGCCGGTAGGACGAAACTCGAAGAATTGAACGATCACCTGCTTGTTCGTCTTTCTAACGACCAAGCGCGGCAAACCGCTTTTGACGAACGCAAGCCTTTTCGAGTAGTCTGTCTTCTTTTCCCTTCTCCTCCTGAAAGCAACATTAAAACTTGGGCCTTTTGCTTTGGTCATTTTTTATCACCTTTTTTTGCCACTCCTTTTTTTGCCACTGATTGTTCAAAACTCTTGAGATCAAAATCTTTTGCGATCAATTCGTTGTCCTTGAGATAGGTTACCAGTGCTCTCTTGTTTCTAAACGAGTTTCCTTTGATCTTCAGATAAATCTTTCTCTTGTGCTCGCCTTTCAGAATGTTGTTAGCAATGAGCAATCTGAGCAATTTTCTCTGCGCTCGAACTCTGTTCATCCATTCTCTCTTCCTGTCTTCATTGGATTTACTTCCCTTTCTGCTTCCCTCGCCGCGTTTCTCGCGTTTTGTCTTTTTTCTTCTGCCTTTTTTCGGCAGCACGATTATCGCCTTCTTGTCTATCAAATCCCGAACATCCGCGCGGCTCATCGCGCTTTTTATGTCGGAAAGCTTATCGCTGACGAATCTTATCCTTTTTTCGCCCACGGCCAGAATATCCGCGGCCAATCTTCTTACGGTATCAAAAGACATCAACATCACCTCTCAACGCCACTCTTGCCACCCGCCGCACTCTCGTTGCTCTTGAAGTTTAAAACGCGAACTCCGAGTTGGTTTATCGCGGGTAACATTTTTGCGCGTGTTTTTTTGCTCAGCGAAGACGCGAAACGGACACACAAACCTTGAAGTTCATGAGGCGGAAGCGACTTCAGTTTTTCAACATCCGGCATTCCGCGGACGAGAATCTCCTTTCGGCCGTCTTCACGCACGCTGCGAACGCTGTCCGGATTCTTATAACCTATTTTTGGCAAAGCGCCGGCCCACTTGAATTTTCTCCTCTTTTTGTTCGCAGTTCCGCGCGGTTTTCTCCATCTCTCCTTTACAGCCTTGAAGAAACCGTAATTAAGAACATTGAAGGTCGGTTTTGATTTCTTTTTAGGCCTTTTGATTTTCGATTTCTTATTTTCCTTGTTTGTTTTTGTAACCATCTTTTTCACCTGTTTTCATTCAAAAACTTCATAAACACCATCTTGAAAAACTCTCGGGTCTTTTTCGCGTATCTTTAGCGCCGCTTTTATGTTTGCCACTGTTTGCCCGACTGCCTCGGCGTCAGGACCGCTTATCGTTAGCATAGCACCTTTGGCCTCGACCTTTGTGCCATCACCGACAATTTTGCATTTTCTCGGGCTTTTTTCGCCGAGGAAATTTTTTATCAACAACTCCTTGCCCTTGACTTCAAAACTCATTGGAAAATGGGCATAGAGCGCCTTGAACTTTCTGGCATAATTTTCTGTCACTCCCTTGAACATGGATTTTAACAAAGAAGTGTAAGTACCCACCAATGCCTCGTCGCCTTTAGAGCTGCTCAAAACAATACTGTTGTTGTTTTTTTCGATTTTTATTTTCTTTGGCAACGGCTTGCTAACTGTGCCCTTAGGCCCTTTGACTGTTATAACCTTATCCGTTATATCAACAGAAATTCCATTCGGTATCTCTATCATGCCTCACACCTCAATAGACATAGGCGATTAGCTTGCCTCCTATTTTTCTCTGCTCAGCATCTGAGTTTGTCATCAAGCCCTGCGACGTCGAGACGATCAACAAACCAACACCTACTGCCGGTATGTAACGCTCTTCGGTTTTTGGCCATTCGTTTTTCTTTACAGAGAATCTCGGTTTTATCGTACCGCAGTTATTTATTCTTCCATCTAAGTCGACTTCAAAAAATCCGCCTCTGCCGTTTTCTATCTTTTTGAAATCCGCTATGTACTTGTATTTCTTCAATAATTCTAAAACTGCACTTATGAGTTTGGTAGCCCTCACGGTGCATTTTCGCTGGCCGACATACTCGTGCGTTTTTAACGTGTTTAATGCATCTGCCAAATGATCAACCATATCAACCACCATATTTTCTAAAACCTAATTGCTCACCAACTTCGCGGAAACAACGCCTGCAAATATAAAGATCGTATTTTCTTATCAGGGCGCGCCTATTTCCGCAAATTCTGCAAACGCGTCGTCCCTTCCCCTTGTACTTGTCGATATTTCCATAATCCTTCTTTTCTTTCTGTTTCTTTTCTGCCATAAAAATCACTCAATTTTAGCGTTAAACTTGCTTTTCAAAAATTCAATCGCCTCTTCTTTTGTGATTCTATGAGACTTGCCGATTTTCGCGATTTTCAGTTTTCTCTCGGCCACTCGTCTTCCTCTCCTTTTTAAAGTAACGCAAACGTCAAAACCATACATGCCCATAGAAGGATCATACTTTGCACCGGGGAAATCGATGTATTCGGCGATACCGAAAGAAACATTGCCGAATTTGTCAAAATTTTTCGCGCTTAGTATTCTTTTTTTCGCAGCCAAGGCTTTTTCTATGAAATCGCCGGCCTCTTTTCCCCGCAAGGTTACCTTTACACCGATGGGCATACCCGGCCTTATCTTGAAGGCAGGTTCCCTTCTTCTCGCGAGCGTTTCTACCGGCGCGTGGTTTGTCAAGCGCCTTAGAAGCTCTTTTGCATTGTCAAGCTTCTCACCTGGCGAACCAGCACCTATATTAACAGTAACCTTGTCGATTAATATTTCTCTCATTGGATTTTCTTTTTCGCTCATGCCTTCACCCCGAACTTATCATCAACAACTATCAAGTAATCGGCAACAGTTATGAAATCGTTTTTTCCGTCATTCACGATGGCTTCGGTTTTTCTGCCCATTTTCTTTACCAAGTCCTTGAGCAAGACGATCTTTCCGGCGTGCTTGCCGCTGCTGATGAAACAACGGCTGCCGCTTTTTCTCGGCAGGTGCTCTTTCATCTTTGCCTTTTCCTTTTTTCCGTTCGGCAACTGCAATACGATGCTGTCGCCCACTGCGATGTGATTGTCGCCAAAAATATTCTTGCCATCGTGCAGCGTCAAGAGTATCTTTCCTCCTTTTGTTATCGTTTTGTTTGTCACTTTTGCAATCTTTAACGACGCTTCATTCTTTTTTATTTCCATCGGCTGCAAACGGCCTTTCCAATCTACGACGATTCGGTAGTGCTTGTCTTCCGGCAGAAGCGACACGACATCCATAAAGCCGATCGGCGATTTTATTTCCGTTCGAACGATGCCGTCAACGCTTACCAGACGATTATTGAGAATCTTCTTTACCTCGCGTGCAGATTGCGCAACTTTAAGAACGTCACGCAAAAGAACGCCCAACGGAACGCATTCCGAGATCGGATGCGGGCCCGGCAACGGCTTGAGAATCCACTTATTTTCCTTCTTATTTTCAATCGGCATTGCTTTTGGAATTGCAAGCCTTTTCAGATGAACGCTTCCTCCTCGTTTTCCCATATAATTCACCTTTCAGATTTTTCCTCAACATCAACTTCTTTCTCTTCTTTCGGTTTTTTTTCAGTTTCTCTTTTTGGTTTCTCGGTTTCTTTCTTGGTTTTTTCAACTTTCTTCGGCGCGAAAGCCTCTGCTCCAAAAATCTTCGCGCGCTCTTTCGATTCTACAAGCGAAATGAGCATAAGATTGGAAGGATGAAAAGGAATTGGTACCTCTTTTCCTCGCGCGGTTTTGCGGGTAAAACCTTCCAAGAATATCCTTCGATCGACAACGCTAACCGCTGCGATTTTTGCCTCTTTTCCAGCGTGTTGCCCGCGCATTATTTTTACCTTGTCGCCTTTTCGCGGTCCGAGAGCGCGTCTCTTCTGTTTAGTTTTCGTCCTCAATTCCTTTGACAAATGAATATGGATGTCTTTCTTCTTTTTATGTATCTTTGCCTTGATGTACTTCTTCCTCTGAGTATCTGGTTTCATCTTTTCACCTCAAACCACACCTGCGGAAACCGCGGCAACTTTCGGATATCTCTCTGCGATCTCCTTGGCGACCACACCCTTTATTTCCGTTCCCACGGGCAGAAGAGAATCGTTGATCAGCACTGCTGCATTGTCCTCGAAGAATATCCTCATCCCGTTCGGTCTTCGGTATTCCTTTCTCTGTCTTACCACCAATGCTTTTACGACTTTCTTTATCATATCTGGCTTGCCTTTTTTGACTGAGGCAACCACGATGTCGCCCACACCCGCCGCAGGATATCTCGCGTGTTTTCCTCTCAAGCGAAGGACGTTTATTATCGCGATTACTTTTGCACCGCTGTTATCCGCGCATACCAGCTGAGTTCCGGGCACGAGCGCCCTGACAACATTTCCAGAAAGACCCTTCATGATGACTCACCCTTTTCCAATATTTTTGTTATTGTCCACGCTTTTGTCTTGCTTATTTTTCGTGTTTCGCCAAGCTCGACGAAATCGCCAACTTTAGCATTTATGCATGGCGGGTTGTGGGCCGCAAGATGCGAACGCTGCTTTGCCAATCTTTGATATTTTGACAGCTTCTTTAACATCGTTCTTTCTACAATAGCGGTCCTCTTGCCGCCAGTACTGACAACTATCCCTTGCGTTATTCCACCACGCACTCTTAGACTTCCGTGTCGGAAGCAATTTTTATCATCACATTCCTCTGCCATATGAATCCTCCTAATTCTGAAGCAAATCGCGTCTGCTGGATTACTCGGTTAATGGAGTGAGAGAGTAATCCAAAAAGCTCCGAACGAATCCTGCCAATGTAGCAGGGTGTTCGC
>Ga0272448_1008761_pt1 | contig 10460 bp, 11 predicted proteins | sample YNPCB0191_FD_202220 | JGI IMG/M metagenome (GOLD analysis project Ga0272448, IMG submission 202220) | Hot spring sediment microbial communities from Yellowstone National Park, WY, United States - YNP-CB-019-1 | ecosystem: Environmental > Aquatic > Thermal springs > Hot (42-90C) > Sediment... | reverse complement strand
GCGACGCGACAGGGTTGAAACGGCCCGCCCGGGGCGTATTCTAGACCGTCGCGGGGGAAGCTTCGCGGGAGATCGAGCGTATGATTCACCTTGCCAGGATTCTGTACGCCACGGATTTTTCCGAGCATTCGCTGTACGCGCTTCCGTACGCCACGTCGTTCGCGCAGGAGTACAAGGCGGAATTGCACTGCCTGCACGTAGTGGATGAGGCCTACCAGTACTGGCTCGGGATGAGCGGGGAGGGCCTTCCCGTCGGTCCCGCACCGGAAGAGATGCTTCAGATGGCCGAGGCGCAGATGAAGGAGTTCGCCGAGCGGCACCTGGCGGACTGCACCGTACCGGTCGTCCGGAAGGTCGTCCTGGGCAGGCCGTTCGTGGAAATCGTGCGGTACGCCCGCGAGGGGGAAATGGACCTCATCGTCCTGGCGACGCACGGCCGGGGCGCCCTGAGGCACGTGCTGCTCGGCGGCACGGCCGAGAAGGTCGTTCGCAAGGCCTCCTGCCCGGTTCTCACCATCCGCCGCCCGGAACACGAGTTCGTCATGCCGTGATTCACCTCGGCGGCCCGACCGGGTAGAATCATCGTTGCGCCAACGGCGGTGGACGGAGGCGAACGGGGCGCTGGAATGGACCGGCGCGCCGGCCACGGTGTTGCCGCAGGGCCGGCCTGGTATCTGCTCGCCCGAGGAGATGTCGATGATACGTGTTCCGATCGTTTCGTTCGTTCCGTTGCTGATGTTGGCCACCGTCGGGGCGTGCTCCAAGGATAGCGAGCCTCCCCCGCGGTTCAACGACGTCCTCTCCAACGGTTCGCAGGAACTGCCGCCTGTCTCGCTGGCCCGGCCCGACGATGACAGTCTTCCGCCGGTGCCGCCTTCGCGCTACCTCAAGAAGATCGGCGGGCCGGCGGGCAATCCGGCGGAGGCCGGCGCGGAACGGGCCGGGGCACAACCGGCCGAACCCGCACGGGCCATCGTGCTGAACGACTCCGACGCCGAGGCCCTCGTGAAGCAGTTCGTGGAGTTGAGCAACGCCGGGAACTTCGAGGCGACCGCCGCGATGTTTGTGCCGGACCAGCAGGCCGCGATGCGAAAGCTCGCGGTGCCGATGGCAGCCCTTGCGAAGAACCTGACGCGGCTGCAAAACGCGATCAAGGAAACCGCCCCGGACGTTATGAAAGAGCTCCAGCCGGACGAGAAGGGCACCATCCTCCTGAAGACCGAGGATGGCACGGAGACCCCCCTCCGGGTGCCGACGACGGGGCTGGAAGCGGCCGCCGTCACACCCGACGGCGAGGACAAGGCAACGGCCGTCGTCCGTGCAGGGGCGCAGGGACCTGAGCAGAAGCTCGAGCTCCAGCGCATCGACGGCAAGTGGCGCATCCGGGAGCCGAACATACCCACGGCGGCGGAGCAGGTGACGGCGGCCGCAACCATGGTCGATGCCGCCGCCAAGGCTTTCGGCGAGGTAGCCGCCAAGGTCGAGAAGAACGAAATCCAACCGGCCGACGTGATGAAGGAAGTGGCGGCTGCCCTGAAGCGCGCAATGGAAGCGGCCCAAACCGCCCCTCCGGCGGCCGAGCCCACCGACAAGACGAATGAGACGCCGGAGCCGGCCGCGCCCGTCAATCCGGCTGAACCGGCCCGGCCCACCAATCCGGCCGAGCCGGTGCCGTCGGGGGACAACGCCTCCGCCCCCCGGACGCCCAGGCGAAGGCCGGGCGAGACGCGGTCCGGACGCGACCCGAACAACGAGGCACCGACGCTCGAGGAATCGCTCGGCCGGCAGTAAGAAACGTGTGGCGGGTTTGGGGCATGGTGCGGCGCTCCCATGACGGATCCTGAGCGAACGGTCCACAGCCTGGCCGAGGCGCATCTGTACGCCGCCATGATCCCATGCCGGGCCTGCTCGACGCTCGGGCTGCTCATCATCCAGTCCGACGAGGCGGGCGACGGCGCCTCCCGGCGCCTGCGCGTCCGGATGCTTTGCGAAGGATGCGGCGAGGAATCCGAGGTGCAGTTCCCCGCGCCGGCGGAGGTCGATCTTCGACCCGAAACCGTCGCCAGGATTCCCGTCGTAATCAACGCGACGCAGCAGCCGTCCGAGCTGCTGGACCCGGGCCAGTGGCTGACGCTGTATCGCATCGCCCTGGAGGCCGCTGAGAAGCTTTCCGACAAAACGCTTGCGCGGGCCGTACGGCTCGAAGCGGGACAATGCCTTACGGAAGCGCTGCGTTTCTACCCGGCGGACAGCGACATCCCGCCGGTCGCTGCGTTCTTCAGCGCGGAGACGCTGCGGCGATTCCGCGACCACCCGCATTTGTTCGCCCGGCAGCGATTGATCGACCTGGCGGCAAGACTGCCCGTCCAGGCTGCCGAGTCGCCCGCGCCGGTGAGCACCGACCGACCGCCGAGCACGAAATGGTGGCTTCGATGATCGGCTCCGCTCCTCGAATGGTTCTCGCGGCCGGGCTCGCCCTGTGCGGCATTGCCCACGCGCAGCCGCCGGTGACGCAGGGGCTTTCCGCCGCCTCGCCGACGGCCGCCCGGGACGGCGATGCGGCTGATTCGGGCACGGCCGCTGCCCGGTTGCATGCAGCGCTCGCACCGTACCGTGTGGGTGACGATCTGCGAACGCATCTGTTTTTCCGCTACGCCGATGCCCCGTACACGCGGACCACAATCGCATGCCTGATCGCCGCCGAGCGGGCGCTGAAGGATGCGCCGGACGCCCCCGCGTTGATTGGCTGGTCCCGGGCCGCCCTCGCCCGCGTGCGTTCGGGTTCACCGCTGGATCGCGACGCGCCGGCCTCCGCAACCCCGCCCGACGAGGCCCCAATGGCATGGGTAGTGTCGGCCCCGTGCCCGGTAGAACATGGCCCCGCCGCCGCCGTTGATCTTGTCGCGTGTCTGGGCGCCAAGCTCTTCGTGGACGCCCGCCCGGGCATCACGGCGGACATGGCCGGCATCCTGAGCGACCGGGCAGCGTTTCTCGGCATGGCCTACCGCCGCGTCGATCCGGCAACCGCGAGTTCCGGCCACCCGGGCGCGGCGGGCGGAACCCTGCTCTCGGTGCCGGACGGTGATTGCAGCGCCGAGACTGTCGCCGCATGGCGCACAACTTTGTGGCGGCGGGCACTCAGCAGCCGCCGGCAGATGCTCTTCCCGATCGATCGCGCATGGCCGCAACCCTGGCTCATCGAGGCGGCAGCGCACTGCAACCTGGATTTCCTCCGCCTTGGCCGCGAAATCCGATGTTTCCCGGCACCGACGGATGTGGCGGTGGTCGCACCATCAAGCACGGCGGGCCGATGGGCCGACGGTCTCGATCTTCCGAAAACGACTTCGCCGACCGGCGGCCCGGCGACCGCTACGGCGAAACGGGGCGGTGCGGGCCCGCTCCTGCGCGCAGCCTGCGAGCCCCTCGCGGATGCCCAGGTGCCCGTGGATGTCCTCCCGCCCGACGCACTCGACGGCAGCGACCACGGCGGACGATACAGGGTACTTATCCTGGTCGGCCTGGACCCCGTCCCGGCGGAAATCCGCGAAGGAATCCGCCGCTATCGGGAAGCCGGCGGCGTGCTCCTGGCTGTAGGGCGGTGCCTCAGTGCAGTTCCGCGCTCCGGCCCCGGCGCGATCCGGTTCGACATGGAGGTCGGTGAGGATTCGTTGGAGCGCGTACGCGACTACGTCCTGGGTCTGCGCGATCGCGGGACCATTCTCGCCGGACAGGCGGTGCCGGTCTCGCCGAGCGGCGGCCCGATCCGCGGCCTGCGAAGCGAGACGGCCTGGACCGGACCGGGCGAGTGCCTGGTGTACCTGGCCAACCTCGCGCAGACGCCGTTGTCGGTGTCCCTGCGGTATCACGGCGCGACACTGACCGGCCGGGCCCGCGAACTGATTGCCGACCAGCCAATCGAGCTTACGGCGTCGCCGTTCGTGCTGCCGCCCCGCGCCGTGTGGATCCTGCGTGCGCCGACTTCCCGGCGGTGATTCGTCTCCCGTCACGGTCCCCGGGCGACCGCGCTCGTTGGCCGAGGCGTGGTAGAATGCGGCCATGCATAAGACGACCCGCGGCTTTCGATTCGGCCGCGACCGGCGGCTGAAGACCCGGCGAGCGTTCAGTCGTGTCTTTGCCGCACGCTGCGCCGTCTCGGATGACCGGCTCGTCGTTCACGCGTGCCGCAACGACGGCGAGGCCATGCGGCTGGGCGTGGTGGTCAACCGCCGGTTCGGCAAGGCCGTGAAGCGAAACCGCTTCAAACGGCTCGTGCGCGAGGCCTTTCGCCTGAATCAGGAAAACTGGCCGGCGGGCTGCGATGTCGTTGTACGTCCCCGGCCGGAGGCGAGCCGGGCCGGCCTCGATGAGCTAGCCGCCTCCCTGGGAAGACTGATCCCGCAGGCGGTCGCTCGCCTGATGGACCGCACCTGACCGCCTCGCCGTTTCGTTGCGCCGTACGGCGATAGGGCCGCCTTCGGTTCGAGAGCCAGGTTCGATTCCGGTCGCGCGTGCCGGAACGGAAATCGCGGTGCAAGCCGGCCGCCGGCCCTTCCCCCGGCGCGGGGGCGGCGGCGTTTACCATCGCATCCCGCCGATCAGCATCTCCGCCGGCAGGACCGTCAGCACGCGCTCGCGGCCGAGCAGGTCCACCCGCATCAGAAACCGTGCGATCATCCGGGCCCGCGCGGGGCCGAGCGGCTTGAGCACCGGGGCGAGCATCTCCACGCCCGGAGCGGCAACCGGCCACGAAGAAGCCGCCGCGCTCGCATCGTCGTCGTCCTCATCCGCACCGAGCCCCTTCATGAACAGATCGAGAAACGTCTTGGGCTTGGGCAGCACGCGGATGTCGTATTCGGCGAGGTTCGCCTCGTCGGCGGCGAACCGGATCGCGTCGTCCAGTCCGCCGATGCGGTCGATGAGCCCGTTGGCCAGGGCCAACTGCCCGGTGTACACGCGGCCGCCGGCCAGCTTCTCGATGTCGTCCTTGAGCCGCTTGCCGCGGGACTCCTTCACATGCCCGGTGAAGACGTCGTACACTTCCTTCATCCGCTGGACGATGATGGCCCGCTCCCGATCATCCCACTTGCGGTTCGTGTTGCCCAGATCGGCATTCCGGCCGCGCTTGATCTCATGGAACGAGACGCCCGCCCAGTCCCAGAGGCCCTTGGTGACGATCTTTCCGCCCACCACGCCGATCGAACCGGTAATGGTGCCGGGGTCGGCAAAGATCGTGTCGGCGGCGACGCTCACGTAGTAGCCGCCGCTCGCGGCCACGTCGCCCATGGATACGACCAGCGGCTTCTCCTTCGCGCATTGCCGCGCCGCATGCCACATGACCTCGCTGGCCAGCGCCGAGCCGCCCGGCGAATCCACGCGGAGCACGACGGCCTTGATCTTCTCGTCCTTGCGCGCTTTATCCAGGGCGGCGCGGATCGTCGTGCTGCCGACCGTCCGGCTGCCCAGGAGCCCGTCCTCGCTCCTGCCGCTGACGATCATGCCGTCCACATAGACAATGCCGATCGCGGGCTTTTCGCCTTCCTCCGCCCCCCGCATCATTTCGCCGAGGATCTTGAAGATCGCAAACGGATTGGAGAAGTCGATCTCCGGGCCCTTCTTGCCGCCGTAGTTCCTCGTGAGCTTCGCGGACTTCCCGAACTTCCGCTCGATCTCCCGGAGGAAGTCGTCGCGATACTCGACCGCGTCCACAAGCTTCACCTGCAACGCCCGTTCGGCGGAGTACGGCCCTTCATCAATGAGCGCCCGGACCCGCTCCGGCGAAAGGTCGCGGTTCTTCGCCACGCCGTCCACCAATTGCGCGAAGAGATCGTCGAAAAGCCAGTTCATCTCTTCGCGGGCCGGCTCGGACGGCCCTTCGCGCGTCAGCGCCTCGGCGGCGGACTTGTACGCGCCGATGTGCTCGAAATCGGCCTCGACGTGAATCCTGTCCAGCAGCTTCTTGATGTACGGGCTCTCGCCGTAGAGGCCCGCCAGATCGATCTCCCCCGTGGGCACGATCGACAGCCGCGTCGCCGCCGAGGCCAGCACGTACATGCCGGCCGTCAGGGACTCGGCGTGACAGTACACGTCCTTGTCGGCCGCCCGCAACCCGAGCAGCGCCTGACGCAGTTCCTGCATCTGCGCCCAGCCCATCTCGGGCTGCTCGATGGTCAGGGCCACCGCTACCACGTCGGAATCCTCGCGGGCCTTCTTGAGGCGCTGGAGAAGATCCTTGAGCGCGCGCGGCCGCTCCTCGTCGAAGCTGAACGCGAAGAGGTCGGGCGGGGGCGACTCGGTGATCCATCCGCCCAGACGGAATTCGGCGATCTTCCGCACGGCCTCCACGGCATCCGCCGCCTTTGCGGTCGTCTTTTTCCGCTCGCCCGCCTTCGGGGATGCGGCGTCCGCCTTTGCACCCCAGGCCGGCGTCGGCGCCAACGCCAGCGCGGCAACCAGCATCATCCCGCCCAGTCCGTGCCTGATTCTCATGGTCAGCGTCTCCTCATCGGGTTCCGAACAGCCTGTCACCGGCGTCGCCGAGGCCGGGAACGATGTACCCGTCCCGGTCCAGCCTCTGGTCGATGGCCGCCGTGTAAATCGGCACGTCCGGGTGCTCCGCGACCACGCGGCGAATGCCCTCCGGCGAGGCCACAAGGCACAGAAGCTTGATCCGCGTCGCGCCCATCCGCTTGATGGCGGCGATCGCCACCGTGAGCGAACCCCCGGTCGCCAGCATCGGATCGACGATGATCACATCCGTGTCGGCCACGTCCGGAGGCAGCTTATTATAATACACCACGGGTTCGAGCGAGGTTTCGTCCCGATAGATTCCCAGGTGGCCGACCCGGGCGCTGGGAATCAGCGAAAGGACCCCGTCGGCCATCCCGAGACCCGCGCGCAAGATGGGAACCACCGTGATGTCCGCCGCCAGACGCGCGCCCACCGCCTGAGCCAGCGGCGTATCCACCTCGACCGGCTCGACCGGGTAATCCCGCGTCAACTCGAACACCATCAGGGCGGCGATCTCCGAGAGGTATCGCCGGAACCCCTGGTGATCGACGCGTTTGTCCCGTGCGTACGTAAGCTTCTCCTGAATCAGCGGATGCGAAATCAAGTGTACGTTGGGAGGCAGGTTCATACCGGCACCTTCGATCCACGGCGGAGACGCCCCCAGGCGCGCCACCTGCGCCCGTGTCGGGGCGGCTTGCCGCCTTGCGCATTCCTCACTGCCCCGCCCTCTTCCGTCGCCGCGCCGCGACCGTCATCATGACCAGCGCGGCGGCCATCTCCGCGAACCCCAGCCAGATCCCCCACATCACAGGCGCCCACGGGTTCCTCGCCGCGAGGCGGATCACCAGCAGCCCCTGAATCAAGAGCAACAGGGCGACGAAGGCCGTGCGGCCGCTCATTCGCGGGTCACAGAGCGCCAGCGCGACGGCCGCCAGGATAATGAGTTCCCGCAGGAGCGGAAACACGGCCATTCCGTACGCCGGGCCGCGGATGTTGAGCAGATTCGACCAGTTCGTGCGCAGGCCCGAGGGCGTCGCCTCGATGACACCGGGGCCGGCCGGATGCATGCACGCACCCGCCGCCGAGGCGACCCACATGTGCTTGCCGTCCATCACCAGGTGCGCCGTGGGGTCGTACCGCTGCAGCAGTGAGGCGGCGATCAGCGCGCGTGTACCACAGTCGCCGCGGGCCTTCGCAACCGCCTCGGACACGGTGGGCAGATAATCGGCCACGCCCCACACGTCCCAATCGAAGGCGTAGGGAACCTTCTCGTACACGAACGCCTCCACGATCGGAAGCCGATCCGCCGCAGTCACGTCGGGGCCGATCCGCGACTGCAACTGCACCGCCCACGGAGCCAGCGCCGGATTGTCCGGCTCGGGCATCGTTTCGAGATGGCGCAGATGCCGAACGTCTCGGACGAACAGGCTCGGGTGTGGGTACAGCGTGAGAAAGGCGACCATGGCGACGCCGCTGCACTTGATCAACCACCGCGCGGGCCACCTCCGCCGCTGCACCGACAGCCAGGCCGAGCGAAGCATGGCCGGACTCTACCACGGCCCGTGAACGGACGCCAGAAAAGGACAAGAGAGGGCACGCAGCGTCCCGAAAAGGCCCGCTCGACATCACGGCGCGACGAGGATCCCGTTCACGTCGGCCTGCGTGAAAAAGCCCGCGGCGTCCTTGACGAACGTAAAGGTGACTGCGTCGCCGCAGAAGAAATCCCGTCCCTCGACAAGAAGAGGAATGGTCTGGCTCGCAAAGTCGCCGGCGGCACCGAGGAGAAGAGCGTCCGTCTGCAGGGTCGTATCCGCGAAGCAGTCCACGGTCAGCGCGACGCTTTCGCCCGGAGCCAACGGCGGATCAAACACGTGCAGGACCCCGTCCACAAACAGACCCGGATCGACCGGATCCGGCGTATTGTTGACCAGTTGCACATCCACGGTGCGAATCACCGGTGCCGGGGGCGGCAAGAACGCGATCGAGCATTGCGCTCCCATCGCACCCGCAAGCACAACGCCCAGAACAACCATTTGGCCCGTCCGGACCATCCGTCGCGGGGCTTTCACAGCAGACCTCCTTCGCCAAACAGGTATCGCTCTCTCACGGCACACTTCCGGCGCGCCATCGACTCTGCCGCGCTCCCGTCCGCGGATGTGTCTTCCTTGCCCGTCGGCCCCGGGAACTCGCGAGCGCCGCTCTCGGGCGGCGACGTACGCGCCGGCGGCGGAAGGGCAAGTACCGGCTCCCGTCGTGTCTCCGTGGCCCCCGCCTCGGGAATCATCATACGGTCTGAGCTCACGAAGGAACAGAGACGGCTTTCGGATCGCGCCGCCCGGCTGGAACCCGCCGGCGTCCTCGCGATACGATGTTGGCGACGGAGCGGATGACTCGCGGCGGAGAAACCCATGAAACACGCCCTGATCGGCCTCATGATTCTGCACGCCCAACTGCCGGACCGCAACCCGGAGAACCGGACCCTGCAAGACGTGGCATTCCACGCGAACTGCGACGGCACGGAGCAACGATACGTCCTGATGCTCCCGGAACCGTTCGAATCGGGGCGCCCGCACGATGTGCTCGTCGCGCTTCACGGCCACGGGTCCGACCGCTGGCAGTTCGCGAAGGACATGCGCGACGAGTGCCGCGCGGTCCGCGACGTGGCCGCCGAGCACGACATGATCTTCGTCTCGCCCGACTATCGGGCGAAAACGTCATGGATGGGCCCGAAGGCAGAGGCCGACGTCGTCCAGATCATCGAGGAGCTCAAACAGCGCTACGCCGTCCGGAAGGTCTTCCTCTGCGGCGGTTCGATGGGCGGCACCGCATGCCTCACGTTTGCGGCCCGGCACCCGGACCTCATCGACGGCGTCGCCTCGATGAACGGGACCGCGAACCTGCTCGAGTACGACAACTTCCAGGACGCCATTCGGGAGTCGTTCGGCGGGACGAAAGCCGAGGTTCCGCTGGAATACAAGAACCGCAGTGCGGAGTACTGGCCGGAGCGGTTCACCATGCGGGTGGGCATCACGGCCGGCGGAAGGGACAAGAGCGTCCCGCCGGAGAGTGTGCTGCGCCTGGCCGACGTGTTGAAACAACTCCGGCGACCGGTGCTCGTCGTCTACCGCAAAGACGGCGGCCACCACACGAATTACGAAGACGCACGGCAAGTCCTCGAATTCGCGATCGGAGCGCGATCTCCCGCGACCGCGCCGTCCCGATAAGGACGGACGCCTGCCGGTGCGCAAGGCATCAGCGGCGCCACGCGTCCCGCGGAAATCCTTTCCTCGGACGACTCAATACGTCGCCTTCACGCAGATCGTCTCGTTCGCCGGCGCCATGGGAATGATCTCCCTCGCCGCATCAAAGTCGCGATGCCCCTTGCCGTTCACGGCGACCGATTGAATCGGCTTGCCGTCCGGGTGCCGCAGCCGCAGGATGATCCGCTTCGGCGCCAAACGCGTCGGCGGCTCGATCGTCGCTTCCATGAAGCCTTGCCCCACGGACGACTTGATGCCGTAGCTCACCGGCCCGAAGCGCGTCGGGGCGTTCTTCACGTCGATGACCATGCCATCCTTGAGCCAGTTGTTCGTCACGAGCGGGGCAAGCCACAGCTCGTCGCCGTGTTCCATCACGAGCATGAACCGCGTCTGCTGCAGGAAGTAGCCCGTCTCGTGCGTCTTGTTCCACGCGCCCACGCCGTGGAAGTGCTCCTGGAAGCAGAGGTTCTCCAGCCCGATCAGCGAGGCCATCGTATTGAAGTACGTCCGCACGAACGGCTTGACGTCGTCGCGCATCGCGTCGATCTCGCCGTTGCGGGTGTAATACGGCTGCACCTTCGAGAACCCGCCGAGGTTGAACGGGTCCTTTTCCGACTCGGCCGCCGGGAAGTCGAACCAGCCGTCGGAGAGGAACTGCACATCCTCCATGTGGTCCATGATCCACGCGGCGTC
>Ga0272448_1008760_pt1 | contig 10461 bp, 4 predicted proteins | sample YNPCB0191_FD_202220 | JGI IMG/M metagenome (GOLD analysis project Ga0272448, IMG submission 202220) | Hot spring sediment microbial communities from Yellowstone National Park, WY, United States - YNP-CB-019-1 | ecosystem: Environmental > Aquatic > Thermal springs > Hot (42-90C) > Sediment... | reverse complement strand
TTCTCTAATTATAAGTTCAACATCAAGGACTACCTTTTTTAAGGTATGGCTATTCCTTTCTCCCTTAATTCGTTCCATTAAAACCCTGTATGCCTCTGTTCCCATCTTTTCAGGTTTCTGGTCAACGGTTGTTAAAGGAACTTCAAGGTATCTTCCAATAGTAAGGTTTCCATAGCCAGCGATTGAGATATCAGAAGGGACATTTAGCCCGAGTTCTCTAATTGCTTTAAATGCACCAATTGCTACCTCATCATTGCAGGCGAATATACCATCCACATTGTTATTCATCAGAAACTTTTTTGTCTCATAATACCCCGTATCTATATTCCAGCCAGTATATCGGATTAATTCTTTATTAAATTTAATACCTCCCTCTTCAATTGCCTTCTTATATCCATTTAGCCTTGCCCTTGCGGTTGAATGTTCTTCTGGACCTGCCAGATGTAGAATCTTTCTGCTTCCAAGTTCAAGTAAATGTTTTGTTGCCATATATCCACCTTTCTCATCGTCAGAACTGATATGGTCCGCTTCAACCTCTCCTAAATACACATCAACAACAACTACAGGGATAATATGGCTTATTTCTTTTAACAGTCCTGTATTTGAAAGAGAATTTATCCCAGGTATTATTATAAGGCCATCTATCTTCTCTTCTCTTATCTTTTCAAGATACATTCTTTCAACTTCAGAATTTTCACCTGTGCATTTGAGAATTAATCTATTTCCATCCCGTGATACTGACCTTTCAAGTCCTGATAGTATATCGGCAAAGAAAGAACTGCTTAAGGGAGGATTGATTATGGCTTGTATGGTCAACCTTGAGATGTCTTTTGATATATAAGTTCCTTTGAATGGTATTCTATACAGATACCCTTCAGCAACAAGTTCACTTATCGCATGCCTTATTGTAATTCTACTTGTCTTGTAGGTCAGGGCAAGTTTTCTTTCAGATGGGAACCTCTTTTCAGTAGAAAATTCACCTTTCAGAATTCTTGCTCTCAACTCCTCTTTCACCCTATCAACCACACTTCTCTCAACCTTTTCTTCCTTATCTTTTCTTTTCCCCATACTTTTATATTATTCCATATTTTCTGTTCTATCAAGTTTTTTTATTTTCTGGATATACCTTATCTTTCCATCCCATCAATCTCTATTTAATCTCCCGCATTTCTATTGATGAAGGTAAAATTTCAACTCTCATTTTAATAGAGTTACTGAATGTGAATTCTTCATACTTTTTCTTACACCTATATTCTCACCAAAATAAAACCACTTCCTATTCATAATTATTCCATCATTGTCAAAAACAATTACTGAAAATAAAAATCTTTTGCCATCTTCTGGACTAAATTTAAAAAATTTCCATGGTATTGCCATCTTATAAATTGTTTTTTTTCTTTTCTCATCTCTTATAATATCAAGAAAGCCATTTTTATATAACTTCCTTGTCTGCTCTATTTTTCCATATTCATTCCACACAAAAATTTCATTTCCTTTTTCTGTTTTTGAAATTATTAGTTCATAATTAAATCCATAAGAATCCACCTTTTTCAAATCAGGCCCAAAGGCAAATTGTATCGAGTCGCCCCAGAATGTTTCCCAGTCAACCCATTTCTGATAAAAAATATCATCTATTATCTCTCCATATAAATAAAAATTTTTCTCATCCCAGTACAGGTTTATCTCTCCAGAAAAGTCATCTTCCCCATGCCAGTTTTTAATGTTGTATATATTGCCTTCCTTTATCTTTATAGATGTTGTTCTGTCAATCTGCCAGGGGGCTTTAGCATATTTACAAACAGGAAAAGCCATCTTTAAGTCATTGTCCATACTGAATCTTTCTCCTTTTAGTCCAACCTTTATATCATTCTCAATCCCGAAATTATCAATATCCACAGGGACTAAAACTTTTTTACTTTTATTTAAAACAAAAATATATTCCTTTTTCTCATCTTTATATTCCAGTTTTAGAGTTATTTTTTTCTTTTTGTTTGTTCTGTTTCTGACCGTGATTTCAACGAAAGGTGTATAGCCGTCCTTTATTTTCCTTACAATGGAGTTTATCTTTGTCTCAATCGGTGTTTTCACAAGTAAACCGTAAAAATATGTCCTCTTATTTTTAATGGTTACAGGGATATAAAAATTCTCTCTGTTCAATATCTGGGGAATAATTATTTTGTCTTTTTTAGTTATCTTTTTCCCTTTATAAAGAGAACAGGAGGGAATAATAAAATATCTTATCTTTTCTGATTTCCCTGGCATAATCTTTCCTCCCTCCCCTGTAAAGATATCTACTTTTATATTTATTTCCTGCCTTTTCTTCTGTTCCCCTCTGAATTTCTCTGCAAAACTGTTTTCTTTCAGAAATTTTATTATCTCTCTATCTCCTATAAATTCGCCTGTTTCAATATTAAAAGAAACTGACTGACGATTTTTAATACCCGCTATTACAGATTCTTCGGTAAGTGTATCTAAGATAATAACTGTTGCATATGTGGAGCAGGGCATAATGCGTTTAAAAGGAGCAAAGTTTCTGTTGAAGAGAGAAAGCGGATATTTTATAAACGGTTTACAGGCATGAATATCAAGCCCACCAACAACTGATATTTTTATATTATTCTCTTCAAAAATTCTGTATGGTGCATATTCCTGTGGTTGGATTGCATCTATAAGGTTTTCTTTATATAAATTTAATAGTGGCTTATAGGTTCCATCAAAAGTATCTGACCAGTTTTCAGAAGGATGAGCCAGAATAATAAGTTTTGCTTTTTCTTTTAAAAATTTATATGGCTTTCCTTTCGGAATTTCACTTAAATATTTTTCAAAATTTTCATCAACCCATACAACTATATGTGCTTTTTCTGTTGCAATTTCTTTTCCATGAAAAACTCTAAATGGTATCTCATAAATTTTACAGAAATCATCTATCTTTTTACTCTCTGTATATCCATCGCATAAAAGGACAAAGTCATAACCTAAATTATACATTCCTGAAATAAATAGAGTTGGATTCTCCTTATCCCAGTACCAGTGGGTATGAAAATCCCCAATATAAACTTTTTTATCTCCTGTTTTAATCATTTTATCTTTCCTGAGAATGGGAAAAGATGTTCGTCGTTTTTACCATGTTTATCTCTTAATTATATACTTATTTAGATTTAATCAATCCTTCTTAAAGTTTGAAATAATTTTATACTCCTTCAAAACAAAATCAATAATTCTTCTCCCAAATTTATCAAGATATGGTTTTGAAGGGTCATCTAAAGTATCTTCTTCTGAAAAGATAAAAGGAGATAAGAAATATTCGGGAATAAAAATAATTTTTATTTTCTCATCATTTATCATACAACTTACAATAAATTCTCTTTCTCCATCAGTTAATTTTATAAGTTTTTTTACTTTTGGGTCTTCTGTATCAATATAAACTGTACAGACAGGTTTCTGCCAGCCGGCAGGTGTATTTGGATTTCTTATCATTTTATATTCTTTACTTCCCCAAAATTCATTCAAATCATTTAAAAAATAAAAAGAAATCTTCTTAACAACATCTTCATTGGTATATCCATATTTTGGACTTACAGGTGTAATATCTTCTGGGAGATTTTTAAAGTAAGGATAATAATTACCAAAAATTTCTTTGTATAGCCCAAAACTTGTCATACCTCCTATGAGAAAAATCATACCACCATTTTTTATATATTCTCTCAATGTAACACTTAATTCAGATGGTATGTTGTTTCCTCCATCCAAAATAATTAAAGGTATTTTTTCAACTGATAAATTAATTTTTTTCTTTATTATGTCTCTTACATCTATTGGTTTATATGAAATCCCATTTTCTTTTAAATACCACATAATTGCACTTAATATATATTTTGAACCAAAAGGGAAAATTGCCCTATTCATTGTTTGTGATGACTCTATTATTATTCCTATTGCAGGATATTTCTCTTCTGTATTTAATAATCCTTCATATATTGAGTCATTTTCAATTGGTCTTTTTTCTAAATATTCTTTTTCGCTTTTCTCAAATTCCTTTATTATGTTTTCTTCAAATTGAACCTGTATACCATTTTTTGCATAATAATATGAGGTCATAACAACATCAATTGTATCAGAAACATTTTTTGCACCTATTTCAGCCATTGCTGTTTTTGCTTCCTCATATTCTTTTTCATCCCTTTTCAACTTATAACTTTTCACTATCTTTCTTTCTCGCTGTGTCATAAAAGAATTTGCTTCCACGGATTTCATCAAAATATTTATAATTGCTTCTTCTGGATTTTCTGATGTAACTTTGGGTTGAGAATTTTCAAGTTTTTTAAGTATTATTTCCTTACCCCCTGTTTTTGAAATTTCTATAATATCAAGTCCAATACCTTTACCCATTTTTATCTTCAAAGGTGAAAATCCATAAGTGAAATAATGAATAAGCGCTCCATGATTTAAAGCCCCTTCATCTGAAAGTGTATGACATAAAGAAGAAATCCATAAACCAATCTCCTTTTCATTTTTATTTTCAAATGCATTCGTAAGTAATATGAAATTAATATATTTACCTTTTGAAGAATGTAAATCATATCTTGTTTTAATCCCGTATTTTTCAAGAATTGAAAGTGAAGTTTCAGAAATAATATCCTTATCCTTCTCAAACTTTTCAAAAGAGTCAGGATAATGAGACCATTCCTTTATCATTCTCTTTCTTGTATCTTCTGAAAGCATACCCTTTATTTCTTCAGGGAGTTTTTCAATCAGAATTTCAGTAACAAAATTATGCCCCGGGCCCCAGCTAAAACAATTGGCACATAACAACCCCAAAAACATTAAAATTTTTCTATTCATTTAATAAAAGAGTTATTCCTATTATAATTGTTGCCCGCATCCCTTTTCCATCACTATGAAACCCAACATTGCTAATGACTTTTTCATTAAAAGGATTTTTCCACTGTATAATGTAAAGATTTCTATAAGGGGGTTTGAAACTTTCAGAAGTTCTTACCAGTACATACTTTAAATTTTCATTTTCAGTTCTTTTCTGTGGCCACCAGTCAAACATATTTTCTTCACCTATTAGAGATAAACCTTCGGATGTTCCATCAGAATATTCAATGGTAAATTTTCTTTCCCCTATTTCTTCCGGGGAAGCATAATAGTTTGCATGAAGAAAATAGATTGCCTCTACTTTTCTATTCACTGGAATTTTTACATCATAAACACCATCAATAATCTCGGATTTAGTTATTATGCATGTTTGTAGTTGTTCTTCTTCTGAAATAATTTTGAAAGGTACACCATAATATCTTTTTTCTCCTGTTTCAATATACTTTAAATTTTGCGAACCAGTCCACCTGGAGAAGTTTCCATTGCAATATTTTTTTATATCTAATAAAAGCCATCTTTCATCAGAAATATTTTTCCCTTCCAGAGATGAAAATTTTTCTTTCATTGGTTTTTCAAACATAGAGCGGCCTGCCTTTTCAATAATATAATCAAGGGTTTTAAACTCTTCTGCAAAAGAAAAATTGTATAAAGCCATCAATATACTACCAACGCCAATGAAGATATGGATGGACAAATCCTTCAATCCAGTTAATCGGGTAAAGGGTGAAATCATCACCCTGCAGTATAAAAGATGGACCTTCATTTGAAGAACCTCCTTGATTTATTCTTAAAGCAGCAATAATTCTCATAATCTTCATCCTCTGCCATCTTGTTTTGAAATCTCTTAGATGTATTGAATAGTAAAAAACTTCCCTATTTCCCTCTTTTCTTTTGACAAACAAAACATTGCCCTGGTCTGTTGATATGGTTTTAAGAGGTAATACTTCTCTAAAATAAAAATCTGATATTGTAAGACCCATCGGAATTTCCTGCGGAACAAAAAGATAATCTTCAGAGGTGATAATTTTTATTCCTGGAGTATTTTCATCTGCATATATGGGTTGATGTGCAGGGTCAGGGGATTCAACTCTGTCAAGGTATTCCAGCAGATTGTTCACCAGTATTGTACTTACAGGGTCGTTTCCATATCTATTTGTAACATCTACCTGACAGAAAATAATTCTACCTTTACCTATTGCAAACTCTACAAGAGGAGTTTCCATAAGGTCAAACCCACAGCTCAACAGTGACCTATATGCTCCAACCTGTGGTTTTACAACAGGGAATGTTGTTACAACATTGTCATTACCCCACATCCAGAATCTTTCGGGATGAGCATATCCTAATTTGGGAGGAGGTCCTATATCTGGATAATCAGGCATGAGATTGCTATCACCTTTCAAGTATGAAAAATCTTTATCTTGGAGGTTCTTAAAAACAGGATGTCCTTCTGCTGTTATATGTGCATGCCGCCATCTTCTTTCTTCTGATGTAAGACCTAATATATTTTTCATCGGCTGTTCAAATACAAGCATCTTCAATCCTCCACTTATCGCAGGGTCTATTCCGTATAAAAGCCGTTCTGTTTGCCATGAAATAAGATTTTTAAAAAAAGTTTCATCTGCAAGAACTTTTCTTCCAATAATCAAAACACCATCGTTAGGAAGTTTTCCATAAATCTCTTTATATCTTATTTCAGCAGTATCAAGTAATTTTTTTGTATCACCAACAGGGTCATAAAGATATATCTGCGAAGACAGAAGAGGTTTCTTTACTTTTGGGAAAATACTTATAGTGAAAGAGTCAGTTATACCGTATAAGGATGTTTTAACATTAAGTTTTATAAGATAATCATTCCTTGAGTTGACATCAGGCGCCTTATATTCAAGCGTATATCTCTCAGTATCCCTTTGTCCTGGTAAAAGGGTAAAATTAAATTCCTTTTTAAATATAACCTCATTTTTTTCACTATCAATTATTTCCCACAAACCTTTGCCTTCAATTTCTTTTTCAGTATCATTTATCAAAATAGCATTCTTTTTAACTGTCTGTCCTGCAAAATAATTATGGTCTTTCAGTGTAAATTTTCCTTCTGCTCCACCTATGTATGCAAGAAAACGAGAGAGCGATTCTTTTGCAGCAATCCCGGAAAGATTTAAAGGGCTATTTTCAAAAGGGTCTCCTTCTGAAGATTGTTCATCAGGGACATAAAATGGCACACGAGGGTCAATGTTTAGAACAGCAGGTGTTTCAAGTTTTTTAAAAAATCTCCTGGTTTCTGCATGTAATGCAAAGGAAACCCCATAGGTCCTCCACGCCCTTATTACATTTTTTGTAAATAAGGCATGAAGTTGGTCAGCAACTCCTTCTGTTATTGAAGGCTGGCCGGGAATTTTTGACTTTTTAAGTTCTTCTTTTTTTTGAAGCATATCTTGAAAGGCGGTTGAGCCAAAGTAAAGGGATGCCCACTCTACAAATATTGGCTTTTCCATAGGACCCGGTCCTCTTGAAGGTCTTAGATACCATACCTGTATATAAGGTAAACTAAACTCTGTAGGTAGTAATGGACGGGGTTTCTTTTTACTCCAGGCAAGAGGCCAGTTTTCATGAACCTGTAAATCCGCATCAAAATTGATATATCCCATTGTTGTATGTATAGGACCTCTGGCTCCTCCGCTATAGTAAGATATTGGTCTTGTATTATCATATCTTTCAATAATTTCTTTCATTCTGTTATAATCATCAGTTCTTCCCCAGAGTTCATCAGGATTATAGGAACCATCAAGTTTTGAAGGGGCATAGTCCCAGACATGAGAGCCTGAAGATGCAAAATAGAAAAGAACGCTTGGGTGCTGACGTATCCTTTTTATAAAAGCGCCGATACTATTATCAACATATTGCCTTACATCAGGATTATCAAAAAACTGTGCATAATCCGATAACACAGGCAGATTAAATTGGACATAATATCCATATTCATCACATATATCAAGCAACACATCTGGATTTAGAAATTCATTGATAAACACATGGAAACTATTAAGTCCAAGATTCTTCCAGCCTTTCAATATATTTCTGATATAAGGTTCATTCCCAAGTATTCCCATTCTATTAAATGTTCCGGACGAAGACATGGTAAAGGGAACGTTGGAATCACTTCGCAAGGTAATTATATTACCATTAAGATAGAAATTTCCATCCTCAATCCAGAATTCTCTAAATCCAAAACGTTCAGGCAGTGTTTTATCTATTATTCTACCCTCTTTACTACTAATTTCACAGGTAAACCAATATAAATGGGGAGATTCAAAAGACCATAGTTTAGGATTATCCCAGGGGAAGATAAGTGTAAAATTATCATTATCTATTTCAGTATTGAATCTTTTTTCTTCCTTTGTAAGATTCCCATCAGAATAGAACCTGATAGTAACATTCAATCTGTCTTTCTTTTCAATGGCCCCTCTAACCGTAATGTTCTTTTCTTTATAAGACGGAACAATAAAATAATCAGTTATTTTATTTTCTGGCGGATAACTTTTTAACCAGACATTGTCAGTTACGCCTGTGGTAAGGAGGGTTATCCGGTATCTTTCTTTATACGGTTGTTGTAGCTTAAAAGTAGCAGGCAGATTAGGCATCGTTATACCTATCTTCTTTCCATCTATAAAAACCTCTGCCCCATCCTTTGTATTCCCTATCTCAATAAAAACTACCCTGTCTTTCCATTGAGATGGTATTGTAAATTCTCTCTCAATCCATGCCTTTTCTGAACCATTAAACTGACCCATCTTATTACCTTTGCTATCTTTTATATGAAAAAATTTCCCTATACCAGGGACCTTACGCCATAGCCAGTTATCAGATAGTTGTGGCAATCCCTTACCTTCTTCCGCCGGCATCCATTTCCACCAACCGTTAAGAGTTACCGCTCCTCTTATACCATTCTCTTGCAAAAAAGCATCACTTAAAGACCAATTAACAAAATCCGGTAGATTGGAAATGTTAAAATCCATTTTTTTTTCTGGAGAAGACATCTTAAGGTTAAATATAACACCATTAAAAAAATTTATTGGTGAGGTGCCGTAAAATCTACATCCTATGCCTACAGGTGTTGTAGACGTAAATAACTTGTTCAGAGTTACAGGTGCATTTCTGCGCAACTGTCCATCTATATAGATTTTTACATATGAACCAGGGTAAAAAACAACCTTTGCTGTATAGATTTTTCCCGGTTCCAGTATAGGCGGGGTATCTATAGTAACAGTATCCTGTCCGTTATCTGAAAGCGTAACTCCAAAACCAGCTTTTTCTTTGTCTTCTATCAGATGGATAGAAAATGTTCTATTGGGAGCACTGATTTCATATTTTGAAAAAAGGGTGTGTATTCCGCCCCTTATCTTTTCAGGAAGGGACTGTGTTGAGTGGAAAAGAAAGGTTATCTCTATTTCAAAACCATCTGAAAAATCACTGTTAAGTTCATCCTGATTTACAAATACACAACAGGTCTTTTTTTCTCTTTCAAATCTCATACCTTCTCTTTCATCTGTTTTAACTATCTCAACATCACTTCCTTTAACCTCGGCAATAGAAAAATAAGGACCTGCAATATCTTTTACTCTACCACTTAGTACTGCATCTTCTGTAAACCTCATTTCTAAAATTTCTGTTGTAAAACCTGAGAGAGAAAATAATAAAACAGAGAGGAAAATTATTTTTTTAGTTAACATAACCACCTCCTTCTATTCTGATATCTTTGCGTGGTCTATGCCTTACCTTTCTCGTGGTATCCAGTCCCCGGTAAAGGAATTAGCATTTAGATTATCACTACGTATTGCTTCTACATGAAAATCAGCAAAAAGATAGTTTGCAAAACTCCCATGTCTTTTCTGTATACGTTCTACATAAGTAGGTAAACTGCAGTAATCTACCAGTGGAAGACCAGAACCATTTGAGTTCATTATGCATTCGTAAAGAACAACCGACTTGGTTATCATTCTTGAATATTTTCTGGCAATAGTAGCTGCTGTTTCACAGGTATACCATGCCCCATCAGGAGTACCATACTTTATCCATCCTCCAACTCTTCCAGGGTCTCCTGACACCCTGTTTTGTGTTGTAGGATAGTAGGTTATAGCCCCTCTGGACATAGTTCCAGAAAATTTTCTATTTGCTCCATAAAATGAACTCGGACAGTAAAAGACATTGCTCCTTCCCTTTGCTAACCAGTCACGATACTGACTGTCATCAGAAATGTTGCCGGGTCTCGTATATCCTAAATAAGGAGCAACACCTACTACCCATGTCCCAATAGAGCCATATTTTGGTAGGTGGGCTGGTGGCCAGTAACCATCATAATCGTTGATATACATAGCAATTGCATTTCCTATCTGTTTGAGATTGTTCATACATAATGCCTGCCTTGCCTTTTCCCTTGCCTGTGATAGTGCAGGCAGAAGCATTGCGGCTAAGATGGCAATGATTGCTACCACTACCAGCAGCTCTATCAGCGTGAAGCCATGTGGTTTTTGAGATACAATATTCCTATCACTGCTCTTTGAAAATATTCTTCTTAACATCTCA
>Ga0272448_1008759_pt1 | contig 10461 bp, 4 predicted proteins | sample YNPCB0191_FD_202220 | JGI IMG/M metagenome (GOLD analysis project Ga0272448, IMG submission 202220) | Hot spring sediment microbial communities from Yellowstone National Park, WY, United States - YNP-CB-019-1 | ecosystem: Environmental > Aquatic > Thermal springs > Hot (42-90C) > Sediment... | reverse complement strand
AAGCCAACCTATTGGTTTACAAATATCTTCAATATTTTCACTAACACCTGAAATAAGAACATCCCCTTTTTGTGCTTTTTTTAATTTCTTTGCCATTGTTTCAGAGACAAACGAAATAGTTCTATCAGCAAAAGGCCCATAATACGTATATATTTGCCCATAGTGAATACAACCAACACCACTCTCTGTAAAATCTTTTTTTTGCAGACCACTTCCTCTAATAAGAGTCCCAATCTCCCCCAGCTTCTTCCACGCCACTTCCACTCCATTAAGGTACCAGCGACCGTTGTGTTCTACGGGGGTTAGGAGCTTATTGCGGTAATATTCATATTGCTTTTTGCGTGCTTCTAATTCTGCTTCTAATTCTGCTTCTAATTCTGTAAATGTGTCAAGTATTTTTACTATCTCCTCCTGTATGGGAAGTGGGGGGATGGGGATGGGGAGTTCTGACACTTCTGATATATTTAAAGTTGGATAACTATCAGCTTTATCTTTCGAAAGCTTTTTGTTTGTCAAATAAATGAAAAGATAATCTTGCGAAAGTAAAGGACTTTTGGATATTACAGCCATTAAATGACTTACTATATATGCATCATATGGTAATTTTGCTCTTTTTTCTAAATATATAGAAGCTCCACTTTTAGGAAAAATAATTGTATCTTTAGGAAATAACTTTAATCTATACTTTTTTATAGCTTTATCAGTTATATAATCGCAATTTATAACTCTATAATATTCGTTGCTTATGTGTTGCACTCTTACAAAAGGATTATTACCGCCAAAATATTCTATCCCTTGGGGTGCTGATCCACCAGTAGAAATTTCTGCTACCTCCCCAAGCTTCTTCCACTCCACGCCATCGGGGCAAAGCTCGGCAATGAGTTTTTCGATTCGGTTCATAGCTTTAGCCCTCCAACTCTTTTACAATTTCGTCAATGGCTTTGCGTAATTCTGCCTGCCTTGCTACAATCTGTTCAATTTCGGCATTGAGTTTTTTAATATCCACCTCCTCGCGCTCTTCCTTTTGGGCTACATAGGTAGATACGGCAATATTGTATTCGTTTTCGGCAATGGTTTTGTTGGGCACCAGTTTAGCGAAATGGGGAATGTCTTTACGTTCTATAAAGGCGTTTAAAATCTTTTCGCGGTTTTGTTCGCTGAGTTTATTTTTGTTGCCTTCGCGTACAAACTCGGCTGAGGCGTCAATAAATAAGGTGCAGTTGTCTTTTTTGCTTTTTTTGAGCACCAGGATGCAGGTGGCAATGGTGGTGCCAAAAAAGAGGTCGGGCGGCAATTGTATCACGGTATCAATGTAGTTGTTGTCGATGAGGTATTTGCGTATTTTCTGCTCGGCACCACCACGGTAAAGCACACCGGGAAAGCTAACAATAGCAGCTGTGCCACTGGTGGAAAGCCACGAAAGCATGTGCATCACAAAGGCAAGGTCAGCTTTACTTTTGGGTGCCAATACTCCTGCGGGTGCAAAACGCGGGTCGTTAATTAGCACCGTGTTGCTGTCGCCTTCCCATTTAATAGAATAAGGCGGATTGGAAACTATAGCATCGAAGGGCTCATCGTCCCAGTGCTTGGGGTCGGTAAGGGTATCGCCGTGAGCAATGTCGAATTTATTAAAATTGATGTCGTGCAAAAACATATTGATACGGCAAAGGTTGTAGGTGGTAAGGTTTATCTCCTGCCCAAAAAATCCGATGCGTACATTTTCTTTGCCCAGAATTTTGGCAAACTTCAAAAGCAAGGAGCCGGAGCCGCAGGCGGGGTCGTAGACTTTGTTAACCTCTTTTTTGCCTACTGTAACAATACGGGCTAATAGTTCGCTTACCTCCTGCGGTGTAAAAAACTCTCCTCCCGATTTGCCGGCATTGCTGGCATACATGGTCATCAAAAACTCGTATGCATCGCCAAAGAGGTCAATCGTGTTTTCGGTAAATTTGCCGTTGGAAAGAGGCATATCGCCAATGGCATCCAAAAGTTTGACGAGTTTTTGGTTTCTTTTTTCGACCGTATCGCCCAGCTTGTTGGAATTAACATCCAGGTCATCAAACAAACCTTTAAGGTCGTCTTCGCTGTCGGTTCCTTTGGCAGAGTTTTCGATGTTTTGAAACACGCGAGCAAGGGTTTCGTTGAGGTTAGGGTCGTTTTTTGCCCGAGCACGTACATTAACAAAAAGATCGCTGGGCAAAATGAAAAATCCTTTTTCTTTTACCGTATCGGCACGCCCCAGTTCGGCTTGTTCATCTGAAATTTTGGCGTAATCGAAGTTGGGGTCAACTTTTTGTTCGTGCTCGTTGATGTAATGGGTAAGGTTCTCGCTGATAAAGCGGTAAAAGAGCATCCCCAGCACATACGTCTTAAAATCCCAGCCATCTACGCTGCCGCGCAGGTCGTTGGCTATTTGCCAGATAGTACGGTATAGCTCGGCTCGTTCCTGTTCTCTGGTACTGCTGTTATTGTTTGCCATAGTTTCTCCTTATTTTATGTCATTATTGTCCAAAATAATGTTAATTTGATGATTTACAAATATTTAAATTGTTGGCTTTGGGGAATATGCTTAAAATTGAACAAATTAAATATTACCTCCATTTGTGAGATATCATCAAACCAATATTGTTTATAGGGTTCAGTTACACGAGAAATATCATTTGTTTTTAGAAGTAGTTTTATCTTTATATTGTATTCATTATATGAAAATACCTTGCTTCTTTTATTTTCATCCTCAAAAATTCTTTTATATCCATCAATTTTTCTATATGCATCTGTATGTTCAGTTCCTTTGGGATCAACGAAGAGAATAGTATAGTCGTTGCCTTTTTTCAGCCAAAAGATAAAATCAGGCTTAAATTTATCAATTCTATTTGTCTTGGGGTTATAGTAAGGAATGTAAACTTCATCAAGTGTTTCGTCAATCTTTGAGAAAAACCACCAATCAAATTCTCTAAAAAAGTTATTTTCTTGCTGTAAATATTGATCTAATTCATTTATAAAATCAACTTCGCTTTTATGTTTAATAATATGTTGTATAAAATCAGCTTTCTCAGCATCTGTTAATGCAATAGGCAAATAATAATGATTGGCTATGTATTTTATTTTTATATATTCGTTCGTGGAATAATTAGTTTCTGCTTCTTTTACTATATTTGTTTCAATATCTTTAATTCTTTTTTTGTATTCATCCCTGGTTATAATTCCCTTATCAAATTGTTCATCTAATTCTTTCTCAATTTTTTCTTTACTACATGCTTTTTTTACCTTCTCAATTTTTTCTTTTAAGGAATTTAATTTATTTTCTGATATTTGAATTCTCTTAAAATGAATGATTTCTTCTTCCAACTTTTTAAATGTATCCAGCGTTTTTGCTTTGTTACTAAAATGCCTGAATATATTTTTAAGCAAATATTCGGGATTGTTTATTTTTGGCTGTTCGTTTTCGATTAAAAAATATTCCTTTTGTTTTCCATTAAAACCATCTTTGATTTTAGGAAGAATTCTTACATCACAATCAAACTTACAAACGGCCAACTTATCACCAATATAACTAAAATAATTTTTCGTTATTTCGTAATCATCTTGGTGTATGAGATATTTAACAACATCTTTTTCTTCTACAATAAGATTGTTTGAATTTCTATAAACAGGTATTAATAAAAGTTTGTCTTTTACTTCCGGATTTATTTCAAATAAATTGCCAAGTAAAATTTCCGGCTTTTCCTGTTTTAATGTTTCAATGACTTCTTTTAAGTTATCTGCTTTTGTTCCAAAAACAAATAAGGATTCCAATGGCTCACTGAACGATTTAATTTTGCTAAATAATTTTTCGTCTATCTCTCTATTGTTATACAAAAATTGAGCTCTTTTTCTTTTGTTAGGTAAAGGTTCTATTCTAACGCCTCGTCCAATAGATTGAAGCACAAATTTTTTGGCATCTGTGCCTTTCCCAATATTGATAAACAAAATGATATTTGGTCTATTGCTGTCCCATCCTTCGTAGAAAGAACGAGAGCCCATCAGTATGTTTATATCTTCGTTTTGATTAATTTGTTTGAATATACTTTCATTGTCGAATCTTTCTATAATTTCATAATTGCTAAGTTTGTTTTTTATCCATTCTGTAATATCGCCAATCTTCATCAAAGCAAACGGTTTATCAGATGTAGCAAGCTTAAATATGAGTTCTTGCTTATTGGAAGGTATTTTTAATACTTCAATGTTGCCATTTTTTTCAGAATTGAAAACATATTGTAATATTTCATTGAAGCTTGTTTGGTTTATTGTTTCTAAAATATTTTTATTTAACTGTTCATTTTCAAATTCAAATTTGGCTTGTCCATCTGAAAGAACTTTTATTATTTCATTTTTGGCCAAATTAAAAATTTCGTTATTTCCTTGACCTGTTGCTATTTTTTCAATCTCTTTAAAAAATAACTCTAAATCAGAATCGTCGGTATTTACCGAGTTAACTAATGTAAGCAATAATGGTTTATGATAAAGATTACTTGAAATTTTTCGTACTTGATTGAAACATTTATTAATTGCTGCTTGAAGAATAAATACTTTTAAAGGAATTTTTTGTTTTTCTGTATCAATAATATTGTCTTTATTTTCTAATGCTTTTATACTTTCTTTTGAAATATAGATATGTTTTCCGTATCCTGACTCAATAAAACGGGCAAGGTTAAAGTTGTAAACACAGGTTGCATAGTCCCTATCATCGGTAAAAGTGGCAGAAAAGTTGAACATAAAACCGTTTCTGCTCAAAATCGAATAAATCATTTGTCTTTTGCTGTCTTCTCTGTCTCCCTTGTGGGCTTCATCTAAAAGTATATACCAATTGCCGTTGTTATCGTAGTTTTTGTAATTAATAATTTTATCTTTTTGTTCATCAGAGATTAAATCACTGCGATAAAAATAAACATCTACAGAATTACTGAACTTCAAAGCAGGATTTATTTTATTAGAAGCATATTCTCTTAAGTTGATTAAGTTGATTTGTATCTTTGGCCCTGAGTGATTAAACTCTTCTACGTGTTCTTTAAATTGTTCTAACAGGTCTTCACGATAGGTTAAAAACAAAATATCCTTTTTAGGAATTTTATTATTTTGTATTAAATAGCCAAGAAGTTCAAGTAATTTCACAATTACAAGTGTTTTACCGGATCCGGTAGCCATCCAAAAGCACATCCGATTGATAAAACACTCAAAAGATATTTTATCATCATTAATTGGATAATCTTTATCGTATTCCAGTAGATATTTTAAGGTTTTGCTTTCATTCTTTATATTGTAGCTTAAATCTTGATTTAGTCCATTGTTTTGATAATGCTCGTAAAATTTGTTTTTATTTTCTTTGTATTCATCGTAATACAAATACAAAATTTTTAAAGCGTTTTCAATGGCTGTTTGCTGATAGTCAAAAAGATTTTTTTCATTTGAAAATTTTTCAAAGTCAACGCCCAGCCAATCCGCAGGCAGGTTATTTAAATTAAAGTTTTCTGCTATGTTTTGTAAATATAGTTTAATTTTTTCCATATTTTAACGTACTCTTCACCTGATAGCTTTGAGTTTGCAGGTAAAACTTTTTCCCAAACTTCATTTTTTTGAGAATTTAACCATTTGATAACTTGAGATGTCTTAGAATTATAAATTTCATCACCAAATTTTTGTTTATAAACTGTTCCTAAATTATTAGCTATACTTCGTGGTACATTTGCTTTTCTCATCAACACTCCTTCATCAGTATTTACACCATACAAAATATAAGCAGGAACATTCATCATCTTTTTCTTTTCAATATCAGATAGATTATCCCAATCAATACCACTTTTAGGCATTTTTTGAATAGCTGCAATTCCCCAACTAGCCATATTAGTTATGGCTTTGTAAATCCACTTTGTCGTTGATTCGATTGCTTTCTTCTTGTCTTGCTCTGCTGGAAATAATGAATTTGCTATTTGAGAAATATTTTTTCCATTAACCCAATTTATTATCAAATTAGAAATAGTTTTTTGGTCTAAAGACTTATCACTAATCTTAATTTCTTCTAACGATTTCCTAATTTCGTAAGTATTTAGCATAATACCAACCAGTTTCTGTATTGTTTTATTTTGTTCTGAAAAAAGCTGTTCTTTTTCCCAATCATTTGGAGAAATATTTGAAGTAGATAATTTTGAAATTATTTGTCTAACAGAAACAGTAGAAAAACCTGTTGAATCTGCTCTTTTCGCATCTTCTAAGGTGAGGCTTAGTGCATATTCTCTTAGCTTTGATATTAAAAATCTTCTTTTGCTTTCCTCAAGTTGTCTGAAACCAAAAGTTGCTTGTAATTTTTCTTCTAAATGATTGATAAACTCATATAGATCATTTATTTGAGATCTTAAATGAGATATATATTGTAGAATTGAAGACCAACGTTCATCTTTATAAAGCCATCTAGAAAAATCTTCATTTTCATCTTCCATGGCTACTTTTAAAGCACTTTCCAATTGCGAAATTAAATCTTGCGAGGCTTGTTTCACATATTTAGCAAGAACCTTCAAATCTTTATCATTTTTGCACGCAATTCCAACCCATCCCATCGATTGTTGTCCCACTCTCCCAACTCTGCCAGCAAGGTTCCAAAAATCACGGATAGGCATTGGTCCTAAAAAAGGATAATTATAAGATCCCATTATCACAGCAGAAACAGGGAAATTAATTCCTTGAGCTATTGTAGTAGTTGCTATTAATGCCTGCAATTTTCCTTCAACCATCATCATTTCTATTAATTGTCGTATTTCATCAGGTATTGCTGAACTATGAATTGCTATTCGTTTGTCTAAATATTTTATTAAAGGAAAATCTTCTCCCACTTCTGTTTGAATAAATTTTTTCAGCAATTCAATATCTTCATCAACCTCAAAATCTTGATTACAGTTTTCGTATAAATAATTAGCCACAGTATAAGTTTCATCTATACCAGCAACTAATATTATAACTGGATTATTGATATCTAAAATGTTCCGACCTACGAATTGAGCTAACTTTAATTTTGAATTAGAAATTTGCGATTTATTCTCATTTAAATTTTCAATCTTATCTGAAGATATTAATGGTATTCTTTCTGAAATTTGGTAAGTTCCTTTTGTTGTATTTAATGTTTCTAAATAAACTTGGAATTTTTTTCCTCTTCCTTCTACATTTATTCCACCAATAACTCTTTCGTTAGGTTGCCACCAATCAAATTGTATATTTATTTCTTTTCCTCTATCACCTCCAAGCCATTCAGCTATTGTCTTAGCATTTGGTATATCTGGCGTCAAAAGCAAAAAATTTACTTCTTTACAATCATTCTTAATTGTAGCTAATAACAACTCTAATGAAAGTCCCCTTTGTTTTTCTTCAATATTATGTGCTTCATCTACAACTGTGAGTACAAGAGGTCTTTTTTCGGTAGTTCCAAGCCCTTGTCTGATCAAAAGATTTAATTTTTCATAAGTGGTAATTAAAACATCAAAATCCGTATTGTCGCCTTTGTTTTCAACTAAATATGCTTCAAATCCATCTATTTCTGCAACACCGCTGGCTTTTTCAACTTTTAAACCTATTTTACTCAAATCTTGATTTAAACGAACATATATTTGATTCACAAGAGCCTTAGTTGGCACAATGTATGCAACCCATCCGCCCCATTCTTTAAATTCATTTAGTGCCTGTAAAATCTTGTATTCAGCAATTAAAGTTTTTCCACTGGAAGTTGGCAAACTAACTACAATAGATCTATAAGATGGGTTTAATAATTGACCATTTATAATAGTGTCTTTTTGTGGATATAATAATTCAAAAATGGGGTTATTTTCTTTTTGTGTAATAAATTTATTAAACGTACTTACCCAATGATTTACACCTGTTAATGAATACCAAATAGTGTTTCTAATAAGTTTGATACTAAATGCTTCAACGTATTGATACAATAATTCAAGTATTATGTTACTAGAAGCATTGGCAAATTCTTTTGCGATTCTCAAATGGTATTTTACTTTATTCTCAATATCAAAATCATTGTTTGGTGTTTTCCCTTCTAAAAGATATTGACCTAATATTTCTGATGATTTGGCAAAGTGATAAAGAGATACAAGCTCTGCTGCTCCATATGGTCGACTTTCTTTCTCTAATTGATTTAAATAATTTCCTTCAAATTTTTTTTGCTCATCTCTTAATTGATTGATTAATTTAACAGATTGTGAAATATCATTCCAGGATTTTTTTATAACTAAGCTTACAATAACTTTAAAGATATTATTTAATAAACGGCTATTCCATCTATCTGTAACTTCTAAATCTTCTATTTTTTGTTTTTGTTGATTCAAAAAATCTTTTACAAAATGTGAATGTTCACCCAAATACCCCAAAGAAATTATTTTTATAACCTCGTAAATGTCTTCTTCTGTCTTTATGTCAAAGTTCAATAATGTTGATATATCAAAATAAATGGAACATAATCTTTTAAATTTTTCATCATCTTGATTATTCCATAATTCTAAAATTTTTAATTCACAAAGTTCTTTTGCTTTAACAATCTCTGAAATTTCCTTTTCAGATAATTGTAAGAAAGGAAATCTATTAGATAATTTACCTTTTTGAATTATTTCAGAAATTCCATTAACTAAGTCTTGGAAAAAACCCTCAAGTATTTTATATTTTTCAGTTGCTAACATTTTCATCTCCGTTTATAATTTTTAGCCACTGATTTTTAGGTATTGAAACATAAATTGCTAATAACCTCAATCCTATATGATCAAGCATTTCATTTTTTAATTTATTATAACTAACCTTTACATCATTTTCGTTTACATCTGTTGTATCCCTAACTAATATTCCATATAACATATATTTGCCTTCATTTTGCCTGTAGTAGTTTTTTATTGCCTCATTGAAATCATTTTGGAAATTTATATTATTACTCACCCCAATTTTACTTTGAATATATAGGATTAGATTAAATCTCTTATTTTGATCTCTATACAAATCTCTTAATTGATTTTCTATACCCGTTGGATTCGTCATAACTTGTGGTGGGCTCTTTTGCTCGGAAGATGTTTTAACTTCTCCAAATAAAAACAATATTTCATTACCTATTTCTATAAATCCCACTAAATCTGCACCAGTTTTATTACCTTTTGGATTTCGAGCATCTCTAAGTTCATTCCAATAAAAATGACAATTAAAATGTTTTTCTAAACAAATTTCAGCAAACGCCTCGCCAATTCTAAAATCTTGTACATCTACTTTTGGGTTTTGTAAATACTGAATATCAAGTAATAATCTTTCTGATACTTCAAAGCCAGTTTCTGATTTAAGTGCCTTAAGATTTGAAATCATCTCATTTCTTTGCGGTGTATCGAGTAATTTATCTTTTACTTCATTTTTTAAAAGTTCTTTATATTCGATATCAGAGAATGAAACACCTTTATAATCTTTAAAAACCGATTCTATGTATTGATATTCTATATTCATATCACTCCCACCAAATTAGCGGCTTAATTAATTTATAATCCAAATCTTTGGTATTTAATACAGTTCCATCTTCAAACTCTACTTCATCCGGCTTTATCTTTTTAATCCATTTGCCTGTTAGGTTAGAAAGCGTTTCGGCAATGTCTATGTTAGCGTAAAGTTTACTCAAATCTACTTTTACTTTATTATTTTCATAGTCAATCTCTAATGCTTTCAGCATCTTCTCGTCTTTTAAAAATACATATTGTTCATAAACTGATTTGTTGCCTGCAATATACATATCGTGATTTTCGTAAACTGTATTGGCAAGTGTTTCTTCATATTGTTCCAGTTCGTAGTATTTGAAAAAGCCGCCGCCTTGATAAATCCCCTCTTGCAGAGGGGTGTCAGACGAAGTCTGACGGGGAGTTTTCAACTCTTTGCTTATTCCTGATTTATCGTATGCTAAAACTTTTTTCATTCTCGGCAAAACCACTGTGTAAAAATGCTCTCCCATCTCAACGCCAATCCATTTTCTGCCGAGTTTATGAGCTACTGCGGTTGTTGTTCCACTTCCTAAAAAGAAATCCATAACCAAATCGCATTTATCGCTTCCTGTTCTTATGACCCTATCAAGTAATTTTTCAGAATTTTCAGTGGCAAATCCTGTTGTTGAGGAATATCCAGGAATATCGGTCCAATTAGAAGTAAGAAGTTTCTCTTTAGAAATTTGATACTCAGGCATTCCCTTAATCAAATTTCCGTTCATATCAACATATTCTTTTTCTTCGTTTATTCTAATTCTTCCTTCTTCTATCATTTTATCAATTTTTTCTTGAATAAAAGTCCAATGTCTTCCCTTAGGAGGTAAAAGTTTTTTGCCAAAAAATATTCTTTCAGGTGGTCTTCGTTCTCCACCAGAGTGACATTCTAACCAATAAATATCTTCTCGCTTCACTCTTTGAGGTGAAATAT
>Ga0272448_1008758_pt1 | contig 10462 bp, 11 predicted proteins | sample YNPCB0191_FD_202220 | JGI IMG/M metagenome (GOLD analysis project Ga0272448, IMG submission 202220) | Hot spring sediment microbial communities from Yellowstone National Park, WY, United States - YNP-CB-019-1 | ecosystem: Environmental > Aquatic > Thermal springs > Hot (42-90C) > Sediment... | reverse complement strand
TCCTCTTATCTTTTAAACCGGTAATATCGTTAATTATATCAACACCTTCACTAACTGCTGCTTTTGCTACTTTATACTTATATGTATCAATTGAAATTAACAAATCCTTAAATTCTTTTCTAATCGCTCTTAAAACAGGTATTACTCTTTTTGTCTCTTCCTCTTCTGATATTGGACTGGAAAAAGGTCTTGAAGATTCTCCTCCAAAATCTATAATTTTTGCTCCGGATTTTAACATATACTCTACTTTTTTTAAAGCAAGATCTTTAATTGCAAGAGTATCTTTTGAAACAGATAAAAGTCCATCACCTAAAAATGAATCAGAAGTTATATTAATTATGCCGCAAATAACAGGTTTGTTAATATTTAAAATCTTGTTATTTGCTTTGAATACAAAATCTTTTTTATAATAATTATCTATATATTCTAATAATTTATCTCTAATTTCTTTTAAATTTCTAAATGGTTGATCTTTTAATTTTTCGCATAATTTTCTTATTTGGTTTAAATTTGCAAATATAGAAATATTTAATTTCTTATCCTTTAAAATTGCCTCTCTGTCTATTGCAGCGTCTGCACCCAATGAAAGAAGATGTTGCTTAATTATATTCGCCTCATAAGATTTTATACCCTCTATCATAAAAAAAATATTTATTGCTTTAGGTATAAGTATATCTAAGGCTTCTTTGCTTATATTCAGTTTAAGAAGTAGTTTTTTTGCTTGGGCTTTATCTTCTATTTTAATGGGGGTTATACGCATTAGGGAATTTCTATAATTTTTTTGACTTCATCAACATTCAAAACTTCTTTTTCAAGTAGCGCTTCAGCAAGTTTAATTAATTTCTCTTTATTTTCTAAAAGTATTTCTTTTGCTCTTTTATAACACTCTTCTATTATTTTATGTATCTCTTCATCTATAATTTTGGCTGTCTCATCAGAATAATCTTTTTCCTCAACAAGATCTCTTCCTAAAAATATAGGGCCATGACTTCTACCAAATGTTCTATTTCCCAGACGCTGGCTCATACCATAATCACAAACCATAGTTCTTGCTAAATTTGTAACCTCTTCTAAATCTCTTGCAGCTCCTGTTGTAATATCACCAAAAATCAACTCTTCCGAAACTCTTCCACCTAAAGCCACCATAATATCTCCCAAAAGTTCTTTTTTAGAATGATAATGCCTATCTTCTTTTGGCGGAGTAAAAGTATAACCACCTGACATACCTCTTGGAATTATTGAAACTTTTGTTAAGGGATTTACTTCGGGAATAAGTAAAGATAACAGTGCATGACCAGCCTCATGATAAGCAGTTAATTTCTTTTCTTGAGGAGAGATAACCCTGCTTTTTTTCTCAGGCCCCATTATCACTCTTTCTATTGCATTTACTAATTCCTGTTGAGTTACAGCATCTTTATTTAATCTTGCCGCTAAAAGCGCTGCCTCATTGCATAAATTTTCTAAATCTGCTCCTGAAAAACCCGGAGTTTGTCTTGCAATATCTGCTAAATTTACATCATCTGCTAATTTTATCTTTCTTGTATGAACTTTTAAAATCTCCTCTCTTCCCTTTATATCAGGCGGAGAAATAATTATATGTCTGTCAAATCTACCCGGTCTTAAAAGAGCAGGATCCAAAACATCCGGTCTATTTGTTGCAGCCATAACAATTATTCCAACTTCACTTTGAAAGCCATCCATTTCAACCAAAAGTTGGTTAAGGGTTTGTTCTCTTTCATCGTGTCCTCCACCTATACCTGCAAAACGTTGTCTTCCAACCGCATCTATCTCATCTATAAAAATAATTGCACCTTTTTGGGATGTTTTAGACGCTTTTTTTGCCTGATCAAACAAATCCCTTACACGTGAAGCTCCAACTCCAACGAACAACTCAACAAAATCAGAACCGCTTATACTAAAAAATGGAACCTCTGCCTCACCTGCAACAGCCTTTGCTAAAAGAGTCTTGCCACAACCGGGTGGACCAACCAACAAAACTCCTTTTGGAATTCTTCCACCAAGACGTTGAAATTTTTTAGGATCTTTTAAAAATTCAATTATCTCTTTTAATTCCTCTTTTGCCTCATCTATCCCAGCCACATCCTTGAATGTAACTTTTGTGGCTTTATCATTTTCAATAACCTGAGCTTTTATTCTACCAAATCCCCAAACTTTTGAACCGATTTGACTTCCTCTATAGAAAGAAAACCATAAGAATAAAAGAAAAAGTATTGTTGGTAAATAATAAAAAAGATTCTGCCAAAACATCCTTGGAGGTTCTATCTCAAATTTAGAGATATTTTTTCTTAAAAGCTCAATAAGTTCTTTATCTTCTTCTGGAACATAAACCCTGAATTGATAACTACCTTTAAATTTTTTTGTTCCTAAGTCAGTGAATTCTCCCTCAACTATATCTCCAACCTTTTTAGCAGATTTTATAGTCTCTTCAATTAAATTTTTTTCTAAAAGATTAAAAAATTCGCTATAGGTAAGTGTCTTTACATTAAATCTAACTGTATAAAAATTACTTATTAATAAAAATATAAAAAGTATGGATAAAAATATAGAAAATCTGCGAATAAATATATCGTGATTAGATTTTCTATCTCTATTGTTATTCATAGGCTAAACTATTATAATTCATTATTTTAAAAAAGCAAGGTTTTAATAACAAGCCAAGGATTTTCTTTTTTTACTTCTAAATCTGGTAAATCAACTATGCTAAAATCTGGACGGTTATAAATTAGATCAATTATCTCTTCAAAATGTCTTAAGTCTAATTTTCTTGTATTTCCTTTTAACTCCTCTATTGCTATCCTTAAAATATTAAGAATTATTGAGAGACTATTTTTCTTTAATTCTTCTACATTCAATTTTATATAATTTTTCCCATATTGTTTTTTTATCTGATTATATCTTTCTTTTGAAAAGTTATAAATAAATTCATAATCTAAGGATATAAGTCTTGAAGTATTATAAATAGTATCAACAACAGATGGATTTAACTCTTCTAAAATTGGTATGAGTTTTAATCTTATCTTATTTCTAAAAAATTTATCCTCAAAATTAGTCTTATCAATCTTATATAGGATATTATTTTTTTCTAACCAATCCAAAATCTGGCTTTTTCTCATATTTATAAGGGGCCTTATAAAAAATGCGCCTTTAAACTTTATTACAGGCATAATCCCCTGCAACCCTTTTAAACCACTGCCCCTTATAAACCTCATAAGGATAGTCTCCACAACATCGTCTTTATGGTGTGCTAAAGCAATCTTTTTTGCTTTTAGTTCTCTTGAACATTTTAATAAAAAATCAAATCTTAAGTTTCTGGCAACTTGTTCTATTGAATCATTTTTTGCAAATTTAGATACCTCCTTTTTTTCACTTATAAATTTAATACCTAAATTAGAAGACAATTCTTTTACAAATTTTTCATCCTCATCAGCCTCTTTTCTTAAAGCATGATTAAAATGCGCACAAAAAAGTTTTAATTTATATTCTTTTTGAATATGATAAAATTGATATAACATAAATACAGAATCCGGTCCTCCGGATATAGCTAATATGATTTTGTCGTTTTTCTCTAACATCTTATATTTTTCTATTGTTTCTTTAAATATTTTTTCTAACATATTTATTATTATACCATAAATTATGAATATTTTAGCAATTAACCCTTGGATATATGATTTCGCTGCCTACGATTTTTGGTTAAAACCTTATGGCTTTTTAGTAATTTTAACTTATCTTAAAAACAAAGGAATAAATATAGAATACATAGATTGTTTAAAAAAGGAGACAAAAGACAATTTTGGAAGGGGAAAATACTACTCAGAGAAAATCAAGAAACCAGAGATATTTAACTCAATACCAAGATATTATAAAAGATATGGAATAACTATAGAAGAATTTAAGCAATATTTAAACAATAAAAATCCAGATTATATATTAATAACCTCATCTATGACTTACTGGTATAATGCTATAATTGATACTGTGAATATATTAAAAACAACAAATAAAAAACCTATAATTTTAGGTGGAACTTATGTAAATCTTTTATATGAGCATGCAAAAGAAAATATCCCTGTAGACTATATCTTTACAACTAAATTATTAAAAGATTTTTTTAATCTATTAAATATTGACTTTGATGAAAAGGAATTATATTTTACATTACCCGAATATGAATATTTTTACAAAGAAATAGATTATGTTGTCTTTAGAACCTCTTGGGGGTGTCCTTTTAATTGTAGTTTCTGCGCCATAAAAGAAACATTTCCTTATAAAACTAACTTAAGATTACCCATAGAAAAAATAATAAACTTTATTTTAAAATATTATAAACTTGGTATAAAAGATTTTGTATTATATGATGATGCTTTCTTATATGAACAGGATTATGCAATAGAATTTTTAAAAGAGTTTTTAAGATTAAATATAAAAGTAAGATTCCATACGCCAAATGCTTTACATTTAAGATTCTTAAATCAAAAAATAGCAGATCTTCTTAAAAAAACAAATTTTATAAATCCGCATTTTGGATTAGAAACATTAGACCAAAATCTACAGAAACTATGGGGTGATAAGGTAAATAGAACTGACCTTATAAGAGCTGTTAATTATTTAAAAGATGCAGGTTTTAAAGACGGGGAATTTAGTGTATATCTTTTATTTGGTTATCCAAACCAAGATTTTGAAGAGTTAAAAAAAGATATAGAATTTCTAAATTCTCTTGGAATAAAGGTATCTTTAGCAGAGTATTCTCCAACCCCTAAAACAGAATTATTTTATGAATACCAAGAAATATTAAAGGAACCACTATTGCATAACAATTCTATATTTATATTTTGGAAGAATGATATAAAAAAATTATGGGAGATAAAAAATTATACAAGACAACTAAACAACAAAATCACATCTCCCTAGGACCAAAGATTGCAGTCCCAATTCTTACTATATTTGCTCCTTCCTCTATCGCTATTTTATAGGTATCGCTCATTCCCATAGAAAGATAAATCCAATCAGGACTGTTTAGAATATTTTTTATATCTTCAAAAAGTTTTTTTGTTTCTCTAAAATATGGTCTTATATCCTCTGGATTTTTAACTAAAGGTCCCATTGTCATAAGACCGGATAGTCTTAAATTACTAAAATCTTTAACCTCATTTACAAAATCTTTTAAATCTTTCGGTAAAACTCCACTCTTTCTCTCTTCATAAGCTATATTAACTTCAACTAATACAGGCATAATCTTATTTATTTTTTTGCATTCTTTATCTAAAAGATAAACCAGTTCAACTGAATCCAAAGTTTCTATCATATCAAATATTTTAACTGCTTTTTTTACTTTATTTTTTTGTAGATGTCCTATTAAATGCCACTTTACCTTATCTTTTATCACATTAAATTTTTTCTCTGCCTCTTGTACATAATTTTCTCCAATTACCTGCGCACCCAAAGATATTACCTTTTCTATCTCTTCTATTGACCTATTCTTTGCAGCAACTACTAAAATCACGTTTTTGGGTATTTCTTTTAATATCTTTTTAAAATTCTCACTAATCATTCTTAATAACGAAATACTTTTTTCTATTATAAACTTTGGATTCTATTTTTTTCTCTTTTATTAACTCCTTTAAATTTTCTAATATTATTTTTTTACCTATATCAAAAATCTTTTCAAAATCCTCTAAAGTTGCTGGTCTTCTTTTTAAATAATTAGTTATAACTTCTCTTATACTTTCTGAATATTTTTCTTTTAACTCTTTATCTGGATAATAAACAACCTCAACGTTTTTACCTAAAATTTTTTTAAAAAGATTTAAGTTTTTCTTTCTTGGAAACTTAATCTTATCCGCTGTTGGTCTTATAGGTAAATTAAGATGGGTTTTATCTGGTTTTATTTTTTCTATTATTTTTTTAAATTCCTCTATCTCCTCTTTTGTGTCATTTAAACCACCGATTAGCATTATCTCAAGCCAAATTTTTCCTCTAAATTCCTTTCTTAAATTAATTAAACCTTTAATTATTTTTTTTAAACTTACGTTTGCTCTATTTATTTTTTTAAATGTCTCTTCTCTTGCAGCATCCAAAGATGGGATTATTAGATCTATTTCTTTTAATTCTTTTATAAGGTCCTTTCTATACAAAAGAGAACTATTTGTTATTAAACATACCGGGTATTTATAACCTGTTATCTTTTTTATTTCTGAAACTATCTTATCTAAATCTTTATGAAGTGTTGGTTCTCCGGAACCAGAAATAGATATATAATCAATATCTTGGGTTTTATTTATTGTTTCTTTTAATTCTTTTTTTAATCTCTCTAAATCTATGCAATAAAATCTTTTAGTAGTTTTTTTATTTGTTTTACCTAATTGGCAATATATACAATTAAAATTACATATCTTACCTAAAGAAGCAAATAAATCTATACCAAATGAAAAACCTAACCTTCTTGACAAAACAGGCCCATATATATAAAGAAATTTAGGTTCATTCATTTTAGAAATCTTCTCTCGTAGGGTAAGAATAGCATCTTTCCAAAATCTTACAGGTATCTTTATCTACTTTAATTACAGTCTTTTTTGTATCATTAAAGAAAATACCATAAAAACCATTTTTTAAATTAAATTTTTCACAATAAGAAGGCGCCATTCCGCAGGGAAAATATGCAATAGAACTTGTAGCGCTTGGATTTGGTTTATTTGACTCTGCTATATTTTTTATCTCATTATCACTACAAAGGATTGGCCGCAAAACATTCATTTCTTTTATTGGTTCTTTTGAATCGCTCTTTATCCAATCTGTATTTAAATCTAAATTGGAAACCCCAATTATTTTAAAATCTTGTGCTCTTATTACTCTTGTATTTACCTCTAAATTATTGCCTTTTTTAAAACAGTCCCTGAAATGATTACATTTATATTTTTTTCATTAAAAATATTTTTTGATTTGGTTTCATCAAGAAAAGAAAAATCTTTTATATCAGAAGAAAATTGTATAGGATCAACTATATTGTATTTACCTAAATTAAACAAATAGTTAAAAAGCCTTTCTGATAAAATTAAACCATCTTTCGGGTTATTATCTAAAGATGCGAATGGTATTATTAAAATTTTAGGCTTCTCTATTTTATCTATATAACCCGCGATTGACTCATACAAAGTCTTTATAGAATCGCTATTTTCTGCAAAAGAAAATAAAGAAAATAAAGAAATAAATAAAAATAAAAAAATAAAAAATCTCATATCTACCTCCTCCAAAATCTTGCAAGTATAGAAGCTGTGATTATACACCAAGTTGCAAAAAAGGCAGGAACTATTGCAACCTCGCTTGAAAAATGTTTAAGCGCCAGAACCGCTCCTAAACCTGCGTTTTGCATACCAACCTCAATTGAAAGCGTCCTTGCTCTTTTTTTATCAAAACCATAAATTTTAGAAAACAAATAACCTAAGATTAATCCACCTAAATTATGTAAAAATATAGCCAAAAAGATTAAACCTGTGATATTTTTTAAATGTTCTTTATTTAATGCCACAACTAAACCGCATATAAATGCAATAAAAATTGAAGAAAATGCTGGAAAAAATTTATTTATTTTTTCAATTTTTTTAAATTTAGCCTTAATAAATAGACCTAAAATAAGTGGTATAATTACCATTTCAATTATACTTAAAAACATTTCAAAAAAATTTATTTTTATAATCTTGTGCGCAAAAATATATATAAAAGTTGGAGTAAGAACCGGTGATAAAAAAGTAGATGTGCTTGTAAGGGCAATTGAATATGCAACATCGGCACCTGCCAAATAAGATATAACATTAGATGCCATTGCACCCGGGACACTTCCTGTAATTATAACCCCCAAGGCTATTAAGTCTTTTAATCTTAAAAATTTTGCAATAATAAAACCCAAAAACGGCATAATCAAAAACTGTGCTAAAGTTCCTAAGAAAACAATTTTAAAATTTCTAAATATGGGTTTAAAATCAGAAAAATTTAATACAGCACCTATTCCAAACATAGTTAAAAAAAATAAAAAATCTGTGTATTTTTTTAAGAATAAAAAACTTTGGGGGAAAAAATAACCCAATATAACTAAAAAAATAACCCACACTACTAAAAAATTACTAACAAAATCAAAAAATTTGTTAAGCATTATTATAAAGCTTTAATTAAAACTATTTTTTCGTTTTGCTTTATTTTATTTAAAATAGATTTATCTACTAAAACCTCGCCTATTATCTCAACCTCTGAAGCTGGTTTTGGTTTATCTGTATCACTTATTGGTGTCCTTCCTAAAAAAATACACATACAATCACCCTCCGGCCAATAAGTAACATCTAAAACATTTACATCCAATGTTGTATCTTCCGGTTCTAAATGTATTGGTATTTTAAAATACAACTCCTCTCCCCAAATATTTACTTTTGATTCTATGGGTAATTTATTATATATTGCTTGGACAGTTTTAGAATCCTTAAATAATTCAATCTCTCCTAAAACTTCCTTAGTTTTAAAAATAACCTTTACTCTTTCCATTTCTCATACATAACAATTTCATTAAGTGGTAATCTATTTTTACTAACAGGTGGACTATCTTTAGGATAACCTAAAGTTAAAAGTTCTACAACCCTTATTTCTTTTGGGATATTTAAAATCTTTTTTACTTCTTCTTCATAAAAAGCACCAATCCAACAAGTTCCTAAACCTTCTTCGGTTGCCTTTAAAACCATATGCTCAATAGCAATTGCAACATCTATTGGATAACACAATTGACCACAAGTCATTATATGATTATCTGTTTTTGCACAACAGACAATTACAACAGGTGCTTCTTTAATAAAAATTTGATTTTTAGAGGCTTTTGAAAGTTTTTCAATTGTCTTTTTATCTCTTACAACTATAAATCTCCATTCTTGTTTATTGTTTGCTGAAGGAGATAACCTTGCTGCCTCTAATATACTTAAAAGTTTTTCCTCTTCAACAGGAATATCTTTATAACTCCTTACGCTATATCTTTTTTTAATAGCCTCCATTACATCCATAAAACCTCCTATTCTCCAATAAATTGTAAAATTATTCTTCTTGTCCTTGGCCTTGTATCAAATTCAGCCAAAACAACCTGTTGCCAAGTCCCTAAAAGCAATTTTTGATTATTAAAAGGAACAACTAAAGAAGGACCCTGTATAGCAGCACGTAAATGGCTAAAACCGTTTGCATCCTGCCAAGTCTGATCATGAAAATAAGACTTATTTGACGGTATTAATTTTTCATATAATTCTTTAATATCTGAAATTAAACCAGATTCGTATTCAAAAGTAGTGATAGCAGCGGTTGAACCTACAACAAAAACTAAAACATTACCTTCTTTTAATTTAACATTATAAAGTTCTTCTTGTATATAATCAGTTATATCTATCAGATCTCCGTTTCCTTTTGTCTTTATATTCAATTCCTTTGTTATTATTTTTAAAGCCATATCTTAATTATATTAATATACTATTTAGTGTCAAACTTTTTATTTAAAAGAGATTAAACTTAAAATTCCAAATTCAACCAAGATTTTGCATTAGGCTCTTTTTGTAAGCGTAAAGTTATTATTGTGCAATAAGTTTAGCCATTGCCTGTGTAAGAAAAAGTTCCAAAGCTTTTTATGAAAGAAAAGCTTTCGCTAATGCGAAAGGCTTATAATTTCAAGCAAAGCCAATGGTTGGACCCAACAATTCCTTCGGATTTTTGCTTGAGCAAAAGTTGGGTTCATCTCTTTATACGTTAGGTTGTTTTGAAACTATCCAATTCATTGTTTTGTAATGTCTATATCCAAATCCAAATGTGATAGAAAACTATCTAAACTTATTATGAAATTATTACTTTTATTTAATTTTGTATTCATATCAACTCTATCTATCCAATGATGGACCCAACAATTCCTTCGGATTTTTGCTATCGCAAAAGTTGGGTTCATCTCTTTATACGTTAGGTTGTTTTGAAACTATCCAATTCATTGTTTTGTAATGTATATATCCAAATCCAAATGTGATAGAAAACTACCTAAACTTATTATGAAATTATTACTTTTATTTAATTTTGTATTCATATCAACTCTATCCTATCCAATGATGGACCCAACAATTCCTTCGGATTTTTGCTTGAGCAAAAGTTGGGTTCAAAACCAAAAATAATTGCATAATTACCTAAACAAGTTTTGGTTATCTTTGTTTTTGTAATTAAAATTTTAGTGCTTTGTGCTTGGAATTTTGGAGGTTAATAAATTATTGCATCAATTACTATCTGCTTTTATCTTTTCTTTTACCTTTTCAAAGACTTCATCAACTTTTATATTATCAAGATTATCTTTTTCTATTACTATATTTTCTTTTCCAAATGGACCCCATCTTTTTGGAGTCTTACCTGTTAAATCATTTCTAAATAAAGCAATTACAGGTGTCCC
>Ga0272448_1008756_pt1 | contig 10462 bp, 9 predicted proteins | sample YNPCB0191_FD_202220 | JGI IMG/M metagenome (GOLD analysis project Ga0272448, IMG submission 202220) | Hot spring sediment microbial communities from Yellowstone National Park, WY, United States - YNP-CB-019-1 | ecosystem: Environmental > Aquatic > Thermal springs > Hot (42-90C) > Sediment... | reverse complement strand
TCCGGCGCGGACGCCGGATGGGGGGAGGGGCGGGTCGTGCGGATTCCCGCCGGCGACCATTCGGCCCGCAAGCCGCCCGGAAGCGGCACCGGCCGGCCGGGCTTCCGGTTCAAGGCGCGGACCGCCGCGCGAGGATCTTCGCAGATGATCATCTTCCCCGGCCGACCGAGGAAGGCTCGGACGGCTCCGGGGTCCTCCGCCTGCGGCCCCGACGGGAACCAGCCCTTGTACGACATCAACCGGAGCTGCGGGTTACGGCGGAGTCTCTCGGTGTTGTAGGCGTTGACCTCCACCACATGATCCCACACGTCAGCGGCGTCGAACATCCTCCGGATGTCGTCCTCAAGGCCGGGCTCCTTCACATCCAGGTGCAGAAGCGCCGCCCGCTGTCGCGCCAGCACGAGCACCGCCGCCAGCGTCGGGATGCGCGTGTCCTCGCCGGCCGGGCCGAAGATACGCTTGAACCGCCGGCCGAGCAGCTCATAGTACGTGAGGCCCTTTACCTTGCCTGTTCCATCGGTCATGCGGTCCAGCGTCTCGTCGTGGAAGAGGTACAGCACGCCGTCCGCACTGCGGCGAATATCGATCTCCAACCCGTCGGCACCGCAGTCCATGGCCGCCGCATACGCCTCCAGCGTGTTCTCCGGGGCGATCTCGTTGGCGCCCCGGTGCACGATGACGGGCGTTCCCCGGCGCCGCTCGGCCACTCGCGCGTGCCGGGCCTCGCGGTCCCTGTCGGGTTCCGGCGGAATGTGGTTGATGTAACCGAGGAGCGGCGCCGGCGGGGGATCTGCCGCTCCCCGCGTGCCGCCCGCCGGCAACAGCGCCACAAGCAGGGCATACAACCCAGGTCCGATCAAGCGGGAGTCGCGGAGCATTGAATCACCACCTCCGGTTCGCGGATCCGGGCCGGGGCAACGTTCCCGGGGGTGCCTCGGAGGCCGCACTTCTCGCCGGTTCGGCGGCGGGGCGCCTACCGGTGACTGATCCACCGCCAGAGCCAGCCGACCAGCGTCAGCACGGCGGAGAGCACCAGGCACGTGACCACGGGAAAGTAGAAGCGGACGCGATCCGATTCGTAGCGGATATCGCCCGGCAACCCGCGAAAGCCGATCCGTCCCAGCGCCCAGACCGCCGCGCCGAGAAGTACCAGAATGCCACCCAACAGAATGATCAGCTTGCCGAACTGCGTCATACCTGTCCCTGTACCCAAGTCATCCGTGTGATTGTAGCGTGCCCGTCCCGCCGCGGCGAAGCGGCCGCTCTGAAGGTTCCGCGGGCGAACCGCCGATGTACGAATATGTCGCGCCCGAATCGGACATCACGAACGGCCCCCGGCGCGGGTCGGCGGCCCCGGGGCGAGGCCGAGCTGGTGGTTGGCGAGCAACACTTCGATCGTGTGGTGCGCGACGGCATGCTGAAGGCCGGGATCAGCCTCGATATCGCCACGGCCGACTTCAAGGCGATGCTTGTCCCCGTGGAGGGGCGGCGACGGGCGCGATCCATCGTGGAGATGCTTTGCCGCCTGGCGGACGGCGGCGTCGAGATTCGCCTCCTGCACGGGGGCGTCCCGAGCGGCGCGGCCCTGCAGGAACTCCGGCGGAAGCTGCCCGCCGGCATCGCCATCCGCCGGTGTCCGCGGCTGCACGCCAAGGCAGTCATCGTGGACTGCGGCTCGATGTACGTCGGCAGCGCAAACCTCACCGGCGCCGGCCTCGGGGCAAAGGCCGTCGGAAAACGCAACTTCGAGCTGGGCGTCTGGACACGCTCGCCGGCGCTGATCGACGCGGTCCTCGACGAGTTCAACGCCCTCTGGGAAGGCCGACACTGCCCGTCCTGCCGCCGGCGCGACGTCTGCCCCGTCCCTCTCGAAGAGCCTGCCCTGCACGGAGGCGGCGCGGCGAACCGCAACGCTGGAACCGCCGCACGGCTGCCAAGCCCGCGCCCCCGGGGGCTGTAGCGGCACCGCCGATGGGGTATAATGCAGACTCGTCGGATTACAGGAGGTTGTGCCATGGCCAACATCCCGCTCCGCCGAGGCATGTTGATCCGCCACCAGAATCACGTCTACCAGGTGGCCGACTTTCAGGAGCGCCACACGGGCAAACAGAAGCCGACCGTGCACGTGTCCCTTCGCGACATCCGGGACGGGCGACCGGTCGACCGCACGCTGGATGACCTTCTGCCGCTCGTCGAGGTGGATCACGCCTGGCGCCGGATGCAGTACCTGTACGCCAAGGATCAGGTCCGCGTCTTCATGGATTGCGAGACGTTCGAGGAGTACGAACTGAACGAGGCACACCTGCACGGCAGCGCGCCGTTTCTCGTGGATGGGCAGGAATACCGCGTGGCCTTCATCGAGGGTCGGCCGGCCTCTCTCGAGATGCCGGAGATCGTTTCCCTGAAGGTCGCCGTGACCGCCGCGCCGGAACACTCCGTCGGCGTCGCTTCGAATGTCACCAAAGAGGCAACGCTGGAAAACGGCCTTCAGGTCCGCGTGCCCCTGTTCATCAAGACGGGCGACACGATCCGCATTGATACGCGCACCCGGACGTACGCGGGGAAAGAACACACATAACCGGCGCGACCGCCCCCCGGTGCCGTTCGGGAATGCGTGCCGGCGGGGCGTGCCGGATGCGCCAGACAACCGACTCAGTCCGCTTCCAGGAGGGCCCGCACGTGCGCCGCAGCGCACCGCTCCAGCGACGGCAGGTCATAGCCGCCTTCCAGAACGCTGATGACTCGCCCCTTCGCGTACCGGTTCGCGGCGGCCAGAAGCTCCTGCGTCATCCACGCAAAGGACGCCGGCTCCAGGTTGATGTTCGCGATCCGCTCCTCGGCGGCGGCGTCGAACCCGGCGCTGATCAGTATGAACTCCGGCGCGAAGGCGTCGAGCCTCGGCACAACCCTTTTCGCAAACGCCCGGCGATACTCCGAGTCGCCGCTGCCGGGGGGCATCGGGATATTCAGCGTGAACCCGACGCCGCGCCCGCGCCCGGTTTCACTCTCATACCCGGTGCCGGGGTACTGAGGCGGCGACTCATGCAGGCTGATGAACAACACGTCGTCGCGGTCCTCGAAGATGGCCTGCGTGCCGTTGCCGTGGTGGACGTCCCAATCCACGATCGCCACGCGGGCGAGGCCGTGCCGCCGGATCAGGTACTCCGCCGCCACCGCCACGGGATTGAAAAGGCAGTAGCCCATCGCCCGGTCGCGGCCGGCATGATGCCCCGGCGGGCGGACCGCACAGAATGCCCGGTCGGCGGCGCCGGCGGCAATCGCGTCGCAGGCCGCCAGAACGCCGCCGACGGCCAGCCGCGCGACTTCATAGCTTTCCGGGCAGATATGCGTCTCGTTGTCGCCCAGGAAGGTCATCCCGCCCTCGCACGCCAACCGCACCAGTTCCACGTAGGCGGGCTCGTGGACCCGACCGATTACCTCCGGCACGGCCGGCCCGAAAGGAAGCGATACCATCCGGCCGAGCAGTCCTGACGTCGCCAGGGCGTGCGTGAGAGCCTCCAACCGCTCGGGGCGCTCGGGATGGGTCGGCCCCGTGTCATGCCGAAGAAAGAAGCGGTCGTAAACCCATCCGACGCGCATGCGCACAGCCTACGGCGCCCCCGGGCCGCCGCCAAGCTTCTACCACCCCGGCACTGAGGCACATCGGCACGGCAGGGACGCACCGGCCGCTCGCTCCGCGCCAAGCAAGGGCCATCCGTACTGCACGGACGGGCCCCGGCAAAGGTCGGAGTCGGCCCACCTCGCTCTGCGGACATCGCCGACCGTTTTGGGTGAGATCGGCTTCGCGCGTGACGCGGCCCGGCGCCGCATCTCCGTCACGGCGGCAAGGCTCCGGCCGGCCAAGACTCGCGAAGCGAAAACGGTAAGGGGCTTCCCTGATTCTGTCACGGGCACGAACCGACCGAAGCCGCGGGAAAACGCGCTCGCTTCAGCGGCGGCCCATGACAGAATCGTGTAAGCCTGTTAATCGAAGAGCTTTTGAATGTCGTCGATCAACTGGTTGACGTTGTTCGTCTTCTTCCCGTCGAGGCTGTTGGCGGTATTCGTAAGGCCGTCGGCGGCCTCGCGCATCGCCTCGGTGAGCGAGCAACTGCTCTCCGCACACAGGGTGGCCAGGGGCAACAGCATGGCCCATCGCAGCCATGAACGCTTTCGCAGAATCCCGTTCATGAATCGGTCCTCCTCGCTCTCACCCAATTCGGGTGTCGAGTGAACTTATCGGCGGGGTCGGAACGAATCCTTAGCTGGGTCGCCGGGGTATCGGGTGTTGAGCGGAGGCACGGGCAGAGCAACGGATTATCGGACTCTGACGCCCGTGGGGACTGGCGGGGCAAACACTATAATGCCCCATGGGTGGGGCGGGGCCGGGCCCGGTTCACCCGCTCTGCAATGACGATCATGGAGTCGATACCGCTGACGCCGGAGGTGCTCGTTTCGGCCTATTGCCGGGGGATCTTCCCCATGGATGTGCAGGGGCGGATCCGCTGGTTCAGTCCGGACCCCCGGGCGATCATCCCGCTGGACCGCTTCCATGTCTCGCACACGCTCCGCCAGCTCTGCCGGCAGGGGAAGTTCGAGGTCCGCGTGAACGGGCGGTTTCGCGACGTGATGCGTTGCTGCGCGGAGCGACCGGAGGGCACCTGGATTTCGCAGGAGATCATCGAGGCCTACACGGCCCTGCACGAGCGCGGACTGGCCCACAGCGTGGAGGCGTACTGCGGGGGTGAGCTGGCCGGCGGGCTCTACGGCGTGGCGCTGGGCGGCGCGTTCTTCGGCGAGTCAATGTTCCATCGCCGGCGGGACGCATCCAAGGTGGCGCTCGTGCATCTGGTCGAGCGGCTGCGGGCTCGCGGCTACCGTCTGCTCGATGTGCAGTTCCTTACGCCGCACCTGGAGCGGTTCGGCGCGGTCGAAATCCGCCGGTCGGATTACCTGCGGCGGTTGCGGGCCGCCCTGCGGGTGGCGTGCCGGTTCGCGGATTGACGGGTCGGGCAAAGGCGGCGTATAGAAGGGCATGCAGGTCGTCGCGCTCTCCAACGATATCTACCTCAGGAACATCCGCGCCCTGTGGCGGCGGGATCCGCGCCTGGCATACGAGATCGACGACTGGGGCGAGCCGCGCGCGATTACGGTCGAGCTTTCCCGGAGCGGGCTTCCGACGGCCTCCGCGACGGACGAGCAGGGGCGCCGCGTGTACCTTCACAGCCGCCACGACCCGGCGGCCGAGGCGGAGCGCCTTGTCGCCAACATCCGGCTGGAAGGGTATCACTGCTTCGTCCTGAACGGGCTCGGGCTGGGGTACCACCTCAAGGCGCTGCACAAGCGGACCCGCGGCGAGGCCCTGCTGCTGGTGACGGAGCCGAGTCTCGACGTTCTGGCGGCGGCCCTCTTCAGCGTCGATCTCTCGGAGGTGCTCGACTCGGATCGGTGCGTGTTCCTGACGCGGCTCGACAAGGACTACGTCTACCGCCGCCTCGAGCCCCACGGCACGACCATCATGCTCGGGACGCAGTTCGTCTCGCACCCGCCGAGCGAGCGGCTGGCCGGCGCCTTTCAGCAGGCCGCGCGGGCCGCAATGGCCGACTACATCACCTACGCGCGCATGTGCCTCGTCACGGTCGTCGCCAACTCGCGGATCACCTGCCGGAACGTAGCCTGCAATCTGCCAACCTACCTGAGCACGCCGCCGATCGACACGCTCCGCGGCCGCTTCGCGGGCTACCCCGCGATCATCGTGTCCGCAGGGCCCTCGCTGGCCCGGAACATCGACCGGCTCGCCGCGCTGCAGGACCGGGCGATCCTCGTGGCCGTGCAGACCACGCTCAAGCCGCTTCTGGCGCGGGGAATCCGACCCCACTTCGTGACGTCGCTCGACTTCCACGAGGTCTCGAAGAACTTCTTCGAGGGGCTCTCCGCCGAGGCCGTCGCGGACGTCCACCTTGTGGCCGAACCCAAGGCCACTTGGCACGTGATCGACACGTACCGCGCGTACGGGGGGATGATCTCCCTGCTCGACAATTCGTTCGCGCGCCAGTGCGTGGGCGACGACCTGGCGGCACGCGATGGACTGCGGGCGGGAGCGACGGTGGCGCACCTGGCCTTCTACCTCGCGGAGTACATGGGTTGCGACCCGATCCTGTTCGTGGGGCAGGACCTCGGCTACAGCGACAACACGTACTACACCCCCGGGGTCGCCATTCACGAGACCTGGCGGCCCGAGCTGAACCGCTTCAACACGATCGAAATGAAGGAGTGGGAACGGATCGCACGATCGCGGAACATCCTGCGGAAGATCCGGGACATCCACGGACAGGAGATTTACACCGACGAGCAGATGTTCACCTACCTGCAGCAGTTCGAGAAGGATTTCGCCGCCTCGCCGGCACGATTGATCGACGCCACCGAGGGCGGCGCCCGCAAGGCGGGCACGACGGTGATGACGCTGACCGACGCGGCGGCGCAATTCTGCTCGCGGACGATCCCCCCCGAACGCTTCGATTACCGCCGGCAACTCGTGTGGTACGACCCCGCCCGGCTGCCGCGCGGGCGCGAGGCGATCGCCCGGAGGGTGGAGGACGTGCGCCGGCTCCGCGACCGCTCCCGGGAATGCCTCGATGTGCTCAAGGAGCTTGTGCACCTGACCGATCGGCCGGCGGAGTTCAACCGGAAGCTGGCGCGCGTCGACGACCTCCGCGCCCGGATCCAGCAGCAGGAACAGACCTACCAGATGGTGAGCCTGATGGCGCAGCTCGGCGAACTCCGCCGGTTCCGCGCGGACCGCCGGATGGAGCTTGACGCCGTGGAGGGCGTCGACCGCGCCAAACGGCAGCTCGCGCGGGACATCGACTTCGTCGAGTCGATCATTGAAGGCGCCGAAGCGCTGCTCGACGTGCTGGAGGAAGCGGAACGACGATTCGACCAGGCGATCGCGGAGGGCCCTGTGCCCGGGGGAATCGAACGGTGAAGGTCCTCGCGATACTCGATGCGAGTTTTGATCGGTCGCCGCTGGGCACGCGGAGCCGGCTGTGCGACGAGCTGACGGGGCGAGCCGGGCAGACGCCCGGGGCACAGGCCGCGCCTGTGCCCGCGGAGAACACGGTCCTCGGCCGCACCCTCCGCCGCCTGCAGCGGTGCAAGCGCCTTGCCGGGATCTGCCTGGCGGTCGAGGCCCCTCAGAAGGCGAGAGCCGAGCCGATCGCGGCCCGTCTCGGCGTCGCCCTGGAGACGCACGACGCCCCGCGCCCGTACTGGGCGGCGGACGCCTCGACCGGCGGCCTGGTCGCCTCCGCCCGCAAATGGTCGCTCGATGCGTGGCGCGGCGGGCTCGCCGGCTTCGCCGCCATGGACGAGTCGGCAAACGTCCTTCTCCTGGAGGCAATCGCCCGCCGTCACGGGTGCGACGCGGTCATGCCGGTGCCGGCCGCGGCGGCGCTCGTCGATCCGGCAATGGCCGACGCCATGATCGAACACTTCGAGCGGATTCACGGCGACATGCGGCTGACCTTCGCCCCGTCGCCGCCGGGCCTGACGGCGCCGATCTTCATGACGGAATTGCTCGCCGATCTCGGCCGGGCGGGCTGGCCCCCCGGGCGGACGCTCGCGTACCGTCCGGACGACCCGCAACGCGACCTGCTGATCCGCAATTGCTGCTTCCGGCCGGGGCCGGACATCGAACACGCGCGTGGGCGGCTGATCGCCGACACGGATCGGGGATACGCGCGGCTCCGATCGCTGTGGTCTTCGGCGGCCTCCGGTCCGGACGGCGAGTCCGGCCCCGACGCCCGGACGATCGCACAGTGGCTGCGGGAACACGACGGCTGGGATCCCGGGCCCCTGCCGCGGGAGGTGGAGATCGAGCTGACCACGGACGACGCCCTGGCGCAGACAACGCTGCGGCCGCGCGGCCGTCACGTCGGACGGCGCGGCCCGCTGGAGGAGGGCGTGCTGGAGCGGCTCTTTGAGGACCTCGCCCGACTCGACGACAGCCTGATCGTGTTCGGCGGCTTCGGTGAGCCGCTGCGCCACCCGGAATTCGGCCGGATCGTGAGGCGCGCGCGGGCGGCGGGGATCTTCGGCATCGCCGTCCGCACCAGCGGTCTCGATCTCGATGCGGCCCGCATTGATGAGCTGCTGGAGGCCCGCGTGGACGTGGTGTCCGTCCTGCTCGATGCGCATTCGCCGGAGGTGTATCGCGAGCTTCACGCGTTCGACGGGTACGCCGCCGCCCTGGCGAACATCGATGCCCTGATGCAGGCGAAGGCGGCGCGGCGCGTGCCGTATCCCCTGATCGCACCGGAGATGGTCAAGACGCGGCGGACGCTGGGCCAGATGGAGGCCTTCTACGACGACTGGATCCGCAAAACGGGTTCCGCCGTGATCGTCGGGCCGGCGGCGTACGGAGGCCCGTTCGCGCACCTGGCCGTGATGAACATGGCCCCGCCGCGACGGCTGCCGTGCTCACGTCTGTGGTCCCGGGCGATGGTCCTGGCGGACGGGCGCGTCACGGTCTGCGATCAGGATTACCGCGGCGAGCATGCGATCGGCCGGTTGCAGGAATCGCCGATCGGCGAGATCTGGACGGGGGCGGCACCGGCCGGATTGCGGCGCGGGCACCGGCTGGGCGAGTATGCAGGCATGCCGCTGTGCCCGGGGTGTCTGGAGTGGCATAGACCCTGAGGAAACGTGACGGAGCGGGAGGCCGAACGAAGCCGTCAGACGAACCTGTCCTCCCGTTTTCCGTTCGTCGCTCTTGCGGCTCAGTCTGCCAGGGTAGCCTCGGCCGAGGCCACGTTTTCCGCCAGGGCCGCCCGGAACTCCTCGAGCGCCTCCGGGGCAAGATCGATCGCCGCCAATTGCTCGGGCGTGATCGCCTGATTGGCAGCCGTCAGCGGGAAGCCGAGCCTCTCCTGCGCGGCAATCGTGTCGGCAATCTGAATGATGGCGGGCATTACCCGGTGCTCCGGGGCAAGGCTCTCCGCCATGTGATGATACCCCAGTACGGTCCGAAGGCGGTTGGGGAACTTCCACTTCGCGGCGAGTTGCTGACCGAAGAGCTGGTGGTTGGCGCCGAGGATTCTCTCCTCGATCGCGCAGAAGCTGCCGCCTTCCTTGGCGCAGGTGTCGATCACCTGGGCCAGTTGCTCGGGAAACGCCTGTCGGATGACGAGCAGGCCGAGGTCGTGAATCAGTCCGGCCAGGAACGCCTCGTCGGCGTCCGGCTGATGCGCGAAGGCTTGCCTGTAGATCTGCCGCGTGAGCACGGCGACGGCCACGCTGTGGCGCCAGATGTCCCTGCCGGTGAAGCTCTCGGAGATCCTCTCGCCCGTAAACAGGCGGCCGATGGAGGCGGCGATGGCGATATTCTTCACCGTGGACAGGCCCAGGAGCACAATGGCGCGGTCGATCGTGGCGATCTGTCCCGGCAACCCGTAAAAAGCCGAGTTCACCACCTTCAGCAGACGGGCGGAGAGGGCCGGATCGGTCTTGATGATGTCGTGCAGATCGCGCGCGGTGCTGCGGGGGTCTTCGACGATGCCGATGATCTTGACCGTGACTTCGGGAAGCGTCGCGATGTCGGTCACGAGCGACATCGCTCTTCGGACGATCGACGGCGGGTCTGCAAGCGTTTGTGTAGTCACCTGATCGCTCCACCGCGGTCGCGGATGCCAATGCCAACCGCATACCGATAAATCGTCCGCCGGCGCGGCACGGTTTAACTGCAAACCGGTGCCCGGCAGCGCGCCTCTGCGCGCGGCTCGTTTTGTTCTTCGGCTCAGCAGGTGATGAGCTTGCGATGAAATGCCCCGTTCAGGGGAAGGCGGGCCAGGGCAGCCGCGATCCGCTCTCCGGCGCGGCCGTCGCCGTAGACGCTTTTATCGGAGCGAACTCGGATGCGGAGGGCCCGCCGGATCGCCCGCAGTACGGCCCCCCGGCCGGGCGAGGAGTCGATCACGCTCGGGCCGCACTTGAGGCGCCCTCGCTGGCGTGGTCCGATATTAACGGCCGGCACGCCGGCGGCCGCAGACTCGATGATGCCGCTGGATGAATTGCCCACCAGCACGCGAGCGCCCTTGAGCAGACGGATGTACGTGTCCCGATCCAGCGATCGCGTCACGAACCAGCGAACGGGGCTCGGATCGCACAGACCGGGCTTGAGCCCCGGGAATCGCGTGCGCCCGCCCGGAACCCGGGCCCCGGGCCCCGAGCTCCGGGGGGCGGAAGCCGGAACCCCGCAGCCGGAGACCCATTCCTCAATCGCCTGAATGATCCCCGAATGGCCCGGGTCGCTGTTGGGATAGAGGATGACGCCGCTGAGCCCCGCGGCCTGTACCGCCGACAGTGTCGCGAGCATGTCCCGGCGTTCCTGCTCCGCCGGGCGGCCCCACGGATGTTGCACAATCATCGCGTACTCGCGGACGTCGTTGCCGCCGAGCATCTCCCG